>Ga0209933_1000513_pt1 | contig 67563 bp, 50 predicted proteins | sample ThiBiot_300_biof_FD_183944 | JGI IMG/M metagenome (GOLD analysis project Ga0209933, IMG submission 183944) | Wastewater bioreactor microbial communities from Cape Town, South Africa - Thiocy_cont_300_biof (SPAdes) | ecosystem: Engineered > Bioremediation > Thiocyanate > Unclassified | place...
GTTTAATGCCAAGATCAAAGCCTTTCGGGCTCAATTCAGAGGGGTTCGAAATGTGGAATTCTTCTTATATCGGCTCACTCAGTTATATGCTTAATCCAAGTTGCTCCACAAGTATTGTCCTTGATCCCTCAAACATTAGCGATGCCAACGCATGGTTCACTGGTTTTATATTCGTATTGGTAGGTTTGACTCGTCAGTATCAGCTAAAGCAATTTGCTTGATTAACGCCCAGCGATCACTCTAATCCATCTGCTCTGTTATGGCTGAAAACCGTCTGCCCCCAGAACGTTGATACATTTTACGTAAATGACAATCGAAACTCTGTACCGTTACCAGGATCAGACCGAACGCTGATCTGACACGCAATTGACCGAGCCAGATCACGGATAAGATGTAACCCTAACCCACTTTTACCACCTATCGCGGCATCGCTGGTATACAAGGCAGCCAACTGTCCTTCCGACATACCAGGGCCATTATCGCTAATAATGAGCACCACTTGCTCTTCTTCAAGCCGGGCCTGCCAGTGTATGTACGCATCAGACTGATTAGCCAGTATCTTGACGGCGTTACTGGTCAGGTTCTGCATGATGGTACGGAGATAGTCTTCATCAGTAGCCACCTGTAACCCTGGGGGCGCTTCGAAGCGGAACAGAATCTGTGTTTCTCCCACAAAAAACCGTTGTAGATAATCGAACAGCGATTGTACCGGAATTATTTTTACAGTGGGACGGAATTGCTGCATCTGGCTCTTACTCCAGAGTAACATTGATTCCATTGAATCGAGTAATCCTTCGGCCGCTTCCGTAATTTTTTGCTGATGATAAACCGTCTGGTCAGGCGTAAGCAGGTCAGGGCTCGTACGTTGCAGATGCAAAAAGCTGATCAGGTTGGCAATTGGGCTACGCAGATCATGGCTCAGGATGGCAAAAAAACGTGTCTTCACCTGGTTAGCGTCGTCAAGTTCCTGATTCAGACGGAGCAAGGTATTCGTTGTACGCTGGCGGATTCTACTTTGCCAATAGAGCAGTCCGCCAATTACCAGTAATAACCCAACACCTACTAACAAAGCGGCCTGCTGACGTTTATGCCCAGCGATCACTAACCGATTGACTTCAAGCTGCTTGTCGCGAAGCGCTATTTCACGTTGCCCTTCCAGCCGGGCAATTCTATTTTTGGTCTCCTGCGAATAGAGCGAATCCTGTAAACTCTGAGCCGTCCTGAAATGCTCATAGGCCGCTTTATAATTCCCCATCAATGCCTGTAGTTCGGCCAGATTAGCCCGAAAATGGGCCTGATCACCCACTTCGCCCTTCATGCTACTAAGCCGAACTGCTTCGGTAAGGTAACGTTCTGCCAGTTGTAGCCGAGCCGTTCGACTAGCCGGTAAAACGGAGGTATTGGCCGATGAATCAACGCGTACCAGGTCCAGGTAGGCGACACCCAGATTGGCCTGATTATTAACGGCTTCCAGATGCTGCGGATTAATACGATCCCATAGTTGTTTGGCTTTGCGCGCATAGGCGATTTTTTGTGGATAATCACGCTGCATCGCAACCGACAGATTACCGTAGGTTTTAGCCATTCCCTCCTGATTATCGACCTTCTGATGTTCAGCCAATGCCTTAAACCCATAGTCACGGGCTTTGGGCCAATCCTCCATCTGCGTATACAGGGCGGCCATGCTACTCAGCGCCATAGCATATTCACGACGGGCGTTGATGTCGGGATTTCCCTGCTTTTGGCGGAGTATGAGGGCCTTTTGGCCAAATTGCAGGGCTTTCGGAAAGTTTTTCTGTATCCGGTAAATTTCGGATATGTTGTCAAGACATAAGCCAATCAGGTAGTTATCGCCAGCAGCTTCGGCATATTTCAGCCCCTCGAAATAATAGCGGGTAGCCGCCGGGTAATTTGACCGAATGTTCTGTTCGGCAACACCAAGGTTGTTGGTCGTACTGGCCAGATTCCATGTATCGCCTAGTTTTTTATAGATGGTAATAGCTTTCAGCAAATAATATCGGCTGGAGTCATAGTTACCTTTTTCGTTGTAAACCCTACCCATGTAGGCATTAAACACACCAATACCCCGTTGCCATTTCATGCGGGTTGTGTGTTGTAAACCCAATCGGCTATAATGCAATGCCTGATCGACATTGATAAAAAACGATTCCTCGGTAATAACCCGGTAAAGCCTCCCTTTAACGGTATCGTTAACCGCTTTAGGCAGTTCGCCCACCAGCGAGTCGATGAGCGCCCGACCCTGCTTCTGTGCCAACACAGGCACAGCCATAACGAGGAATATAATCAATAAAAATTGACGCATACGGAAAACGATTATCGATGCTCTCAGGCAAATCGGCTGGTTTGCTGACGGGCAATCAGTTCGTCCAGCGTCGACCGGTAGCTACGGCCAATTGGCAAAGTAAACTGCTGAACCTGAATCTGCTGGGGTTCGATTCGGTCGATAAAGTGTCGCTGAACAGCGTAACTACGGTGAATACGGAGAAACGATCCAAATGAGCTGTTCTGTAGCAAGGTCCCGATGGATGACAGTACTGTGTATTGCTGGGTGGGTGTTACGATCCGGGTATAATCTTTCAGCCCTTCCAGGTATACAATCTCATGCAGCTTCAATTTAACTTGCCGATGGCCGTCTTTGATGAACACGGTATCAGCTCCCAGGCTCAGATCGAACAATTGCGCTTTTCGGTTCAATTCAAAAAAATGCCCGATGCGGTCCATGGTGTGCCTGAATCGTTCAGCCCGGATGGGCTTTACCAGATAATCGAACGCATCGACGGCAAAGCTTTCGGCAGCGTAATCGGGATAGGCCGTAATGAACACGCATACCGGAATCTGCATCAGCCTGGCCCGAAGCTCAATCCCATTCAGGCCAGGCATATCTACATCGAGCAGCAAAACCTCTACGGGATGCTCCTGTAAAAACGGCAAGGCATCAGTAGCCGATTCAAACATCCCTATTACCTCGAGCATCGGGTATTGTCGTGCGTGAGCCAGCGCCGTCAACCGATCAATCTCGCTGTCATCAACAATCAGGCAGGAATAGGTAGTCGAAGGCATCACAGGAACGGTCAGTTACCCAAAAGTAAGTGCTTTTCAGTTTACACTGCTTACCGTTGGCTCAATACGGATGCTGTTCGTCGATTCAAACGGTCGTTAGTCGATTCAGGATTGTGCAAACGGCCTCCTCTCAGCAGTTTCGGACCGTCAACGTCGATTCCGATTATGAAAAAGCTCCTGTTTTTACTCCTGCTGGTCAGTTGCAGCAACCCTTCTAACGATCTTCAGCCTGATCCGAACTCCGGTAATTCGTCCACTCCTTCAACACCGGGTTCAACAACGCTGGGGAATGGGCAACCCGGTATTGTGGGTCTGGCTGGTATCGACGCCTGGGATAAGCTATCTGGCAGCGAGAGAGATCGGATCAAACGCTGGAATACGCTGTTTCTGCATCAATCTGTTGGCCAGGATCTGGAAGAAGGAGCCAAAGCCAACGGTAGTCCATTTGAGTACTTTGGAGCGCAGGATCGAGCTGATAAAGGCTCTGAAGGTCGGGGCTTACGGGGCGGTATTTTCGTCGATGTAGGCGGTATTTCGAACGGCAATCCCTACGAAAAAATACGGATTTTCACTGAAGTTGCTTTACGGAGCAAGACAACCTTGAACATTGCGGTGTTCAAATTCGGCTATGCCGATGTGCTGGACACCAACCGCGATCAGGTAAAAACGGCTTATAAAACCTTTATGGATGAGCTACGAAAACAAATTCCCGGACTTCGGTTCGTTCATATAACACCCCCACTCGTGTATTCGACCTCTGCCGAAGAAGGTAACGCAGCCAAAGCCAACGTAGGACAGTGGATGAAAGACACCTTTAAAGGAACGGATGTAATCTTCGACCTACAGGCTATAGAAACCAACGAGGGAACCTGCCAGCAAGCTAATGTCCCCCGCATCTGCCAGGAAAACCGCGCCAGTGCTACCGACCCATCGGAGGTAAATGGTGTAGACAGCGATGGCCAGGGACACCTGGGTAAAAAGGCGAGTCAACGCATTAGTAAAGCCCTTTTGTATGCTATTTATCAGGCTGGCAGGTAATTATTAAACACAAAATCATGAAAAAGCTAGCGACATATGGCCTGCTGATGGCTATCCTTTTTGGTAACTCCGGTGCTGGATGCAGCAGCAACACCGATAACCCAACCCCGCAGCCCGATTCGTTTACCAGTCTGCTTGGTCGGTGGGAACTTAAAGAAGCGAATGTCTATGCTCAGGATGCTGGCATGCCGCAACGACTACTCGGCAAGTCGGGTGAAGGACTGGCTTATAGTTTCTATGCTGACGGCTCGTATGACGGTTGTATCCTTTCGGGTTCCGACTGGGATAATGCCAGCCAGTCGGGAACAACGGGCAACTGGAACTGCACGACGAACAAACCTGGTCGATGGGCTCTAAAAGTTACCCGCGTGCAAGGGAAAGACATTGACGATGGTACGTTAACCCTGACAGCCCCTACCCTTCCTAAGCCGTTTGTGCTGGAAAAACTATTTGTTGGTTCTGCTACCAGTGGCTCAACGACAGTGACTGTTCTTGTTGGTGAATCCCCCACCGAAACCGATGCCAGTGGCAATACATCATGGGCAACTTATCATTTTGTAAAAAAATAGCGAGGACGCCAGGGCCGGATCGTCTATGGCTCACCAGCGAGGCAGTTAACAGAAAATAGCCGACTGTCTGTTTCTGTTCATGGATAGGGGAATGGGTAGTGAAGCAGCTTTGGGTAGCTTTTTACGAAAAATCAGAAAGACTTTTCGCTACTTTGCACTGCCTACAAACGTAGCCACAACAACACCTATTCCTCGCTTGCCCGAAGTGGCCTAAACACATGTCGAACAGAATTGCCATCGTAACAGGTGCCGCCAGGGGTATCGGTCTGGCCACCACAAAATTGTTTCTGGAACATGACTGGCAAGTTGCGATGGTCGATCGCGATGAAGCCGAACTCCAGTTGGCTTCAGCCAATCTAGCTAGTACGTTGCCTATTGTATGCGATGTTTCTATTCCCGATAGGGTTCAGGAAATGACCTCGAAAGTGCTGGCCACGTTTGGGCGGATCGATGCGCTGATCAATAATGCTGGGGTAGCGGTATTCGAGCCACTGGAAAAAACAGATTTCGACATCTGGCGCACCATTATGGCCACCAATCTGGATGGTGTTTTCCTTTGTTCTCAGGCCGTTATACCGGCTTTAAAAGAAAGCCAGGGTTCTATTGTCAATATTGCCTCCATCTCGGCACTTCGGGCCAGTACGTTACGGGTAGCCTATGGCACCTCAAAAGCGGCTGTGGTTCACTTGACCAAACAATTGGCGATTGAACTTGGCGATTATGGTGTCCGGGTAAACTGTGTTTCACCAGGACCGGTAAAAACGAAGCTAGCCGAAGCCGTCCATTCACCGGAGATTATTAAGGCCTATTACGATGGAATTCCATTGAATCGCTCAGCCACTGAACAGGATATTGCCGAAACGGTCGTCTTCCTTTGCTCGCCAAAGGCCTCTTATATCACCGGCCAGATGATTGCCGTCGATGGAGGCTTCGATGCAAGCGGGATCGGCTTGCCAGCCCTTCGGGCATTACGGGCGCGTTTTACTTAAGCATCCTGTTCGCTTTATTTCAGACTATCTCGGCCTACTCATCCAGTTGCAGCCATATTGATACAGTCGTCTCGTCGTCCGATTTGCTGGAAATACACAGTTGCCCCTGATTCAATTCTAAAATTCGTTTGACAATCGCCAGGCCCAGTCCGAATCCTTGCTGCTCGTATTGCTGGCGATCAAATTGGGTGTAAGGGGCGATCTGGTCATGGTAACATGCCTTAAACGGTTGCCCTGTATTGGTAAATGTCAGCCGATACTGATTGTCATCACAAACGCCGACCAAAAGCACTTTCTGTGTAGCATTGGAAAATTTAAACGCATTATCAATTAGTTCTTCCAGACATATACGAAGGCTATCCTCCGACATTCGAAGCGATACAGATTGGATGCTGAGCTGGTAGCCAATTGTCCGGTCGAGTCTATATAACACAGCCTCAATGAGGCTCTCGACCCGCTCAGCTGTAATACAGGAGCTACCTTTCGAAAAGTAAGCATAAGCCTCAGTACGAGATGGATCGATTTGCTGTAATATATCCATAAGTTGAATATTATCCAGCGATCGTTTCAACCGCAGGCCACTCACTTTGACCATACCCATCATTTCAATCGTTTCCTCATCGGATAACTGCTGATAATCATCCAGTAGCAGGGATGATATACCGATGATGCCAGCCAGGGCTGTATTATACTCATGCGCAGTTACGGAGGCTAATTTATGGCGAAACGTATCGATCTGCGTTTTAAGGTCTATTTTCCGCATATATTCCCGCTTCAAGCGGCTTTCAATCGTACGTAGCAGATTCTGAAAGGTGAAGGGCTTTGTCAGATAATCATCGGCCCCCAGGTCCATACCTCGTCGCATATCGGAGGTATCTGATTTAGCAGTAAGAAAAATAAACGGCACATTGGCTATTAGTCGATTGGAACGAACTACCTCAAGCACCTGGTAACCACTCACTTCCGGCATCATAATATCGCAAAGGATCAGGTCTGGAAGGTGTAGCATAGCCTGAGTTATTCCCTCCCGGCCATTGGTAGCGGTTTCTACCTGGAATCCCTGCGACGTCAGCAACTCTTCTACATTTTCGCGTATCTGAACGTCGTCTTCAATGAGTAGGATTTGTGTAGCCATGCATTCAATCTAGTTTGGCAATTTTGTTAATGAATTAAAAGTTAAGCCATTACGGACTGACCAGAGTCTGTTCAGTCATATTGATGGGTAGCGAGATCGTACAGATCGTCCCCAGCTTTTCCTGGCTCTGAATGTCAAAATGACCGCCATGGAGTTCGATAAACTGCCGGGCAATGACTAGGCCTAACCCAGTGCCTGGAATCCCACTTGTGTTGCTGGCCCGAAAGAAAGCCTGAAACAGGGCTGATAGCTCTTTCTCAGGAATACCAATCCCTCGATCAACCACCTCGAAGACAAGACGTTGCTCGTCGAAAACAATTCGTAGCCTGGGATTACTTTTCGAAAATTTGAAGGCATTGGATAGTACGTTGACAATGACATGGGTGATCAATTTATCGTCCATATACACCCTATGCGGCACCCCTTCTACGCTGAAATCGACAGCCCGGTTATCGTTTCTACGGCTGAAATGAGTGGCAATTATTTCTTCACATAGCAACACCGCATCGACAGACCGGGGAGAAAAGCTTACTTTTTTGGACTCAATCCGCCCGATTGTCAATATATCCGTGAGCAATACACTGAATTGCTCGATCTCTTTTTCGATAACGGAGAGATGTTTCTCAATAGATGCCCTGGCATCGGCAACGGGTAGATCCAGGTATAATTTAATTAAGTCAACACTCGACTGAATGGTGGCCAAAGGTGTTCGGAACTCATGCGAGGCCGTAGCTACAAACTGCGACTTCAGTTGGTTCAGCTCTTGTTCCTGCTGGAGCGATTGCTGTAAAACCAGTTCTTTTTCCTTCTGACTCGTGATGTCGTTGGCAATGCCAATCTGCCGGGTGACGGTACCGGTTTCGTCGCGAATAATAAACGTACGGACCGACATCCAAAACAAGGTACTATCCGGCCTGACTCCCCGGCACTGAATACTCACTTCCTCTCCTACTTCATACAGACTAATCGCTTTCGCAACGGCCGGCCTATCCTCTTCGTAAATGGCATCGAGAAACGAAAAGGGATTTTCGTATAAGCTCTGACAGCTCCGGTTCCAGATGCGTTCGTAGGCCGAATTGACGTAGAGCAACCGAAATGGGTCTGTTGCATGAATCCAGAATACTTCATCCACATTGTCGGCAATGTCTCGAAAACGTTGCTCACTTTCCAACAAAGCCGCTTCTGCCAGCTTTCGTTTGGTTACATCCCAGGCAACGCCAATCGCCCGTATGGGTTTCCCCGTTTCATCGTGGATTAGTAAACCATTTGCTTCAATGTAGCGCACACTTCCATCGGGCCGGATAATTCTGGATACGACAGATTGCTTGCTATTTTGCGCTCTGGAGAACGTAAGCTCCTGAAAGGTAGACACATCATCGGGGTGGATTATAGCCAGAAACTTCTCGAAGTTCCAATCAGGCTGCCGATATTCCTCACCAAAAATCTTCCACATCTGGTCATCCCAGAATAAGGAGTCCGTTATTAAATCTTTTTCCCATAGGCCCTGACCAGCCGCCTGGGTGGCTAATTGCAGCCGCTGATTCAGGCTACGTAGCTGACTTTCGGCTTCCTGCCGCTCGGTAATATCCCGAGCCGATCCGTACACTACCTGATTGATTCCGACGGCATTCCATTCAATGATCCGATAGGAGCCATCTTTTCGTCGCATTCGATTGATCTGATTTCGAATAGGCTGATCCAGAATCGTTTCTAACAAATTTTTATAAACAAATTTCTGCTCATCAGGATGAATGAGCTGTAAAAAAGGGATACGCATGAGTTCGGCGTCTGAATACCCCAGCGTATCCTGAAATGCCTGATTAACTGCCCATATATTCCCTCGGCTATCGGCAATACAGTGCATATCCAGCGCCCCTTCAAAAAAGGTGTTCAGTTCCTGATTCGACTGCTGAAGCCTTAGTTCAGCTTTTTTCAGGGCCGATATGTCAGTCGAAATACCCACATAGCCAATAAGCGCCCCGTTATCGTCCTGCAAAACACTGACGGCTAACAGAATAGGCACCAGCCGACCTGATTTGGTAGTGGCAACGCATTCACAATAGAAAAAGCCTTCGGCAGCCAGTATCTCCGCGAACCGGGTAGCCGGACGCACATCCTGAGTAACCGATCGATAGACAACGACAGGTAAGGGCTGATCAGTTGTACCGGGTTCGAGGTACGTCTGACGACCAATTAATTCATCAGGCCGATAGCCTAGTAAATGTTCACAGGCCTGGTTGGCGGTCTGGATAACCCCATTTATATCGGTCGATACGATCGCTTGCCCGGCATGTTTTAATATAGCCTGATGGAGAGTTGACAAACGGCGGATTTCCTGAGTTCGCTCTTCTACCCGCCATTCAAGCTGCTCTGTATAGTGCTTTAGCTGTTTATCCTGCTGCTGCTGGCGTAGGCCAATGGCTAACAGGCGCCCAACTTCCTGCGCAACCTGAAGATACTCTTCCTTAAAGAAATGAGGGGTTACCGACATCAACGTAAAGGCCCCAATACAGTCTTTCTGGCTGTATAATGGTATGGTGACCTGTGAACGAAAACCGTTCAGGTTAGGCAGCAAATCAGAAGGGATACCGGCTGTGTCGGTCTGTACATCCGGGTAATAGATCAGTTGAGTGGGTATCTGGTTTTGCAGGAATCGCTCATCAAAGTAGCGGGCCGGCACCGCTAGAGTAGGGTTACCCTCCAATTCACCCTCAATTACCCGGCATTGAGCTTCTGCCAGCCCTGTTTCTCTATTGATTTGAAATACCGAAATCCGATTACAAGGTACCATGGTATACATATATTGCATGGCAATCGACAGCGGTGGCTGATCATGCATCCTGGAATTGAGCAACGCCTGATCAATGGCATGCAGGCCTTTCAGCCGGAAGTTTACCCGTCGTATGGCCGCTTCCTGCTGCAATCGTAAGAGCACATTAGCAATTAACGTACTGAAGGTTTCTAACAACGATATATCGTTTTGATCCCAGCTATGCGGTTTACTGATTGTGTAAAACCCGATAAACCCCTGCGTTTTCCGTTTCTGAATCAAGGGAACGGCAATCATTGAATACACCGAAATGAAGTCAAAAAAGGCTTTTTCCTGAATCTGATCAGCCGTAAGTTCGTCAATCTGTAAGCGGATAAATTCACCATTTTCCAGCTTTGGCCGCATCCAGTCGAAGCACTCCCTGGGCCGAGTCTGAATTTTAGCTTTCCTTGACGAATGCCCCGGTGCACACCATTCATGCACACAATGGCCTTCCTGATAATCGTTGGAGTACATAAATACCGATGCCCGTTCAGCCCCGATGTACTCACCAATCTCTTGCAGGGCTTTACCAATATACCGGTCAGCCTGATCAGTTTTTAATGTAATGAAGCGACTGGAAATAGTCGAGATGATCGACTCCATAGCCAGCCGTCGCTGCAGACTATGTTCATATCGTTTCTGTTCACTGACATCCTGGATAGTCACCATGATCTGGCCACCCATTGGGGTTAACGTAATATCCTGCCACAGGATTTCTCCAGCCTGCTCCTGCCGCTTACGCATACGCTGTGGCTCACCCGTCTGGTAACTAGTTTCCAGCAATCGAATAAACTCCTCCCCCAGTGTTTTTACGCCGATCATCTGGCCCGTAAGTGCTTCCTGCGTTTGCGACACCATGTAGGCAAAGGCCTTATTAACCAGCTTATAGCGAAATTTAATGAGTAATCCCTGCGCATTCTGCACAGGCGCTACGAAAGCGACTCCCTGCGACGAAGCGTTAAACCAAAGCGCCAAATCTGTTTCCATTAGCACGTACTAGCATTCATGCAGTAGTCTGACTTTAAGTAGATAACCAGTTTTTAAAGAAACGAAACCGTGCTTTCGGCAAAATCACTTCCTGGTGTTTGCCCCCTGCTTCGATCAATAAGCAATGTTTGCCTTTATCCCAATACGTATAGTTCAGGACGCTTTTCCGGTGCAAAATAATGTGCCGATTTACCCGGAAAAACTGGGCAGGGTCTAGCTTGGCAGCCAATGTGTCGAGGCTTGTATCGACCTGGAACGTACCTAATGGATGATGGACAAAGTATCCCCGCTTGTGCGTGCAGAAATAACTGCATTCGTCAATGCGCAGGATCATGTATCCTTTCTCATCGCGACCCCGAATCGTTTTTAAGTACGGACTTACCGCACCAGTATCCCTTCGCTGCTCATAATTCCTCTTCAATCGACTCTCTATTGCATTCAGCAAATCACGGAGCAGGAAGGGTTTTGTCAGGTAATCATCGGCCCCCAGCCCCATCCCTTGTCGCAAATTTGCCATGTCTGCTTTGGCAGTCAAGAAGATAAACGGAATATGCGCCGTATCCGGGCAGGTTCGAATACTCTCCAGTACCTGATAACCGCTTACGCTTCCCATCATTATATCGCACAGGATCAGGTCGGGGAGCCACTGACGGGCTTGCTTCAACCCTGTTATGCCATCTTCAGCGGTTCGTACGTCATATCCATTCAATGCCAATTGCTCAGCTATATTCTCCCGGATTTGTGCAACATCGTCAATTATGAGTATTTGCTTCAACATGTGTAGATAAGATGCAACGCGAACTACGCATTCGGTAGCGAACAGCCATTAAATGCATTGACTAAACCCTATTACGTTTGTTGAGTTGCCAGGGCCCGGAGACTACTACCATTGGCGCCCTGCAAGGCTTATTTACTAAGTCAGCAGAAAAGAAAAGATATTGATCGCTGATTAATGAGTGCCACCAGTCAAAGCAAGGACTCACGCTTACAAACAATCCGTTAAGCAAATGTATTTACATAATTTTTAATAAAAAAAATACAAGTAATCCTACTTATTGGTAAGTAAAGTTAAAATACCATTAATATAAAATAAATATATTCATATTTACGATATTTCAATTCAATTCCTCTATAGATAAAATACGTACTGACAAGTAACAATACCCCGACCTATCAGTACGTACACAAACTATGCATGCAAAGCCTGCCTCCAATGGCGAACGGCTGCCAGTATTAAGGGTACATCGATTTTACGGTATTAATATCCAATATCGACAAGCCCTGACGCTGACTTATAAACGTCGACCCATCTTTTCTTGTCATCGTAGGTAAACCATTGCTCGAAAAGTCATAAGAGCTATACAGCATTACTGACCCAAAATCCAGTCCACCCGCGAAATCAAACCCATCCATACCCCGTTGAACGTACGTTTGGAAATCTGACTCATAACCAGGCAGAATATTATCTGTATTTATGGTAACGTACGAATCCCGGTCTGCCCGGCTCTGTTCATGCCATAACCCAATGGTATGACCAATCTCGTGAATCGTATTACCAGTGGTGCAGGTACTTGCCAGGTTTATGTATTGTACACTGCCAATATACCCCACATTGGACGAGCAACCGGGACCAGGTCGAAATAGCACATACCCTCGCTGGGAGGTACGGAGCACAAACCGAATTGGGGTATTGGCTTCCCAGTGAGCAATCGCGTCGGTTACCCGAGCCTGATTAGGAAGTGCCGGATCAACAGCATAATAAACGATTTTGTTGGGCCAACGGGTGGATACCTTTGAGCGGCCGGTGCCTTCTGTGTGTAAGTCGGCTGTGGTACTGATCGAATCGGGTTTTATCAGGATATCGCTCTGAAAAACCGCTTGACCGCCGACAAGGGAGTACGTGATTTTATCACCATGCAGAGTGCCTGTTTCCGGCAGCCCTCGTTGAAACGGGAACGCTTCTTCCGGACGGGTAACGTTTACTCTTGGACTGACGTCCCGCTCTTTTTCAGTTGCTATCTGGGAGCAACTTAGTGAGCTACAGACAAATGCACAAAGCAATATAGAGGTTAATTTAGTTTTCATGGGTGGTTAGTGGCAAGATCATAAACGATGTCAATACGTTTTCATCATTCTGGTAAAAACTAGATTTATCCAGAAATACGGAGCAGCCTAATTCCAGGCAGCGCTTTCGGGCAAGCCTGTCAGTCGAAGCGCTGTAGATGATAACAGGTATTCCTTTCCAGTCAGGATCGCCTTTTAGCAGACGTAATACATCATATCCCGATAGGATAGGCATATGAAGGTCTAGCAAAATCAAGTCGGGAAACCGGGCATCCAGACGATGGGTAAGCTGAGTAATCAGATCTGCGCCATCACTAAAACAGCGGATAGCATACGAATCACTTTGTTCGTCAAAAATGGATTGCACCAGAAAATGCTCACCCTGATCATTATCAACCAGATAAATCAGTGGATTGTGGAATGCATTCATACGATAGATAGAGAAAGTAGTTACGGTGAAAATGTAGTCTGCACAAATGGGCATACACATAGTTATGCCCTATCGTATGGCTGACTAACCATCCGATAGTACTAACCTACTATACATAGTCATAAAAGACTACTTACCATCATCCATTCATGCGTGAAATGACCCTTTTGCCGGACGAAATGACCTAAAACAATTTACCAATCACTCGCATATCAATACAGATAGTTACTACTTACCTATATTTCACAACAAAAATCACCTACTTAATCCATAGCCTACTCCCTCGATAAAACAGAGCAGGCGGTACCGACATATGGATACCGCCTGCTCAAACTAATTAACCCATATAGCCTACATTTTCTCGGCAACCAGATATACTTGTGGATCACCCATTTGGTAGGCGATCCCGTCGGTTGAGTTATAGACCGCTGTTGTTTGTAAGCCGAACTTTGCCAGCAGCCGTTTCATCTCGGCAAGCGTATACACATAGTGCTTGAAGTAATGCGTTTCCACATTGCCTGCTTTAGTATAGGTAAGTTCTGTAGTCAGGCAACTCTCGTCGATGGTATATCCATTGTGAATATCCATCAGCAGATCGCCCAGAATGTACTGCTTCGTACGCGGAAAGTTGGGCAAAATGCTTTCGGCGAGCAGACCCGAATTAATCACGAATCGCGATCCTGGTTTTAGAGCCTCAGCCACTTTCCCGACAAACACCTGCATGCCCTCGTGTGCTACGTACCCAAAACTATTTCCTAAACAGTAGGCGCCATCAAAACCCGAAGGCAACTCCATTGTCAGGATATCACCCAGAATCAGGTTCATCGACAGTTGTTCCGCTGCCAGTTGATTGCGAAGGGTTTGCATAAACTCTGTGGAAATGTCCACACCTGTCAGGTTAAATCCTCGTTTGGCTAATTCGACGGCATGACGACCAAATCCGCAGGGAATATCCAGTACCGCAGCACCGGGGGCAATTTCCAGTTCCTTAATGAGAAAGTCGACCTCGCGCAGTGTCCATTCTGGCGTCATGGCTCTTTCCCACATTTCGCAGTTTAGGCCTGCAAAAAAATCTTCGTACCAATTATTTTTAATTGTTGTCATTGTCTGTATGAACAGGGCCTTAGCCCATTAGTAGCTAGTTTAATTGACATCAACAGACCAAACCAGCGCCAACCTTATGGGCTGGTCATTGGACTAGTCCTATAGGCATGTATAAAGCGTATAGAGGTCAGCCATAGCAAAGCTGTCCAGGAAAACCCAGCTAAATCTGGCTATACGTATCAAGGCAAATCGGAGCCAATCAAACGGCTGACTGTTAACTGGTCAATCCGAATCGGCTCAATTGAAGGAAGATAAACGATGAACCCGCGTGGGGTTCTCAGGCCATGGTAGGCACCGGCAGTGTATTTATGTACGGAGTAAAGCTAATGAATTCGTTTGTCAGAAACCAATACCTGTTGACCCTACCACTAAAAACCTATTTATTAGGAAGTTATAAATAAAACACCCCGAAAGGTCGATAACCGTTCGGGGTGTTTTATTTCATTTTAGCAGTGCTATTTAAGCGAATACGCTTTTACCGTATTGTGAAAAAAAGTGGGAACAAAAAGCATCTGGTTACTGGAGCTATAGCCAATGTCGGCCGAATTGATTTTCTCTTTCGACGTGTCGAGTTTCAACTCCGTTTTGCCATCGGGCTGTACATACCAAATCTTTCCGGCCCATTCTGTAACGACATATTTTTTGTTGCCCAGGGCAACAATGCCATCGATTCCGCCCATACCTTTAGCCAGCGTAGTCAGTTGTTTGGTAGCTGGATTCATTGACAATAATGAGCCGTCGCCATTACCAATCAGCAGTTGATTGTTTTCGAACAGAAGACCGTTCGGCCCTTTGAGCGGAGCGCCTGCCAGCACCAGACTCGGTTTGCCACCCGTAATGGCCCACACCTTGCTGTCGTCCGAATCCGATACATACACAATGCCTTTCTGGGTATCTATGGCAATATCATTCAGGAACTTAGCCCCTGCTACCGGATACCGATTGAGTATTTTGCCTGTTGCCAGTGCCACTTCGGCCACCTGATTCATCTCGGTAACGTACAGCTTGTCGCCCAGAATACCCATCCCTTTGGTGGAATTGAGGCCTTCGGTGAATTTTAGCTTAATCACTTTCCCATCCATACCCACTTTGGCAAGGTAGCTGCCTTTGTTTTGCAGGGTTGGGTTTCCATTGATGCAGGCTACGTACAGCACTTTTTTAGCGGGATCTACCAGCACACATTCAGGGGTTCGGAGCGTGGTATCGGTTTCCCAAACAGGTTTTAAATGTACGGTTTGTGCCTGAGTGATCGTAGAGCAGGCAATCAGACTCATACAGGCGATAACGAGTGTTTTTCTCATCGATTGGTTGGTTTTGAGGAACAAATGAAGGCTATCTCATAATCGTTGATATAGCGCGGCCAATCTATCGAATTTTCGCCAAATAATACATCTGACCTGGCCAGTGAGAGCCTCTTACACCCTATATCCGAGTGAATGGCAATAGCTGGTTCACAAAAAGTCTTTCTGACAGATGCAACCTCACCCAAACGATTAACATCTACGCTATAAAACAGCATAAACCCGTTAACTCGTTTTACGAATGATCCGTTCTCTCTTATCAATCGCCCTGCTTATATCAATCAGTTCATGTTCATTTACCCGACAATGGCAGGGCAACTCAAACGCCCAACAAACCAAAGCCTCTTTCAAAGAATTGACTGGCCGACAGACCTTCACGCTTCATGTGCCTGAAAACGATATTTATCTGGCCTATCAGTTTATCGAAACCGATGGAGAAATGTCTGCGTCTGTAAAATCACCTTCGGCTACCGTTTTCAATAAGAGGATCAGCACATCCGAAGCTAACACGTTGCACCTGGTCAATCAGAAAGGAGTTGAATATATCGTGATGATTAAAGGGAAACGGGCATCGGGCGCGTTCGATGTTCGGTTTGTAGCGACGCCGAATTAACGGCTAGCCTGCCTTGAACCCCTCTCCTGTGTTTTGGGAGAGGAGTGCAAGGCAGGCTAGCCATTAGATATAGGCGATGCAGTCCATTTCGACCAGTGAATCGCCGGGAACACCACCATACACCGCTACGGTTGTTCGGACAGGAGGCTTACTACCGAATCGTCCTTTGTACACTTCATTCATGGCTTTATAGTCGTTCAGGTCGTGCAGAAAGACATTGACTTTCAAGACTTTTTCCATCGACGAACCGGCCTTGATCAACTCTTTTTCCAACTCTTTCAGTACTTCGTCGGTGTGTACTTTAATGTCACCCTCTTTGTGATAGCCCTTTCCGGCCACAAACACCAGATTCCCCAGCTTGGTAGACCCCGAAAAGAGAGGCACATCCTGATGATTCACTACGTTATATACCTCTTTTTCGGGTGCGGCTTCAGCGGCCACGGCTTTCGTAGTAGCGCCTAGCCCAATCGCTCCGGCGGCTGATGCGAAAAGGCGTTTTAAGATGGAACGACGTTCGGTTTTCATACGATTCTCAATCAGTTATAAGTTACTTTTTACGTTTACCAAGTGGTTGCAGGATGAGGGTATTGGCTAATCACCGCAAGGGCGTTATCAGTTTAAGCCCATCGGGCTGACGATCCCATTCAGGTCATAGACGATCTTTCCGCCTTTGATTGTCATTTCGCATTCAAATTTTTGCTTAGCCATTAGTTTATAGCCTGTTTTATCATACAAGCCAAAATTACCCTGCCGCATACTCAGAATAGCCACATCGGCAATGGCTCCGACCGACAGATGACCCAGGTTTTCGCGCTTGATGACCTGCGCCGGAGTCCAGGTACTAGCCCGGATTACACTAGGAATATCCTCTCCCATCGCTACGAATTTCGACATGATACTGAGGATATCTTTCATCGAGCCATTCATACTGCCTGTGTGCAAGTCGGTACTGATGGTGGTTGGATAAAACTTGCTTTTGATAGCCGGAATCGCCTGTGAGAAATTAAAGCTGGCCCCACCATAGCCCACATCAAACACAACACCTCGTTTGCGGGCCTCCCAAACAAATGGTTTTACGGTTTTGGTGGCTTCATCCACAATCGTTTCCCGGACATTGTTGGGCAATAGCGTATAGGTATGCGTAAAAATATCGCCCGGACGCAGGTGTTTCAAAAATAGGTCTTCCAGAGGTAATGGGGGTTGACTGCCACCGAAATCAACCATCACCGGCATGCCTGCCAGCGTGCCAGCCTCCACCGCATGATCGACAGGGGCCCAGCTTGCGCCCTGAAAATGAGCTACTTTAAAGCCAACCACATCGTTCTTATTCTCCATGGCCACCCGGGCCGCCTGCTTCGGATCCATGTCGGTAGTGTCCTGCTCGAATTTGCCGCCCCGCATGCCCTCGCCTACAATATTGAGAAACGACAATACCCGCGTTTTGGCCGTTAGGATGATGTTCTGCTTGAAGGTTTCGAAGGATTTCCAGCCTGCCCCGCCCGCATCGACAATCGTTGTAACACCCGTGCGAAAGGTAAAGCCATCGGGCGCTACGGCCGTGGCTCCATTGCTCAGGTAATGATTGGGTTGTGTACCGTAAAAGACATGCCCGTGCAAATCAATCAGGCCGGGAGTTACGTACATACCTTTTGCATTCACCACCTGTCTGGCCTGACTGGCGTCAATGGATTTGGCCACCTGCACGATTTTTCCGTCGGTAATCGCTACATCCATCAGGGCATCGATGTTATTCTTCGGATCAATCAGGTGCCCACCTTTGATAAGAACACTATACAACTGGGCATCAGCCGTATAGCCTGATATACAGATAAGGGTAAGGAATAGAATAATCTTTTGCATACGCTACGTAAGGTTTACTGTAAACCAGATGTGGACTTTATACCGAACCCTTAGCCAGTTCTTCTTTTAAGCGGGCAGCTACGATTTTTTCTTCACCGGACTTCAGCATCCAGGTTGTCATGCCGATGGTCTTTCCATCGCTGACGATCTCAATGGAGGGGGTTCCATTCCGTAAACCCTCCTGCACTGCTTTGGCTGTAAGATTCACTTTGGTTGTATCCCAGCTTATGCGCAGCGTTGGGGTATGGTTTCCCAGCTCAGGTGCGAACGTTTCGACGCTTACTCCCTTCACACTTTTAGCGGCTTCGGTAATGTGGGCGGCCCGTTCTTCCAGCATTTTCCAGTCTTTGGCCTGATCACGGGCAATGAACTTTTCAAGGGCTACATACATGCCCAGAATTTCTTCTTTGTTCACTTTCATGCCCCGCCCGATGGTCGATCCGCGCGGTGGCATACTAAGCCGGGCTGCATCGATGTACATTTTTTTACCCATGAGCAAACCCGCACTTTGTGGCCCACGCATAGCTTTTCCACCTGATACACAGACCAAGTCGAAGCCCATATCATTGAATTTCCATAGGTTTTCGACAGGGGGCACATCGGCGGCAATATCGATCATGGTGGGAATATTGTGCTTCTTACCCAGATCGACCCACTGCTGATGCATGATCTTACCTTTGTCGGACTGGATATTCAAAAACCAGAGCATGGCGGTTTTCGGATTGATTGCCTTTTCAAGCTCGTCAACCGTTTCCACGAACACAATTTTACACCCTGTATTGGTCAGGGCATGGGAGTACCCGACATTGTGGCCCTTCTGCACAATCACTTCCGATTTAATGTCGGTACCATCGAGGTGCGGCAGCTGCTCCACTTTTTTCTGGTCCATGCCCGTCAGTACACCAGCGAGACCCAGGGTCATTGCCGAAAAACAACCAGCGGTTACCACGGCCGATTCAGCATGGGTCAGAGCGGCAATTTTTTCGCCCACTTTGGTCTGCACATCGTCCAGCATCATAAACTCTTTCGACGACGCCAGAATGGTACTAACAACATCGTCGTCCATGAGCGAACCTGTCATAGCCGTATACGTGCCAGCTGCGTTGATGAAGGTTCGGATACCTAATTCTTTCACCAGATTACGGGGAGCCAGGGCCGGAGCTACCAGGGGCGAGGCAACGGACGCACCCTCGCCAAATAAACCGCCAACCAGCGGCATAGCCGATAAGTGTTTGATTAATGTTCGTCTGCTGAGCATGATTGGTTTATTTCTGTATTGTTAAAGGAATAATGATCTGATTAATGTGGCTCATAGGAGGTGGGTGTGAAGTCAGCTACTCATAGCTGACTTCACACCCACCTCACGAATATCCCGATTCCAGTGAAAAGAAGTCAAGATTAGACAACCCCCTAAAAAAGAGGACGATACACTAAAAATACCCTTACCCGTCGAGCGCGTTTCCACCGTGCAGCTATATCGCTGAAAGCAAGGGTGTTTTTAGCCATAAGCCTTAGACATACGCAATACAATCCATTTCCACCAGTGAGTTACCCGGTACACCTGCACGTGGAGCTACAGTTGTCCGAACGGGCGGTTTGGGACCAAAACGACCTTTGAACACCTCGTTCATCGGCTTGTAATCCTTCAGGTCATGGAGATAAACATTCACCTTCAATACCTTCTCCATCGATGAACCCGCTTTGGTCAGTTCTTTCGCCATTTCGTTAAGCACATGGTCGGTATGCGCTTTGATGTCGCCCTCAAAATGAGCCCCTATTCCGAAAATGAAAACCAGATTATCCAGCTTCTTCGCACTCGAATACAAGGGTACGTCCTGATGGACACCTCCATCCGTCACCTGATGGTCGGCAGACTTCATGGATGTCAGTCCCGCCAGGCTGGCGGCTGACGAAAAAAGTCGTCTGAAAAGCGAGTGGCGTTGTAATCTCATGTGCCTATCTTCTTACTTATCCCACCAAACCACACTCGACAGGGTATTGGTACCGCCCTGGCGCGTTCGCGCTTCGATGAAATTGGTTTTGTTATACGTCTCTTCCGAATCAGGGATTACGAAGCGGGTTGGAATCTTGCCCCCAGTCAAATTACCTGGATAATTGGTCGGCGTCAACACGGGATAACCCGTACGACGCCAGTTCGAGAAAATCTCGTATTCGTCTTCCAGGAAAAGGGATACCCATTTCTGTGTACTGATCTGCTCCATCTGCTGGGCTACCGTGCCGCCGGTTTTGTACGGATTAGCAACCAGATAAGCATTGATCTTCGCGTCGGAAATAACGCCCCCCGTACCAAAAAGTGACCACTGACGCATACCGGCTTTTACTGCATTGGTGTAGGCTGCTTCCGCCGAACTCCCTGTATACCAACCCCGAACAGCCGCTTCGGCCAGCAACAGATATATTTCGGCATTGGTCATTACCAGCAACGGGGCACTGTATTTCAGCAGTGTGTTTGGATTGGGTTCCGAAAACGAGTTGAAGTTCGCGGGCAGACTGTTATAGGCTGCGTTGGGCATACCACTTTGCAGGGCGGTAGTGGTATCGGCCGTAAACGTTTTATTGTCTGTGGTTGTCCACACAATCGAAATTACGTTCAGCCGTGGATCTTTGGTATTCTTCAGATAATCGATCAGGGTTTTGGCAAACTTCCCTCCTTCTACGTTATCGCCACCGGGTGTCACGTAATCGGTGCTGAGCAGGCCACTGGCAATAAAGTTCCGGCTGGCCGTTTGCGATCCATCCACATAGGCAATGGTAGCCCGGTCGGCATCATCCAGAATTACCCCACCGGCAATGGCTTTCTGTACCCATGTTTTCGCCGTTGTCGGATCTACTTCGGTCAGGCGCATCCCTAAGCGTAGCATCAGCGAATACGCGAATTTCTTCCACTTGGTCACGTCGCCCCCAAACATCAGGTCGGCATTTCCGAACGTTCCTTTCGAGGCATCGAAGGCCGCAATCGACTCGTCAAGCTCCTTGAGCAGATCAGCATAGATGGTCTGCTGCGTATCGTATTTGGGACTGTAGTTCTTATCCGACAGTGCTTTTCCTGCATCGAAATACGGAATATCGCCATAGATGTCGGTTAACCGGTGGAATATATACGCTTTCCAGATACGGGCTGCCGACAGTTTGTTCACATTTAGCGCATTGCCCGAAACGGCATCGATCACCTGCCGAATGGAGATGATAGCGCCCTGTCCGGCGGTAGTTCCGGCGTAGGCATTCCAGTTGCCCGTCGAATAGCTGTAGTTAAAATATTTGTCCCCGGCTGCCGGTACTTCCTTGTAAGTAGCAAAGTGCTGCATCGACTGGCCGATGGTCAGGTAGGCGGCTCCCGTAAAGTTGGTACTCACTCCGTCCAGCTGAGCGCGGGTGAACAGATACTCCGGAACAACCTCAGCATATTTATTAGGGTCAACGTTCATCTCCTCGAAGCCCTTATCGCAGGCTGTCAGAAGCAGAAATAACGGAGCCACGAAACCTATTTTTTTGATCAGACTCTTCATGGTCAGGATGTTATCAGGTTAGAATTTCACTTGTAAGCTTACACCAAGGCTGCGGGTTCTGGGTACGCCAAAGGCTTCCAGGCCCTGCGCGTTCGTGCTGGTGTAGCCCGACTCCGGGTCGAAATACTGATTCTTCTTATCCTTGTACAGAATAGCCAGGTTTCGGGCCACAAACGAGATCGACGCCGATTGTAGCTTCAGGAACGACAGTTTGCTGACCGGAAGGTTATAGCTGAAGATGATCTGACGGAGCTTCACGAAATCGTTATTGAACATGAACATAGCCGTGTAGTTCTTGTCGTTGTCGTAATAGGTGTCTACATCTTCCTTCGCCCAGGTTTTGGTGAACGGTGCCCCTTCCGGCGTTACACCCGTAACGGTAATCCCTGTTTCGCGACCTGGTAGGGTTTCCTGCGGCAGACCGAAGCGATATGCATACTGGTACAGGTTCGAATACACGATGCTGCCAAACTTCCCATCGACCAGAATGTTGAGCGAGAAGTTTTTATAGCGGAAATTATTGGTAATCCCCATCGTCAGTGGCGGGGTGCCCTGCCCGATTTCCTGTAGATCGCCCCGAACGGCGTAACCGCTAGCCGTGTTGAACACTACATTACCGTTGGCGTCGGTCTTTTTCCGATACCCCCATACCGTACCATAAGGCCGATCTAATACGTTACGAACCAATCCTCCACCAACGCCAGTTCCCACATCGATACCCGTCAGTCCGTCGGCCAACCGCTCAATTTTGCTCTTGTTATAGGCCATGTTGTAGCTCAAATCCCAGCTAAAATCAGCCTTCCGAATCGGTGTTCCGGTCAGCAGAAGTTCAACCCCTTTGTTACTCAGTTCTCCCACGTTCAGCAAGGCCGAAGTATAACCCGACGAAAGAGCAATGTTTGAGGTAACGATGTCGTTGGTGGTCTTTCGGTTGTATAACGTCAGATCAAAACCCAGTCGATTGTTCAGGAACTTGGCTTCAATACCGCCTTCGTAGGTTGTTGAGGTCAGCGGTTTCAGGTCGGGGTTTGGCACCTGCGACGACGAGAGCACCTGCACCGGACGGCCATTGTGCCCACCCTGCTGCATCGAATAGTACTGGTAAATCTGGTAGGCATTAACCGTAGCGCCCCCAACCTGTGCATACGACGCCCGCAACTTGGCAAAGCTAACCGCCTTGGGTAACCGCAGGGCATCCGACAGAATGAACGAGCCCCCCACCGAAGGATAGAAAATGCTGTTGCGCTTGGGATTCAGCACCGAAAACCAATCCTGCCGACCCGAAAGCGTCAGAAACGCCAGGTTTTTATACCCAAAATCGACTGAGCCAAATACCGAGTTGATGGCACTTTTCATGTACGTTGGGGTGGTCGTCGACGTAGCCAGGTTCGTGTAGCTGTAGAAATACGGTACTGTAAACTCACTACCGGCAATCAGCGTCTGGTCGTAAATAGATCGCTGGGCATTTGCCCCCAACAGCGCCGAAAAACTCAGGTCCGATAGCAGGTTGGTATTGTAGTTCAGCGTCAGCATGCCGTTGGTTTCTGAAGCGCTGGTCTTGCGTGCTTCGTAGGTTCCCAAAGGCTGGTACGCGTTGTTGGTTGGCTGTACGTATTCCGATTGGAAGCTGTAAAAATCCTGACTGACGCTCCCTTTCAGGAACAGGTTGTCCAGAATGTCGTATCGGATACTTCCCTGGCTGATAAAGCGATTTTTGGTATCGTCGTTTTTGAACTTATTAACCACGAAATACGGATTTGGAGCCGCCGGAACCGGGTTCCATTCCATTTCTTTCCCGGTTACCGGATCATATCCCGGTGCCAGGCTGCGGATATCGACCACGTTGGCCACCAGGTACGTAGCCCAGTGCGGGTTCATATCGGCATAGCCTACTTTGGGCCGGTTGGTCGCTTCTTCATAATTGTACTGGAAAACCGTTTCGATACTCAGCTTTTTACCCAGAAACGCATTCAGGTTCAGATTGGCAATCCGCCGGGCAAAGGACGAATTCGGCACAATGCTGTTCGACTGGGTATTGTTCAGACCTAACCGGAAATTAACCGACTCATTGCCACCCGTGAAGGCCACCGAATTGATGTAGTTGCTGCCGGTCCGATAGAAGTTTTTCAGGTTATCTTTCTGAGGTGAATAGGGATGCAGTTGCCCATCGACCTGAATCGTTGGCTGACCGTCCATCCGGGCCCCGTACGACAGACGTCCCGTGCTTTTGGCTTCGGTGACAGTCGTTGGCTTTTTCCCATCTAAGCCCTGCCCAAATTCATACTGCCAGTTTGGAATCACAGCAATACTTTCGAAGGTCGTATTGCTGTTGATCTCTACCCCTACGCCTTTCTGACCACGGCCTTTTTTCGTCGTAATCAGAATAACCCCATTCGATGCGCGAGCGCCATATAAGGCAGCCGCCGGACCGCCTTTCAGCACGCTAATCGACTCAATATCATCAGGATTAATCCCCCCGATACCATCACCCCGGTCTACGTTCATGCCGTTGCCGTCGGAAGCTGTACCTCCACCAGGAATACTGTTGTCCATCGGCATCCCATTGATTACATACAACGGCTGGTTATTTCCGTTGAGCGAGCCATTACCCCGGATAATGATCCGGCTCGAACCACCCGGCCCTGTAGCCATACCTGTCGCATTGACCCCGGCAATTTTACCCGTCAGTGCATTCGCCACGTTATTCTCACGAGCCTGCGTAAACTCGCTTCCTTTCACTTCGGAAACGGCATAGGCCAATGCTTTTTTCTCCTTCGAAATCCCCAGCGCTGTTACAACTACCTCGCCCAGGCTGGTGGCGCCTTCTTTCAGGCTGACATCGATTACTGATCGGCCAGATACGGCAATTTCCTGCGCTGTAAAGCCAATGTAGGAAAAGATAACCGTAGCCTGCGCACTGGTCAGATTAAGGGTGTACTTACCCTCACTGTCCGTTACAGTTCCTTTGGCCGAACCTTTTTCCAGGATTGTTACGCCCGGAAGCGGTTGCCCATCGCCTGCATTGATCACTTTCCCGGAAATCGTCTGCGCAAAGGTGGCAGCACTTACCAACCAAAGTGTCATCAGGAGCGTACCTCGTCGGGTAAGCCAATGTCGTAGTATACATTTCATAAGCATACACGTGGTTAATGTGATTAGTTAGGTTAATACTGGAAAGGCGACTATTTTGCAAATACCGCAACCTTATTTTGCAATATTTGCACAAGTATACGCATTAAAAAAGCCTTAAAGCAATTTTAATTCGCCTTTTTTGCAGCATAGCACATAAAATATATGCAAAACCTGCGTTTTTATTCTTATTTCTATAGTAAAGCTAAGAACTATGCAAATTTTGCAAAAGTCAAGAGTGGGGTCGAATTAGTATCCCCCTTCTCTTTGCCCTGCCAGGGATCGGACCATTCATACGACTGATGTGATCATAGTATCGTGCAAGTGGCCCGTGAGGAGATACATCCCGGAAAAGCCACCGCAAACGGTAAACAGAAAACCGTACTAGGTTAGACTTGGTTTATTTTCCACTTTTACATTTCGATTACCAGGATTTGTTGTAACAGTATGTCTATAGCCTTTTTAAAAGACGAGCGCAAACAACTAATTATCAAGCAGATAAACCTCCACACACGTGTTAATCTGACCGATTTAGCGAATGCCCTGAATGTATCGGAGGATACCATCCGACGCGACATTAATGACCTTTCAGATGAAGGAAAGTTGATAAAAATTCGTGGAGGGGCCATGTCGAAAGCCTATCACCATTCGTCACAAATTCAGGAAACTTACGCGCATACGAACAAAAAGATCATTGCCGAAAAAACAGTGACGTTGCTGCGGGATGGCATGTTGATCCTGATGGGGGGCGGAACCACCATCAGGGAGTTCATTAAACTGATCCCTGCTGATTTACGGGCTACGTTTATTACCGTCAATCCTCTATCGGCGGTTGAGCTACTGGATAAACCTAACCTGGAAATCATCATGATTGGCGGACAAATCTCGCGGTACAGCCAGATGAGCGTCGGTGGCGAAGTGTACCAGCGCTTATCCGAACTTCGAGTCGATTTGTGCATTATGGGCACCAATGCCATCGATGCCAAAGAAGGCCTTTCCGACTCCGACTGGGAAACCGTACAAGCCAAAAAAGCGATGATCCGAGCAGCTCAGAAAGTGGCCGTGCTATGCATATCCGAGAAAATGAACAGTGTAATGCGCATGAAAATTGCCGATCTGGATCAGGTCGATTACCTCATCACCGAACTCCCAGCCGATTCGCCACAACTTGCCCCCTACCAGGGCGGCAAAACAACGGTGTTGTAAGAACTCACCTACCCTGTGCGGTTATGTGGTGTCAGATGCTTACATCTGACACCGTGAGGTTTTGAGAAACCTCACGATCGGGCTTAAGAACCCGACTTCACAAACGAGATACCTCCGCCCGTCCACGATATAATCGCGGACGAGTACAACGCTAAGCGCTCTTCGCGTTTAAAGCAGAAAATCACAACCATTTTTTATAAAAGGCCAGAATATCGGCTCGCATCTCGGCCGTTTCCTGATGACCCACATCATAGATCCGTAGCTGCCAGGCAGACGGGGCTCCCTCCTGCCGATAAATAGCCTTGAGGTTTTTATCAATTTTTTCGAGCCCATCGACGGGGGTAAGCTTATCGAAGCGACCAGCCAACCCCAGATGCGGCCGTGGCGAAATCAGTCCGTTGATGGATGAAGTCGTAAAATGATTCAGCAAATCGGGGACGTAGTAGTAAATACCATGCAAGCCCAGCCCTTTGGCCGCTATAAGCGCCTGGTAATCCGTCAGGCAACAGAGATCGACACACACCTTTATCCGTTCGTCGAGCGCAGCCAGCCACCAGGCCATCGTACTTCCCATCGACATACCCATCGTCGCAATACGTTTCGGGTCAATCTCAGGCCGGGTTTGCAGATAGTCCAACGCTCGTAGATTATCATACACCATCATCCCCCACAGCACCTGCCCGTGCCAGAGCATTTCTTTAAACGTATCCTGTTCTCCCCGCGCCCGTCGCTCACCGAAGCACCAGCTATCGATGCATAAGCCCGCGTAACCTTCCCGCGCCAGGGCCAGCGCATAAGCAGGCTGCTGCATTTCGGGCCGTCCACGAACAAACTCTTCTTTCCCAACGTCGTATTGCCCAAAGTGCGAGTGGTTAAACAGCACAACCGGAATCTTGCCCGTTGCAGCTTTTGGTCGGGTAAAATAGGCGGGCACCTGCTCAATACCGTTCAGATCGAGCAACAACTTCTCAATGATCAGCTCATCCGTTTGCCGGGTTTCGATCAACTTCACCGTAATGGGTCGATGCCGATCAGGCAGTTTCCCCAGCAAGCGATAGAGTTCGGCCCGCTGGGCTTTTTTATCTGGAACAGCGTTTTTGGGCGAATCAGTACGGGCCATGTGCTGGTGAACTTGCGAATTTATCGACAAATAGTGGGTAAAACTCAGGCTACAGAGGCCAATCAGAACAGGCAGAATCCAACGTTTCCTGAACATATAGGACGAAGTAATTACGTATCTGTTAAAATCCGATTTCCTCAAAAATTACTTATTTCTCCTTTTAAGCCTCTATTTTCACCAACGCTCTATTCAAGTGACGATGAGATCATGCTATTGTGACGGGATAGTCATCGACTCCTTGTTGGGCAATTATAAATTCAGCGTCAACTGTCCGGCTGCGGTTGCTGGCTCGGCCTTAAAACTGGACAGCGAAACCCCTAGCAAACGAACCCCTTTAGGAAGAGGCAGTAAAGCCGCTAATAATTCGTGACTTAACTGAGTAAGCGCTGGCTGACTAGCGATAAAACTGGCGGCTGTTCGGCTACGGGTAATCTGCTGAAAATCGGCATATTTCACTTTCAGCGTCACCGTTCGGCCCAGAATACCCGTGCGTTCGCAATATGACCATACGCTGTTGATCAAGGGCTCCAGTTCGGCCACCAGATCAGCATGCTCGGTCAGGTCCTGATCGAAGGTGGTTTCCGAGCCGACGGATTTCCGTTCGCGGTCGGGCGTGACAGGCCGTGGATCGATAGCTCGGGCGATGTTGAAATAATGATGACCGACTTTGCCAAAATGCTGGGTCAGGAGCGTTTCGCTTTGCTGGCGCAGATCCAGCCCGGTATAAATGCCCAATTGATTCATTTTGGCCGCTGTAACCCGGCCGATGCCATGAAACTGACCTACGTTCAGTTGTTCAACAAAGGCCAGACCTTGATGGGGCTTGATCACAAACAATCCATCCGGTTTTCGGTAATCCGATGCCAGCTTTGCCAGAAATTTATTGTACGAAACCCCGGCCGACGCCGTCAGGCTGGTTGTCTGCTTGATCTGATCTTTAATGGCCTGGGCAATTTGCGTAGCTGTTCTACCCGACTCCAGACTGTCCGTAACATCCAGATAGGCTTCGTCCAGTGAGAGCGGCTCAATGAGTGACGTAAACTGAGCGAAAATAGCCCGAATCTGCCCCGAAACGGATTTATAGACATCAAAACGGGGCTTCACAAAAATCAGATCGGGGCATTTGCGAATGGCAATAGACGAAGCCATAGCCGACCGAACTCCAAACTGACGAGCTTCGTAACTGGCAGCCGCCACCACACCGCGTTGCCGGGAACCGCCGACCGCAACGGGTTTACCACGCAGTTCCGGGTTATCGCGCTGTTCTACAGATGCATAAAAAGCATCCATGTCGATGTGAATAATTTTTCGAATTATTGGCTCCTCCATTGAGTCTTGCGTACTACCTAAGATACAAAAAAACACGAAGCTACCTTCCCCCAAATCAGTCTTTTTTTATGCTGGAGCTGTTCAGCTTCGGACAGTACCTGTACGATTTCGGACAACAGCTTCCCACCCAAATCAGCCCAGTTTACCCGAAAATGCCGTTTTTATAAGTTGGCAAAGCATTTGTTCTACAAAAGTTGAATTTATTGGTCAGGATATGAAACGAACGTATCTGGGTGAGTTTGAAGAAGTGGTTTTACTAACCGTTGCGGTCTTGCATGAACGTGCCTATGGCGTTGCTATTACAGATGAACTTGATCGACAAACCGGGCGCTCGGTGAGCATCAGTGCGGTTCATGCGGCCTTGCATCGGCTCGAAGAAAAAGGGATGCTCACTTCCCACATGGGCGATGCGACCGCCGAACGGGGTGGTCGGCGAAAGCGACTATTCACCGTTACGATGTTAGGCAGCCGCACCCTGCACGACATCCGGGCCATGCGCGACCAGTTATGGAATTCTATTGCGCCGAATGCCTTACCTGCCATCAGCCTATGAAACCGACACATCCGACTGATCCGCCCCGTTTCGCTGATCAATTGCTCGAATGGTTCTGCGCTCCCCACCTACTGGAGGAGATACAAGGTGATCTATACGAACGCTACAAGCGGGATGTGGGCCTCGTTGGGGCAGCACAGGCCAACCGAAATTATTTCCTCAATGTGGTACGTTTTTTTCGCCCCTTTGCCCTCAAACGAAAAGCATCTGAATATACGTCACCCATTTTACTAAGTCCTGTTATGCTACGCAACTATCTCAAAACCAGCCTGCGGAATCTGGCCAAATACAAAGCCAGTACGCTGATTAACCTCTTCGGCCTTACCCTTGGGGTAACCGCCTGTCTGGTGATCTATCTCATTACGCACTATGAACTAAGCTATGACACCTTCCATCCCGACAGTAATCGAATTTACCGGCTGGTGGGCGAATCGCAGCACAATAAAACCGCCGAAAAACATCCGGTCGGGTTCACCCCCAATGCTGTACCGGCCGCTATTCGTCAGGAAATTACCGGCATCGGCACAGTGGCCGCTTTTCACAATATCGAGTCGGAGGTATTGATTCCGAACGGCAGCGAAAAACCAATCAAATTTGAGCACCGCCGACACGGGGTCGATAATGCCGAGATCGTGGTGGTTGACCCAACGTATTTCGACATTTTCACCTACAAATGGCTGGCGGGTAACCCAAAAACGGCTCTGAATGACCCATTTAAGCTAGTCCTGTCGGAACGAAAAGCCCGTAAGTACTTTGGCAATTTACCCATTGACCAGATTATGGGTAAGGAACTCATTTACCAGGATTCGGTCCATGTGCACGTGGCAGGTATTGTGCAGGACTGGAACCAGCCCACTGATTTGACCTTCACCGATTTTATCTCATTAGCAACGGTTAGAACCAGTCAGCTAAAGAAGGGAATTAACCTCGACCAATGGGAAGATATCTGGTCGGCATCGCAGGCGTTTGTCAAGTTGCCTGCCGGGGCTACGCTCGAGCAGTTTACAGCCCAGTTCCAGCGGTTTGGCAAAGCGCATTACCCGAACGAGTTTAAATTTGTACCCGCTTTGCAGCCGTTGGCAGACCTGCATTTCGACGAAGATTATCAGGATAACTATTCCCGAAAAGCGCACTTGCCTACGCTTTATGGACTGATGGGCGTTGCGGTGTTCATCCTGCTGATTGCGGCTATCAACTTCATCAATTTATCGACCGCTCAATCGGCGCAGCGAGCGAAAGAAACAGGCATTCGGAAAGTAATGGGCAGCAGTCGGGCGAGTCTGATTGCCCAGTTTCTGAGCGAAACGACTTTCCTGACCCTGATGGCCGTCTTAATTTCTCTACTGCTGGTCCATCCGATTCTTTCCGCGTTCCAATCGTTGACTCCCAAGGGGCTAACCTTCACGCTTTTTAGCGCGCAAACGGGTTTCTTTCTCCTGGCAGTTATAGTGGTCACGTCGTTATTATCGGGCCTATATCCGTCTTTTGTTCTGTCGTCGTATGTTCCTGCGTTAACCCTTAAAGGACAGGCGGGTCTGTCCATCGGCCGGAAAGCCACCCTTCGCAAAACCCTGATTGTCTTTCAATTCACCATATCGCTGGTCTTTATCATCGGCACATTGATCGTTGAACGTCAGCTTGGCTACATGCGCAACAAGGAACTCGGATTTACCTCCGATGCCATTGTATCTGTCCGCCCACCCTGGGGAGACAAAGGGAAAGTCCTGGCGCAGCGAATCCGATCCCTTTCGGGTGTTGAGCGTGTTGCGATGGAGTGGTTTCCGCCCATGGGTCAGGCGTTTATGGTAACCAAGCTCAAGTATCAGGGAAAGAAACAGGCCGTTGACATGGATGTGTCGGCCAAGATTGGCGACGAGAATTTTATTCCGCTCTATCAGCTCCGTTTACTGGCTGGACGTAACTACGTAAAAAGTGACTCCTTACGCGAAATCGTTATCAACGCTCACTACGCCAAAGCCCTGGGTTTCCGGCGGTTCAACGACGCCCTGAATAAACTCATTGAGTTTGATGGCAAAAAATACCCCATTGTGGGTGTAGTCGCCGATTTTCATGAACAATCATTCCATGAAAAAATGGGGCCTGTCTTTATGGGCTATATGCCCCATGCGCGAAATCTGGGGATTAAACTGTCGACAAAAGGCAAGCAGATGAGTGAGTTAAAAACCACGCTGGCCAGTATCGAAAAAGAATGGAAAGCGGTTTATCCCGATAACCGATTCGAGTATACCTTTCTGGATGACTCTATTGCCCAGCTCTACGAAAAAGAGCAGAAAACCAGCCAGTTGGTTAATACAGCCACGGGGATTGCGATCCTGATTTCATGCATGGGACTATTTGGACTGGCGATGTTTACGGCCGAACAACGGACCAAAGAGATCGGGGTTCGGAAGGTACTGGGCGCATCGGTCGCCAGCATTGTAGCGTTGTTATCAACGGATTTTCTGAAGCTGGTGGTTATTGCGCTGGTCATTGCTTCGCCCATTGCCTGGTGGGCCATGAATCAGTGGCTGAACGATTTTGCCTACAAGGTCGATATTGACTGGTGGATCTTCGCGCTGGCGGGTCTATTGTCTGTGGGCATCGCCTTATTCACGGTCAGTTTTCAAAGTATTAAAGCGGCATTAGCCAATCCGGTGAAATCACTGCGGTCAGAATAATTTTGTAGAGACGCGATACCTCGCGTCTCCTGTGCGTCAGCAATAGGCTACCTTAATAAAACATTCCGGTAATAGAACATTGGTCAGGAGACGCGAGGTATAGCGTCTCTACAATTTCACCCGATTATACATCTGGCGGAAGTTTTTCACGCTTTCGGCAATTTCGGGGCCGTTGTTTTCCCAATGGTATTCGTACTCGACCGAGATCGGGCCTTTGAAGTGCTGCCGCTTCATTTCGGCGATAACCTGCTCGATTTTACAATCGCCTGTCCCCCAGACAACGTCGTGATACTTGCCATCGGGGGTATCTTTCTTCACATCCTTAAAGTGCATGCCCAGTACATGCCCGTTTAGCTTTTTCAAGCATTCGACCGGATCGAGGCCCGAACGAACCCAGTGACCGATGTCTGAGCAGGAGCCCACGTATTTGCTGCCACCAATGGCCGCCAGAACGGTATCGGGATGCCAGTAACGCGACGGTTTAGGGTGGTTGTGCAGCGCCACATTGATTTTATAGTCTTCAGCCAGTTTCCGAACCAGTGGCATCTGCTGGGGTGTTGGTTCCGAATTAATGTTCAGGACGCCCATATCTTTAGCAAACTCAAAGAGGGCCTTCCATTCATCGTCCGTTTTCGGATTGACAACGCCATAGGCTACCACTGTAAGCCCACGATCTTTAATCAGTTTTTTGACTTTCTGCCGGGTACTGGCATCCATCGTAAAGTCCATTTTCCCATCAACGCCCCCACCAATGGTCTGTCCCGGAAACGCTTCAACGTATTTCAGCCCGCAGCTATCAATTTTGCGCAGGGCCTCAGCGAAAGAAAAAAGTCGGAAGGAATACGCCTGCGAGCCGAGTTTCCAGCCCGCTTTGTCTTCAGGATTTTTTTGAGCCAGCAACGGAGCACTGGCTACCGAAAGAAGCAGCCCACAGAGCAGGAATTTTGTCAGATATTTCATAGATACCGGGATTAGTTTTGGCTAAAAGCTCCGAACAAAGGCCGTTTACCCAATCCATACCCCGCTCTTTCCCGAAACTACCCCAAACTACTCCCGTCGAATGGCATCCACAGGATTGAGTCGGGCCGCCCGCATGGCTGGGTACGTACCGAAAATAATCCCGATCAGCATGGCAATGACGATGATGATCATAAACGTATTCCAGGTATAGGCAACCTGAAACGGTACATCGACCAGCGCCTTTATAATCGGGATAAACGCCATCGAACTGACGATACCTAAACCTAGCCCCATCAGGCTACCAAAGGTCGAAATGGTAATCGATTCAGAGAGAAACTGCCACAGAATATCCCGTCTTTTCGCGCCAAGCGCCTTTCTGACCCCAATCTCAACAGTACGTTCAGTTACCGAAATCAGCAGTACATTCATCACCCCGATACCTCCTACAATGACCGAAATACCAACAATGGCGCCCATCACCAGCCGAAACAGCAGAAACCCTTTAGCTGCCTGGCTAACCCGCAGTTCATTGGTCATAACGGCGAAGTCGTCCTTACCGGATTTGGTGTTGGTTTTCAGCCAGTTTTCGACCTGCGTTTTTAACACGGGGACATCTTCGACCTGTTCGGCGACCACAACTCCCATCGGCGGGCTGGCTTTCAGCGCACTGTCCGACACTAGTGTAATAGGCATGAGCAGTTGCCCCGTTTTCGCATCTTTATTGGCGGCAATACCGATGATTTTCAACGGCTTATTTTTGTAGATCACCTGTTGCCCAATGGCCATTTTCTCCGGCTGATTTCCAACCAGTTGCTTCGCCAGATGCTGGTTGATAAACGCAACGGGCTGTCGAGTCTGTAGTTCAGCGTCGGTGAATGTCCGTCCCTGAATCAGCGTCAAATCAGGATGGATCGGGAAGTTGGTCCCGGTGACGAGCGTACCCATTGCCCGGTTATCGATCTTTGTCATTACCTCCCCGTTCTGTCGCCAGTACAGATACCCCTTTGCGGGTTTGGTCAGTGACGAACGTAGTTTCTGAAACGACGGATTGGTAAAATAAGCGTACTCATTCTTCAACACCCGAACCTCATTGACCGACTTGTACGGATTGGTCTGAATAAGAATCGCTTTCAGATCGGTCGTTTTGGTAATCTGTTCCTGCGCATACTGCTCCATCCCATCGATCAGCGACAGAATAGCCACTAAGGCTGCTACCCCAATCACAATACCCAGAATGGACAGTACCGTATGGAAAAAACGGGTACGGATGTTTTCCAGAGCGGTCGCAAACGCAAAAAGGATATTTTTCAGCATAACAAACAGGGGCAACAATAATGGCTGGATCAATTATCGAAACAAGCTAGGCGACAACAATCATAAAAGCAACGTCTAAATGACAGACGGGTAAATTTGATCGCCAAGTGTTCGGATGGAGACGGACAACGACTGGAATTAACAACCATTCAGTATCTTTCGGGCCAACAGCCCCTATTCCAATCTACCTGATTACGTAACCGTATGTCTTATTGCCACGCCATCGACACCATGACCGAAGAACGGAAAGCCCTCCATAAAGCCTATCACGACCATCTGTATGGCTTCCCCATCCACGACGACAATGAACTGTTTTGCCGACTGGTCCTGGAAATCAATCAGGCGGGTCTGAGCTGGGAAACCATCCTGAAAAAAGAAGCGACGTTCCGAAAAGCCTACGACAATTTTGACCTGAAAACCGTGGCCAGCTATACCGATGCTGACCGAGAACGTTTAATGGCCGATTCGGGCATCATCCGCAATCGTCTGAAGATCAACGCGGCCATTGAAAACGCTAAGACAATTCTACAATTACAGGCCGAACATGGTTCGTTTGAGAACTGGCTGGAATTGCATCACCCCAAAACAAAAGCCGAATGGATAAAGCTGTTCAAAAAAACATTCCGGTTTACAGGCGGGGAAATCGTCAATGAGTTTCTGATGAGCATTGGTTATCTACCCGGTGCCCACGCTACCGACTGTGGCGTGTATAAAACCATAGTGGACGCCCGTCCGAAGTGGTTAGTTGGCTAATTTATCTGCGATTTTTATCCTGCTGAACCAGACAAGTCATGTCCCAAACCGTACAGCCAATGTCCACTTTCGGACATTGGCTGTTTTCGTATTTCAGCTAAAAAGGCCATTCTGATGCTCCTAATGGCCTTTCTTCGTTTTGGCCGTTGATTTGCTCAGCAAAAATAGAACTAACAAAATCCGATGAAACGAAGCTACTTAGGTGAGTTTGAAGAGATCGTTCTATTAACGGTTGCCGTACTGGAACTACAAGGACAAGCCTACGGAGTGGCCATTACGCACGAGATCATTGAGCAAACTGGTCGCTCGGTACGGCTCAATCAAATCCACGCGGCCCTCGACCGACTTGAGGAAAAAGGCATGGTGAAGTCGGAAATGGGCGAACCTACTGCCGAACGGGGTGGACGCCGGAAACGGCTCTTTACCGTAACGGCCTACGGTCGGCGAACCTTGCAGGAAATTCAGGAAGTCCGGGTTAGTTTCTGGAGTCGATTGCTGAATCCATTAAACCTAACCATCATTGGAGGCTAACCCTTCCTTGTAGAAACGGGTGCGCCGTTGCGACGAGGAATGACGCCCCCTGACCGGATGGTTTTATTTATAAAAATTGCTGACGCACAAGAGACGCGAGGTATCGCGTCTCTACATGGAAAACCTATGCAACAACCTCCCCAACTCCCCGACCGGCTACTTCGCTTTTTCCTGGCCGATGACCGGCTGGAAGAGGTATTGGGTGATTTGCACGAAGAATACCGCTGGCAGGTCAACCGCGTAGGCGAGCAACGGGCTCGCTGGCAGTACTGGATCGATGCGCTGGGATTTATAAAACCACAATTTTCTATCAGACAGGAATCGAACCACTATTCAAACCCATCGAATACGACGATGCTACGTAATTATCTCAAAATCGCTTTTCGCAATCTGGCTCGGCATAAAGGCTATTCTGCAATTAATATTGGAGGCCTGGCGGTGGGCATGGCGGTTGCCATGTTAATTGGCTTATGGATTTACGACGAGCTATCGTACAACACCTATCATCAACACTACAACCGTATTGCCCAGGTCATGCAACACCAAACGGTAAACGGGCACATCAGTACACAAGAATCCATTCCTATTCCGCTGGATGCCGAATTACGCAATAAGTACGGCAACAACTTTAAACATCTGGCACTGGCAGCCTATCCAGGCAATAGAATTCTGTCGTACGGCGAAAAGAAGCTAGCACGTACGGGAAACTACATGGGTGCCGACATGCCAGAGATCCTCTCGCTGGCTATGCTGAAAGGGAATCGCAATGGTCTGAAAGAGACCAACTCTATTTTGCTATCAGCCTCAACGGCCCAGGCACTTTTTGGCGATACAGACCCAATTGATAAACTCATCAATATCGAAGGCAAGGCCGATGTGAAGGTAACGGGGATTTATGAAGACTTACCGTTCAATACCGAGTTTCATGATCTGACCTTCATTGCGCCCTGGGAATTATACGTAGCAACACAGCCCTGGGTAAAGCAGGCACTCGACAAGCGCGTGTGGGGCGAAAACTCGTTTCAACTGTTTGTACAGCTTGCCGACCATACAGCTATAAAAACAGTAAGTGACCGTATCCTGAATGCCAAGTTAGATAATGTTCCGGCCGAAGATAAAAAATACAAGTCAGAGATATTTCTGCATCCGATGAGCGACTGGCGATTGTACTCCGGCTGGGAAGAAGGCGTCCAGACGGGAGGTTACATTCAGTACGTTCGGCTGTTTGCTATCGTGGGCATTTTCGTACTCCTGCTGGCGTGCATCAACTTTATGAACCTAAGTACAGCCCGGTCTGAGAAGCGGGCGAAAGAGGTGGGCATTCGGAAAGCAGTTGGCTCGGTACGTAGCCAGCTCGTGAATCAGTTTTTTAGCGAGTCGTTTCTGGTCGTTGTTTTGGCGTTTGTGGGTGCCTTGTTACTTATTATGGGGTCACTTCCCTGGTTTAATAATCTGGCAAATAAGCAAATAACTTTCCCCTGGAGTAAACTACCGTTCTGGCTAATCAGTCTTGGATTCATCCTAATAACGGGTCTGTTAGCCGGAAGTTACCCAGCTCTTTATCTATCGTCGTTTCAGCCAATTAAAGTGCTGAAAGGAACGTTTAAAGTGGGTGGTTTGGCAGCAATGCCGCGCAAGGTGTTGATTGTGGTTCAATTTACCGTGTCCATTACGCTGATCATCGGTACGATCATCGTTTACAGGCAGATTCAGCACACAAAAAATCGCCCGCTTGGCTACGATAACAACGGTGTGGTAATGATTCCAATGCTATCACCAGCGTTCTACGGCAAATACGACGTACTGAAAACCGACCTCAAAAATGCAGGTGTTATTCAGGAAATTGCCGAATCATCCAGTCCAATGACGGGTGTTTGGTCAAATACGAGCGGCTTTAACTGGCAAGGCAAAGACCCGTCGCTCGATACTGATTTTTCGACCATTTGGGTAACGCACGACTTCGGCAAAACAGTAGGCTGGCAGTTCAAAGAGGGACGCGATTTTTCGAGAGCCTTCTCAACAGATTCGTCGGCCATGATTATCAATGAAACGGCTGTCAAGTTTATGGGACTCAAGCATCCAGTTGGTACGGTTGTCACGTGGGGAGAAGAAAACGATTCCAGGGCGAAAAAGTATACCATCATAGGGGTAATTAAAGACGTATTGGCTGAGTCACCTTATGAGCCGGTGAAACAAGCCATTTACGTCATGGATTATAATAACGTCAACTGGATTATGCTCAAGCTATCCTCAAACCGAAGCGTCAGCCAATCCATAGCGACTATCGAATCTGTTTTCAAAAAACACATCCCCTCAGCGCCATTCAGCTACAAATTTGCCTACGAAGAGTTTGGCAAAAAGTTTGCGTCGGAAGAGCGGATCGGCAAGCTGGCTGGCAGCTTTGCGGTGTTAGCCATTTTTCTCTCGTGTTTGGGTCTGTTCGGGCTAGCTTCCTTTACGGCCGAGCAACGGACTAAAGAAATTGGGGTTCGGAAAGTACTAGGCGCATCGGTACTGAACCTATGGAGTTTGTTGTCGAAAGATTTCCTGATGCTGGTGATTATCGCCTGTCTGATTGCGTCGCCCATTGCCTACTATTACCTGAGCGATTGGCTGAACGACTACCAATATCGCACCGAGATATCGTGGTGGGTATTTGCGGGATCCGGCGTTGGCGCTCTGATCATTACGCTAGTAACCGTCAGCTTCCAAACTGTTAAAGCCGCATTGGTCAATCCCGTAAAATCGCTGCGATCGGAATAAATCTGTTGCCCGTAGAGACAAGGCATGCCTTGTCTCTACATACCCCAACCCTATGCCCAATACACCTCCCCAACTACCCGACCGACTGCTTCGCTTTTTTCTGCCTGATGATCAGTTGGAAGAGGTGCTGGGTGATCTGCACGAAGAATACCGCTGGCAGGTAAACCGTGTGGGTAAGCGACAGGCACGCTGGCAGTACTGGCTCAATACGATTGGCTTTCTGAAGCCGTGGGTAGTCAGACGAACGATCAACAAGTACCCAACTCCAACAAATACGACGATGCTACGTAACTATTTTAAAATCGCGTTTCGAAATCTGGCCCAAAGTAAAGGCTACTCGGCGCTGACAATTTTTGGTCTGGCGCTTGGTTTGGCCGTGAGCCTGCTCAGTATTCTTTATGTGACCGACGAACTGAGCTATGACCGCTACAACGAAAAAGCCGACCGTATTTACCGGATCAACAGCGACATTAGTTTCTCGCTCAAAGGCATACAAACGGCAAGATCGCCTACACCAATGGGCCAAACGCTGAAACGGGACTTTCCCGAAGTCGAGGAAGCCACCCGGTTAGGCAAATACGGTAGCCATCTGGTAAAAAGTGATCACACCATCATCCGGGAGAATGGTGTGCTGTATGCCGACTCGACTGTTTTCGACGTGTTTACACTACCTATGCTGGCGGGGAATCCTAAGAAAGCACTGACCGAGCCGCAGTCGGTCGTCCTTACGGAGCATACGGCCAAAAAGTACTTCGGCACTACGGATGCCCTAAATCGGGTACTGGTTTTCGATGACAACGATATCAGGCGGGTAACGGGAATCATTGAAGACATTCCTGCCCAGTCGCACGTTCAGGCCGACTTTCTCCTGCCCTTGCATGAAACAAATGATGCCAAAGTCAATAAATGGGGCAACCACATATTCTCGACCTATGTGGTGTTGCGGCCAGGCACTAAACCTGAGTTGGTAAACGCTAAATTCGAGCACATCCTTCAAACCTACGTCGACCCGGCATTACGGCGCTACTTCAACACCTCTCTGGCCGAAACTCGAAAAGCGGGCAATTACTTCAATTACTCCCTCCTACCTCTGACCGATATTCACCTGCATTCGGACCGAGACGGGGAGCTTTCGCCCAACAACAGCATCGAATATGTCTATCTTTTCTTAGTGATCGCCCTGTTCATCCTGCTGATTGCTGTCTTTAATTTTATCAATCTGACAACCGCCCGGTCAGCCAAACGGGCGCGGGAAGTGGGGGTTCGTAAAGTAGCGGGTTCAACCCGGGCGGAGTTGATTCTACAATTCCTGTCGGAGTCATTACTAACCACTTTTTTTGCCTTACTGGTCGGTATAGGTTTGGTCTATTTCCTACTACCTATCTTCAATAGATTATCGGCTAAAAACCTGGCGTTTAACCAGTTGATTGAGACACCATCCATTTTCTATCTGTTAGTAGGCGCAGGATCTGTTGGTATTCTGGCTGGTTTATACCCTGCATTATACCTCTCTTCATTCAAACCCATTACTGTATTAAAAGGCAAATTATGGGTAATGCCGGGGCGCCACAATCTACGCAACTACTTGGTTGTTTTCCAGTTTTCGCTCTCTGTATTACTCATTATAGGTACGCTGCTCATCAACCAGCAAATGCAGTATATCCAGAACAAGAAACTGGGCTTCAACAAAGAACAGGTCGTTGTCATCAATACGGCTCAATCGACGGAACAGGAAGTGATTACCTTCAAGCAGGAAGTGCTACGGAGTCCTGCCATAAAAACAGGGACTGTGAGTGGTTTTCTTCCCGTTGCGTCGAATCGTTGGAATGACATGTGGTATCCAGAAAACACAACGGATCAAAAGCAATCGGTAGGCATGCAGGAGTGGCAGGTCGATCCAGATTATATCGCCACGCTGGGTATGCAACTGCTGAAGGGTCGGAATTTTATAGCCGGACGTCTTGCCGATAAGCAGGCGGTCATTATTAACGAAAGTGCCGCCAAACGATTTGGGTATCAGAACCCCGTCGGGAAGAGTATTCATTTGACGGGTGGCGAGCAACTGACAATTATCGGTGTGGTAAAGGACTTTCATTATGAATCCCTTCGGAACACCATCGAACCCGTAGGGCTAGTGGTCGATGCAGGTGTGCTGGGTGGCCATAGCGAACTCTATTTATCTGATGTCTCTTTCCGGCTCAACACGGCCGATGTGGCTTCGGCGCTCGCTACCATTGAGAAAACCTGGAAGCAGATTGCTCCGGATCGGCCGTTTGCCTATTCCTTTTTAAGTGACGATTTCGACGCGATGTACCGTGCCGAACAACGTACTGAGCAACTATTTATGGCCTTTGCCGCCATAGCCATTCTGATTGCCTGTCTGGGTCTCTTTGGCTTAAGTGCGTTTGCCGCCGAGCAGCGACAAAAGGAGATTGGCGTTCGCAAAGTACTGGGAGCATCTATCCCGGCCATTGTCGCGCTGCTCTCGAAAGACTTTCTGAAACCAGTTCTAATTGCCATTGTCATTGCATCCCCCATCGCGTGGTGGGCCACCCATACATGGCTCCAGGACTTCGCCTATAAGGTTGACATTGCGTGGTGGGTATTTGCTCTGGCAGGAATACTGTCGATTGGGATTGCCCTGCTAACGGTGAGTTTTCAAAGCATCAAAGCTGCGTTGATGAATCCGGTGAAATCATTACGGTCTGAGTAGAGACGCAATCCTTTGCGTCTGCTGTGCGTCAGCAATTGGTTAGCATTAGCCCAAAACCATCCGGTCAGGAGACGCCAAGGGTGGCGTCTCTACATAAATAACCATGAAACAACCTCCCCAACTCGCCGATAAACTACTCCGTTTCTTTCTGTCCGACGACCGGCTGGAGGAGGTGTTGGGTGATCTACATGAAGAATACCGCTGGCAGGTCAACCGTGTGGGCGAGCGACGGGCAAAATGGCGATACTGGCGCGATGTGCTGGGTTTTCTGAAACCGTGGGCGGTTAAACGAAAAGTGGTAGAACCACCAGCAGCAGCCAGCCCTACCCGCTATCAACGATTCGATCCTTATTCAACAACGTCTTACTTCAATCCTGCTATGTTTCGCAACTATTTCCGAACCGCCTGGCGTAATCTGGTCAAAAACCGATTCTATTCGCTTATCAACATGACGGGCCTAACGGCTGGTCTGGCCGTGGGTATTCTGATTCTGCTTTGGGTACAGGATGAACTGAGTTTCGACCGATTTCATCAGAAAGCCGATGCCATCTACCGACTCGAAAACTGGGCTGGAACTGGCGACAGTCGGCAAATATGGACATCTACCGTAGCGCCCATTGCCGTATTAGGCAAAAAGGAACTGCCTGAAATCAACGATGGCGTTCGTATTTCGTACAACGGCACTTATACACTGTTCAAATACCAGGATAAAACCGTCAACGAAACGGGTACGCACTTCGCCGACCCCAGCCTGTTTTCTGTGTTCGATTTTCCGCTCATTCAGGGCAATTCGGCCAATCCGTTTCCCGACAATCAGTCGATTGTGCTGACTGAAAGTACGGCCAAACGCTATTTTGGTGACGCAAACCCAATCGGTAAAATTCTGGCCAGCAACAACAATAGCTCGTTTCGGGTCAGTGGTGTAGTTCGGGACTTCCCGAAGAATTCGAGTATTCAGGGCGATATGATACTGCCTATTTCGCTGCTGTTCGATGAGATGTACCGGACACGAACCGATGGAAAAAACAAAGACAATGATTTTTCGCAGTTCGATTACGAAACGTATCTGCTGCTAAAACCGGGAACCGATCTTGGTAAGCTGACCGATAAACTGCGGACGATTCACCTCCGTAACAAACCCGACGATACTGATCTTACCTACCTGCTACAACCGTTGGCCGATATGCATCTGTATAGAGCCGATGGTAGCCCAGGAGGGATCGAAACGGTGCGGATGTTCTCGGTGATAGCGCTGCTCATTCTGGTCATTGCCTGCATCAACTATGTAAATCTCTCGACGGCCCGGTCGCTGTTGCGGTCGAAGGAGGTTAGTATGCGGAAGATCGTGGGCGCGGCAAAAGGGCAGTTGTTCTTACAGTTTGTGATTGAAACTGCGCTTCTGTTCTCGCTGGCTGCTGTTGTCGCCCTCGGCTTGATTTACCTGCTTTTACCAGCCTACAATCAGCTAACCGAAAAACAACTGACACTTGATGTGACGAATTATCGCATCTGGCATGTGATGGCGCTAACCATTGCCGGAACTCTGATTGCGTCGAGTATTTACCCGGCTCTGCTACTTTCTTCATTCGAACCGCTCAAAGCGCTGAAAGGTCGAGTGTCGGCCCGGTTCAGTGAAGCAACGTTCCGAAAAGTGCTGGTGGTGGCGCAGTTTGCCGTAACGGTTATTCTGATTGCCAGCACGCTGATTATCCGCAACCAGTTGAGCTTCATTCGGTCCAAAGAACTTGGTTACGACAAAACCCATGTGTTTGCGTTCTTCATGCGCGACATGGGCGGGCACTACGACGCTGTCAAAGCTGAACTACTGCATCAGCCAGGCGTAGCGAGCATTACGCGTTCCAGCGCCAATATTGTCCGACTCAATTCGCAAACGGGCGACAATGAATGGGATGGCAAAGAACAGGGTGAAACGATGTTTATGCGCCCTATGGCTATCGACAACGATTTTATCCCGTTCTTTAAAATGAAGCTGGTTGAGGGAGCCAACTTTACGGGAGCCGTAGCCGACTCGACCCATTTTATACTGAATGAAACGGCCGTTAAAACGGCGCGACTGAAAAATCCGATTGGCAAGAAGTTCAGGCTCTGGAAACACAAAGGCACCATCATTGGCGTCGTCAAGGACTTCCATTTTGCATCGATGCGTCAGAAGATCGAACCGGCCATCTTCTATTACGAACCGGCCAATCTGAACGCGATGTACATCAAAACGACCGGAAAAGACGCCGAACGCGCCATCGCTTCTGCCCAGAAAGCCTGGAAACAATACAATCCCGACTACCCTTTCGACTACGCGTTTCTGGACGATGTATTCAACCGGCTTTACCTGTCGGAACAAAAAACGGGGATGCTGTTCAACATTTTTGCGGGTATCGCCATCCTGATTTCCTGCCTGGGTCTGTTCGGTCTGGCTACCTATACGGCGCAGGTACGCACCCGTGAGATTGGCGTACGGAAAGTGCTGGGAGCCAGCGTGTCGGGAATCATTCAGTTGTTAGCCAAAGACTTCGTCAAACTGGTGTTCATTGCTATTTTGCTGGCTACACCCATTGCCTGGTATACCATGAGTCTGTGGCTAGAAGATTTCGCGTACCGAACCAATGTACAATGGTGGGTCTTCGCCATAGCGGGTATACTGGCGCTGGCCATTGCCTTGCTGACGGTCAGTTTCCAAAGTATCAAAGCCGCCCTGATGAATCCGGTGAAGAGTTTGCGGTCGGAATAATCCTGTTTCCGTAGAGACAAGGCGTGCCTTGTCTCTACATGCCTTAACCCCTACACCCCATGCTCAATACACCGCCCCAACTCGCTGACCGACTGCTCCGCTTTTTTCTGTCCGATGACCGACGGGAAGAGGTGCTGGGTGACCTGCAAGAAGAATACCGCTGGCAGGTTAGCCAGGTGGGTGAGCGACGGGCCCGCTGGCGATACTGGCGCGATGTACTGGGCTTCATAAAACCCTTTGCCATCAGGCGTAGGCAGGTAAACGATACTCAGAACTACCGACGTTTTGCCAATCATTCAGTAACTACTTTCCCAAACCCGATTATGCTACGAAACTATTTCTCCATTGCCTTTCGTCAGTTGTGGAAGAACCCGCTGTTTAGCAGCCTGAACATTGTAGGGCTAACCGTTGGGCTGGCGGTCAGTACATTTATTGCACTCTATGTCTGGCATGAGTTCCACTACGACCGCTTCGAGCCGTTTGCCAATCGAACGTACCGAATTGTATCGGCATCGAAATATGGCGAAAACGAAGTATCGTTTCCTCAGTTGCATCACTCGTTTGGCAGCGAAGTAAAACGTCAGATTCCAGAAGTCGAAGAGCTTGTCCGGTTTTCCAATGGCTTTGGCGATGTTATCCTCCAATCGGATCAGAATCATCGGTTTAAGGAAACCAACATTGGCTATGCCGACGCATCGATTATACCCGTTATGGGGCTTAAGTTTCTCTATGGCGACGCGAAAACAGCCCTGAGCGAACCCGGCCGGATTATTTTAACCCGCCAACTGGCTGAGAAGTATTTCGGCAACCAGAACCCCGTTGGCAAATCGCTGGTCTTCGATAAACATTTTCCGCTTACGGTGTCGGGCGTGCTGGACGACTTACCGACCAATTCGGTCATTCAGTTCAACGGGCTGGTTTCGCTGGCGTCGATGCCTAAACTCGGAGATCGTCAGCGTGGTATTTATGAAAATGCAGGTTTTTTGAACACCTATCTGGTCTTACGGCCCGACGCCCGAGTCCATGATATAGAGAAGAAACTCGTGACGGTAAAAGCCGGTCTCAAATTCATCGATATGTCGGCCAATTATTTTCTGGAAGCCTTACCTACGCTGCATCTGGATGGTCGGGGGGCACCGGGCGACTCCCGGCAATCGCTGTATATTCTGCTGACAGTGGCGCTGGTTATTCTGACGCTGGCTGTTATCAACTACATCAGTCTGACCACTGCCCGCGCCACCAAACGGTCGCGTGAGGTAGGTATCCGTAAGGCTGTGGGTGGGCAACGCAGTGAGTTGATTGGCCAGTTTTTTCTGGAATCGTTTCTGACCACTACACTGGCGTTTGGGTTGTCGCTGGCGTTGCTTCAGGCATTGTTTCCGTGGGCCAATCATACGCTTGATCTGCAAATGGACAATCGGGTGCTGGCACAGGGGCCATACTGGGGCCTGATGATTGGGCTATGGCTAATTTGCTCGCTGCTGGCGGGAGGATATCCGGCGCTTTTGCTATCTGGTTTTCGACCGGCACTCGTGCTGAAAGGATCAACCAACTGGCGGCAGAGTGGTGCTGGCGTTCGGCGGGTGTTTACAACGGTTCAGTTTACAGCCTCCATCGGCTTGTTGATATGCAGCCTGGTACTGTACACACAGATGCGTTTTTTACGTACCAAAAACCTCGGACTGAATCGGTCGCAGGTGGTGGCACTTCAGATCGACAACGAAATGCTCCCCCAGTTTACGGGCCTGCGAAATGCCGTTCGGCAGTGGGCGGGCGAGGGAAATGTGGCGACGACCAATACCCGGTTGTTTACCAATAACATCATGACCATGTTCACGAAGAGCGAAAAAACGAAGAAAGAATTGATGGTGAATGCCATTGAGGTTGATAGACCGTTCTTCGATATGATGGGCATACAATGGAAAAACCGTCCTCTAGGCTGGGAGAAAGGAGCGATTACACGCGATTTGACTATTTATAACCAGACGCTTGTCAACGAATCGGGCATCAAGGGAAATCCCCTGCAACAACAGGCCGTATCAATCGGTCGATCAGCCGATGGGGTTGTCGCCGATTTCCATGTCAACAGTCTGCATGGTGCGGTTTCGCCGATGATGCTTACCGTGGTAAGTGATACGAGCCGGTCGATACTGGCCAATGGCGGCTATCTGCTGGTTCGGCTAAATCCACATACGGACGTTCCTAACGCCCTCGACCAGCTTAAACAGATTTACGACCAGGCCCACCCAACCGTTCCGTTCGACTATTATTTTCTGGATGATGCCTATAACAAACTCTACGCAAAAGAAGAACGGCTGATGCGGCTGTTCAACGGGTTCACGGCGCTGACCTTGCTGGTGGCCTGCCTGGGTTTGTTAGGGTTAATGACTTTTTCTGTCGAAGTACGGACCAAAGAAATTGGCGTTCGGAAAGTGCTGGGTGCGTCGGTGACGGGTATTGTGGTTTTGCTCTCGAAAGATTTTCTGAAACTGGTTTTGCTGGCAATGTTGATCGCGTCGCCCATCGCCTGGTGGGCCATGAACCAATGGCTTCAAAGCTTCGCCTACAAAATTGATATGGCCTGGTGGATCTTCGCCTTGGCCGGTGGAGTTGCTGTAGCCATTGCTTTGTTGACCGTCAGTTTCCAGAGCATTAAAGCCGCGCTCATGAATCCCGTGAAGAGTTTGCGGTCTGAATGATCTTTGTAGAGACAGGGCATGCCCTGTCTCTACTGCTTACCTATTGGCAACCAACATACCCATAAATAATACGACTGGTAGTCGTACCATTATTATTCGTTACAGACGCGTTCTGTTCTAAAGGCAAGCCCTGTTTATTAAGCGAATAACTAATTTTCTGCTCACTGAACTTCGCTACCGAATTAACCGTGGTACCCGAGTAACTTGACACATTGGTCACTAATCCTAACGACTGGTTTGTCGAATTAAACTCGTAATAGCCTTTGTCTGGATTGTAGTTGTACTTCACGGCATCAGGCCATCCTTTGGGGGTTATAAAGGAGGTTAATATCGTCTTACCAGCCTGATAATCATAACTCACATAGGCAAGGCTTACACCTGATAACTGATAAGTGCTTATCCGCCTGAGCAAACCCGTACTATCATATTCATAGTCGCTGAACTCTTTGCTACCTGCTAATCGACTGCGCCTGATCCGGCCTTTCTCAAATTCGTAGGCATGGTCATATTTATTTCCGCCAGTACTATACGAATAATCCGTCTGAAGGCCGGCCAGGAAAAGATACGTGTACCCACCACTTCCATTAACCGATAAAATCGACTTTTTTAATGAACCGGTACTGTCATAGGCAAACGTCTGGGTAAATAGTGTCGTCCCCGAAGCCGATAGATTGGTCAGTGTAATCAGACGCTCATTCGCGTATTGACAGGTCAATGTACTCGCCGGTTGGCCATTCTCCGCAGTTCTATTTACAGACAACAGGAATCCGGCATTATCATACGCATAATCGTCCTGCCAACTTCCTGGCGACCAGTGCCGCTGAAGTTTCCCATCAGGCCCATAATTCCAATACTCCGTGGCTTTACTACTGCCTGACTGAATGGTTTTACTGCTCATGAAACAGTGCCCGACCTGGGTAGAGTCGGTCTGAGGAGGGGCATCCTTTGGGGAGCAACTTATCTGTTGAAAGACCACAAATCCGTACCCTATACCGATTATCAACAGCCGTTGAAGACTGCGTACTATTGCTTTCATCTTGTTTTAAGCCGTATCAGCCAGCGAAAAAAGGGTTTCGATGACTTACTGTTTAAGGATTTGTTTAGTAACCTGCTGGTCACCGACATGAATACGCAGCCAGTAGTCTCCCTGTGGATAATTCTGAAGACCAACAGTAAACTCACCCTGCCAGATTTGAGCCCGGTACAATGTATTCCCCCGCCGATCCAATAGCTCCACCCAGCCTGTTAGGGGCGGCAGAAACCCTTGAATACGCACATTCACTTCGGTAGTTGCCGGAACAGGATACACGACTATGGCATCGGCCAGCACAGGATTCTCCACAAGTGCCGTCGGCAAAACCGTTATTACAAGATGTTCGGTTTGGAAGACTGAATTGACACATCCGTTTAAATAGGTTCTGAACTTTACGACCGCTCTACCGGGTTTGCTCGTATTAGGTATACCAGGTGAAATGTCGCCCAACGAGCTATAGGCGTTCGGGTAATCGGGTAGCCCAATGATGGGCAAATCGCCAGATTCCCGGACGTAGGAAATCTGAACATTATCGGGCAGGGGCTGCAGCCCATATTCTCTTATCGAGACAGCTTTATCGCCCTGTTTGTAGGTAATTTCACCCCAGATCTCTCCATTTGTACTCCAAATATTAACAGGAACTGGCGATGGTGCCCTGGGGCTGACTACTAGTTTTATTTCCTTCTTGTCGCTTTCACAACCATCCAGTAGTTGTGTCGCATAAAAATATTGAGTGCCAGCCCCGCCTTTTACAACGACAAAGTAGTTGGGTGTACTGCTATCATTATAGGGAATGCTGCCATCCGGATTATATAACTTGGATACGGTCATAGGCGAAGTCACCGTTACCGAAACACCTATAAATGCACTATTAGACCCATTCGCCCGTTCGCAGGTGGTCACTAAAGCAGGGACTTTAGGAGGTTCTGGTTTGGCTTTTATACGTAACAGACTAGTACTTGGTGTACCAATTATTGTTGAATCGGCCGAAACCAGGCGCACCTGATAGGCATCACCCGCCTGTGTACTGGCGGGAATGATGGCCCGGTAGGTTACCTCATTGCTTGTCGTACTCGTCAAGGAAACCGAGGTAACGGTTGAATAGGTTATACCATCTGCCGATATGGCTACTCTAAAATTACCCGCCACCCCGACTATTCGACCTGTAACATCAAGTTGAGAGCCAGCACAAATGGAGGTTACGGCTAGCGGTAAGGTCGTGATCGATTGCGCCAGGGCCTGTAGGCTACCAACACCTGCCAGCGCACCAACCATCGACAGCGTAAACCAACCTTTTCTGATTAGCCGAGGCCAGTTACAACAGAAAACAGCCTGTTTCATAAGGGTGAGGAAGTGATGTAACGAAAAATCGCTCCAAAAGTATTGTTCTTTCAGCCATGACACAATACATGCGACATATGAAAACAAAAGAATTTATACCTTATCTAGCTGCCGGACAAGAATGAACGAGGCCAGTTCCGAAAGCAGTAGCAGATAATGGGTAGTCGATAAACCGCCCAGCATGTACGCCAGAAAGACTTCATCCGCTAGAATAAAGGCGGCCCACAAACCGATCGTGACTCCAAAAGCCCGATGGATACTGGCCGTCTGCGTGAGCGTCTGACGGTTTACGGCGCCGAAGGCTTTCCAGAAGTAAATAGCCCCAAGTGCTTCCCATAGAATCACCCCACCAAAAAACAGCCTTGCCAACCAGGTTGGCGACTGATAGATAGCCAACACCCGAACGATAAGGGTATAATTGCCCGATACGAATGTCCAGTTCGTCGGCAGAATCGATAAGGTTTTGAGTGCATCGGCGGTATTGCTCGACCAAACGATAGAGAAATAAAGCGCCCAGAAAAGTATCAGTCCGGCCCGAATGCGTTTGTCGATGGCTTGCATAATTAGTGCGCTAAAAACGCTGGGAATATACCAGTTTATGGGACGTTTTCCAGCAAATTTTACACTAACCGGTACGTAAGCGACACCAATCCTGTAGAGTACGTTTTTGAATCCAGTAGGTTGAGCTTAACCCGCTCGTTTAACTGACTAAACAGCGGTTTGCCAGCCCCCAGCAGGATCGGATGAACCGCCAGAATGAGTTCGTCGATCAGCCCTTCTTCCATGAACGAACGAGTCAGGTCGGCTCCCCCGAACAACCATAAATCTTTTCCCGGCTGATTTTTAAGTAGATCGACCTGTGTTTTCACCTCTCCGCTAACCAATTCAGCCCCTTCTCCCACGTTTGTCAGTGTCGTTGAGAATACGTATTTCTTAAACTGAGGAAAAGAGTATTCACTGGCCGCTTCATTCGGATTCGTCATCAACTCATAGCTTTTTCGGCCGATCAATATCGAATCGATACGGTCGAGGAAAGCGGTCATGCCGTAATCCTGATCGGTAAAGCACCAGTCATATTCGCCGTTCGGACCTTCGATGTAGCCATCCAGACTGACGGCCACACATAACACTACGTTTCGCCTGTTCATTGGTATTTGTTTAGTTGTCTGGCCCTGTCCGGTTTGCGGACAAAGCTTGTCCAGAATCGGACAGTTGTTTGAGAACTTGTTGGTCAAAAATAGCCATAAAAAGCAATCAGCGGGCTTTTTAGGAGTTGGCACCCCATTTGATCGGCATTATCGTATAAAATAACAAACCATGAAAAGGGCCTTTCTGGGAGAGTTTGAAGAAGTGGTTTTACTGACCGTAGCGATTCTTGACGAAGAAGCCTACGGCGTAACGGTAACGCAGGAAATTGAACAGAAAACCGGACGTGCGGTGGGTTTCAGTACCGTTCATACGACCCTGCAACGGCTGGAAGAAAAGGGTTATCTGTCCTCGCGCATGGGTGGTGCTACGGCCGAGCGCGGAGGTCGCCGGAAGCGTTATTTTACTGTAACGGCGGCTGGTCGGAAAGCACTGGCCGAGGTCAAACAGGTTCGCGAGGAACTCTGGAATGCGTTACCTCCGCAAACGCTTCAACTGATGGGAGGATGAAAACTGCGACGAAACCACCCCGCTTTGCTACCTGGTTACTAACCACATTCGGTCATCCTGATACCTCAGAAGAAGTGCAGGGCGATCTACTGGAACTGTATGCCCATTGGACACAAACGGTGGGGAAGAGAAAAGCCAACTGGCGATATGGCTGGAATGCGCTGAAGTTGTTACGACCACTGGCTAAACGAACGAAAAAAGAACAGTATACAACACCTTTTTTACTGAGTCCCGCTATGCTACAAAACTATATCAAAATCGCATTTCGGAATCTATGGCGGAACAAAGCGTTCTCGGCCATTAATATAGTTGGACTGGCAATTGGCATAGCGGCCTGCTTCTTCGTGTTTCAATACGTTTATTTTGAAACAAGCTACGACCGCTTCAACGTCAATGTGACAAACATTTACCGCGTTCCTCTTTCGAATTCCGGGACCATGGCCAATGTATCAACTACGGCAGCAAATCATCCGGCGGTAGGTCCGGCTATGAAAGCGGATTTTCCGGAAGTGGTAGATTTTGTCCGTATGGTCAGCGTTTCGCTGTTTATGAATGCCTCAACCCTTTCGTATACTGATGCGAAAGGTGAACCCAAAACATTCAACGAAGGAAATATCTACTTGGCAGATGCCTCATTTTTTTCCGTATTCTCTTACCCCTTAGTAGCAGGAGACCGGAAAAGTTGTTTATCAGAAAGTAATTCGATTGTCATTTCTGAAAGTACAGCGAAGAAATATTTCGGCACTACGAACCCGCTGGGAAAAGCGCTTAAAATGAACGGGCGAATGCCCATGAACGTAACGGGCGTGTTTCAGGACATTCCAGAAAACTCACATATCAAGTTTGATATGCTGATTTCATTCGCTACGGTTGGGCCAAAATGGGGCTACAATGAATGGACCTGGCCGGAGTTTTACAACTACGTAGTACTAGCCCCCGGAACGGATGTTAAAAAGCTGGAAGCGAAATTTCCGGCATTCATCCAGCGCTATCTGGGTGCAAAAATGAAAGAGTTGAATTTCAAATCGTCTTTCCAGTTACAGCCGATTACGGATATTCACCTCAACTCCAATTATCTCAAAGAAGCTGAAGCGAATGGCAGTCAACGAGAGGTTTATTTTCTGGCAATTATCGGTGTATTTATTCTGTTTATCGCCTGGATCAATTACATCAATTTATCTACTGCCAAATCAATGGAGCGGGCTAAGGAAGTGGGGCTGCGAAAGGTTGTGGGGGCTGAAAAGGGTCAATTGATTGGACAGTTCCTACTTGAATCGTTTATCATCAATACGTTCGCGCTGGTGGTCGCCATGGTCATTGCCGTTTTGTTCATGCCTCTATTTAACAAACTCATTGGCAAGGATATAAGTGTAGGCTTTTTCTCAACTGGATTAGGGCACGAGCCCTTCTTCTGGGCCGCTGTTCTGATCATTTTTGTGGCGGGGGCGTTGCTGGTTGGTGCGTATCCGGCGTTTGTCCTGTCAGCCTTCCAGCCCGTAAAAGTCCTGAAAGGATTGGTTGTAAAATCAAATACAGGTATTTCGCTCAGACGAGTGCTGGTGTCATTTCAATTCATTCTGTCCATTATTCTGATTGCTGCCACCGTTATTGTCGTCCAGCAATTCAATTTCATGCGCAATGGGAGTCTAGGCTACAAAAAAGATCAGGTTCTTATTATAAAAGCACCCGCCATTACGGACTCAACGATCTGGGGTAAGTACACGTATTTCAAATCTGAACTAGCAAATACCGCTTCTGTGAAGAACGCGACGGCTACATCGGATATTCCCGGCACCATGATCCGTTACCGGAACGTTGTGCGAAAAGCAAATCAGGATAAGCACCATTATTTCGATACGTATCTGATGGAGATCGATGAAAAATTCGTTCCCACCTATCATATTGACTTGATAGCGGGGAGAAATTTTGTTGCCACGGACAGTTCAGCGATTGGCTCGAAGGAAAGTAAAAATGATCGGGTTCTGATCAATGAAGAAGTTGCGAAAGGATTAGGCTATAAAACAGCGAAAGAAGCTGTCAATCAGGATATACTATTTGTGCTTGGCCAGAGTGAAGTTCATTGTAAGGTGGTAGGCGTCATGAAAAACTTTCATCAACGCTCATTAAAAGAAAAGTACGATCCAATTCTGTTCTATTATCCAACCCGTACGGAGTGGAAATATATATCGGTGAACCTGAACCCTTCTGATGCCGCCCGCAGCATTGCCGACCTTGGAACACTCTATAAAAAAGCGTTTCCTGGAAATCCGATTGAGTACTTTTTCCTCGATGACAATTTTAACCGACAATATGAGGCCGACAGCCGACTGAGAAATGTATTTAGTTTGTTTGCAGTGCTCGCCGTCGTCGTTGCCTGCCTGGGGCTGCTGGGTCTTTCCAGTTTTGTGATCAGATTACGTACCAAAGAAATCGGTGTTCGGAAAGTACTTGGAGCCTCCATTGGTGGTTTGCTGGTGCTCGTATCCAAAGATTTCGTGAAGTTGGTTTGCGTGGCGTCGGTCATTGCCATTCCAATCATTTATTTGGTCGCCCGTGCTTGGCTCAACAATTACGCGTTTCACATCGATCTGGGCTGGACGGTCTTTATTATCCCACCCGCCTTACTGCTAGCTATTACGCTGATAACGATCTGCGTACAAAGTTTTAAAACCGCGCTAGCAAATCCGGTGAAGTCACTACGTTCTGAATAGCGTGGAGCTGGGTGCTCCTAGCAGGGATAAGCATGTGATACCCAGCACCGTGCCCAAAAAACATGAAACCGAACCACCATCCCCCACCCCGCTTTGCCACCTGGCTCTTGGACCATTTCGGCCATCCTGATACTCGCGAGGAAGTTCAGGGTGATCTACTGGAACTGTATGCCCATTGGACACAAACGGTGGGGCAGAGAAAAGCCAACTGGCGATATAGCCTCAGTGCTCTTAAACTGCTGCGACCACTGGCTAAGCGGAAAAGCAACGAACAGTATACAACCTATCATTTTTTGAATCCTGTTATGATACGCAATTATATAACCGTTGCCTTTCGGAATCTGATTCGCAACAAAGCCTTTTCGACGATCAACCTAACGGGTCTGGCGCTGGGCATGGCCTCCAGTCTCTTTATCCTGCTCTGGGTACAGGACGAACGTAGCGTAGATGCCTTTCATGCCAACGGGAAGTACCTGTATCAGGTCTACGAACGCCACTATTTTGACGGTAAAACCGAAGCCGATTATACGACCCAGGGATTATTGGCCGAGGAGCTGAAACGGGTTATTCCAGAAGTGCAGTACGCCAGCAGTATCCAGGGGAATCATATCGTCAAGACGGCCTTCGAAGCGGGTGATAAACTGAATAAAATGGACGGTACATTTGCCAGCGATGATTTCTTTCGGATGTTCAGTTATCCGCTTCTTCAGGGTACACCCCAAACCGCCTTGGCAGCACCAACGGGTATTGCCATTTCCCGGAAAATGGCCGATTATTTCTTCGGAAGCCCGGAACAGGCTATGGGGAAAGCGATCCGCTATGAAAACAGAGATGACCTGACCGTCACTGCGGTTTTTGAAAACATACCCGCCAATTCGTCGCAACAGTTTGATTTTCTGCGTGGCTGGAAAGCCTATGTAGCGCAGAATGATTGGGTTCATAACTGGAACAGCACCGATCCATACACCTACATTCAGCTACGGGCCGATGCGAATCCGATGGCTGTCGAAGCCAAAATCAAGGATTTCCTGTATCGGTATAAGCCCAAAAATCCGTCGTCTGTAGACGAACTTGCTCTGCAACCTTATTCAGAAACGTACCTCCATTCGAACTTGAAAAATGGCCGGCCGGAGGGTGGCCGCATTGAGTATGTACGCCTGTTTAGCCTTGTTGGTCTGTTTCTGCTGGTTATTGCCTGCATCAACTTCATGAATCTGGCGACGGCCCGCTCGGCCAAACGTGCTAAAGAAGTGGGGGTCAGAAAAGTAGTAGGTGCCATTCGGTCGGCGCTGGTTGGGCAGTTCGTGGGCGAAGCCATGCTGCTGACCTTATTCTCGATGCTTCTGGCAATTGGGCTGGTAGCAATTGCTTTGCCAACCTTTAACAACCTGACGGGCAAACAGCTGACACTACCTTTCGGCCAGTCTGTTTTCTGGGCTACATTACTGGGATTATTGCTGACTACCGGATTCTTGTCCGGTAGCTATCCTGCCTTTTTCCTGTCGTCGCTGAGCCCGATTCGGGTGCTGAAAGGCCGATTACAGTTCAGCCCCGGTGCCGCTACATTTCGCAAAAGTCTGGTTATTTTTCAGTTCGGACTTTCCATGCTGTTGATGGTTGGTATGATTGTAATGTACCGCCAAATGAACTATATCCAGACTAAAAACCTGGGTTACGACCGCGAAAACCTGCTTTATCTGCCCATCGAAGGCGATTTAACTACCAAATACAATCTGTTTAAATCAGAAGTCAGCCAGTTGCCCGGCATCGTATCCGTATCCCGGATTCGTAATTCACCTACTACCATCGATCATCACACAGGCGACATTCGCTGGGTAGGCAAAGATCAGAATCAGGCGGCATCGCTGGCGGACGTGCTGGTCGGTTACGATTTTGTGAAAACCATGCGGCTTAAACTGGCCGAAGGGCGTGATTTTTCTGCGGACTTTGGTGCCGATTCAGTCAGTTATGCAGGCTTCCTTGTCAATGAAGCTGCCGTCAAAAAATTCGGTTATACTAATCCAGTTGGCAAGCCGCTATGGTGGGGAAACAACGAAGGTAAAATCATTGGTGTACTCAACGATTTTCATTTCAGTTCAATGCATCAGGCCATTGAGCCCCTGGTGATTCGACTGGACGAAAGTAAACCATTCGGAACCATACTGGTACGCACTGAAGCCGGGAAAACCAAAGAAGCTCTGGCCAATCTGGAAAAAACGTGGCAGCAGTTGAATCCTAAATTTCCATTCACCTATCAGTTTTCCGATCAGGAATTTGCCCGGCTGTACAAACGTGAACAGATGGTCAGTCAGTTAGCCAATTACTTTGCGGTGCTGGCCATTTTTATTTCCTGTCTGGGACTGTTTGGGCTAGCTACGTTCACGGCCGAGCAGCGGACGAAAGAAATTGGTATTCGGAAAGTGCTGGGCGCTTCGGTGGGCAGTGTCGTTACGCTCCTGTCGAGCGACTTTTTAAAGCCCGTGTTGATCGCCATTATCATCACGACGCCCATTGCCTGGTACGTTATGACCCGCTGGCTGGACGATTTCGCCTACAAAGTCGACCTTTCTTGGTGGATATTCGCCTTAGCAGGCGGCCTGGCCATCGGTATCGCCTTGCTGACCGTGGGCTTCCAAAGCATTAAAGCTGCTCTGATGAACCCCGTAAAATCATTGCGGTCGGAATAAACCCATTATCACGTAGAGACAAGGCATGCCTTGTCTCTACAAACAAATACAAAACCATGCACCCACCCCGCCTGGCCACCTGGCTGCTAGAAACCTTCGGCCATCCCGACACCCTGGAAGAGGTGCAGGGTGATTTGCTGGAACTGTATGACCACTGGGTACAAACCGTGGGCATGAGAAACGCCAACTGGCGCTATAGCCTGAGTGCGCTGAAGTTGTTACGACCACTGGCCAAATCGACATCCCAACTTAGATACCCGACACCTTTTTTATTAAGTCCTGCTATGATTCGCAATTATGTAAAAATCGCCTGGCGTAATCTGACGCACGCCAAAGTCTTTTCCGGCATCAATGGATTTGGGTTAACGCTCGGAATAACCTGCGCCCTGCTGGTCTTTCTGGTTATCGTTCATGAAACCAGCTACGATACGCAGCATAAAAACGCCGACCGTATCTATCGCGTCGAAACGGTGAACAACAGCGACCCCAACCCGCATCCGGGAACCTACACCGAAATGGCCGTTGTCTTGCCTAAAGAAGTGCCTGAATTTGAAGCAATCGCACCCGTCTACTACGAATGGGGCCGGGGGGTGTCGATTCCGGCGTCGGGTGATGTTTTCCGGGAACCGATTACGTTTACCGATCAGACTATTTTTCATCTCCTCGATTATCAATGGGTTACCGGCAATGCTCAAACGGCACTTACCCAACCGAATCAGGTAGTGTTGACAGAATCATCGGCAAAGAAGTTTTTTGGCACCACCAACGCCCTTGGCAAAGTCATTCGCTACGACAACAAACAGGACTTGCAGGTAACGGGTGTGCTGAAAGATCATCCCGAAACCACGAGTTTTCCTTTTGATATCATGGTTTCCTTTTCCACCCTTAAGCGTGTGCAGCCGGATTTTGATTCGCACGGCTGGAATGGATTTGGCGATAATTTTCATATCTATACCCTCCTCAAACCAGGATTCAGGCCGGAGCAACTGACGAATCGCTTTCATGCCATACAGGTCAAATACCAGAAAGATCCGAAGACGGTTGCCAATCAGCACTTCGCGTTACGACCGTTATCCGAAGTACACTATGGGTTCAATTTCAGTGGTCGGCAGGCCAGTATAAAACTTCTCCGCATCCTCGCCCTGATTGGCGGTCTTGTTCTGCTCATCGCTTGTATCAATTTCATCAACCTGACGACGGCCCAAGCCCTCAAACGGGCGAAAGAAATCGGTATCCGAAAGGCGGTAGGTAGCAATCGATTGTCGCTCATCTACCAGTTTCTGACCGAAGCGGGTCTACTTACGTGCCTGGCTACCCTGATGGCTCTGGTACTGGCCTGGCTATTCCTACCCTCGATTGCGTCAATGATGGAGCTGCCCCTAACAACCGCTGATTTAGCCACCTGGAAGGTCGGGGTGTTTCTGGCTGGTTTAGCGATCATTACTACTGCCTTAGCCGGAACCTATCCAGCCTTCCGACTATCGGGTATGCCACCGATCTGGGCACTGAAAACCAATAAGCTCCCAAAAGGGGAACGCAGTATCTCGTTACGGCAGGGATTGGTCGTGGTGCAGTTTACCATTTCCATGATTCTGATTAGCTGCGCCTTGCTTATTAACAGGCAACTATCGTTTTTTCAGAACGCCGATCTAGGGTTCAACAAAAACGCCATTGTCACCGTTGGACTGCCCAGCAACGAACCCGACAAACTGCAAACGCTACGGGCGCAGCTAATGGAATCGCCACAGATAAAAGATGTGAGTTTCTCGCTCAATAGCGCATCGTCGGAAGGCAACTGGATGCAGGGCATGCAATACCGCAAGGGAGCCAACGTGAATGAAATTAAAACCCAGATGAAAATGGGCGATTCGCATTTTCTGGATACCTACGGTATTCAACTGCTGGCAGGCGAAAAACTCAAGGATACCGATACCACAAAGGCTTCGTTAAAAGTCATTGCCAACGAGATTTTCCTTGACCGAATGGGCATTAGTCGGCCGGAAGCAGCGCTTGGGCAAACGATATTTTACGGCGACGGGCAGGAATTTGCGACCATTGTTGGGGTGGCAAAAAACTTCCATGTCAATTCGCTTCACCAGAAGATCGACCCGACGCTAATTCAGGTAGTCCCCAATAATTTTTATCAGGTAGGCATTAAGCTACAAAGCGAATATCCTACCACCCAATCGATACAGTCGGCGTTGACGACCATTGAAAAATCCTGGAAAGCTACGTTCCCCAACCATGTTTTTGAGTACCAGTTTCTGGACAAAACGCTGGCAGACGCTTACAAAAACGAAACCCGAACCTCGCAGTTGATCGAAACCTCCACACTGATCGCGATTTTGATTGCCTGCCTGGGCCTGTTCGGTCTGGCTACGTTCTCCGCCGAACAGCGTACCAAAGAAATTGGCGTTCGGAAAGTACTGGGCGCATCGGTCGCCAGCATCATCGCCCTCATGACCAAAGATTTCCTGAAACTCGTAGCCATCGCCATGCTGATAGCTTCGCCCATTGCCTGGTATGCCATGAGTCAGTGGCTGCAAAATTTCGAGTTCAAAATCGGAATCACTTGGTGGGTATTTGCCCTAACAGGTCTGTTGATGGCGGTCATTGCCCTGCTGACGGTTAGTTTCCAGAGCATCAAAGCCGCCCTGATGAACCCGGTAAAATCACTGCGTTCGGAATGATTGGGTGTCGAAATTGATGTACCAATAGTGTATTATAGCCTGTTTAAACTTCTGTGGAATAGTTATTTATGTCATCCCGACGCAGGAGGATCTTCGGTGAGTGCCCATTGAGTAGCCTGTTTTCGAAAATCCCTCCTGCGTCGGGATGACATAAAATACCAACAAGTTCTTAATCCCGATTAATCCCGGCCTTACTGATTAATTGCTAAAAGAAGGCCGGGAATCATCAAAAGACCATCTAAATACACATAATATACATAGTCGGACAGGGGTGACTGAAGCCGACGAGCACTCAAAACCAGGAGTACCATAGGCAAGCCCAGACATAGGAGAGTTTTCGGCGGGATTCCCTGAAAAAACAAGGCCGTAAGCGTAACCACATAAGCCACCACTAACCCCCGAAAAAACAGGAGTGCCTGCTGGTTTGTGAGCATCGATACAATGGTTAGCCATTTCGATTTACCGTCATCGCTCCGGTCGCGGTAGTCGAACCAGAAGGCAATGCTGTAGATGAATACAAACCAGTTTAAAGCCCAGGTAACGACGAGCATACTGCTGAAATGCCGGGTTGTGTCGTTAATGAGCAGCGGAAGCCCAACCATAACGTATGTCCAGACCATCGACAGGTAGGCCGTTTTGAGAATGGCAATCCGGCGCAGTGCCAAAAAAGGCCAGAAATTAAGCTTGGGAGCCGTATACAAAAACGCCAGCACAACAACCGGAAAAAGATCGTACAGATAGGTCTTGAGTGCGTACAGTTCGCGTAAACCAATAATGGCCGACAGCAGAAAAAGCACGAGTAGCAACGGTTTGTTTCGTTGATTCCAGCGAAGCCGCAGAGCGCCTGCCGTCGATAAATCGGTCGGTACATCGGTCAGGTACCAGTGTAGAGAATAACTGCCCAGAGTGCCCGCAAACACGAAGAGCAAAAGCGAACGGGGTAGCCTGAGATCAAACAGCAATGCGGTCGTCTGGCATAAAACAACAGCGCAGAACGCAATGTAGGCATTGCTAAACAGAATGAACTGGAGCGCAGATTCTAAAAAGCCAAGCAGGGCTCGACGCATTCGATCATGATCAACTACGTGCATCAACGATACAGACAAGTCAAATTCTCAACTAGACGGTTAATGTGTACCCACACTATTGACGCGTGTACGGCAAGTATAGTCTGGTAATTTTTAGGGGGCAAAGCCATACCGAATCACCTCCCAAAATAAGGTAACAATTGACAGAACTTGTTGGTTATGCTGCTATTTAACTACCATTCCTTTAGCTTATCACCCTCCACCGTGAAGGGCGGCCGTTTGGCGGAAGTTATGACATCAAGACCGAACGTACCCCAAACGGCTGGTGCATTAATCATCTGAAATAAAACCTTAAATAGACCGATGGCAACGCATCGCTTCAATAAGGTCGTTTTACCCGTACTTTTGTTGTACCGGCCCGTTGGGGGTTGGTACAGCAAAAACACAGGTGAATATAAGCCTACACCCTTTCGACCTCATTGTTATCCTGGGTATCGCACAGGGACTTTTGTATGCTATCCTGTTGCTGACAAAGTATGGCCAATACCCTAGTAAGCAGTTACTGGCTTTTTTGCTGTTTGTTTTCTGCATTCTCAGTGCCAAAATTCTACTTCACACGCTGGGTTTATGGCAGAATCCGCATCTACGATATATCCCGCTGGCTTTCGACCTTGCCATCCAGCCGCTGCTTTACCTCTATGTAGTGTCGCTGACCCAGCGAAATTTCGTGTTTAAGCGAGCGTATTGGCTTCACTTTACCCCCACGCTGCTTTTTATGCTCCATGCCGTGCTGGTTTACAGCCGAACCCAGGCGACGGATAATCTGGCGATCAAAGACCAACTGGCCGAAGACCTGTACTTCAACACAGTGAAATCCATTGAAGACGTTCTGTCGGTTCTGTCGGGTATTGCGTATGGATTGATTAGTTATCGTCGGTTGGTTCGTTACCGGCAATGGTTGTTCAATTCAATTTCCAATTCGGCTTATCCAGGCTATTTGTGGCTGCGTACGATACTGGTTCTCATGGGAGGAGCCTTGCTGTTGCTGGGCCTGAATCTATTCCTGGATATGGGGTTAGGCTTCAATGGCCGGTACTTTTTTCATTGGCAGCTATTTTATGTGTATCTGGCCGCAAATGTGTACTACCTGGGCATTGTTGGGTATCAGCAGCCACCGTTTGACGTAGCGTTTGATGAGTCGGTAGCCGATACGTCGCCTAAACGAGTGCTCGATACGTTGAAAGACGACCAGATTCAGGGCGTAAAAAGCCGTATCGAAACTGCCCTCGAACAGGAGTCCGTTTTTTTGGACCCCGATCTGAGCCTGAATAGTCTGGCCGTTCACCTACAGGTTTCACCAGGGATTGTTTCGGCCGTAATTAACAGCGAATTCGAGAAAAGCTTTCGGAGTTTGATTAACGAACGGCGCGTCGAGGAAGTAAAGCGTCGGCTGACCGACCCGGCCTACAAACATCTGTCAATACTGGGCATTGCGCTGGAAACGGGTTTTAATTCGGAAGCCAGTTTTTACCGGGTCTTCAAATCCGTAACCGGGCTGTCGCCCCGACAATATACGGCCCAGAATACTCCCAATATCGTTATTGAGAACTCTCAAAAGCCAAAATGAGAGGTTTGCCAGCGAACGGCATGCGTGTTTTGCCCCGACAATTTATCGTTCAACGCAAATCATCATCGTCATGCTGCGAGTTGCCTTCATTAGTTTTCTGGTTATCCTTTCCTTGACAACCGTATCGGCCCAGTTGCAGGAGCCGGTTCAAAAAAACGGTACTGTTCTGCTGAAAACCCACTGGGATCAGTTTGGCCCCTATGCCCGCTATGCCCCCGATAACCATGTGTTGGGTTGCTGGAGTACGGCGCTGGCCCAGATTTTTTATTACCATCGGCTTCGGCCCACAGGTGTCGTTTCGTATCAATGCTCAAAAGGGTATAAAATTGAGGATACGCTGGCCAATCATACGATAGCGTGGGATCAGTTTGCGACACGTATCGAGCCAACTACGCCCCATGTGGCCCAGGATAATGTGGCCCGGTTTTCGTATATGACGGCCGAAGTGATTCGCAAAGATTTTGGAACGGGTAGCTATCTGGAAATGGTGAACCCCGTCGGGCAGGTAAATGCCTATTTCCCCTGCCAGGCTGAGTTTTATGTGTCGTTTACCGAACCAATTCCACTCTCTAAGGAACAGTTAGCGGCTATTGCCCAAAAAGAAAACATTCAGCATGTGCTACAACGCGATGAGGTAGTGAAGCTGATTCAGCGCGAAATTGATGCGAAACGGCCTGTGTATTTTCATTTCGGGAATTTCACGACCTACGGTCATTCAACCGTTATCGACGGCTGCCAGCAGGAAAACAACACGTTTTGGGTGCATATCAATTACGGCGCTGGTGGAAAACGCAGTGGTTGGTATGATCTGTTTAAGCCGATTGATGTTGCCGACGACATAAAACTGCGCGCCTTTGTCACTGTCAAACCCAATTAATTGGTCATTATTGTTGATTCTTCGGCTTGTCCGCGATACAATCGTGGGCAAGCTAATGGTCGATTGTAAACTTGTAGGTCAGCTTTTTTATCCGCAACTTGCCTTTTCATTGTCGATTTGCTGATGTTCATGAAAACAATTGCCCTCTTTTTGGCTCCACTTCTCCTGGGGCTTCTTTTTCCAACTACGCCTGCCGAAGTAACTAGCAACTTCCTTACGATAACTCCGCCTAAAGCCGCCAAACTCATGACAGGTGCCGATCAGATTTCGGCTTATCTGCCTTACCTGAAAGGAAAACGCATTGGTATGGTCGTTAACCAGACGTCGATCATCGGCAATAAACCGAGTGTCGATAGTCTGTTGAGCCTGGGCGTTACCATTGTCCGAATATTCGGACCAGAACACGGATTTCGAGGAAATGCCAGCAACGGAGCCAAAGTAGATGACGCGGTCGATACAAAGACAGGTATTCCAATCATTTCGCTATACGGAAAGAACAAAAAGCCCTCACAAGAGCAACTCGCCGACATTGACCTGATGGTTTTCGACATTCAGGATGTAGGTTGTCGGTTTTACACGTATATCAATACGCTCAACCATGTGATGGAAGCCTGCGCCGAGCATAAAAAGGAGCTGATGATTCTGGACCGTCCTAATCCGAACGGATTCATCATCGACGGGCCGATTCTGGAAAAACACCTGTATTCGGGTATCGGTATGCACCCTATTCCGATCACACACGGTTGTACCATCGGGGAGTTTGCCCAGATGATCAACGGCGAAGGCTGGGGTGGATTGCCCGGAAAAAACCTGTGTCAGCTCAAGATTATCAAGGTTGCCAACTACACGCACGATACGCCCTATACGTTGCCGGTTCTGCCTTCACCGAACCTGAATACGCAGCAGTCGATTATGCTTTATCCAAGCACCTGCTGGTTCGAAGGCACGATCATTAGCCAGGGGCGAGGTACGTATATGCCATTCACCGTCTTAGGGGCTCCGGCGCTCAAAGGTATCTACCCGTTCTCATTTAAGCCCGTCAGTATCAAAGGCATGAGCGAAACTCCTCTGCATCAGGATACCGAATGCTATGGCCTCGACCTGCGGAATTACGACACAAATACATTTCGCAAAAGCCGACAGCTTAATCTCCAGTGGCTGATGGAATTATACAAAGCGTATCCCAATAAAGAGCAGTTCTTCGATACAAAATATAGCAACCAGATTGGCAATTTCAACTTCCGCAGTGGCAACGAAGACCTGAAGAAACAAATCATTGCCGGTGTATCGGAAAAAGAAATCCGCAAAAGCTGGGAACCCGGTTTGTCAGCCTACAAACAGATGCGGAAGAAGTATTTGCTGTATCCATAGTTTTTCTGACAGGATTTACAGGATGAACAGGATTTTTGCCAAGACGGACGAATCCTGTTTTATCCCGTAAATCATGTCAGAAAAAGCCCATTGGAAACCAATTTCAACAAATCCGGTGTTGAACCCTTATTGGATAATTTTCTAGCAAGTTAAATCGGAGGGCTTTGAACCCTCGCAGATACGTACATGAGTAAACACGGACGCATTCTGGTCGCCATGAGTGGCGGCATTGATTCTTCACTGGCATCGGTTCTGCTGCACGAAGAAGGATACGAGGTCATCGGCATGACCATGAAAACCTGGGATTACGCATCCTCAGGAGGTACCAAAAAAGAAACCGGCTGTTGCAGCCTCGACAGTATTAACGACGCCCGCAACATCGCCGTCAGCCTGGGATTCCCTCACTATATTCTCGACATCCGCGACGAATTTGGGGATTATGTCATTGACCATTTCACAGGCGAATACCTGGAAGGCCGCACCCCAAACCCCTGTGTTCTTTGCAACACGCACATTAAATGGGACGCCCTACTCCGCCGGGCCGACCGGCTCGATTGTGAGTTTATTGCAACCGGGCACTACGCGAATATCCGACACGAAAACGACAGGTTTGTGATCTCGAAAGGGGTCGATACCCTCAAAGATCAGTCGTATGTACTGTGGGGCGTATCGCAGGAGAGCCTAAGCCGGACCAAACTGCCACTGGGCCACCTGCGCAAATCCGAAATTCGGGAGATGGCTAAAGAACGGGGTTTTATTGAACTGGTTACCAAATCAGAATCGTACGAAATCTGCTTCGTTCCCGACAACGATTACCGGGGATTTCTGAAACGACGGATGCCAGGTCTGGAGGCCGAAGTGGCCGGCGGTAATTTTGTGATGGAAGGAACAGGCAAGGTACTAGGTAAACACCAGGGCTATCCGTTCTATACCATTGGGCAGCGAAAAGGGCTCGGCATGGCGTTTGGGCAACCAATGTTCGTGACTGAAATCCGAAAAGACACCAACGAGGTTGTGCTGGGCGTCGACAAGGATTTACTGCGCGATGGTATGATTGTCAGCAAATTGAACCTGCAAAAGTACGATCATATTGCCGGGCTGCTCGAAACCGTCACGAAAGTACGTTACAAAGACCCCGGCACGTCCGCTACCATTTCCCAATCGGGCGATAAAATCGAGGTGCTTTTCCACGAAGGCGTTTCGGCTATTGCTCCTGGTCAGGCCGCTGTTTTTTACGAAGGCGACGACGTGGTTGGCGGTGGCTGGATCATGAAAAGCTTCCGCCAGTCGGATGCCCTTTAAATAGGGTTTAAATACAGAGTCACGGAGAATACAGAGTTTACTGGGTTCTTCGTGTCTCTGTGTTTAAATCAGACTTATTTTTACCTTGAAGCAGGATGTTTATATTCGTGCTGCAAAACCACCAAGTCATGTCTAAACTCACCTTTACGGCTTCACTGATTTTTAGCATATTATTTTCGTTGGCAGTCCATTCGCAATCCATTTCGATTCCGCCTAAAGGGCATCCTAACCCAAGTGGTGCGGGCTGGAAGCACCTCTTCGGACCCGATCTTTCAGAAGCCGTTTTTCCTAAAGGTGTCTGGTATCGGGATGATGAAGGAGCTTTGACCGCCACAGCCGATAAAACCATCTGGACGGCTATTCCTTACGACGATTTTATTCTGGACCTTTTTTTCAAAACCGCCGATGGTACGAACAGTGGTGTAGTGGTTCATGCCAGCGATACCACCAACTGGATTCCGAATTCAGTAGAGATTCAGATTGCCGACGATTACGCCAAACAATGGGCCGATTCGCCCAAAACCTGGCAATGTGGTGCTTTTTTTGGTCACCAGGCCGCTACGAAACAAAAGGTGGTGAAGCAACCAGGCGAGTGGAACCGCTACACCATTACCTGCCAGGGCAAAATGATCTATGTAGTGCTGAACAACGAACTGGTGAACACGATCGATCTCACCAAATTTACATCGACCAAAACCAATCCTGACGGCTCGCCAGTACCCGAATGGCTCAACAAGCCTGCTGCCGATCTTCCATTGCATGGATACATAGGCTTACAGGGCAAACATGCTGGTGCTCCCATCTATTTCCGAAATATTAAGGTCAAGGCCCTATAGCGTGGATGGCCCGTCCGCGTAGCCGAAGGCTACGTTGTAGAGGCTACTACATTCTCCTCTGCGTTCTATAAAGCGAACCGGGACAGGGGATATTATTGTTGCACAACTATGATACCTACCGAACCGCAGACTCGCTTCAGCCATACATTACCCGAACTCCGTTTTTCTTTAAGCCTGCTTTATGTAGGGCGGTTTCTGCTGGGAATGCACAATGCTGCGCCGACGGACGAAGAGCGTGTTCAGGCATTCGATGACCATATCGAAACGGTTACTGATGAGCTGGTCGCTACAGAATTACTGCACGAAGCCGCTGTGCTGGCCGGAGATATTTTACCAAACACCTCACCAGAGAATCCAGTTTAAGCAACGTTAAGCAGCAATCATCATTCTATACGTTTCCTGCTTTTGCTGCCGAAATCCATTCTATTATGCCCAATGCTCCGTTTGCCGCCCTGTTTGACATGGACGGTGTTTTGATCGACAATGCCGATTTCCACCTGAACGCCTGGTTGCAATTTGCCCAAAATCACGGTCTTTCGCTCACCCGCGATCAGTATATGGACCATATCAATGGCCATATATCTGCCGATTCACTGGCCTATGTCCTGCAACGCGCGGTTACACCTGCTGAGGTAATCATACTGACCGAAGAAAAAGAAGCAATTTATCGGGAGTTGTACCGTCCTCATCTTCGGCCCACACCGGGTTTGATTACGTTTCTGGATGCACTCAAAAGAGCGGGGATTCCAATGGCCGTTGGTACTTCAGCGCCTGAAAGCAATGTGGGTTTTACCCTCGACGGAACCCATCTACGTCCCTACTTCGATGCAATTGTCGATGCCAGCATGATTCATAAAGGCAAACCTGATCCCGAAATTTACCTCACAGCCGCCCAGCGTGTAGGCGTAGAACCCAGTCACTGTGTGGTTTTCGAAGATGCGTTTGCAGGTATCGAGGCTGGACTTCGTGCCGGAATGAGCGTCATTGCCCTGGCCACTACACACACCCGTGCCGAATTAGCCGATAAGGGAGCCAAACTAATCATCGACGATTTCACCCAATTGACTGTGGAGCAGGTACAAGCCTTGGTTGGCTGAGTTAGTAGGCGGAGTCAGGCTCTTACAACCTGACCCGTGAAGTTTTTGAAAATCGAGCCAGCTAAACTGTTCGGTTTTGAGAAACCTCACGAGGTCAGATTTAAGAATCTGACCTCACCCTATTGACTAATACAAACAACGTCTTAATTGATTCTCTACGATCTGTCTCCTCACAGATCGTGGGCAACTGTTCATTTGAAAGAATTTACAGCTTTATTTACTGAGGCTTTACCAATCGTTCTTTCGTTGTATCGGTCAACTGGCGAAGGGCCGTTAGTTTGTCGGACGCGAGTTTGCTTCGACTCAGCCAGCCATCAAACAAGTCGAAGCTCCACCCGTACACTTTGGCCGGATGCAGGCTAAAATACTTCGTTAACCGTTCCAGTGCCTGCGATCCAGTCTGTTCATTTTTCAGAACGCTCAGGCAATTGGCCAGATATTCTTTCAGAATTTCGTACCCATCCCGGATCTGTTCTGTCGGCAGGTTATTCAGGGCTCGTTGCGCCCGGTCGTACTGGCCGGTTAGTAAACTCAGTTCCACAATCGTCAGGCGGGTACCGGGGTCGGGATACGTCAGTTTTTCATAGGCTCGAATGGCCCGGCAAAAATTGGAATCGGCTTCGACCAGCTTATTTTTCTGGGCCAGATACCGGCCACTTTCGGTGTAAATATGCCCACTCAAGGGTGTTTGATCATTCGTCGGTAGAAACCGTTCGGCCTGTACTATGGCTTTAAATGCTTCTTCTGGCTGGCCCGTAACCCCCAAAATAGCTGCTTTCTGTTGCCAGTATGTAGCCAGATTTCGATTAGCCGATGCTGGATCCGTAAATTTATCCTTACGGAGCATCGGAGCATACTCAATGGCTTTATCGTAATCGGCCAGGGCATCGGCATACTCCCTCCGGAAAAAGTGCATACTGGCTCGATGGGCATACGGCAAGGATAGAATCGTATCGGGCGCATAGTCGATAGCCTTCTGAAGATCAGTCATGGCACCTGACCAGTCGCGTGTTCGGGCTTTCTGATTAGCTATTTGCTGGTAAGCGGCAGTCACTCTTCGATTCGGTTTACGCAAGCTTTCCAGTGGTACTAATCCAGCCTCCACAAAGCCTACCCGTAGGGCCTCTTTATCATGAAAACCCTGGTTAAGCGCATCAGGAAGCCGGTTGTCCCACAACGAAACAACATTTAGTTTGGGGGCATAGAGAATCTCGACGGGCAACTCCATCAATCGATTCTGATGCAGATTGAGCATACTCCAACTCACCTCTTTCCAGGGAATGGCGGGGAGATGACTGATATT
>Ga0209933_1000526_pt1 | contig 66305 bp, 60 predicted proteins | sample ThiBiot_300_biof_FD_183944 | JGI IMG/M metagenome (GOLD analysis project Ga0209933, IMG submission 183944) | Wastewater bioreactor microbial communities from Cape Town, South Africa - Thiocy_cont_300_biof (SPAdes) | ecosystem: Engineered > Bioremediation > Thiocyanate > Unclassified | place...
ACTCGACGCGGCCGCCGGGCAACTCACCGCCAGCACCATGTTGATTCTTCCAATCATGCTGATCGTGGATCGGCCGTGGCTGCTGCCAAGCTTTCCGTCCATCGCCGTATGGGCATCGCTGGCAAGCCTGGCACTGCTCTCGACGGCCCTCGCATATGTCCTGTATTTCCGCATTCTTGCCGCGGCGGGTGCCACGAATCTCCTGCTCGTGACATTCCTGATCCCGCCGACGGCCATCCTGCTCGGTACCGTCTTTCTCGGCGAGCACCTGCTGTCACGGCATGTCACAGGAATGGCCCTGATCGGGTTCTCCCTCGTCGCCATCGACGGCCGCCTCCTGCGATTCCTGCAGCCCGCGAAATAGCGATCTGGCTGCACAATTGCGCCCTCTGGAGGGGCTTGTTAGGGTGCCGCCGAACCGGCGAGCAGCACTCTGTGGGAGTGCTCGCGCCTTGCCTGAATCGAGCTGAAAAGAGTTCACCCAATGGCCAAATCGACCGCAACGCTGACCGACAACGAAACCGGCAAATCCTACGAGATGCCGATCATCCATGGCACGATCGGACCGCGCCTGGTCGATATCCGCAAGTTCTACGGCGAGTCCGGGATGTTCACCTACGATCCGGGTTTCACCTCGACCGGCTCGTGCGGCTCGAAGATCACCTACATCGACGGCGACCAGGGCATCCTGCTCCATCGCGGCTACAACATCGCCGACCTCGCCGAGCAGAGCGACTTCATGGACGTCGCCTACCTCCTGATGAAGGGTGACCTGCCGAACAAGGCGCAGAAGGAAAAGTTCGTCCACGACATCACGAACCACACGATGGTTCACGAGCAGCTCAGCCAGTTCTATCGCGGCTTCCGCCGTGACGCCCATCCGATGGCGATCTGTTGCGGCGTCGTCGGCGCGCTTTCGGCCTTCTATCACGACTCGCTCGACATCAACGACCCGCACCAGCGCATGGTCGCCTCCTACCGTCTGGTCGCCAAGATGCCGACCATCGCGGCGATGGCCTACAAGTACTCGGTCGGCCAGCCGTTCGTGTATCCGCGCAACGACCTCTCCTACGCCGCCAACTTCCTGCGCATGATGTTCTCGGTCCCGGCCGAGGAGTATGAGGTCAACCCGGTGATCGAAAAGGCGATGGACCGCATCCTGATGCTCCACGCCGACCACGAGCAGAACGCCTCGACCTCGACCGTGCGCCTCGCCGGCTCCTCGGGGGCCAACCCGTTCGCCTGCATCGCTGCCGGCATCGCCTCGCTGTGGGGGCCGAGCCATGGCGGCGCCAATGAAGCCGTCATCAACATGCTGAACGAGATCGGCGGCAAGCAGAACATCCCGGGCTTCCTGTCGCGCGTCAAAGACAAGAACGACCACACCCGCCTGATGGGCTTCGGTCATCGCGTCTACAAGAACTACGATCCGCGCGCCAAGGTGATGCGCCAGACCTGCCACGAGGTGCTGACCTCGCTGGGCATCCAGCACGACCCGCTGCTCGAGCTGGCCATGGAAATGGAGCAGATCGCGCTGAAGGACGAATACTTCGTCTCCAAGAAGCTCTACCCGAACGTCGACTTCTATTCGGGCATTATTTTCCGCGCGATCGGCATCCCGACCTCGATGTTCACCGTTCTGTTCGCGGTCGCCCGCACCGTCGGCTGGATCTCGCAGTGGAACGAGATGATCGAAGACCCGGACCAGAAGATCGGCCGGCCGCGCCAGCTCTACAACGGCCAGACCGAGCGGCCCTACAAGCCGCTGCATATGAGGGGATAATTACGAGGCGTTCGCTATCCTGGGAGGAAGCGAAGACATGGCGAAATCTTCATACGGGCCGCGCCGGGCAACGACCTGGGCGGCCACCGAGAACCAGAGGCCGATGCCGCGGATCGTGCGGCTCGGCCGACCGGCCAACGACAATCACCGCCAGCCGAGCGCAATCAAACGCGCCATCGTGATGGGCTTTGTCGGCGTCCTGGTCGTGCTTGCGCTGGCGGAGTGGCGTCTCTTCTTCTGAGCGCCGTCTGGGGCGGATGGGCGGAAAAAGGGTGCCCGCCTGCAAGCGGGCCATCCCAAAACGTGTCATCCCGAACGAAGTGAGGGATCCTTCCGGGTCAGGAAAGATCCCTCACTTACTTTGTTCTGAGATTTTCCAAAGGGCTCAGGATACCCCGCTGGGCCGCCCTACTTCCGCTCGATCAGCTCGATCTTGTAGCCGTCGGGATCTTCCACGAAGGCGATGACGGTGGTGCCGAACTTCACCGGTCCGGGCGCGCGGGTCACCTTGCCGCCGGTCTTGGTCACCTGATCGCAGACCCCGTAGACGTCCGGCACGCCGATCGCCAGATGGCCGAAGCCGGTGCCGATCTCGTAAGGCTTCTCCTGACCCCAGTTGTGGGTCAGCTCGACGACGCAGTGCTCGGGCTCCTCGCCGTAGCCGACGAATGCCAGGCTGTACTTGCCATCCGGCACGTCGCGCTTGCGCAGCAGCTTCATGCCCATCGGGCCGGTATAGAAAGCCAGCGACTTGTCGAGATCCACGACCCGGATCATCGTGTGGAGCATGCGGTAGTTGGCAGCAGCTTCAGGCATGGCCCTCTCCTACACGTCTCTGATCATGGCGGCGAATGTCGCCTCGGCCGCGACCTTGCCGTCGACCAGGGCACGCCCCGAGAATTTCCAGACATTGGCACGGCTCTGAATTTTTTGCACGTGCAGTTCAAGTCGGTCGCCCGGCACCACGGGACGGCGGAAACGCACGCCGTCGATCGACATGAAGTAGACCAGCTTGCCCTCCGAATGGGCGCCGAAGGTCGAGACGACCAGCACGCAGGCCGTCTGGGCCATCGCTTCGACGACGAGCACGCCCGGCATCACCGGATCGGTCGGGAAATGCCCCTGGAAGAACGGCTCGTTGATGGTGACGTTCTTGATTCCCACGGCGCTCTGGTCGAGCTGCATGTCGACCACCTTGTCGACCATGAGCATCGGGTAGCGGTGCGGGATCATCTGCAGGATCCGCTTGATGTCCACGGCGGTCGCCGCGGCGACGCTGGTATTGTCGGCTTGAACGTTCATGACCGCGACATCTCCAATCAGAAGCGCGTGCCGAAGCTGAAGCGAATGTTCTGCTGCTTGTCCCACGGCTCGTATTGCACCGGCCAGGCATAGTCGATGCGGATCGGGCCGAACGGCGAGCCCCATTGGATACCGATGCCAGCCGCGACGCGCATCAACTGGCTGTCCAGCACCGAGGTCGTGTTGTTCGTGACCGACTGTACGCCCCACAGCGAACCGATGTCGACGAAGGCCTTGCCGAGAAGCGAAACCTCCTTCGGCACGAAAGGCAGCGGATAGGACAGCTCGGCCGTGCCGGTATAGTAGTACTGGCCGCCGAGCGCGTCGGTCGTGCCGGCATCGCGCGGGCCGATACCGCCCACCGCGAAGCCGCGCAGCGTGTCACCGCCGATGAAGAACAGGTTGTTCAGGCGGACATAGGAGCCGCCATAGGGCACCACCATACCGACCGAACCGCCGATCGAGGCCACGACGTCTTCGAAGATCGAGTAGAAGTAAACGGCATCGGCCGTCGTGCGGAAGTACTGCTCGGTGCCGAGCCCGCCGGCAAAGGCGACCGTGTTGCGGACCATGAAGCCCTTGGTCGTGTTGATGCGGGCGTCACGGGTATCCCAGATGATCGTTTCGGAGATTTCCGACACGACCTGGGTGCCTGCATTGGCCTGGATGATCGGCGAGGCCCAGGGCTGGACGTTGTAGATGTCGGTCTGACGCAGGGTGTAGCGGACCAGCTGGCGCAGATTCTCGCTGTAGGCCCAGCCGGCGCGCAGCGCGAAGCCCAGGCTGCGATCGCTGTAGCTCGCGACGTTCTGCCGGTCGTTCGACGTCCGGAAGATGTCGAAGCCGGCCGACAGCTGGCGATCGAGGAAGTAAGGCTCCGTGAAGCCGAGATCGATGACCGTGCTCAGGGTACCGAGCGAGAGGCCGAGACGCAGTTCCTGACCCTTGCCGAGCAGGTTGCGTTCCTTGATCGAGATATCGCCGACGATACCGGCCGACGACGAGTAGCCCGCGCCGAAGGAGATTTCACCGGTGCTCTGCTCGACCACCTGGACTTCAAGGTTGGTCTTGTCGGGCGCCGAGCCGGGCGCGGCCGAAACGTCGACCTTCTCGAAGAAGCCGAGATTGCGCAGGCGCTGCTGGCTGCGCCGGACCTTGGCGGTGCTGAAGGCATCGCCTTCGGCCAGGCGGAATTCGCGGCGGATCACCTTGTCGAGGGTTCGAGTGTTGCCCGAGATGTTGATGCGCTCGACATAGACGCGCGGGCCTTCCTGGACGTCGAAAGTGACGTCGACGGTGAGGTTGTCCCTGTTGCGCCGGATGTTCGGGCGCACGTCGACGAAGGCATAGCCCAAGCTACCCACAGCCTCGGCCAGGTTGGACACCGATTTCTCGACCGCGTCGGCGTCGTACCAGTCGCCCTCATCCACGGTGAGGAAGCCCCTCAGCACATCGACATCGAGCCCCTGGAAGCGGCTGGTGACGTCGACCTTGCCGAAGCGATAGCGCTCGCCTTCACTGATCGTGAAGGTGATGAAGAAGCCTTCGCGGTTGGGCGCGAGTTCGGCGACGGCCGAGACGACGCGGAAGTCTGCGTAGCCCTCGGACAGGTAGAACTTGCGCAGCAGTTCGCGGTCGAGGTTGAGACGGTCCGGATCGAAGCGGTCGTCCGACGTCAGGAACCGCCACCAGGCGCTTTCGGTCGTGCGGATCTTGCCGCGCAGGGTGCCGTCGCCGAACGCTTCGTTGCCGACGAAGCTGATGCGCTTGACGCCGGTGACGTCGCCTTCATGGATCTCGAAGACGACATCGACGCGGCCCTGATCGAGATTGATGACCTTCGGATCGACCGACGCGTTGTAGCGGCCGCTGCGGCGATAGATCGTCAGGATGCGCTCGACGTCGGACTGCACGCGCGCGCGGGTGAACACCTGGCGCGGCTTGGACTGCACTTCGTCGCGCAGCTTGTCGTCGTCGAGCTTGCTGTTTCCCTCGAACGCCACGCGATTGATGATCGGGTTCTCGGTGACCTTCACGACCAGGGTCGAGCCCTGCATCTGGATCGCCACGTCGGAGAACAGCCCGGTCGCAAACAGCGCCTTCAGCGAGCGGTCGGCCGCGGCGGCGTCGTACGGCTCGCCAGGCTTGAGCTGGAGGTAGGAACGGATCGTCGCCGCGTCGGCGCGGACGTTACCGTCGATCTGGATGGACTGAATCGTTCCGCCGGCCGCGCCGCGCTGGGCGTGGGCCGTCGTACTGAACATGAGAATTGCGGCAACGGCCAATACGGCCCAACGAAAGATCAAACTCACCCCCGGCGCCTGCCAGACCTTACCGATGGCCAAAACCGTGAACGCAGCTTCATAAACCGCCATCTGGGACTTCGTCATCCCTTTTGTCCCCTGCTGTTTTCCCACAGGTTCGCGTCAACTCAGCGCAGCAACATTCTGATGTCGTTGAATGTTGCAATCAACGCCATCCCGATGACGAGGGCGAAGCCCAGCCTCAATCCGATCTCCTGCGCCCTGAGACTGAGCGGCCGGCCACGCACGGCTTCATACAGGTACATGGCGAGGTGCCCGCCGTCGAGCATGGGTACCGGGAGCAGATTGAAAATTCCCAGCACGACCGACAGTGCAATGACCAGGTTGAGGATGCCCGTCCAACCGGCATGCGAAGCCTCACCGGCTGCCTTGGCGATGCGGATAGGTCCGCCCAGCTCATCGACCGGTCTTGCCGCTGTCAGGATCTGCGCCATCGACGTGTAAAACATCGTTGTCATTGTCCAGACGGCGCGCACCCCGGCCCCCATGGAGCCGACGAGGCCCTCATGGCGATACTCGGTGATCGCGGCCGGTCGGATGCGCAGCCGGCCCACCGCCTGCTCCTTGCCGGCGCAATCCTGGGTCTTGTCGGCAATCGGCACGACGGTCAGGTCGCGCCGCTGACCGTCGCGCTCGTAGGTGACCGTCACCGGCTGGCCGCCACGGCTGCCGATCAGTTCAGGGATGCGGGAGAAATAGTCGACCGGCTTACCGTCGATCGCCAGCAGCAGATCGCCGGCTTTGAGCCCGGCGGCTTCCGCCGGGCTGTTGGCGGTGAAGCTCCCGACAACCGGCCGGATGAGCTGATCCATGCCGAGGTCGCCGTAGCGGAGCGTGTTGTTGTAGCGGTCGGTACGCTCGCAGAATTGCGGTACGATCTCGCCCTGCAACAGTTCCTTGCCGCGCCGGTACTCGATCGACATCGGCTTGGCGAGATAGAGGATCTGGCTGTCCTGGATGTCCTCGTAGCGGTCGATATGCTTGCCGTTGAGCCCCACGATGACGTCGCCCGTCTGCAGGCCGGCGCGAGCGGCCGGCCCCGCCGGCTGGACCGCGACGGTCGCGGGCGAATGAGGCTCGCCCATCACGTAGAAGACGCCGGTCAGGAGCACGAAAGCGAACAGCAGGTTCGCCATCGGGCCGCCGAGCACGACTGCGGCCCGGGCATAGAGAGGCTGGCTGAAGAAAGCACGCTTGCGGTCGGCTTCGGACAAGGGCTGCCCCGACGGCGTGGCGCTGGTTTCGTCGTTGTCGCCCAGAAATTTCACGTAGCCGCCAAGCGGGATCGCTGAAATCCGCCAACGCGTTCCATTGCGGTCCGTCCAGCCGATCAGCTCCGGCCCGAAACCGATGGAGAAGACTTCGGCATGAACGCCGAATCGCCGACCGACCCAGTAGTGGCCGAACTCGTGAACGAACACGAGCAGCGTCAGGACCAGGATGAAGTACGGCAGGTAGGTCGTGAGCAGGCTGACGACGCTTTGCATGGTTCAGTGGATCACGGGTTCCGGTCTAGTTCAATTACTCAACTCTTTGTGCCGGCAGATCTCCTCGGCGCGTCGCCGCGCTTCCAGATCCGCCGCCTCGATCTCCTGCAGCGCCTTCACGGGTTCGGCGAGGCCGCTCCACCCTGCCATCACGTCCTCGACCGTGCGGGCGATGTCGAGGAAGCCGATCCGGCGTGCCAGGAAGGCCGCCACCGCCGCCTCGTTTGCTGCATTAAGCACGACCGGTGCAAACCCGCCCGTGACCAACGCTTCACGCGCCAACCGTAGTGCCGGAAAGCGGCCGGAATCGGGCCGCTCGAACGTCAGCGCCGAGAGCTGCGTGAAGTCGAGCCGCGCCGCCGGGCCGTCGATACGGGCCGGCCAGCCGAGCGCATGGGTGATCGGCACACGCATGTCGGCAGTGCCGAGCTGTGCCAGCACGGAGCCGTCACGGTAGGCGACCATCGAATGGATGACCGACTGAGGATGCACCACGATCTCCACCTGCCCTTCCGGCAGGCCGAAAAGCAGGTGCGCCTCGATCAGCTCGAGGCCCTTGTTCATCATCGTGGCCGAGTCGATCGAGATCTTGGCGCCCATGTCCCAGTTGGGGTGAGCCAATGCCTGCTCCGGCGTCGCCTCGGCCATGTCGACCAGCGACCAGTTGCGGAACGGGCCGCCCGATGCCGTGAGGATCAGCCGGTCGACGGCGTGGCGCTGGCCCGGCTCGAAAACCTGGAAGATGGCGTTGTGCTCCGAATCGACCGGCAGCAACGCGCCTCCCGACTGCTCGATGGCCTCGAACAGGAGCCGGCCGGCACAGACCACGGCCTCCTTGTTGGCGAGCGCCACCATGGCGCCGCGACGGGCGGCCACCAGCGTGGAGGCAAGCCCGGCGTAGCCGACGATCGCCGCCATCACCCATTCGGCCGGCCGGGTCGCGGCCTCGACCACGGCCTCGGGACCGGCAGCCGCTTCGATGGAGGTGCCGGCCAGCGCCTCCTTCAATGCCTGGAAGCGTGCCGGGTCGGCGACGACCGCGAGCTTTGCCTTGAGGCGCCGGGCCTGCTCGGCCAGCAGCTCGACCGACGTGCCGGCAACGAGGGCCTCGACGCGGTAGCTCGACGGATCGCGGGCGATCAGGTCGACCGTGCTCTGCCCCACCGATCCTGTTGATCCCAGGATGGTCACGCTGCGCGGATGGTCGGGCGATGGCGCAACCCATCGTGTCATGTCCAAGGCCACGTTCCTCCCATCACCAGCCGCGCCAGGCCGACCACGACCAGCACGGCGATCAGACCGTCGACCCGATCCAGCAGGCCGCCATGGCCCGGGATCAGCCGGCCGCTATCCTTGACCCCGGCGCGCCGCTTGGCAGCGGACTCCAGGAGATCGCCCGCTTGGCCGATCACGGCCAGGCCGGCCCCGATCAAGGCCAAGGATACCGTCTCTCCGAGGCCAAAGGCATAGCCCGCAGCGGCGCTGGCCAGGGCCGCCCAGGCCATGCCGCCGATCAGGCCGGACCAGGTCTTGCCCGGACTGATCCGGGGGGCGAGACGCGCCCCGCCGGCCGCCCGGCCGACGAAATAGGCGCCGATGTCGGTCGCCCAGATGCAAACCAGGATCCAGATCAGGGTCTCGCGCCCCAGCGCCGGCTGATGGCGCAGCCAGAGCAGCGCGACCACGGCCGCCAGCGTGTAGAGCCAGGCAAGCGCCCGGAGAAGCGGAGCGCCACGCGTCAGGCGGGTCCATTCGAAGATCATCACCGGCGTGGCCAGCGCGGCAACCAGGTCGATCCACGGATAGCCGTACCAGACCGCGGCCAGGAGCAGCGGGCCGAGCACGACAGCCGACAGCAGCCGCAGGACGAGGCCCGCAAACCGCCCACCGCCGCCCGTCGGGAGCTCAGCCTCCGACACCACCATAACGCCGCTCGCGCCGGCGGAACTCCGCCACCGCCTGTTCCAGGTGCTCCTTGCCGAAATCCGGCCAGAGCGTATCGACGAACACCAGCTCGGCGTAGGCGCACTGCCAAAGAAGGAAATTGCTGATCCGCTGCTCGCCGCTGGTCCGGATCAGCAGGTCGGGATCGGGCACGCCGGCCGTGAGAAGTTCACGCTCGAACGAGCTTTCGTCGATGTCGCCGGCGGTCAGCTCGCCGGCGGCCACACGCTGCGCCAGGTTGCGGGCTGCCCGTACGAGCTCGTCACGGGCGCCGTAGTTGACGCAGATATTGACGTCGATGCGGTTGTTGCCGCGCGTCACCTGCTCGGCTTCGGCGATGTCGCGCACGATGTCCGGCGCCAGGCCCTCGCGATTGCCGATGACCCTGAGGCGCGCGCCGTTCTTGCGCAGCTCCTCGAGCTCGCTGCGCAGGTAGTGCCGCAGCAGCCCCATGAGGTCGCTGACCTCGTCGGCCGGCCGTGTCCAGTTCTCGGTGGAGAAAGCAAACAGGGTCAGGACGGGGATGCCGAGCTCGCCGGCGCCGCGCACCACGCGACGGACCGCATCCGCGCCACGCCGATGGCCCGCCACGCGCGGCAATCCGCGTGCCTTCGCCCAGCGCCCGTTGCCGTCCATGATGATGGCAACGTGGTTGGGTTCCGACGCTCCGCCGGAGGCTGCGGGAAGCGGCGCGGTCGACATCAGACCGTCTTGATCTCTTTTTCCTTGTGGGCCAGCGTCTCGTCGACCTGCTTCACGAAACGATCCGTGAGCTTCTGGACCTCGTCGGACTTCTGGCGATGCTCGTCCTCGGAGATCTTGTGGTCCTTCTCCGCCTTCTTGAGCGCTTCCATGCCGTCGCGGCGGACGTTGCGCACGGCGACGCGGCCCTGCTCGGCATACTTGTGGGCGAGCTTGGCGAGCTCGTTGCGCCGCTCAGTGGTGAGCTCGGGAATCGGCACGCGGATCATCTGGCCGTCCGGCGCCGGGTTGAGGCCGAGGCCGGCCTCGCGGATCGCCTTCGCCGTCGACACGACCAGGCCCTTGTCCCAGACATTGACGGTGAGAAGACGCGGCTCCGGGGCGCTCACCGTGCCGACCTGGTTCAACGGCATGCGTTGGCCGTAGGCCTCGACCACGACCGGATCGAGCAGATTGACGGAGGCGCGGCCGGTCCGCAGGCCGGCGAACTCCTTCTTCAGGGCATCCATGGCGCCATGCATGCGCTTCTCGAGCTCTTTGAGGTCGGCGGTCATGATCAAGCCTCGTCCTTGATGATGGTGAAAGTCCCCTCGCCGCGCATCGTCGCCGCGAAAGCGCCAGGCTTGTGGATATCGAAAACGATGATCGGAATGCGGTTCTCTCGGGCCAGCGACACCGCCGATGCGTCCATCACCTGCAGGTCGCGCGACAGCACGTCCATGTAGCTCAGCGTGTCGTAGCGCTTCGCCGTCTTGTCCTTGCGCGGGTCGGCGGAATAGACGCCGTCGACCTGCGTGCCCTTCAGCAGCCCGTCGACGGCCATTTCGGCGGCGCGCAGCGCGGCGGCCGTGTCGGTCGTGAAGAACGGATTGCCGGTGCCGGCGGCGAAGATCACGACGCGGCCCTTCTCCATGTGCCGGGCGGCCCGGCGACGGATATAGGGCTCGCACACCGTGGTCATCGGGATGGCCGACTGGACGCGTGTCTGCAGGCCCTGCCGTTCCAGCGCGCTCTGCATGGCGAGCGAATTGATCACGGTGGCCAGCATGCCCATGTAGTCGCCGCTGGCCCGATCCATGCCCGACGCCGCGGCCGAGACGCCGCGGAAGATGTTGCCGCCGCCGATCACCAGGCAGACCTGCACGCCCATGGCGTGCACGGCCTTCACCTCCTGGGCGACCATCGTAACCATGTCGGGATCGAGACCATATTCTCGATTCCCCATGAGCCCCTCGCCAGAGAGCTTGAGAAGGACGCGGCGGTAGCGGGGACCCGACGGCATCAGATTCCTCTGACTACGTTGTCTTGGGCGCGCGAACCCAGTGCTCGCGCGCCGAAGCTGGTTTTAATACTACTTCTTGAGCTGGGCGGCCACCTCGGCCGCGAAATCCTCGCTCTTCTTCTCGATGCCTTCACCCAGGGCGAAGCGCAGATAGCCCGCCAGGCGGACCGGTGCGCCGACCTGCTTGGCAGCCTCCTCGACGACCTTCGACACCTTGGTCTTGCCGTCCATCACGAAGGCCTGCTCGAGCAGGACCACTTCCTGGTGGAACTTGCGCAGGCCGCCCTCGACCATCTTGGCGACGATGTCGGCAGCCTTGCCGGTCTGGCCGGCTTTTTCGGCGAGAACGGCGCGCTCGCGCTCGATCGCGGCCGGGTCCAGCTCGGCCACGGTCAGCGCCTGCGGGCTGGTGGCGGCGACATGCATGGCGAACTGCTTGCCCAGCGCGGCGAGCTTGGTCTTGTCGCCGGTCGATTCGAGGGCGACCAGCACGCCGATCTTGCCGAGATCCGGCGCCACGGCGTTGTGGGTGTAGGCGACCACGACGCCGTCGGAGACCGCCAGCGCCGCCGAGCGGCGGAGCGACATGTTCTCGCCGATCGTGGCGATCAGGTTGGTGAGCTCGCCCTTCACGTCGCGGCCGGTGCCGGGATAGGCCGTCGCCGCGACCTTCTCGAGGTCGCCGCCATTGTCGAGCGCGAGCTTGGCGGCGGTCGCGACGAACTTCTGGAACTGCTCGTTGCGGCCGACGAAGTCGGTCTCGGCGTTGACCTCGATCACCGCGCCCTTGGTGCCGTTGGCGGCGACACCGACCAGGCCCTCGGCGGCAATGCGGCCGGCCTTCTTCGAGGCGGCCGACAGGCCCTTGGTGCGCAGCCAGTCGACGGCCTTCTCGAGATCGCCCTGGACCTCGTTCAGCGCCTTCTTGCAATCCATCATGCCCGCGCCGGTCTTCTCGCGAAGTTCCTTGACGAGGGCGGCGGTGATCTCAGCCATTGTCCTGCTCCGTGACTCGTTGGTGTGACAAGGGCCGGTCTTCCGACCGGCCCCGTTTGTCTCTCGTCGGTGAGGGCCTGGCCTACTCGGCCGGCGACGCCTCGGCGCCCGCGGCGTCGTCCGCCGGCGGAACTTCCTCGGCCGGCTGCTCGCTGAGCTCGCCGATGTCACCGCCCGACGCGGCGATCTCGGCGCGGATGCCGTCGAGCACGGCGGCGGCCATCAGATCGCAATAGAGCGAGACGGCGCGGATGGCGTCGTCGTTGCCCGGGATCGGGAAATCGACGCCGTCCGGATCGGAGTTGCTGTCGAGCACCGCCACGATCGGAATGCCGCGCTTGCGGGCTTCCTGGACGGCAATCGCTTCCTTGTTGGTGTCGATGATGAACAGCATGTCGGGCGTGCCGCCCATTTCCTTGATGCCGCCCAGCGACCGCTCGAGCTTGTCGCGCTCGCGCGTCAGGTCGAGCTGTTCCTTCTTGGTGAGGCCCACGACGTCGCCCTTCAGGCGCTCGTCGAGCTCGCGCAGGCGCTTGATCGAGGCAGAGATGGTCTGCCAGTTGGTGATCATGCCGCCCAGCCAGCGGTGGTTGACGTAGTACTGGCCGCAGCGGCGGGCTGCATCGGCGACACGGTCGGCCGCGGCCGCCTTGGTGCCGACGAACAGTACGCGGCCGCCGCTGGCCACGACGTCGCGGACCTGGCGCAGCGACTGCTCGAGCAGCGGCACCGTCTTGGTGAGATCGATGATATGGACCCCGTTGCGCACCCCGAACAGGTACGGCTTCATCTTGGGGTTCCAGCGGCGCGTGTGATGGCCGAAATGGACGCCGGCCTCGAGCAGCTGGCGCATCGTGAACGTCGGCATGGTCATGATGCCGTTTCTCCTTTTCCGGTTGAGCCTCCGCGGGCGCCGTCCCGTCCGCTCGAAAGCCTCGGGGACACCGGAGCGAGCGGCGGGATGTCTCCCCGTCGACCGCAAACCCGCGTGCGAAGTGGCGCGTTTCTAGTGGTTTGCGCGCCGAATTGCAAGTGACAGTAAAATCAAAGGTTTAACGCAGGATCTCGGCGATTTCCTGAGCCAGTTTCAGGAGCGACAGCGGGGCACTCCCCTCGGCCTTGTTGTTGGCGGTGATCCAGACCTTGCGACCGGCCTTGAAAGCTGCAGCCGCCATGCGCGCCAGGATCCGCCGCGTCTCGCCGTCCTCGTCGACCAGCCGGTCGAACGGCTCGTAGCGCTGCCGGGCGGCCTGGTAGAGGAAGCCGCGATGGAGGTTCCAGCGCACCACGAGATCGCCGGGTGTGTCGCCGTCCCGCGCCTTGAGGGCGGCCTCCTGGCGCTCGACCTCGGGCATGCGGTCGTGCAGCCCGACGCAATAGCGCATCCCGGTGCGCGCCAGCATGCGCATCAGCCGCGGCGTCAGCAGCTCAGGATTACGCAGTTCCAATGCATAAATCGGCGCGTGCCGCCCGATCCTTTTCGGCAAAGCGGTAGCAAAGTCTTCCAGCCGCTCCACCAGCAGCGCGCTGTCCTCGACCAAGCCGCGCGGCAGCGGCGACACCTGGAAAACCAACGGCCCCGCCTTGTCCTTCAATCCTTCGAGGCAGGGCAGCACGAACTCCCGCGCCGCCACCGCCGCATCGAGGAAATACGGATTGGCGACCTTCCCCCGCCCCTCCTCGTCCCTGATCACCGCGTCGCAAACCAGTGCCGGCGCCTTCACCACGAAGCTGAACCCATCCGGTACCTGGCTCGCGTATCGCCCATAGTCGACGGCCGAGATCGGCGCATAGAACGTCCGATCTAGGCTAACGGTGCGCAGCAGCGGGATCTGAGCATACGCAGCAAGTCCCTGGCGGCTCAGCGCCACTTGCGGATGCACGCCTTCGTAAACCAGCCCTCGCCATCCCGGAAAGAACCACGAGGACGTGCCAAGCCTGATCTCGGGCGGCAGGGTCGGCGCCGCAAGAAGCGGCGAATCACCGGCCGGCTGGACATCGCCGGCCGTCGGCTTGCGCCGCTTGAGCGGCGTCTCAGTTTCGAAGAGGCCCGGCTGGCGGCTCAAATCTCCTCCACCTGCGCGACCCCCGGCAGGCTGCCGATGGTATCGCGCAAGCCGCCGGCGATCGAATAGGTCCCGGGCAGAGTGACCTCCGCTTCGGAGTCGTCGGCCATGGGCACAATGAGCGTCACTCGGCCACGGCCGCGTTTGCCATCGAGAGCTTTGCGAAGGGCTTCCAGCGCCACCGGGTCGGAGATCATGATGCGCAGCCCTGCTGCCGCATTGGCGACGGCATCGTCGAGCTTCTCCACGGTCTGGGCCGTCAGCTTGACCTGTTCGCCATCGAGGCGGCCGTCAGCCGAGATCAGGACAGCCTGGCCGGCTTCAAGAAGGTTGCGCTTGCTGCCCAGCAGCTCGCTAAACACCATGAGTTCGAACGCGCCGGATTGATCAGAGCACTGCACGAAGGCGAAACGATTACCCTTGGCTGAGGTGCGCTCCATGCGGTCGATGACTGTTCCGGCAAGCCTGATACGCCCCGGCGCGCCGCGCGCTATCATCGCCGGGAGGTCTGCTGCACGGCACACGCCCAGCCGTTGCAGGCTGCGCTCGTAGGCGGCAAGGGGATGCGAGGACAGATAAAAGCCGATCGCGCCGAATTCCTGCTGCAGGCGCTCCATCGGCGCCCAATCCGGAACCTTCGGCAGTTGCGGCCGTCGCTGAGCGGTGTCGTCGCCGAACAGGCTGTTCTGGTCGCTTCCACGTGACTCGTGTGTCGCCTGGGAATGACGGGTCAGCGCTTCGACGGCCCCAAAGGTCTGGGCGCGGTTCTTGTTGAGGGAGTCGAACGCGCCGGCCCGCACGAGGCTCTCGACCAGGCGCTTGTTGATCACCCTCTGGTCCAGCCGCTCGGCGAAGTCAAAGAGGTCCTTATAGGGGCCGTTCTCCTGCCGCTCCTCGGTCAGGCGGTTCATCGCCTCGCGCCCGACGCCCTTGACGGCCGCAAGTGCGTAGCGGATCGCCTTCTTGCCATCGACGCCCTGCTCCACCGCGAACTCGGCCGAGGAGCGATTGACGTCCGGCGGCAGAAGCTCGACGCCGATCCTGTCGAGGTCGCGACGGTAGCCGTTCAGCTTTTCGACGTTGCCCATATCGAGGGTCATCGTCGCGGCGAAGAATTCGACCGGATGGTTGGCCTTGAGATAGGCCGTCTGGTAGCAGACCAGGGCATAGGCTGCGGCGTGGCTCTTGTTGAAGCCGTAGCCCGCGAACTTGTCGACCTGATCGAAGATCGAGGCCGCCTTGTCCTTGGCAACGCCGTTCTTCTCCGCACCGGCAATGAAGCTCGCGCGCTGCGCGTCCATCTCCTCCTTGATCTTCTTGCCCATGGCGCGCCGCAGCAGGTCGGCTCCGCCCAGCGTATAGCCGCTCAGCACCTGGGCCGCCTGCATGACCTGCTCCTGATAGATCATGATGCCGTAGGTTTCCTTCAGGATTCCTTCCAGCAACGGATGCAGATAGTCAGGCTCCTCTTCACCGTGCTTGCGCTTGATGTAGCTCGGGATGTTTTCCATCGGCCCCGGGCGGTAAAGCGCCACCACGGCGATGATGTCCTCGAAGCGGTCGGGCTTCAACTTGCGCAGCACTTCGCGCATGCCGTTGCCTTCCAACTGGAACACGCCGGAACCGTCGCCCCGGGCCAGCAGCTCGAAGCTCTTGCGGTCGTCGAGCGGCAGCTTCGCGACATTGATCTTGTCCCGACCTATCAGGTCGCAGGCCTTCTCGATGACCGTCAGCGTCTTGAGGCCGAGGAAGTCGAACTTCACCAGCCCTGCCGTCTCGACCCACTTCATGTTGAACTGGGTCGCGGGCAGGGAGTCCTTGTTGTCAGTATCGCGATAGAGCGGCACTAGCTTATCGAGCGGACGATCACCGATCACGACGCCTGCGGCGTGCGTCGAGGCGTTGCGGTAAAGGCCCTCGAGCTGCAGGGCGAGGTCGATCAGGCGCTTGATCTCCTCATCGGCCGAATACTGCTCCTTCAGGAGTTGCTCAGTCTCCAGCGCCTTGGCCAGTGTCACAGGATTGGCTGGATTGTTCGGCACCAGCTTGCAGATGCGATCGACCTGACCATAGGGCATACCCAGTACACGGCCGACGTCGCGCAGCACCGCGCGAGCTTGCAGCTTGCCGAAGGTGATGATCGCGGCAACGCGATCATGACCGTATTCGTTCCGCACATAGCGGATGACCCGGTCGCGCTTGTCCTGGCAGAAGTCGATATCGAAGTCCGGCATCGACACGCGTTCGGGATTGAGGAAGCGCTCGAACAGCAGCCCCCAGCGCAGCGGATCGAGGTCGGTGATCTTCAACGACCAGGCCACCAGCGATCCGGCACCTGAACCACGGCCGGGACCAACCGGAACGTCATTGTCCTTCGCCCACTGGATGAAGTCGGCCACGATCAGGAAGTAGCCCGCGAACCCCATCTTCTCGATCATGTCGAGCTCGTAGGTTAGCCGCTCGGTATAGCGCTCGAACGTAATGTTTTCGGCCAGCCGGCTTGCCTGCTTCAGCTCGACGAGGCCATTCTTCGCAAGATCACGCAGCGCCTCACCTTCGGAGCGGCCCTTTAGCTTGGTGTAGCTCGGCAGGATCGGCTTGCGCGGCGCCGGCATGTAGGCGCAGCGCTGGGCAATCACCAAGGTATTGTCGCACGCCTCCGGCAGATCGGAGAACAGTTCGCGCATTGCGGCGGCAGGCTTGAAGTAGTGCTCAGGCGTCAGCCTGCGTCGATTGGGGTCCTCAATATGGGCGCCCTGCTCAATGCAGAGCAGCACGTCGTGCGCCTCGTACATCGAAGCCTTGGGAAAATGGACATCGTTGGTTGCCACCAGCGGCAGCCCGCGCTCGTAGGCCAGGTCGACCAGCGGACCCTCAATGCGGCGCTCGATCTCTTCGCCGTGGCGCTGCAGTTCGAGATAGAGCCGGCCGTCGAACAACCGCTGAAGCCGCTCCAGCATATGTGCCGCGGCTGGGGTCTGGCCGGCCGCCAGCAGTCGGCCGATGCCGCTGCCAGAACTGCCGGTAATCGCCAGCAGCCCGTCCGTCGCTCCTTCAAGCTCGCCGAAGCCAAGGGCAGAGACCGAACCGGTCTTGAATTCCAAATGAGCCCGGCTCACCAGGCGCATCAGGTTGAGATAGCCGGTTTCACTCTGCACCAGGAGGGTCAGCCAATCGATCGCCGGCAATTTGCTCGCTACGGCGATCCCCCCTTCCTCTTCGCGCCGGATCCCGAGATCGCATCCGACAATCGGCTGGACGCCGGCCTTGGAGGCATACAGCGAGAACTCCAGCGCACCGAACAGATTGTTGCGATCGGTAACGGCGACTGCCGGCATCCCCTGATCCTTGGCCAGGGAAACGATGGTGTCGACCTTGTTCGCGCCTTCGGTCAACGAATAGGCGGAACGGACCTTGAGGTGGATGAAATCAGCAATGGGCACAGGCCATCATCCCCCTCAATCCTGTGGAAAGTTAGGCGCTCAGCACACCGTCCCTGAGGGTAACCGTGCGATCCATGCGCGCGGCCAACTCTGGATTGTGCGTGGCAACCAGAGCCGCCATGCCGGTGTCACGCACCAGCGCCAGAAGTTGACGAAACACCGTCTCCGAGGTCGTCGAATCGAGATTGCCGGTCGGTTCGTCGGCAAGGAGGACGCGTGGTGTGTTGGCGACGGCGCGAGCAATCGCGACGCGCTGCTGCTCCCCCCCTGAAAGGCGGCCTGGGCGATGATCCAGCCGGTCGGTCAGTTGCACCATCGACAGGAGATCGACGGCCCGCGTACGCGCCTCGTTGCGAGACCGGCCGGCCAGCATCTGCGGCAACATCACGTTCTCGACCGCGGAAAACTCCGGAAGTAGGTGGTGGTACTGGTAGACGAAGCCTAGGAACCGCCGTCGCAGCGCAGTTCGTTCCCTGTCGGCGGCCTTGCCTGCCGCCTTGCCGTCGATCACGACGTCGCCGACATCCGGCCGCTCCAGGAGCCCAGCGATATGCAGCAGCGTGGACTTGCCGCTACCCGACTGGCCGACCAGCGCCACGATCTCGCCGGGCCGCAGTTCGAGTGTCACGCCACGCAGCACGTCGAGCCTTCGATCGCCCTGGACGAACGTACGACGGATGTCCTGCAGAAGCAGTGGAAACGCCGCGTCATTCATATCGCAATCCCTCGACCGGTTCGACTCGGGTGCTCCGCCAGGCCGGATAGGCCGCGGCGGCAAGTGACAGGACGATGGCCACGATCGCAACGGCGACCACTTCGGTTGCCTGGACACGAACGGGCATCGACGCGATGAACTCTATTTCCACCCAGTTCACCCCCGAGCCGCCGGCATTGGTCATTCTGGTCAGGGCCCCGATGATTGCCGGCATGCTTGCACATACCAGGAGACCGAGCGCGGTCCCGATTATGGTGCCGACCAGGCCGACAGCGGCGGCGGACATGAAGAACGCCCGCATGATGGTCCCGGATCCCGCGCCCATCGTGCGCAAGATGGCGATGCTGCCACGCTTGACTCGTACCAGCATGGTGAAACTCGCCACGACGTTCATGGCAGCAACCAGAACAATCAGGCTGAGGATGATGAACATCATCACCCGTTCGACCTGAAGCGCTCCTGCGAAGCGGCTGTTGAGACTCAGCCAATCCGCGATCTTGAGATCGTCGCGCCCGAGCGTCTTGGCGAGCCGCGCGGCGAGCGCTGGTGCAGCGGCGGCATCCGTCAGCTCGAGATCGATCGAGCTGACGGTTTCCGGCCCGTATTCCAGCTCTTCCTGCAACGCCTGCAACGGCACGAAGACCAGCGTGTTGTCGAACTCGTAGCGGCGGCTCGAGAAGCTCGCCAGCACTTCGTAGTCGGTGTAGCGCGGCGCGATGGTGCCGCTTTCGTTCAAGCGATGCGTAACGACGGTGATCATATCGCCGACACGCAGCCTCATCGCACGACGAAGCTGCTCACCGATCACCACGCCCGGCTTTCTGCCAAACTCAGCAATATCACCCTGCACTATATTACTTGCGACGATCTGGCGGGAAAGCAGGTCGTCTCGTGGGACACCGCGCAGCACGGCACCACGGGTCTGCCCGTTCGCCGACACCAGTGCCTGACGTTCCAGGGTAAGGCGCACTCCCCTGACGTTCGGTACCGACTGCAAGGCTGCAAGAAGGTCGGGCTTCGCCTGTAGCAGGCCGTCGCGTGCCATCACCACGACATGGCCGTTCATGCCGATGATCCGGCCGATTAGGAGTTCCCTGAACCCCCCCATCACCGATAGCACAACGATCAGCGTGGCCACGCCGAGGGCAACACCGATCAACGAGAAGATCGCAATGAACGAGACGAAGCCCTCTCGTTGGCGTGTCGCAAGGTAACGCCAGGCAAGCCACCGTTCGACCGCCGGAACCCTTTCACTTGCTCGCTCACTCACGATGAAGCCCCTCGACCGGGTCGAGCCGGGCCGCCCGCGCCGCCGGATAGAGCGACGCCAGCAACGCGAAGACCAGGGCCATGGCGGCGATGACCGCCACTTCCGCCCATTCGATGTGCGAGGGCATCTCAGCCAGCAGATAGAGCGTCTCGTCGAACAGCACGATGTCGAATGTCCGCTGCAGCCATTGCCGCAACGCCTCGATGTTGCGGGCGAAGGCGACGCCGAGCACGACACCGAGAGCCGTGCCGATGCCGCCGATCGCCAATCCATCGAGCAGGAAGATCCGCAGGATCGCGGCGCGACTCGCGCCCATGGTCCGCAGGATCGCAATATCGGCCGTTTTGGTGCGCACCAGCATCACCAAGCTCGAGACGATGTTGAAGGCCGCCACCAGGACGATCAGCGTGAGGACCAGGAACATCACATTGGTTTGCGCCTGGATCGCGGCAAAAAAGCCGACATTGGCCTGCAGCCAGTCGAACACCCAACCCTCCGCGCCTACCGCGGCCGAGACCAACCGCCGCGTCTGAGCAACCGAAGCGCCATCAGCCACGAAGATCTCGATGCCCGTCACGTCCGTTCCCAGATTGAGCATGCGCTGTGCTTCGGCGAGCGGCGCATAGACGAAGTTCGAGTCGTAATCGTACATGCCCGTGCAGAAGATCGCCGCCACCTCAGCAGAAACGGAGCGCGGCATGACGCCGAGCGGCGTGGCGACCGACACCGGCGAGACGAGCTGCAGGCGATCACCGACCTTCACACCCAGGAGCTCGGCCAGCCGGCGGCCGATCGCAATGGTGAAATCGTCTTCGCCGAAGCCCTTTAGGCTCCCCCACTCAATCGGTTTGTCGTCCTCGCTGCGACATAGCCCGCGCTGGCGGCTGCGCACGTCGGGAGGTCCTTCGATAGCGCCCGCCACAGGTTGGCGATTGCGCAAGTCCTGAGCCATCATGCCGCGCAAGATGACGCCCCGCACGCGGTCGCCGGCGACGGCCATGAGCTGGCCCTCAACTGACGGCGCGGCTGTCGTTACGCCGGGCACCTCGGACAGCCGCTTCAACAGGTCGGGCGTCGCCTCGATCGCCCCACGATTGCCCTGCACTCCCAACTGACCGCTGATGCTCGACATCTGGCGCAGCATCTCGACGCGAAATCCGTTCATCACGGCCATCACGACGATCAGGGTACCGACGCCAAGAGTGATGCCGATCAGCGAGAAGCCGGCGATCACCGATATAAAGCCTTCCTCGCGCCGGGCACGCAGGTAGCGGAAGGCGATCAGGCGCTCGACGGCAGCGAAGGCCATGCGCGCCGCGCTCCCGCCTCAGCCGAACCTGGCAGTGAGCTGGGCGAGCACCTGTTCGGCCGGAAGTTCCTCGCGAGCCCCGGTCTTGCGGTTCTTGAGCTCAACCTTGCCAGCCGCCAGCCCTTTGGGACCGACGATCACCTGCCAAGGAATACCGATCAGATCCATGTCAGCGAACTTGGCGCCCGGCCGCAAGTCGCGATCGTCGTGCAGCGCCTCGATGCCTTTGGCTTTAAGCGCGTTATACAGCGTCTCGCAGGCGCTGCTGACATTACCGTCGTCAGGCTTCAGGTTGACAAGCGCGACCTTGAACGGCGCGACCGACTCGGGCCACACGATGCCGGCGGCGTCGTGGCTCGCTTCGATGATACCGCCGACCAGCCGCGACACGCCGATGCCATAGGATCCCATCTCGACAGTGATCTGCTCGCCGCCGGGGCCGGCAACCACGGCATTCATCGGCTTGGAGTACTTGGTCCCGAAGTAGAAGATGTGGCCGACCTCGATGCCACGGGCCGCCAGTCTGTCCCCTTCCGGCAGCACTTCGAAAGCCTTGGCGTCGTGCATTTCGTCGGTCGCGGCGTAAAGCGATGTCCATTCGTTGACGATCGGCTGCAGGTCCGAAGCGTAGTCGATCTGGCGCCCGAGAATATCCTTGTCGACCAGCCCCTTATGGCAGAACACGGCACTTTCGCCAGTCTCCGCCAGGATGATGAACTCGTGGCTGAGATCGCCGCCGATCGGGCCCGTGTCGGCGCGCATGGGAATGGCCTTCAGCCCCATGCGCGCGAAGGTGCGGAGATACGCCACGAACATCCTGTTGTACGAACGCACTGCGCCGGCCTTGTCGATGTCGAAGGAGTAGTTGTCCTTCATCAGGAATTCGCGACCGCGCATGACGCCGAACCGCGGCCTCACCTCGTCTCGAAACTTCCACTGGATGTGATAGAGGTTCCTCGGCAGGTCGCGATAGCTCTTCACGCCGTCGCGAAACAGGACCGTGATCATCTCCTCGTTGGTCGGACCATAGAGCATTTCCCGCTCATGCCGATCCATGATGCGCAGCATCTCGGGACCATAAGCGTCGTAGCGACCGCTCTCGCGCCACAGGTCAGCCGACTGGATAGTCGGCATCAGCACTTCCTGGGCGCCGGCGGCATCCTGCTCCTCGCGTACGATGCGCTCGATATTCTTCAGCACGCGCAATCCGAGCGGTAGCCAAGCATAGATTCCGGCACTGGTCTGACGGACAAGGCCGGCACGCAGCATCAGCCGATGCGAAACGATCTGCGCCTCTGATGGAGTCTCCTTCAGGGTGGGCAGAAAATACTGGCTCATCCGCATTCTGATCTGGTCCTTGCCGGCCGATGTTCTAATAGAGGTCGGAGTGGCGGCGGACTGTAGGGAACGGGTCGCGCAAAGGCAAACCGCGCCACGAATCCCCGTCCCATGGCTGGCTTTTCACAGGGTGATGCCCGCACACTGCAGGAAACGCCAGGGGGAGATCAAGATGCTCGAGCAAGTCTTCAGGCTCAGCCAGAACGGCACGACCGTCCGGACCGAACTGGTCGCCGGCCTCACCACGTTTCTGACGATGGCCTACATCATCTTCGTCAATCCGGCGATCCTGGCCGATGCGAAAATGCCGTTCGGCGCGGTTTTCACGGCGACCTGCGTGGCCGCCGCAATCGGCTGTTTCCTGATGGCCTTTCTCGCGAACTATCCGATCGCGCTCGCTCCCGGCATGGGCCTCAATGCCTACTTCGCCTACGGCGTGGTGGGCGGCATGGGCTACAGCTGGCAGGTCGCGCTGGGCTGCGTTTTCATCTCCGGCATTCTCTTCCTGATCATCAGCGTGCTGCCGGTCCGTGAATGGATCGTTAACGCGATCCCTAAGTCCCTCAAGATGGCCATTGCAGCCGGTATCGGCCTGTTCCTGGCCCTGATCGCCCTGAAGAACGCCGGCATCGTCGTCGCCCATCCAGCGACCCTGGTCGCGCACGGCAAGCTCGTGAGTTGGCCGGTTCTCATGGCCGTCCTCGGCTTCGCCCTGATCGTCGCCCTCGAATATCGCCGAGTGATGGGAGGCGTGATCATCGGCATCTTGGTCGTGACAGTGATCTCCGTCTTGACCGGTCAGCAGAAGTTCGCTGGCATCTTCGATGTGCCGCCGTCGATTGCGCCGGTCTTTCTGCAGATGGATCTCGCCGGCGCCCTCAAGGTCGGCTTGGTCACGGTGGTCTTCGCCTTCCTCTTCGTCGACATGTTCGACAATACCGGCACCTTGATCGGGCTCGCTCATCGCGGCGGCTTCATGCGGCCCGATGGCACGGTGCCACGGCTGCGCGGCGTCCTGGTGTCGGATAGCGCCGCGGCGGCGATCGGTGCCGCCGTCGGGACCTCTACAACGACGAGCTATATCGAGAGTGCTTCAGGCATCAACGCCGGTGGTCGTACCGGCCTCACCGCCGCTGCCGTGGGCGTACTCTTCCTGCTTGCGCTGTTCGTGGCGCCCCTCGCCGGCTCGATTCCGGCCTATGCCACCGCGCCGGCCCTGCTCTACGTCGCCTGCCTCATGGCGCGCGGCCTTACGGAAGTTGAGTGGGACGACCTCACGGAAGCTGCACCGGCGGTGATCACCGCCCTGGCGATGCCCTTCACCTTTTCGATTGCCGACGGTATCGCCTTTGGTTTTATCTCGTACGCCGGAATCAAAATCGCCGCCGGGCGCTTCACCGATATCCATCCGGCGGTTGGAATTCTCGCTGTCTTGTTCGTGACCAAATATGTGATCATCGGATGAACAGCGAAACAGTGCGGACATTAGTTTGTCGACGAATGACCTTCGCCCACAACAATTGTTCTGCCGGAACCCCGGCACTCGAAAGAAAAGGTCTTGGCAAGCCGCATAGGTCAGGGTAAAGAGCCTATGCCTTGGGCGCAGCCCGAGTTCTAGGGAGGAGAGCGGCTTCAAGCCGCCTACGACGAGTTTCGGGGGTAGAGAACGGCGGATCTCGGATCCGCCGTTTCTTTTTGTTTTCAATGGCTTACAACATCTTCCTAAGATGTTGAATCAACTACCTTCCAGCCGCCGAAAGCTGAAAATATCCGTTTGATGGAGCGCGAAAAAGGCGATCCAGACCACCGCCGCTACGATTGTCGTGATGATCGCCTTGCGAACCAGATCCGGCTTCTCAGGCGCGCCATGCTCCTGCCCCTTGCCCGGCTTTTCGACCCGCCTGACGCCCAGCGGCAAGACACAGAACAGCACCGTCCACCAGATCACGAGGTAGACCATGACGCCGGTAGCCCAGCTCATGGCAGGTCCTCCTCAAACTTGCTCAAGCTCGATGAGCGTTCCGTTGAAGTCCTTGGGGTGGAGGAACAGGACTGGCTTGTCGTGGGCACCTATCTTCGGCTCACCGTCACCCAGCACGCGGGCTCCCTGCGCCTTAAGCTTGTCGCGCGCCGAATAGATGTTCTCAACTTCGTAGCAGACGTGGTGAATGCCACCATCCGCGTTGCGCGACAGGAAATTGGCAATGGGCGACTTCTCTCCCAACGGGTGAAGCAGCTCGATCTTGGTATTGGGAAGTTCGACGAACACCACGGTGACGCCATGCGCCGGTTGAGCCTTCGGAGCGCTCACCTTCGCCCCCATTACGGAACGATAAAGCTCGGCTGCCTTGTCGAGGTCCGGCACGGCGATGGCGATGTGATTCAGGCGTCCGATCATCGGGGTCTCCACGGGCTGTCTCCTAGATGCGGACGATGTGTACGTCCGTCAACGGCTTCTTGCCGAGGTGCGCCCGCACGACGCGCCGCACCGCCTGTCGGGCCGCCTCCTCAATTCGCACATCGTCGGTGCGTTCCGATGCGCTGAGATCGGCCAGCATTTCGCTCAATCCCACGACGATCGCTTCGCCGAGCTCACCGTCGGCATCGTCGATCCCGCGCAGCGACACTTTGGGCGTTGCGACGGCACGCCCCCGTCGGTCGATCACCAGGGTCGCCGCGGCCGCTCCGTTCCACAAAAGCTTGCGCCGTTCGCGCAGCGACTCACCGTCGAGCGGAACTAAACCATCACCATCCCTCGCCAACCGCCCGGTCGCCACATGGTCGATGATCTCGGCCGGTCCCGGTGCCAACCTCACCAGCGTGCCGTTGGGAGCAACCACCGTCTCCGGTACCTGACAGGCACGTGCAAGGGCTGCATGTTCGACCATATGCCGGACCTCGCCATGGACCGGCACGGCGATCTTGGGGCGCACCCATTGATAGACCCGCACCAGTTCATCGCGTGCCGGATGGCCCGATACATGGATGTCCGCCTCGCGGTCGGTGATCACTTCGACACCGCGCGCCATCAGCGCATTCTGCAACCGACCGACCGAGCGCTCGTTGCCAGGAATGACGCGCGACGAGAAGATCGCGGTATCGCCCTCCTCCAGGACTAAGTCGCGATGATCGCCGTTGGCGAGCTTGGCCATGGAGGCTCGCGGCTCTCCCTGACTGCCGGTGCATATGAACAGAACCTTGTCGCGCGGCAGAAAACCCGCCTGCTGTTCAGGCACGCATTCGGGAAAATCGAGCAGGTAGCCACACTCCTTGGCAGCATCGACCATACGCTGCAGGGCACGTCCTGAAAGGACGGGATGACGGCCTGAGGCTACGGCCGCCAAGGCGACGCTCTCGACGCGAGCTAGGTTCGATGCGAAGCAGGTAACGGCCACCCTGCCCTGGTGGCCGCGGACCAACTTCTCGAGATTGGCGCGGACCCGTGCTTCGGAGCCGGCCTCACCTTCGACAAACACGTTGGTGCTGTCACAAACCATGGCGAGCGCGCCCTCGTCACCGATCCGCTTCAGCATGGCTTCGTCGGTCGTGTCGCCCAACAGAGGCTCGGGGTCGATCTTCCAGTCGCCGGTATGGAACACAGTGCCGAACTTGGTTCGGATCGCCAGCGCATTGGGCTCCAAAATGGAGTGCGTCATCGTGATCATCTCGAGCTCGAACGGCGCGAGCTCGAACTTACCGCCCAGGGGAATCTCGGTGATCGGCACGGCGTCGCGCAACCCGGCCTCGTTCAGCTTGCGGCGCAAGATCGAGGCGGCAAAGGGCGTCGCGTAGACCGGTGCCTTGAGCTGCGGCCAGAGGTCGGCGACTGCACCCAGGTGATCCTCATGGGCGTGCGTCAGCACGATGCCCACCAGATCCGCCCGTCGTTCGACGATGAAGGTCGGATCCGGCATCACCACCTCGACGCCCGGCATGGTGTCGTCGGCAAAGCCGATGCCGAGATCGACCATCATCCACTTGCCGGCATGGCCGTAGAGGTTGAGATTCATGCCGATCTCGCCCGCTCCGCCGAGAGCGAGAAACAGCAGCTCGTCTTTGGATGGAACCGTCATCGGTTGTTGCGACGCCAGATCTCCAGCAGGCCGAGCGACATCAGGTCCGGCTCGATCGCGTCGAACAAGCCGATCTCGTCCTTGAAGACGTTGGCGAGCCCGCCCGTGGCGACGACTTTCATGGGTTCGCCGTACTCGGCGCGGATGCGCTTGATCAGGCTCTCGATCAGACCGACATAGCCCCAGAAGATGCCGGACTGCATGGCCGGCACGGTCGCTTTGCCGATCACCCTGGCAGGTTTTTCGACCCGGATGCGCGGCAGTCGGGCCGTCATCAGATAGAACGACTCGATGGTGAGCTCGACGCCAGGCGACAGCACGCCGCCCACGAAATTGCCGTCCTTATCAGCAAGGTCGAAAGTTGTGGCACTGCCGAAGTCGATGGTGATCAGCGGGCCACCGTACTTCTTGTAGCCCGCGATGATCCCGACCAGCCGGTCGGGGCCGGCGTCCTGGGGGCGATCGATCAGCACTTTGATGCCGAGTTCGCAATCGGGTTCGCCGACGATCAACAGCCTGGTCTTGAAATAGATCTCGCACAGGCGGCGGATATTGGGATTCACCTGCGGCACGACGCTCGCCAGGATCGCGCCCTTGATCGACTGCGGATCGAAGCCCTGCAAATGCATGAGCTGGGTCAGCCAGGCGGCGTATTCGTCGGCAGTTCGCTTGGCCTCCGTGCGCAGCCGGAACTGCGACACGAGCCGATCGCCGTCGAATACTGCGAACTTCGAGTTCGTGTTGCCGACATCGATGGCAAGCAGCATCCTCGCGCCTCCTCAGGCCGTCCGGCCCAGCAATTCACCCGACACGATCCTGCGTGGACCGTCGGCTGTATCGAGCAGCAGCGCTCCGTCGAGGTCCAGCCCGGCAAAGCGGCCGCTTGCCAGCCCGTCTCCCAGGCGGACGTCGACCGTGGCGCCGAGAGGGCCTGCCTGGGCGAGCCAGGCCGTGCGGATGCTCTCGAAGCCGTCGCGGCGCCACTGGGCCAGCCGCGCGGCGAGGCCGGCGGTCAGGGCTTCCAGAGCGGCTTCCACGGTGCCGCCCAGCGCGGCGCCGGGGTAGCGCATGTCGGGGAGCTGGGGGGCGAAGGAGACATTGATACCTATTCCGGCGACGACATGCTGCACGTGTCCGCTCTGCGAAACAGCGCTTTCCAGCAGGATCCCCGCGATCTTGCCGCCGTCAACCAGCACGTCGTTGGGCCATTTCAGGCGCACCGCCCGGCCGGAAGGCACGAGGTCGCCTACGGCCAGCGCGGCGACAAAGCCCAGCTCGGCGGCGCGCGCGGCCGGACAGTCGGGACGCAAGACCGTCGAGCTGTAGAGATTGCCCGGTGGCGAGGCCCAGGCCCGCCCGCGGCGGCCCCGCCCGCCCTGCTGCTCGCGCGCCCAGACGACCGTGCCCTCGGGGGCGCCGCCGTCGGCCAGGCGCCCTGCCTCGTCGTTGGTGCTGCCGACGCTCTGCAGGGCGACCAGCCTCCACCCGTCCGGCAGGACGGGCGCCCGGCTCACGAGAACAGGCCCTTGGCAGCGGCGGCGGCGATCAGGCTGAGCGGCTGCGGTGCCAGCGAGAACACCGCGATCAGGAAGGCTGCGACCAGGGCGACGGCACGGTTGATGCCGAAGGCCGGCCGGTCGACGGCTTCCGCCGGCTCGTCGAAGTACATCACCTTGACGATGCGCAGGTAGTAGTAGGAGGCCACCACCGAGGCGAGCACGCCCAGCACCGCCGGGATGAAGAGCTTGGCCTCGACCGCGGCGATGAAGATGTAGAGCTTGCCCCAGAAGCCCGCCAGCGGCGGGATGCCGGCCAGCGAGAACATGAAGATCAGCATGGCGAAGGCCATCATCGGCTGGTTGCGGGCGAGCCCGGCGAAATCGGAGATATTCTCCAGCATGACCCCGCGCCGCTTCATCATCAGGATGGTGGCGAACACGCCCAGGGTCATCACCAGGTAGATGGCGAGGTAGAACACCACCGCCTCGATGCCCTTCACGCTGCCGCTGGCCAGCCCCAGCAGCACGTAGCCGACATTGCCGATCGAGGAGTAGGCCATCAGGCGCTTGATGTTCTGCTGGCGGAGCGCGGCGAACGCCCCCAGCGCCATCGACAGCACCGAGGCCACGACGATGATCTGCTGCCACTGGACGAACAGCGGCTTGAACGGCCCCATCAGGACCGAGACCAGCAGCGACATCGCCGCGATCTTGGGCGCCACGGCAAACAGCGCCGTGACCGGGGTCGGCGCGCCCTCGTAGACGTCCGGCGTCCACATGTGGAACGGCACGGCCGACACCTTGAAGGCGAGCCCCGCGACGACGAAGACGAGGCCGATGGTCGTGCCGATCTCCGCCCCTCTTCCGTCCAGCAGCGCGCGCGAGATCTGCACGAAGGCCGTCCCGCCGCAGAAGCCGTAGATCAGCGAGGCGCCGAACAGCAGCATGCCGGAGGCGACCGAGCCCAGGACGAAATACTTCACGCCCGCCTCGGTCGAGCGCTCGCTGTCGCGCTGGAAGGCGGCGATCACATAGAGCGCCAGCGACTGCAGCTCGAGGCCGACATAGAGCGCCATCAGGTCGTTGGCCGAGATCATCAGCATCATGCCGAGCGTGGCCAGCGCCACCAGCAGCGGATACTCGAAACGCCAGGCCTTGACCTGCTCGAAATAGGCCCGCGACATCAGGATGGCGATGGCCGACCCCACCAGCACCAGCGCCTTCATGGTCGTGGTCAGGCGGTCGACGATGAACAGCGAGGCGAAGGCCGTGCCCTCACGGTAGGGCATGAACAGCAGCGCCGCCGTGACCAGCAGCGCCAGCGACGTGGCCACCGAGACGAAGGGCGTCGCCACCTCGCCACGCACGACGCCGTAGATCAGCAGCAGCCCTGTCGCCGCCGCCAGGAAGATTTCAGGCCGGGCCAGGACCCAGGATTCGAGACCGAGAACCATATTCATCACTCCCGGCCGCTCACGGCGCCAACGCCGCGGTGCGGGCGAGCTTCAAGGCCGCCTGATAGTCGCCGACCAGCTTGTCGACCGCCGGCGCCATCGGATCGAGGAAGGAATTGGGATAGATGCCCATCCACAAGGTCAGCAGCACCAGCGGCAGGAACACCGCGATCTCGCGCTTGTTCATGTCGAGGATGCCCTTCAGCGACGTCTTGGTGAGCTCGCCGAATACGATCTTGCGGTAGAGCCACAGCGCATAGGCCGCCCCCAGGATCAGGCCGGTCGCCGCCAGGAAGGCCACCCAGGTGTTGGCCTTGAAGGCGCCGAGCAGGACCAGGAACTCGCCGACGAAGCCCGACAGGCCGGGCAGGCCGACGCTGGCCAGGGTGAAGAACATGAAGGTGAAGGCGTAGCGCGGCATGCGATGGACCAGGCCGCCATAGGCCTCGATCTCGCGGGTATGCATGCGGTCGTAGACCACGCCGACGCAGAGGAAGAGCGCGGCCGACACGATGCCGTGGCTCAGCATCTGGAAGATCGAGCCCTGCACGCCCTGCATGTTCAGGACGAAGGCGCCGATCGTCACGAAGCCCATATGGGCGACCGACGAATAGGCGATCAGCTTCTTCATGTCCTCCTGCACCAGCGCCACCAGCGAGGTGTAGATCACCGCCACGATCGACAGGCCGAAGATCAACGGCGCGAAGTACTGCGTCGCCTCGGGCATCAGCGGGATCGAATAGCGCAGGAAGCCGTACCCGCCCATCTTCAGCAGCACGCCGGCCAGGATCACCGAGCCCGCGGTCGGCGCCTCGACGTGGGCGTCGGGCAGCCAGGTATGGACCGGCCACATCGGCACCTTCACCGCGAAGGACGCGAAGAAGGCCAGCCACAGCCAGCACTGCCAGGCGAACGGCAGGTTGAGCTTCTCCATCGCCGTCGGCAGATCCGTCGTGCCGACCTGCCAGTAGATGGCGATGATGGCCAGCAGCATCAGCACCGAGCCGAGCAGCGTATAGAGGAAGAACTTGAAGGCCGCGTAGACGCGACGCTTGCCGCCCCACACGCCGATGATCAGGAACATCGGGATCAGGACGCCTTCGAAGAAGATGTAGAACAGCGCCAGGTCGAGCGCGCAGAACATGCCGACCATGAAGGTCTCGAGCACGAGGAACGCGATCATGTATTCCTTGACCCGCACCTGCACCGACTCCCAGCTCGCCAGGATGCAGATCGGAGTCAGCAGGGTCGACAGCAGCACGAAGAACAGTGAAATGCCGTCGATGCCGACGTGATAGCCGATGCCGAGCGCCGGCACCCAGGCGAGCTTCTCCTCGAACTGGAAGCCGGCCTTGGTCGGATCGAACCAGACCCAGAGCAGGATCGAGATCAGGAACGTCGCCAGCGAGGTCACCAACGCCACGCTGCGGCAGTTGCGGTCGACGGCCTCCTTCGGGCCGTTGACGATCAGGCAGAACAGGGCTCCCACCAGCGGCAGGAACGTGACCAGGGAGAGGATGGGCCAGCTCGACATCGGGGGCCTTACCTCGCCGACAGCATGAAATAGGTGACGAGACCGGCAACGCCGACCAGCATCACGAACGCGTAGTGATAGAGATAACCGCTCTGGAAGCGCATCAGCACACCGGCCATATCCTGGGCGCGGGCGGCGATATTGTCCGGCCCGAGCCCGTCGATCGTTGCCCCGTCACCCTTCTTCCAGAACACGCGGCCGATCGCCAATGCCGGCTTCACGAAGACGGCGTCGTAGATCTCGTCGAAGTACCACTTGTTGAAGAACAGCGCGTGCAGGCCCGGGAACGCCTTCACGGTGCGAGCCGGCAGGTCGGTCTTCACGACGTAGAAGTAGTAGCTGAGCAGGATGCCGGACACGGCCATCACCAGCGGCAGCAGCTTGACCCAGAGCGGCACCGAGTGCGCGTGGTGCAGCACCTCCTCGGTCGACTTCACGGCGATGGCGTTGCCCCAGAAGGCCTGCCAGTCGTGGCCGACGAACCAGTCGTAGGCGACCAGACCCGAGAACGCCGCTCCGATTCCCAGCACATAGAGTGGGATCATCATGACCGCAGGCGATTCGTGGGCGTGGTCCCAGGTGTGATGGTCGCCCCGGTACTTGCCATAGAAGGTCATGAACATCAGGCGGGTCGAGTAGAAGGCCGTCATGAAGGCGGCGATGACGCCCAGCCAGAAGGCGATCAGGCCGACCGTCGAGTGCACGCCGTAGGCCGACTCCAGCATGATGTCCTTGGAGTAGAAGCCGGCAAAGCCCAGGCCGTTGCCCAGCAGGAAGGGAATGCCGATGCCGGACAGCGCCAAGGTGCCGACCCACATCAGGATGAAGGTCTGCGGTGCCTTCTCGCGCACGCCGCCCATCTGGCGCATGTCCTGCTCGTGATGCAGGCAGTGGATCACCGACCCCGAGCCCAGGAACAGCAGCGCCTTGAAGAAGGCGTGGGTCATGAGGTGGAACATCGCCGCCGAGTAGGCACCGACGCCGCAGGCGAAGAACATGTAGCCGAGCTGGCTGCAGGTCGAATAGGCGACGACCCGCTTGATGTCGAACTGGGTCAGGCCGACCGTGGCGGCGAAGAACGCCGTCGCCGCGCCGATGATGGTCACGACCATCAGGGCGATCGGTGCCAGTTCGAAGAGCGGCGACAGGCGGCAGACCATGAACACGCCGGCGGTCACCATGGTGGCGGCATGGATCAGCGCCGAGACCGGGGTCGGGCCTTCCATGGCGTCGGGCAGCCAGGTGTGCAGGCCGAGCTGGGCCGACTTGCCCATGGCGCCGACGAACAGCAGCAGGCAGGCGGTCTCGAGCGCCGGCAGGTCCATGCCCAGGAACTGGATGCGCATCTGCGCCATCTGCGGCGCCTTGCCGAAGATCTCCTCGAAACCGATCGAGCCCGAGAGCATCCAGACGGCACAGATGCCGAGCGCAAAGCCAAAGTCGCCGATGCGGTTCACGATGAACGCCTTCATGGCGGCGGCATTGGCCGACGGCTTGTCGTACCAGAAGCCGATCAGCAGGTACGAGGCGAGCCCCACCCCTTCCCAGCCGAAGAAGAGCTGCGCCAGGTTGTCCGCCGTCACCAGCATCAGCATGAAGAACGTGAACAGGCTGAGATACGCCATGAAGCGCGGGATGCTGGGATCTTCCTCCATGTAGCCGATGGAGTAGACGTGGACCATCGACGACACGCCGGTGACGACGATCAGCATGACCGCTGTCAGCGTGTCGACCCTGAGCGACCAGCTGATGTCGAGCGTCCCCGAGCCGATCCAGGAGAACAGCTTCACGACGATCAGCTTGCCCTCGGCCGGCCCGAACCCGATGCGGATGAAGACGAACACCGACAGCGCCGCCGCGATCAGCAGCGCCGCACAGGTGACGATCTGGGCCGGGCGATCGCCGATCACCCGGCAGAAGAGGCCCGCGATCCCCGCCGCGACCAGCGGCAGGAAGACGATGAGCTTGATGGCGAGATCCATGGTTCCGAGCGCCCCTAGCCCTTCATCGCGTTGATGTCTTCGACCGCGATCGTCCCGCGGTTACGGAAGTAGACCACCAGGATGGCAAGCCCGATCGCTGCCTCCGCCGCGGCCACCGTCAGGACCAGCATGGCGAAGACCTGACCGACCACGTTGCCCTGGAAGACCGAGAACGCCACCAGGTTGATGTTGACGGCCAGCAGCATCAGCTCGACGCACATCAGGATGACGATGACGTTCTTGCGGTTGAGGAAGATGCCGAGGATGCCGAGCGTGAACAGCACGGAGGCAACCGCGAGGTAGTGGCCAAGACCGATGGTCATCAGACGCCTCCCCGCGTCGGCACTTTGACGACGGTGATCGTCTGGTCCTTCGGCCGATAGAGCTGTTCGCTGACCTTCTGGCGGCGAACGCCGGGCCGGCTGCGGAGCGTGAGCACGATGGCGCCGATCATGGCGACCAGCAGCACGATGCCGGCGACCTGGAACAGGTAGAAGTACTGGGTATAGAGAACCCGGCCGATCGCCCGCGTATTGTCGACCGCCAGGACCTGGGCGCCCGCCTTGTCGAGGCTCGCCACCGTGGCCGAGCCGGCGCCCAGCACGCCGAGACCCAGCAGGATTTCCGCCAGCAGCACGACACCGATCGCCGCGCCGACCGGCAGGTATTTGAGAAAGCCCTCCCGCAGTTCGGTGAGATTGATGTCGAGCATCATCACGACGAACAGGAAGAGCACCGCGACGGCACCGACATAGACGATCACCAGGATCATCGCGATGAATTCGGCGCCGATCAGGACGAACAGGGCCGCGGCGTTGAAAAAGGCCAGGATCAGGAACAACACGGAATAGACCGGATTGCGCGAGACCACGACCATGGCCGCCGACGCGACCGTCACGGCCGCGAACACATAGAAGGCCAGAGCCTGGAGCAGCATCTTTTGTCTCTCCCCCTGCCCGGCTCAGCGATATGCCGCGTCGGACTGCAGATTCGCCGAGATCAGACTCTCCCAGCGATCGCCGTTCGCGAGCAACTTATCCTTGTTGTACATGAGCTCTTCGCGCGTCTCGGTCGAGAATTCGAAGTTCGGCCCCTCGACGATGGCATCGACCGGGCAGGCTTCCTGGCAGAAGCCGCAGTAGATGCACTTCGTCATGTCGATGTCGTAGCGCGTGGTCCGGCGGCTGCCGTCGTCACGCGGCTCGGCCTCGATGGTGATCGCCTGGGCCGGGCAGATCGCCTCGCAAAGCTTGCAGGCGATGCAGCGCTCTTCCCCGTTGGGGTAGCGGCGCAAGGCATGCTCGCCGCGGAAGCGCGGGCTGAGCGGTCCCTTTTCGTAAGGGTAGTTCACCGTCACCTTGGGCTTGAACATGTACTTCAAGGTGAGCGCGAAGCCGGCCACCAGCTCGGAGAGCAGGAAAGCGCGGGCGGTACGGTCAAGAGAGGCCATGGTGCGACTCCCTAGAGCTTCGGAACCCAACCGCCGAACTGCAGCACGGCGGCGGTCAGCACGAGCCAGCCGAGCGACACGGGCAGGAAGACTTTCCAGCCCAGCCGCATGAGCTGGTCGTAGCGGTAACGGGGCAGCGTTCCCTTGGTCCAGCTGAAGACGAACAGCAGGAACGCGATCTTGAGGGCAAACCACACGACGCCCGGTATCAGGGTGAACGGCGCGTAGGGAATCGGCGACATCCAGCCACCGAGGAACAGCACCGCCCCCATCGCCGAGAGCAGGATCATGTTGGCGTATTCGCCGAGGAAGAACAGGCCGAAGGTCATGGCCGAATATTCGGTGTGGAAACCGGCGACAAGCTCGGCTTCCGACATCGGCAGGTCGAACGGCGTGCGGTTGGTTTCCGCCAGAGCCGACACGAAGAAGATCACGAACATCGGCAGCAGGGGCAGCCAGAACCAGTTCCAGAACCAGCCGGACTGCGCCAGCACCACCTTGGACAGGTTGAGCGAGCCGACGCAGAGCATGACGGTGACCAGCACGAAGCCGATCGAGACTTCGTAGGAGACCATCTGCGCGGCCGAGCGAAGGGCGCCGAGGAAGGCGTACTTCGAGTTGGAGGCCCAGCCGGCGATGATGATGCCGTAGACGCCGAGCGAGGAGATCGCGAAGAGATAGAGAATGCCGACATTGATGTCGGCGATGACCCAGCCGTCGTCGAACGGCACGACCGCCCAGGCGATCAGCGCCGTCCCGAAGGTGATCATCGGCGCCAGGATGAACAGAAAGCCGTTGGCGCTCGACGGAACGATGGTCTCCTTCAGGACGAGCTTGAGGCCGTCGGCGAAGGGCTGCAGCAGCCCGAACGGGCCGACGACATTGGGGCCGCGGCGCAACTGGATCGACGCCCAGACCTTGCGGTCGACGTAGGTCATGTAGGCCACGGCGACCAGCAGCGGCACGGTGACGGCAAGGCACTGCGCCAGGATGACGATGGCCTGGCCGAGCCAGTTGGTCGTGAAGAATTGAATCAGGTCGGCGTACATCCCTTACTCCGCCGCCATGAGCTGCGCGCGCGATGCCATGCACTCCGCCATCGTCCGCGAGGCGCGGCTGATTGGGCAGGTCATGTAGAAATTGGCGACGCTCGACGCGAAAGGCGCATCGGTCGTGCTGCCGGCCTTGCCGAACAGCCCCCAGGCGCCGGGCGCCTGATGATCGACGGCGGCAAAGGCCTTGTTGATGGCGACCAGGCGCGAACGGACCTGGGCGAGCGTGTCGTAGGACAGGGCCTTGCCCAGCCGCTCCGACAGGGCACGCAGGATCGCCCAGTCCTCGCGGGCGTCGCCCGGCGGATAGCCGGCGCGGCGGCCGAGCTGGACCCGCCCTTCGGTGTTCACGTAGGTCCCGGGCTTCTCGGTATAGGCGGCCCCCGGCAGGATCACGTCGGCCCGATGGGCACCGGCATCGCCGTGATGGCCCTGATAGATCACGAAAGCCTTGCCGAGTCGCTTGGTGTCGATCTCGTCGGCGGCCAACAGATAGACCGCGCCGATTTCGCCCTTCTCGCAGCCCGCCAGGATGCCGGCCACGTCGCGACCGCCCTCGCCCGGCACCAGGCCGAGATCGAGACCGGCGACGCGCGCCGCGGCGGTGTGCAGGACGGCAAAGCCGTTCCAGTCTTCGCGCACGGCGTTCAGCTTCTCGGCGAGCTCGCGCGCCAGGGCGAGCACGGCGGCACCGTCCTCACGGGCCAGAGCCCCCATGCCGACGACGATCAGCGGATTCTTGGCCGTCTTCAGCTTCTCGAAGAAGGCAAGCTTGCCGTCGACCAGCTCGCGCAGGCTGGCGGGACCGGCGCCGAGGCGCTCCACCGGATAGGTCAGGTCTGCCGCCGGGCCGATGCTTCCGATGGCACAATGGCCATGCAGGTAGCGCTTGCGGATCCGGGCATTCAGCACCGGCGCTTCGGCCCGCGGATTGCTGCCGATCAGCAGGATCGCATCGGCCGCATCGATGCCCCGCACACCGGCGTTGAAGATGTAGCTGCCGCGCGGCCCGTCGAGCTTGGCGCCGTCCTGGCGGCAGTCGATGTTCGGCGATCCCAGCGCGATCATCAGATCCTTGAGCGCCACCATCGACTCGGCGTCGCACTGGTCACCGGCGATGGCCGCGATCTTGGCCCCGTCCATGCCCTTGAGCTTGGCCGCGATCGCCCCGAAGGCTTCGTCCCAGCTCGCTTCGACCAGCTTTCCGCCCTTGCGCACGTAGGGCCGGTCGAGCCGCTGGTGCCGCAGGCCGTCGATCGCATGGCGGGTCTTGTCGGAGATCCACTCCTCGTTCACGTCGTCGTTCAGGCGCGGCAGGACGCGCATCACCTGAGCGCCGCGCGTGTCGATGCGGATGTTGGCTCCCAGGGCATCGAGCACGTCGACCGACTCGGTCTTGGTCAGCTCCCAGGAACGCGCCTCGTAAGCATAAGGCTTGGAGGTCAGCGCGCCGACCGGGCAGAGATCGACCAGGTTGCCGGCCAGCTCCGTCGACAGAGCGTGCTCGACGTAGGTGGTCACCTCCATGCTCTCGCCGCGGCCCGTCGCACCGAGCTCCTCGACGCCCGCGACCTCGGTCGCGAAGCGGATGCAGCGCGTGCAATGGATGCAGCGATTCATGGACGTCTTGACCAGCGGGCCCAGCTCCTTGTCCGGCACCGCGCGCTTGTTCTCGTGGTAGCGGCTGCGATCGAAGCCGTAGGCGACCGACTGGTCCTGCAGGTCGCACTCGCCGCCCTGATCGCAGATCGGGCAGTCGAGCGGATGGTTGATCAGCAGGAATTCCATCACGCCGTTGCGCGCCTTCTTCACCGTCGGCGTCTGCGTGAAGATCTCCTGCTTGTCCGCGACCGGCAGCGCGCAGCTCGCCTGCGGCTTGGGCGGGCCCGGCTTCACCTCGACCAGGCACATGCGGCAGTTGCCGGCGATCGACAGCCGCTCGTGATAGCAGAAGCGCGGAATCTCGACGCCCGCCAGCTCACAGGCCTGCAGCACCGTGATACCGGCCGGTACTTCGATCTCGACTCCGTCGATTTTGACCTTGGGCATTGCCTGCTCCTTGCCCGCCTACTCGGCCGCCAGTTTTTCGGTGCGCGCGCGGATGCGGCGCTCCATTTCGGGCCGGAAATGACGGATCAGTCCCTGGATCGGCCAGGCCGCCGCGTCGCCCAGAGCACAGATCGTATGGCCTTCGACCTGCTTGGTGACGTCCTCGAGCGCATCGATCTCGTCGATCCGCGCATTGCCGGTCACCATGCGCTCCATGACTCGCCACATCCAGCCCGTGCCCTCACGGCACGGCGTGCACTGGCCGCAGCTCTCGTGCTTGTAGAAGTAGCTCAGCCGCGCAATCGCCTTCACCACGTCGGTCGACTTGTCCATCACGATGACAGCCGCCGTCCCGAGGCCCGACTTCTGGTCGCGCAGCGAATCGAAATCCATCAGAACCGTGTCGCAGATCGACTTCGGCAGAAGCGGCACCGAGGCGCCGCCCGGAATGACCGCGAGCAGATTGTCCCAGCCGCCGCGCACGCCGCCGCAGTGACGCTCGATGAGCTCCCGCAGCGGAATACCCATCTCCTCTTCGACGTTGCAGGGCTTGTTCACGTGGCCGGAGATGCAGAACAGCTTGGTCCCGGTGTTGTTCGGCCGGCCGATGCCGGCGAACCAGGCCGCGCCGCGGCGCAGGATGGTCGGCGCCACGGCGATGGACTCGACGTTGTTCACCGTCGTCGGGCAACCGTAGAGGCCTGACCCGGCGGGGAACGGCGGCTTCAGCCGCGGCATGCCCTTCTTGCCTTCGAGGCTCTCGAGCAGCGCCGTTTCCTCGCCGCAGATATAGGCGCCGGCACCGCGATGGACGTAGAGGTCGAAATCCCAGCCCGAGCCGCAGGCATTCTTGCCCAGCAGGCCCGCGTCATAGGCCTCCTTGATGGCGGCGATCAGGTTCTGCGCCTCGTTGTAGAACTCGCCGCGGACGTAGATGTAGCCGGCATGGGCGCGCATCGCGAAGCCCGCGATCAGGCAGCCCTCGATCAAGAGATGCGGATCGTGACGCATGATGTCGCGATCCTTGCAGGTGCCGGGCTCCGACTCGTCGGCATTGACCACGAGGTAGTGCGGCCGATCCTTGACCTCCTTCGGCATGAAGGACCACTTCATGCCGGTCGGGAAGCCGGCGCCGCCGCGGCCGCGCAGCCCCGACTTCTTCATCTCCTCGATGATGGCGTCGTGGCCCCGTTCGATCAGCGCCTTGGTGTTGTCCCAGGCGCCGCGAGCGCGGGCGCCGGCCAAGCGCCAGTCGTGCGCGCCGTAGAGATTGGTGAAGATGCGATCCTTGTCGCCGAGCATGGGTTTACTCGCCCTTCAAGGTGGTGAGCCCGCCTTCGGGGCCCGAGGTCTGGCGGTCGATCTGCGGGCCGGGCTTCGGCGTCTCGCCGCGGCGGAACGCGTCGAGCACCTTGTTGATCGAGGCCTCGTCGAGATCTTCGTAGAAATCGTCGTTGATCTGCACGACCGGCGCGTTCACGCAGGCGCCGAGGCACTCGACTTCCTGAACGCTGAACACATCGCCGTCGGCGGCATGCTGGCAGGCCTTCATCACCGCGTCCGAGCCGCGCAGCCAGCATGGCGTCGTGGTGCAGACCTGCAGCAGGTACCTGCCCTTCGGCTTGAGCTGGAACATCGTATAGAAGGTCGCGATCTCGTAGACGCGAATCGGCGCCATATCGAGCAGCCGCGCCACTTCGTTCATCGCCACGCGCGGCAGCCAGCCCTGCTGACGCTGCGCCAGGTCGAGCACGCCGATGACGGCGCTCGCCTGACGGCCCGGCGGATAGTGCGCCATCAGCTCCTGGGCCTTCGCCAGGTTCTCCGGTGTGAAGGTGAAGCTCGCGACCTGCGGCACGTCCTTTGGATCGGCGGTGATCATCGCCATCTCATCGTCTCCTAGCGGTCGATCTCGCCGAACACGATGTCGAGCGAGCCGATGTTCGCCGACATGTCGGCGAGCTGGTGACCCTTGGTCATCATGTCGAGCGCCTGCAAGTGCGGGAAACCCGGAGCGCGGATCTTGCAGCGATAAGGTTTGTTGGTGCCGTCGGACACGAGATAGACGCCGAACTCGCCCTTGGGCGCCTCGACCGCCGTATAGGTCTCGCCCGGCGGGACCTTGTAGCCTTCGGTGTAGAGCTTGAAGTGATGGATGAGGGCTTCCATCGAGTCCTTCATCTCGCCGCGACGCGGTGGCGAAATCTTGCGATCGTCGACGCGGACCGGGCCGCCCACGGTGCGCAGTGCGGCAATGCACTGCTCCATGATCCGCACGCTCTGGTACATCTCCTCGATGCGAACCAGGTAGCGGGCGAAGCAGTCGCCGGTCTTGCCGACCGGGATGTCGAAATCCATTCGGTCGTAGACGTCGTAGGGCTGCGACTTGCGCAGGTCCCAGGGAATGCCCGAGGCGCGGATCAGCGGGCCGGAGAAACCCCAGTCGAGTGCCTGATCCGGCGACACGACACCGATATCGACCGTACGCAGACGGAAGATGCGGTTGTCGTTCAACAGCTTCTCGATGTCCTTCAGGAACGGATAGAACTGCTTGATCCACCCTTCCATCGAATCGAGCATGCCCGCCGGCAGGTCCTGATGCACACCGCCCGGCCGGAAGTAGGCCGCATGCATGCGCGAGCCGCTGACCTGCTCGTAATACTCCATCAGGAGTTCGCGCTGCTCGAAGCCCCAGAGCGGCGGGGTGAGCGCGCCGACGTCCATCGCGAAAGTCGTGACGTTCAGCAGATGGTTCAGGATGCGCGTGATCTCGGAGAACAGCACGCGGATGTACTGGCCGCGCTCCGGCGCCTGGATGCCCAGCAGCTTCTCGACCGCGAGCGCATAGGCGTGCTCCTGGTTCATCGGCGACACGTAGTCGAGCCGATCGAAGTACGGCACCGCCTGCAGGTAGCTCTTGTACTCGATCAGCTTCTCGGTGCCGCGATGCAGCAGGCCGATATGCGGATCGCAGCGCTCGACGATCTCGCCGTCCATCTCGACGACGAGGCGCAACACACCGTGGGCCGCCGGATGCTGCGGCCCGAAATTCATGGTCAGGGTCTTGATCTCGACGTCGGACATGTCAGCTCGCCTTCGTCGCCTTTTCGTCACCCGGCAGCTCGCGTTCGATGCCGCCTTCCCACGGGCTCAGGAAATCGAAGCGCCGGAATTCCTGCGCGAGTTTCACCGGCTCGTAGATCACGCGCTTCTGGACGTCGTCCCAGCGCAGCTCGACGAAGCCCGTCAGCGGGAAATCCTTGCGCAGCGGATGACCTTCGAAGCCGTAGTCGGTGAGGATGCGGCGAAGGTCCGGATGATCGCCGAACCAGACGCCGTAAAGGTCGTAGGTCTCGCGCTCGAACCAGCCGGCCGAGCTGTAGACCGACGCAACGGACGGCACCGGCGTCGTCTCGTCGGTCGCGACCTTGATGCGGATCCGGCGATTGAGCTTCAGGCTCAGCAGATTGTAGACGACGTCGAAGCGCTTCTCCCGCTCCGGCCAGTCGACGCCGCAGATGTCGATGAGCTGCTTGAAGAGGCACTTGGGATCGTCACGCAGGAAAGTCAGCAGCGCGACCACCTTGTCGGGCGTCGTCTCTAGCATCAGCTCCTCGAGACGCACCTCGTGCGCCGTCACCGCGCCTGCGGTCGCCTCGGCGACGTGCTCTCCGAGTTCCTGAAGGGTCTCGGCCATTATCGCACCAACGTTCCGGTGCGGCGGACCTTCTTCTGAAGCTGCAGGACGCCGTAGAGCAGTGCTTCAGCGGTCGGCGGGCAGCCCGGGACGTAGACGTCGACCGGGATGATACGGTCGCAGCCGCGGACCACCGAGTAGCTGTAGTGATAGTAGCCGCCGCCGTTGGCGCACGACCCCATCGAAATCACGTAACGCGGCTCGGCCATCTGGTCGTAGACCTTGCGCAGGGCCGGCGCCATCTTGTTGGTCAGCGTGCCTGCCACGATCATTACGTCCGCCGCACGCGGGCTGGGCATCGGCGCGAAACCGAAACGATCGAGATCGTAGCGGCTCATCCAGCAATGGATCATCTCGACGCCGCAGCAGGCCAGACCGAAGGTCAGCCCCCACATCGACCCGGTACGCGCCCAGGTGATCAGCTTGTCGAGCTGAGCGACGACGAAGCCCTTGTCGGCAAGTTCGTCGTTGAGTGCCCGCGACAGGGCCGCCTCAGCGGCGCTGTTGGGCTTGGCCGGAGTCATCACTCCCATTCCAGAGCTCCCTTCCGCCACTCGTATATGAAGCCAACGGTCAGGACGGCCAAAAAGAGCATCATCGACCAGAAACCGAACAGGCCGATGTCACCGAGAGCGACCGCCCACGGAAATAGGAACGCCACTTCGAGGTCGAAGATGATGAAGAGAATCGCGACCAGGTAGAAGCGCACATCGAACTGGCCGCGTGCATCGTCGAACGGCGCGAAGCCACACTCGAAAGGCGACAGCTTCTCGGAGTTCGGGCTCTGGCGGGCGACCAGATAGGACCCCCCGACCATTGCACACACAAGAACAAGAGCAAGGCCGAGGAAGATCAGGATCGGAAGATATTCCGTGAGAAGAGCTTCCATCGCCACCCCTTGCGCCCCATTCTTGTGGGCTGCCAGCGTTGGGGCTGGCGCGAGCGACGGGACTCGAACCCGCGACCTCCGGCGTGACAGGCCGGCGTTCTAACCAACTGAACTACGCCCGCATTAGCCCCCAACGGCGCGCGGAGAGATATAGGACCCCCTATGGGGTGTCAAGCATACCGCACACGCGAAGTCGTGCGTAAGTGACGGATTCTGCAATACTTTCCGCGCCGTGCGAAACAATGGTCGATGATGACGGAGGGAAATGGTGGGCGATGACGGACTCGAACCGCCGACAACCTCGGTGTAAACGAGATGCTCTACCAACTGAGCTAATCGCCCCCAGGGCCTTTCCTAGCACGCGTATGGCCGCTGTGCCCTAGGACTCTCATGGAGTTTTACTGGGAGCGCGCGACCTATGGGCGCCAACCTGCAAAGATTCCTCACCCTGAGGAGCGGCCGCAGGCCGCGTCTCGAAGGGTCGGCAACAGAAACGGTGCTCGTTCCCACCCTTCGAGACGCTCGCTGCGCTCGCTCCTCAGGGTGAGGCCTTCGAGACGGCCCTTCGGGCCTCTTCAGGATGAGGTTATTGGTGGTCCGCTCAAGAGCTCGCGCCAATGAGCGGGGATTGCGCGCTCCCAGCGGGTCCCGGCCTAATTAACCGCGTCCTTCAACGCTTTGCTTGCCTTGAAGCGCGGCACGATCGCGGCCGGAATCTTGATCTTCTCGCCCGTCTGCGGGTTGCGGCCTTCACTCGCGTTGCGCTTCGACACCTGGAACGTGCCGAAGCCGACCAGCAGGACCTTCTCCTTCTTCTTCAATGACTTGGTAATGACCGTCAGAACGGATTCGATGGCATTGGCAGCATCGGTTTTCGACAGGTTGGTCGAAGCGGCGACGGCGGCGATCAGATCGTGCTTGTTCACGGAGGGCCCCTGCATGGTCCAGCACCCTCAAGTGTAAGGGCGCCCGGAAAACGGCGTCAACGTTAATACCATATTTTGTAGGTTTGGCAGCCTCAACCCCACACAGATTGCGGCCAAACGCACAACCAAACTCTCAACCAAACGCAACGAAGCCCCGGATTGCTCCGGGGCTTCGTCAAACAGTCCGGATATGACGGCTCAGTGCGCCCGGATGGCTTCGCTGCCCTCCGCCGGCTTAGCCGGCACCGGCTCCAGGTCGTTCGGCCATTCGATCGCGACCAGCGGCTCGACCAGCGCGCGGGCCAGGACCTCGTCGACCGTCGAGACCGGCACGATCTCCAGCCCCTTCTTCACGTTGTCGGGGATCTCCGGCAGATCGCGCTCATTCTCCTTGGGAATAAGCACGGTCTTGAGACCGCCCCGCAGCGCCGCCAGCAGCTTCTCCTTGAGGCCGCCGATCGGCAGGACCCGGCCACGCAGGCTGATCTCGCCGGTCATCGCGACCTCCTTACGCACCGCCACACCGGTAAGCGCCGACACGATCGAGGTGATCATGCCCACGCCGGCCGACGGACCATCCTTGGGCGTCGCACCTTCCGGCACGTGCACATGGATGTCGCGCTTCTCGAAGATATTCGGCTTGATACCGAACGCCGCCGCGCGGGAACGGACGTAGGCGTTGGCCGCCTGCACCGACTCCTGCATCACGTCGCCCAGCTTGCCGGTGACGGTGACCCGGCCACGGCCCGGGACCAGCACGGCCTCGATCTGCAGCAGCTCGCCGCCCACTTCGGTCCAGGCCAGGCCGGTCGTGATGCCGACCAGATCCTCGAGCTCCGCCTCGCCGTAGCGGAAGCGACGGACACCGGCATACTTGTCGAGATTCTTGCGGCCGATCTTCACCTTGGTGGTCCCCTTCATGAGGATTTCCTTGGTGGCCTTGCGGGCAAGATTGGCGATCTCGCGCTCCAGGTTACGGACACCGGCCTCGCGCGTGTAGTAGCGCACGAGATCGCGTACCGCGTCGTCGTGGATGTCGAGCTCGCCTTCCTTGAGACCGTTCGCTTCGATCTGCTTGGGAATGAGATGCTTGCGCGAGATCGCGACCTTCTCGTCCTCGGTGTAGCCGGCGAGACGGATGATCTCCATGCGGTCCATCAGCGGCTGCGCCATCCGCAGCGAGTTGGCCGTGGTGATGAACATCACGTTCGACAGATCGTAGTCGACTTCGAGATAGTGGTCGTTGAACGAGGTGTTCTGTTCGGGATCGAGCACCTCGAGCAGCGCCGACGACGGATCGCCGCGGAAATCCGCACCGAGCTTATCGATCTCGTCGAGCAGGAAGAGCGGGTTCGAAGACTTCGCCTTCTTCATGCTCTGGATGACCTTGCCCGGCAGCGATCCGATGTAGGTCCGGCGATGGCCGCGAATCTCGGCTTCGTCACGCACGCCGCCCAGCGACATGCGGACGAAGTTGCGCCCCGTCGCCTTGGCAATCGACTTGCCGAGCGACGTCTTGCCGACGCCCGGCGGGCCGACGAGGCACAGGATCGGCCCCTTCATCTTGTCGACGCGCTGCTGCACCGCGAGATATTCGAGGATGCGCTCCTTCACCTTCTCGAGGCCGTGATGGTCGGCGTTGAGAATGTCCTCGGCGTACTTCAGATCCTTGATGATCTTGGTCGGCTTGCGCCACGGGATCGAGAGCAGCCAGTCGAGGTAGTTGCGCACCACCGTCGCCTCGGCCGACATCGGGCTCATGGTCCGGAGCTTCTTCAGCTCGGCATTGGCCTTCTCGCGCGCCTCCTTGCTGAGGCGCGTCTTCTTGATGCGCTTCTCCAGCTCGGAGACCTCGTCGCGACCGTCCTCGGTCTCGCCAAGCTCCTTCTGGATCGCCTTCATCTGCTCGTTGAGATAGTACTCGCGCTGCGTCTTCTCCATCTGACGCTTCACGCGGTTGCGGATCTTCTTCTCGACCTGCAACACGCCGATCTCGCCTTCCATCAGGCCGAGAATGCGCTCGAGCCGCTTCGACACCGAGTCGAGTTCCAGAAGCTGCTGCTTCTCGGCGACCTTCAGCGCGAGATGGGCGGAGATGGTGTCGGCAAGCTTGGTCGGCTCCTCGATCTTGTTGATCGAGACGACCACCTCCGGCGGCACCTTCTTGTTGAGCTTCACGTAGTTCTCGAACTCCGAGACCACCGTGCGGGCGGCCGCCTGGAGTTCGGCGGCGTCGCCGGCAACCTCCTCCATGTCGACGGCACGCGCCTCGAAGAAATCGGCGCGATCGGAATAGCCGGTGACGCGCACGCGACGACCGCCTTCGACCAGCACCTTCACGGTGTCGTCGGGCAGCTTGAGAAGCTGCAGCACGGTGCCGAGCGTGCCGATCGTGTAGATGTCGTCAGGACCGGGATCGTCCTGGCTGGCGTTCTTCTGGGCGATCAGCAGGATCTGCTTGTCGTCCTTCATCACCTCTTCGAGCGCCTTCACGCTCTTTTCGCGGCCGACGAAGAGCGGAACGATCATGCCGGGGAACACGACGATATCGCGCAGCGGCAGGACGGGGTAGACGGTTCCGACTGTACCTTGGGTGGGGGCGTTCATGATGCCTCGCAACGTATGCTGTTAGAGCTACCCGTGCCGCTGCCGCGACCCCCGGACGGGCGGTCGACGGCGTATGAACACGCGCACTCGCTCACAGAGATTGGCCCGGACTGGAGCATGTTCAAGGTCCGTCGGGAAGACCGCCGGTGACGTTTGTCACCGGCGCAACAGAAATCAGGCCGGCGCAGCGGCAATGCCTTCCTTGCGCTCGCCGTGCACATAAAGCGGCTGAGCGCGGCCTTCAATGACTTCACGGTTGATCACGACTTCATCGACACCATCGAGGGACGGCAGGTCGTACATCGTGTCGAGAAGCACCATCTCCATGATCGAGCGCAGGCCACGGGCGCCCGTCTTGCGCAGGATCGCCTTCTGGGCCACCGCGCGCAACGCATCGTCCGTGAACTTGAGCTTCACGTTCTCCATGTCGAACAGCCGCTGATATTGCTTGATCAGCGCATTCTTCGGCCGGGTCAGGATCTCGATCAGGGCGCTTTCGTCGAGATCCTCGAGGGTCGCGACCACCGGCAGGCGGCCGACGAACTCCGGGATCAGGCCGTACTTCAGCAGATCCTCGGGCTCGAGGTCGCGCAGTACCTCACCGGTCCGGCGATCGTCGGGGCCCCTCACCTCGGCTCCGAAGCCGATCGAGGTGCCCTGCCGACGCATGGCGATGATCTTGTCGAGGCCGGCGAAGGCGCCGCCGCAGATGAACAGGATGTTGGTCGTGTCGACCTGCAGGAACTCCTGCTGCGGATGCTTGCGGCCGCCCTGCGGTGGCACGGAGGCGACCGTGCCTTCCATGATCTTCAGCAGCGCCTGCTGCACGCCCTCGCCCGACACGTCGCGGGTGATCGACGGGTTGTCGGACTTGCGGCTGATCTTGTCGACCTCGTCGATATAGACGATGCCGCGCTGCGCCCGCTCGACATTGTAGTCGGCCGACTGCAGCAGCTTCAGGATGATGTTCTCGACGTCCTCGCCGACATAGCCCGCCTCGGTGAGCGTCGTGGCATCGGCCATCGTGAAGGGCACGTCGAGCATGCGGGCCAAGGTCTGGGCCAACAGCGTCTTGCCGCAACCGGTCGGACCGATGAGCATGATGTTGGACTTGGCGATCTCGACGTCGTTCGCCTTGCCGCCGTGGCTCAACCGCTTGTAGTGGTTGTGCACCGCAACGGCGAGGATACGCTTGGCCTGGTCCTGTCCGATCACATAGTCGTCGAGGATCTGGCGGATCTCCTTGGGCGACGGAACGCCGTCCTTGGATTTGACCAGGGTGGTCTTGCTCTCTTCCCGGATGATGTCCATGCAGAGTTCGACGCATTCATCGCAGATGAATACCGTCGGACCGGCAATGAGCTTCCGGACCTCGTGCTGGCTCTTGCCGCAGAAGCTGCAATATAGGGTGTTACGGGAATCGCCCCCGGACTTGGCGGCTGGCATGTCGTTAACGCACCTCCGCTTGGGGGGCCCGTCGACCTGCGAGCCCACACCAAGGCTATGTTAAACGTGCCCCCTGGATCGCGACAACATCAAAATATAGTGTGTCGGCGTGCAAAAGGGAAACAAATGGTCGTGACGACCGCCTAGGAGGCGGCCGCCTGCATCGTCGGAGTCGGCCGCCTGTCGAACACTTCGTCGACCAGGCCGAATTCCTTGGCTTCCTGGGGCGAGAAGAAGCGATCGCGCTCCATCCCCCTCTCGATCTCTTCGAGCGTCCGGCCGGTATGGTTGGCATAGAGCTGATTGAGCCGGGCGCGGGTCAGCAAGATCTCCTTGGCGTGGATCTCGATGTCCGTGGCCTGGCCCTGCGCCCCGCCGGAAGGCTGGTGGATCATGATGCGGGCGTTCGGCAGCGAGAACCGCTTGCCCTTCTCGCCCGCCATCAGCAGCAACGACCCGGCCGAAGCGGCCTGCCCGAACACCAGGGTCGAGATATTCGGCCGCACATACTGCATGGTGTCGTAGATCGCCAGACCCGACGTCACCACGCCGCCTGGCGAATTGATGTAGAAGGAGATGTCCTTCGTGGGGTTCTCGGCTTCGAGGTAGAGAAGCTGGGCGCAGACCAGTCCCGCAACGTTGTCCTCGATCGGACCGTTGAGGAAAATGATCCGCTCCTTGAGCAGCCGAGACCAGATATCGTAGCCACGTTCGCCGCGCGCGGATTGCTCCACGACCATCGGGACGTAGTAGTTGTTGTAGACTTCCAGCGGATCGCGGTCGCGAGCCATCACGGGCCCCCTTGAATTTGATGTCCCTTGAAAAGTGGCAGCGCCGGCGGTCCGGTTCAAGACCGCCGGCTCTGGATCAGTTTGCCGCCTTCTCCGCGGGCTCGTCCTCTTCCTCGGCCTCGCGGGCTGCCTTGAGCAGTTCCTCGGGCGTAACCGACTTCTCGGCGACCTTCGCCAGCTCGAGGATGAAGTCGACGGTCTTCTCTTCGAAGATCGGCGCCCGGAGCTGCTCTTTCAGCTCGGCATTCTTGCCGTAGAATTCCAGCACCTGGCGCTCCTGGCCGGGGTAGCGCATTGCCTCGCGCATCACCGCCTGGTTCAGCTCCTCAGGCGTCACTTCGATGTTGTTGGAGCGGCCGACATCGGCCAGCAGCAGGCCGAGACGGACCCGGCGCTCGGCGATGTCGCGATACTCCTTCTTCATCTTCTCTTCGTCGTCCTCGAGCTTCTGGCCGTTCTTCTTGGCCTCCTCGATACGCTGCCAGATCGCGTTGAATTCGCCCTCCACCAGGCCTTCCGGCACGGTGAACTTGTGAGCGTCGGCAAGCTTGTCGAGCAGCTGGCGCTTCACCATCTGGCGCGAGATCTGGCTGTAGTCCTGGCCGATCCGCTCGGAGACGGCCTTGCGCATGGCTTCGAGGTTTTCGAAGTTGTTCTTCTTCGCCAGCTCGTCGTCAGCGGGCTTGTCGACGAACTCGCGGATCTCCTTGATCGTGCACTTGAAGACGGCATCCTTGCCGGCAAGTTCCGCCGCGCCGTATTCGGCCGGGAAAGCCACCTTCACATCGACCGTCTTGCCGACTTCGGCGCCGACCAGCTGATCCTCGAAGCCGGGGATGAAGGACCCCGAGCCGAGTTCGAGCGTGTAGTCGTTGGCCGCGCCACCCGGGAACTCGGTGCCGTCGATCGAGCCCACGAAGTCGAGCTTGATCGCATCGCCCTTCTGCGCCGGACGCGGCGGATCGACGGGCTTCTGTTCGCGGTTGGCCTTGGCGATGCGGTCCAGCGCCTCGTCGACATCCTTGTCGGGAACGGCGGCCTTCAGCCGTTCGAGCTCGATGCCCGAGAAGTCCAGCTTGCCGATCTCCGGCAGCACTTCGATCGCAACTTCGAACTCGACGTCCTTGCCTTCTTCGAGCTGCTTGAGGTCGACGCGCGGCTGCAGCGCCGGCCGAAGCCCGCGATCCTCGATTGCCTTGGCGGTGCTGGTGTTGACGGCCTGCTCGACGGCCTCGCCGAACAGCGCCTGGCCGTACTGCTTCTTCAGCAGGCTGAGCGGCACTTTGCCCTGGCGGAAGCCGGGCATCTGCGCCGTGCGCGCCAGTTCCGCCAGACGCTCGTCGACCTTCGCCGAGAGGTCGCCGGCCGGCACGACGATCTTGAATTGCCGCTTCAGCCCTTCGGCCGAGAGTTCCGTCACTTGCATCGTCTCACTTCCATTTCCTGGCATTACCTGGTGCGGGCGGAGGGACTTGAACCCCCACGCCTTGCGGCACGAGAACCTAAATCTCGCGTGTCTACCAATTCCACCACGCCCGCCCGATACCGGCCCAAATCGACGACAAGGGCCATCGGGGCGCGCCTCGAAGGCCGAATCGCCGGCCTCTTAGCCCGCGCCCGATCAGCGGTCAATTCGCCGCGCGTGCCATTTGCAACGCCGCCGGAAGTAAACCCGGCAAATCCTCCGCAATCAGCCCCGGAAGCGCGAAGTGCCGCGCACATTCGCCATGCAGCCAGGCAGCAGCGGCGGCGGCGGCGAAGGCCGTCAGGCCACGCGCCATCAACCCGCCGGCGATCCCCGCCAGCACATCGCCTGAACCGGCGGTCGCCAGACCGGGCGAGGCATGCACGTTGACGATCACCCGGCCATCGGGTGCAGCAATCACCGTATCGGGCCCCTTCAGCAGGACGGTCGCTCCGCTCCGTGCCGCGGCCCGGCGGGCCCGAGCGATCTTGCCGCCCTTGCTCTTGGTCTCTCGGTCGTCGATGTCCGGAAACAAGCGGCGAAATTCCCCCTCATGCGGTGTGAGCAAAACTTCACCATCGATCTGCTCGAAGAGCTGTGCCGGCCGTTCGGCGAAACTCGTCAGCGCATCGGCATCGAGCACGACGCGACGCTTCGCCTGCAGCGCGGCAAGGACGGCCAGTCTGGTCCGGTCTTCGACTCCGGCCCCAGGGCCGAGCAGCATCGCATTGCGCCGCTCATCCGTGAGGAGCCCGGCAAAGTCCGCAGCCGTGTCGGCCTCGACGACGAGGTTGCCCGGTTCGGCCCCCTGGTAGACCGGCATCGCGGCGCGCGGCGCCGCAATGGTCACCAGGCCTGCCCCTGCCCGCCGGCCGGCGAGTGCGGCCAGGCGAGCGGCCCCGGTCGCGTGGGCGCCCCCCAGAACCGTGAGGTGACCCCGCCGATACTTGTGGTCGGAGACGTCCTCCCGCAGCAGCTCGCGCCACAGCGCCGGTTCGTTGCGCCACTGCCGAGGCCCGATGGCCGCGAGGGCCGTCGCGGGAATGCCGATATCGACGATGGTCAGCATGCCGCACCGTTTCAGCCCCTCCTCCGAATAGTGGCCGGGCTTGGCGCGAAAAAAGGTGACGGTGCAGATGGCGTGGACCGCCCGCCCCAGCACCAGCCCGCTGTCTCCATGGAGGCCGCTCGGCACATCCACGGCGACCACCGGCAAACGGCGCTCGTTCAACCGATCGATCAGGTCACCCGCAGCCCCATCGATCGGGCGCGACAGGCCTGCGCCGAACAAGGCGTCGACCACCAGCGGGTCGTCCTCCAGGAGGGCGGCCGACAGCGGCTCGACCTCGCCTTTCCAGCTTTCAGCCGCCCACGCGGCATCGCCTTTGAGAGCAGCGCGGGTACCGGCCAACGCCACACGAACGGGCCAGCCCGCTTGGCACAGCCTGCGTGCGACAACAAAACCGTCGCCGCCGTTGTTCCCGGGGCCACACAGCACGGCCACGGGTCGGCGCGGCCAGCGCTGCATGACGGCAGTCGCTACGGCCCTGCCCGCCGTTTCCATGAGCGTCGTCCCCGGGGTGCCGGCAGCGATGGCAAAGGCGTCCGCCTGGGCCATTTCGGCGCAGCTCAGCAGGATGGAAGCGTTGTGGGGGGTGATGTCGGTCATTTCCGCTTATGAGCGCCACTGAAGTGGCGCGCTCCCAGCCATGAGCGTCATCGCTGGGAGCGCGGCACTCCAGTGCCGCTCATGGTCTTCGCGTTAGGAGTCCCCCTCCCCCGCAAGGAGGGAGAAGGAGAAGAGAGAGATCCAAGGATAAACACGGGCGATTGGGGCGGCCGACCGGACTTGAACCGGCGACATCCAGAATCACAATCTGGCGCTCTAACCAACTGAGCTACGGCCGCCATCGTGGATCGCTCCCGACGAAGCGGCGCCTTCCTACGCTTCGACGAGGAGAGCGTCAAGAAACTGCCGGAGTCGGCGGCAGCAGACGGTCGATCGCCAGGATCCAGATGGCGCAGGCCTCTTCGAACGACTGGCCGAAGAATTCACGCATCCGCGCCCAGCTTTCGAAATCGATCAGGGCTTCGATCGCCAGGATCGTCTGGCGCCGCTCGACGGCATCGAGTGTGGAAAGCTCCGGCTCGTACATCGCCTCCATGCGGCGGATGACCAGCTCGCGGATCTGGTGGATTCGCGCCTTGAGCTCCACGGAGTCGCCCTGGTTGGCATTGAGGGCACGCCACAGCGGCAGCCATTCCTCGCATACCCTGCCCCGCATCTCGACATGTATCCGCAGGCGCGCGGCGCGATCGCCGTGCGGCGGGCGTTCGGCGACGCTGTCGGCGGCCTGCAGCATGGCATGATCGGTTGCGGCGATCCGTAGCGAGTGAAGATCCGGGAAGCGCTCGAACACCGAACGGATGGAGTATCCGGCACGGGTCGCGATAGCGGCCGCGGTCGGAATCTGCGGGCTCTCGCGCAGCAGCAGCAGATAGGCTTCGATGATGATCTGGCGCGTCCGTGCGCTGCGCAGCCGACGGCCGTCTATTCGGACGGGACTGATAGCCTTCGGCGCAGTCGTCGTCATGTCTGCCTCGGGGCGCTAGGGATCGGTCGCCGATCGCGGCAGCAGCCGATCGATCGCCTGTATCCAGGCCAAGCAGGCCTCGTCGAACGACAAGTCGAAGAACTCTCGCATGCGGGCCCAGCTCTCGACATCGGTGAGCGCCTCGAGCGCGATCACGAGCTGTCGCCGCTCGCCTTCGGCGACGGTCTCGAGTTCCGGCTGATACATCGCCTCCAGCCGCCCCATGACGCGCTCGCGCGAGCCTCTGATGCGGTCCTTCAGCTCCTCCGAATTGCCCTGGTTGACAATCAGGGAACGCCACAGCGGCAGCCACCTCTCGCAAACCTGAGCCCGTGCGCGAACCTGCGAGCGGATCCTCATCGCGCGGTCACCCTCGAGTTCGTTGGGGGGCGCCAAGGCCGTGACCTGCGCCATCGCATAGTCGACGGCGGCAATCTGCAAGGTGAGGATATCCGGGAAGCGTTCGAACACCGATCTCACCGAATAGCCGGCTTTCTCGGCAATCTCGGCAGCCGTCGGGACGCGCGGCGAAAAGGCATCGGCGAGCGCCAGGTAGGCTTCGATGATGAGCTGCTTTGTCCGCTCGCTGCGCAAACGGCGACCGTCGATTCGCATGGGCTTCTTTATCGACGTGTCCGACACGTGGCTGGGTTCCACTGGCAATGAGTTGGCCTCAGGCCTGGGGCGGTGTCGGCGGCAGCATCCGGTCGATAGCCCGGATCCAGACGGCGCAGGCTTCGGCGAAGGACAGGCCGTGCATCTCGCGCATGCGTGCCCAGCTTTCCATATCGGTCAGCGCCTCGAGCGTGATGAGCATGTTCCTCCGGTCGGTCTCCGCGAGCGTTGACAGCTCGGGTTGGTACATGATCTCCAGACGCTCCATCGTACGGGTCCGGGCAAAACGTAGCCGCGCCTTGAGCGCATCGTCCTCGTCGACGTTGAAGGTCAGCGCCCGCCACAGCGCAACGCCGCGCTCGCAGGTTCCGGCCCGGGTTTCGACCTGGGATTTGATGCGGGTCGGCCGGTCAGCATCGACGTCGCGGGCCGGCGCCAAGGCCGCGGCATGGGCAAGGCCATAGTCGGCAGCGGCGACCCGCAGCGTATGCAGGTCGGGGAAACGTTCGAACACGGAGCGCACGGAATAGCCCGCGCGTTGGGCGATTTCGGCCGCCGTCGGAACGGGCGTCGTCGGCCTCTCCCGCAGCAGGGCGAGATAGGCTTCGATGATGAGCTGCTTCGTCCGCTCGCTGCGCAGACGGCGGCCATCGATTCGGGAGGGTTTGAAAACGGCGGAGGCTGACACAGGGTTATGCTATCGACGAATATATTGGCAATGTCACTGCAGTAATATTACGCACAGACCTTGCCAAAAATCGATCCTAAAGAAGTGTAACAATTGCAGCCTCGCCTCGCCAGACTGCAACTTGTCTTAAGCGGACCGCCTAAAATGAGAGGCCAGGCGATCGATGGCACTGTCCAGGGTCGCGTCGTGCTTGCAGAAGCAGAAACGCGCAAAGTGCCGCGGCGCCTGCCCGGAATCGTCGAAAAAGGCGCTCACCGGCACGGCCGTCACACCGGCCTCGACGGTGATGTGCCGACAGAAATCCTCGTCCGTGCCGTTGAAGCCAAGCGGCCGGAAGTCCGTGGTTACGAAATAGGTACCGTGCGCCGGCAAGACGTCGAACCCGATGCTGGAGAGCGCCCCCGCCAACCGATCGCGCTTGCGCTGCATATCCAGCGCCAGGCCCGAAAAATAGCCATCGCCCAGCCGAAGTCCGACCGCCGCCCCCCATTGCAGGTTCGGCGGCGTCGTGAAGGTCATGAATTGATGGGTCTTGGCGATCGGCTTCATCAGACCGGGCGCCGCGGTGACGTAACCCACCTTCCAGCCGGTCAGGCTGAAGCTCTTGCCGGCCGAACCGATCCTCGCCGTCCGGTCGCGCATGCCGGGCCGGGTCATCAGCGACACGTGCCGACGGTCGTCGAAGATGATGTGCTCGTAGACCTCGTCGCAGATCGCATAGGCATCGTGCTTGAGGCAAAGCCCTGCGATGAAGTCGAGCTCCTCAACGTCGAACACCTTGGAGCACGGGTTCATCGGCGTGTTGAACAGGATCAGCTTCGTCCGGTCGCTGAAGGCCGCTGCGAGCTCGTCCTTGGGAAGACGCCAGTTCGGCAACTCCAGGCGAACCAGCTTGGGCACACCGCCGGCGCGACGCACCATCGGCAGGTAAGAATCGTACAGCGGCTCGATCAGAACCACCTCGTCACCCGGTTCGATCAGACCGAATAGGCAGTCGCCCAACGCCTCGGTGGCCCCCGAGGTGACGAGGACCTCGCTTTGCCAATCGACGTCCAGCCCCTGGAACCGCTTGGCATGATCGGCCACCGCCTGGCGCAGTTCCGGCAGGCCCATCATCGGCGGGTACTGGTTGTGGCCGTTGAGCAGGTAGTCGGCCGCTGCCGTGCGAACCTCGTCCGGTCCCTTGTCGTCGGGAAAGCCCTGTCCGAGATTGACCGAGTTGTGCTCGCGGGCCAGTGCCGACATCACTTCAAAGACCGTCGTGCCGAGGCCGGCCATCAGCGAATTCGCGGATTTCATCGAAACTACCGTTCTGCCTTTTCTTTGGGCATCAATTGGCCCCAAAAACAATCAAACCGCCTACGCATCGGACAATCCATTCCGACGTCGATCTCCCAGTTCGGCGAGTCGATCTGTGGAAAACTTTGGCATGAAATTTGCGTAAAGCCTATCAACAGCGAGCTCTCCCAACCGGGAGGGCCCGGTGTCTGCGTGCGGAGTGTCTCAAGCCAATGAAGAAGATCGAAGCGATCATCAAGCCTTTCAAACTGGACGAGGTGAAAGACGCCCTCAACCAGATCGGCCTGAAGGGCATCACTGTCCTGGAAGCCAAGGGTTTCGGTCGCCAGAAGGGCCACACCGAACTCTATCGCGGCGCCGAATACGTCGTCGACTTCCTGCCCAAAGTGAAGATCGAGCTGATCATCGAGGACGAGATGGTCGAAAAGGCCGTCGAGGCGATCCGCAGCTCGGCCCACACCGGCCGCATCGGCGACGGCAAGATCTTCGTGTCGAGCATCGACGACGCAATCCGAATTCGTACTGGCGAGCGTGGTGACGCCGCCGTATGAGGACCGGCCTTCTGGGGCTGGAGACGTAACCACAAGTAGAGGGACGAACGACAAATGGATGCCAAGCAAGTTCTCGCGATGATCAAGGAAAAGGACGTCAAGTTCGTTGACTTCCGCTTCACCGATCCTCGCGGCAAGTGGCAGCATACGGCCCGTATGGCCTCGGCCACCGACGAGGGCACGTTCGTCGACGGCGTGATGTTCGACGGTTCGTCGATCGCCGGCTGGAAGGCGATCAACGATTCCGACATGATCCTGATGCCGGACCCCTCGACCGCCGTGCTCGATCCCTTCACGGCGCAGACCACCTTGGTCGTGACCTGCGACGTCGTCGAGCCGTCGACCGGCCAGCTCTATGCCCGCTGCCCGCGCTCGACCGCCAAGCGCGCCGAAGCCTTCATGAAGTCGTCGGGCATCGGCGACACCGCCGTGTTCGGTCCCGAGCTCGAATTCTTCGTATTCGACGACGTCCGCTACGACGTCCAGATGGGCGGCAGCTTCTACTCGATCTCCTCGAATGAATCGCCCTGGAACTCCGGTGCGGCGGTCGAGGGCGGCAACCTCGCCCATCGTCCCGGCGTCAAGGGCGGCTACTTCCCGGTGCAGCCGGTCGACACGCACAACGACCTGCGCGCCGAGATGATGTCGGTCTGCTCCGACATGGGCCTGATCATGGAGATCCACCATCACGAGGTGGCACCGGCCCAGAACGAGCTCGGCTTCCGGTTCGACACGCTGGTGAAGACCGCCGACAACGTGCAGAAGTACAAGTACACCCTGCACAACGTCGCCCACAGCTACGGCAAGTCGCTGACCTTCATGCCGAAGCCGCTCTACGGCGACAACGGCTCGGGCATGCACACCCACCAGTCGATCTGGAAGGACAACAAGCCGCTGTTCGCCGGGTCGGGCTATGCTGACCTGTCGGAGACGGCGCTGTACTACATCGGCGGCATCATCAAGCACGCCAAGGCGCTCAACGCCTTCTGCAACGCCAGCACCAACTCCTACAAGCGCGTCATTCCGGGCTTCGAGGCGCCGGTGCTGCTCGCCTACTCCTCGCGCAACCGCTCGGCCTCGTGCCGCATCCCCTACTCGGCTTCGCCCAAGGGCAAGCGCGTCGAGGTTCGCTTCCCCGATCCGTCGGCCAACCCCTACCTCGCCTTCGCGGCGATGCTGATGGCCGGCCTCGACGGCATCCAGAACAAGATCCATCCGGGCGATCCGATGGACAAGAACCTGTACGACCTGCCGCCGGAAGAGCTCTCGAAGGTTCCGACCGTCGCAGGCTCGCTGCGCGAAGCCCTGAACTCGCTCGACGCCGACCGCTCCTTCCTCACCAAGGGCGGCGTGTTCACCGACGACCAGATCGACGCCTACATGGAGATCAAGTGGGAAGAGGTCTACAACTGGGAACACCAGCCGGCGCCGGTCGAATACAAGATGTACTACTCGATCTGAACGTTCCGATTCCGGATCATGGAAGGGCCCGCTGTTGCGGGCCCTTTTTTTGTTGGACACTCGCGGCCTTCTTCCCCCTCTCCCCCCTTGGGGGAGAGGTTGGGTGAGGGGGCGATACGCGTCCGTCGCTGCCCCCTCACCTAGCCTCTCCCCCTCGCGGGGGAGAGGAACATGACATTCAAAGGACACGACGATGGGCTGGATGGACGACGCGATGACCGAACTGCGGCCCTGGATCGGGCGCGTGCGCACCGTCGAGGACGATATCGGCATGATGGCCGTCCGCCGCGTCGCTGCGACCTTCAACGTCGATCCGGAGTCGATCAAGCGCGGCCAGGAGCTGCCGCCGCACTGGTTCACGGTGTTCTTCGGCGAGACCATCCGCCAGGGCGAGCTCGGCCCCGACGGCCATCCCAACAAGGGCATCGTCCTGCCGCCCATCCCCATGCCGCGCCGCATGGGCGCCGGCCGGCGCGTCGAGATCATGGGCCGCCTGCGGGCCGGCGAACCGGCCATCAAGAAGGCCGAGGTCGCCGACATCGTTCCCAAGACCGGCCGTTCGGGCGACATCTTCGTGCTCACCATGCGCCATACGATCGAACAAGCCGGCAAGCCGATCGCCGTCGACACGTTCGATGCCATCTATCGTCCTGCCGTACCGGCCGGCCAGAAGACCACGGCAACGGTGGCCAGCAAGGCCCGCAACGATCAGGCCTGGAACGAGACGACCCAGCTCACCAACACGATCAATTTCCGCTACGGCGCCGTGACCTGGAACGCCCACCGCATCCACTACGACGGCGACTACACCCGCAGCGAAGAAGGCTATCCCGCCATCGTCTCCAACGGCGGCCTGTCCATGCACCTCATGGTCGATGCCGCCCTGAAGCACGCCCAGGGCGCCCTCACCGGCTATACCGCCCGCCTCGTCCACCCGCTCTGGGTCGGCGACCTGATCGACGTCCGCGGCGAGCCGCAAAAGGACGGCAGGCTCAAGATCTGGGCGGCCGACAAGAACGGCGTGCTGTGCGGCGAGATGGATCTGGAGTTCGCCCCGAAGGAGGCCAGCGCGTGAGTGGTCCCCTCGACGGTATCCGTGTCGTCGACCTGACCACGGTCGTGGTCGGCCCCATCTGCACGCGCACCCTGGCCGACTACGGCGCCGAAGTGATCAAGGTCGAGGCCCCCGGGGGAGATCTGCTGCGCACCATGGCGCAAGGCAGCCGCAACCCCGGCATGTCGGGCAAGTTCATCAACTTCAACCGCAACAAGCGGTCGATCGTCCTCGACCTCAAGAAGCCCGAAGCATTGGCGGCGCTGCATCGCCTGATCGAACGCGCCGACGTTTTCGTGAGCAACGTCCGTCCCGAGGGGCTTGCCCGCGCCGGGCTCGATCACGCGAGCCTGGCGCCGCGCAATCCGCGGCTGATCCACTGCTCCATCCTCGCCTTCGGCCGCGGCGGCCGATACTACAACCGGCCGGCCTACGATCCGATCGTGCAGAGCCTGTCGGGCGTTGCCGGCACCCTGGAGCGGGCGACCGGCGAGCCGCGCTTCGTGCCGATGGTGATGAGCGATCACACGACCGGCCTGATCGCCGCCCAGTGCATCGGCTTCGCTCTCTATCGCCGCGAAAAGACCGGCCGTGGCGAGGCGATCGACGTGCCGATGCTGGAAAACATGGCGTCGTTCGTCTCCAGCGAGCATCTGGGCGCGGCCACCTTCGATCCGCCGATCGGCCCCAGCGGTGATGGCCGCTTGCTGAGCCCCGACTACCGCCCGCTTCCCACCAGGGACGGCTACATCACCGTCGGACCGAACACCAACCCGCAGGCTTTCGCCTTCTTCGACGCCATCGGGCGGCCTGAGCTCAAGAAGGATCCGCGCTTCGACAGCGCCGCCTCGCGCACGGCGAATGCCGCCGCCTACTTCGAGGTCCGCAAGCAGGGGCTGGCACAGAAGACCACCGCCGAATGGCTGGAGATCTTCGACCGGCTGGACGTGCCCGCGGCGCGCTACAACTCGATCGACGACCTGCTGACCGATCCGCATCTCAGCGACGTCGGCTTCTTCCAACCGGAGGAACATCCCAGCGAGGGCCCGATCCGCCGCTCGCGGCGCGCCAACACCTTCTCCGGCGGCGAGCGCGCCACGGAAACGCACGCGCCACGGCTCGGCGAGCACACCCGATCAGTGCTGGCCGAACTGGGTTACGCCGCCACGGAGATCGATGCCCTGCTCGCCGCGGGCGCGGCACGCTGAGCACACAGCGACAAGTGCCTCATCGGACCGCGGGCCTCCAGGGCCGCCTCATGGGCCTTGTGCGATCAGGAAGACGCATGAGCGGGCCTGGAGGCCCGCGGTCCAAAGGAGGATTTCCCTCGACATTTGAAATGGGAAAGAAAGGGAGACAGCTCACCTCTCGCCTTCCAGGCCGCGGGGCCTGAGCGCCGTGAAGATCGCCAGGCCCACCAGCATGACCAGCGCGATGACCGCAAACGCGATTCCCCAGGCCAACGGCGATGCGCCGCCGGCGAGATCCAGGGTCCATCCGACGATCAACGGGCCGACGAAGCCTCCGGCGTAGCCAAGCGTCGAATGGACGGCGAGCGTTGCGCCGCGTCGGGCCGGTTCGGCATTGCCCGCAGCACCGGCCGTCAGCGACGACGAGTCCAGCCACACGATCATCCCATAGGCGACGAGCAGAATGACGGCCAGCCAGTAATTGGCCGTACCGAAGATCGCCACGCCTCCGGCAAAGAGGATCGACAGGATCAGGGCAGCCGTCACCAGCTGGCGACGGCCGAAGCGTATCGACGCTTCGTTACCGACAATGCTGGTCAGCGTGCCGGCGAGCGCGAGCACGGTGACGACCAGCGCCGGCGACAAGGTCTGATCTGCAAAGTTCGTATAGCCCGCGACGAAGGCCAGGAAGGCCACCCCCCAGCCGCGCAGCGCGCTCATCTCGAGCGTGTGCACGCAGTAGACCACGGAGTAGGCAAAGGCCGAGGTGTTGCGAACGACCGGCCGGAAGTCGAATAGCCCGCCCTGGCTCTTGGCCCTGGGCGGTGGCGTTCGGCGCGGGACGACGGACGCCACGGCAATCCAGGCAATGGCCGCCGTCCCTGCCGAAATCATGAACGCCGACCGCCAGCCGAAGTGACTGGCCAGCACGTCGCCGAGCAGAAACGAAATCGCCCCCGAAATGCCGATGCTGGCGGCATGGCCGGTGACCGCCCGAGACATCATCTTGGCGTCGACCTGGTCGGCCAGCAGCTTGAGGCCGGTCATGTAGGTTCCCGCCCAGCCCATCCCGGCGAGCGCCCGCGTGGCAAAGGCCGACCAGAAGCCCTCGGCGAACAGGCCGAACAGGAGATGCCCGATGACGGTGCACCCTACCCCGAAAAGATAAACCCTCTTGGCATCGATCCTGTCGGTCAGCGTGACCAGCACCGGAACCGAGACCATGTAGGTCCCGAAGAAGATCGCGGTGATCCAGCCCGCCTCGCTGTTGGTCAGCGACCAGAGCTGCATCATTTGCGGCAGCAGGGCCGGCCAGAAGCCCGCCCCGATCTGCACGAAGACCTGTGCCCCACAGACGACCACGACCTGGCGAAGGGCCGAGGAATGCCCCGCCACACTAGTCTGCATGCTGCGGGCTCGCGGCGGGGACGCGGATCAAGCACAACGCCAGAACCGCACTGAGGCTGAGCCCCGATGTCACCAACAACACTCCTGCCCCCATGCGATCGATCAGTATCGAGAATACAAGCGGCGCCCCAGCCGACAGAAACCGCGACGGCATGCCGAGCAGCCCCAGCCGGTAGCCGTAGTTCTGCGGCCCGTACAAGGCGAGCGGTACGGTCCCACGGGCGATCGTGATGATGCCGTTGCCCATACCATGAAGGACGGCGAACGCGCCCGCAGCAACGCCGCCGCCCGCCACCGCGATCACCGCGGCCCCTACGGGATGAGTCGTCGTCGCAAGCCGCGCCGAGACCAGCGGATGAATGCGGCTGAGGAAGCTCGCCTCGAGCATCCGGGCACCGACCTGGGCCGGCCCGATAAGCGCGCCCGCCGCAATGGCCTGTGCGGGGGATGCGCCTGCGGCTTCCGCGATACGGGGAAAATGCGCCGCCATGCCGGCCGTGACGATCCAGGCTGCCGCAAACGCGAAAGCGAGCAAGACCATGGTGCGATCGATCGGTACAGGCGCGTCGGCCACCTTGGCACTGACGGCCAGATCCCTGGGGCGCGGCAAGAAGTAGTTGAGCGGTAGACCGAGGACGATATGGGCGGCGGCCCAGGCCAGGCAGGTATCCCGCCAGCCGACTTCGGAAGCGCCCCAGGCGGTCAGCGGCCACCCGATGGTACTGGCGAAGCCGGCCAGCAGGGTGATGCCCGTAATGGCTCCTCTGGCGTCGCGGCCGTAGAGGCGACCAAGGGTCGCGAATGCCGCATCGTACAGGCCCAGGCCCATGCCGATCCCCATCAGCACCCAGGCAAGGGCGAACATGACGTAGGAATGCGCATAGGCCAGCAGGCAAAGTGCAGAGGCAAACAGGAGGCTTGAAATCGACAGCACCCCATTGCCGCCGGCGCGGTCGATGGCGCGACCGACTTTGGGACCGATCAGGGCAGAGATAATCAAAGAGGCGGAGAAAGTTCCAAAGAACAGGTTGGTCGACAGGCCGACATCCTGGGAAATGCCATCGGCAAGAACGGCCGGCAGGTAGTAGGTCGAGCCCCAGCCCAGTGTCTGAGCCGTGCCAAGAGCAATGATCGTGGGAAGGCGACTCGTCTGCATCAGTACGCTGGTGTTTCCGGTTCCAGAGGGATGACCCACTCCCGGTCCGGCGCAATGACGGCACCGCCGCGCAGCTTGCCGCGTTCGATCGAGGGCCATTTCGCCAACAGCGCTGGCGGCAGCTCGCGCCCATCCTGTGCAGACAGCCACATGCGCATGAGGTGTCGCTTCGGGGCGGGCGGCGGATGATCCACGTAGGCCGTTCGCGCGTGGAACACCACGTGATTGTGCAAGTACTGGATGTCGCCGGGCCTGAAGGGAATCTTGAGGCCGAAGCGTGGGTCGGCGCACAGCTCGTAGAACAGATCCAGTGCCTCGCCCAGCTCTGCCGTCAGCGGCGGAGCATCCTCGAATCGCCTAACCGACTCGACATAGAGGCGGACGGGCGCAAAACCGGTGAACGAATCGTTGTACCAGTTGAAAAGCGGCATCTCGTACCAGCCCTTGCCACCGGCGGGCACTTCACCCCGGCGGTCCATGGGAATTGGCCGGTAGAGCGCCGAGCAAAGATCGGGGCGCGTGCGCATCATCTCGTCATGGACGGCGACGCCGCTCACGATGGCGCTCTCGCCGCCGGACAGGGAGGTCGCAAGGCAAAGCAACGCCACGACGTCGCACGAATCGACATGGAAGGAGAGTTCGGCGTTGGTCTGCGTGATGCGCTTGTTCATGTCATCGACCGAGGTACCGATATCGATCACGTGGCCGATCAGATGGCCATTGCGATTCTGCGGCACGGGATCGCCGATATGGCGGGATACCCCCCAGTACACCCGCATGCGGAAGTCCGGGTCCCAGTTGGAGACGGGCAGACCACGCAGATAGCCGAAGCCCACCTCGTTCAGCACGCGATGCCGGAGCGCGGCGAGCTTCGGCGCGAGCCCAGGCAGCGGAAAGTCCGCCTGGGCGATGGAGCGGATGTCGAGACCGGCTGCCTTGGTGGCAGCCGCTGCATTCTCGATCTCGGCGATGTCGGCCGACGTCACATGCAGCGCCCAGGCGTCGTAGTCCTTGAACGCCGCCGCTTGCCAGGCAAAGGAACCAGCAAGTGGCCCCGGGGGCATCGGCGCCCGGGGTGCCGGGGCGGTCATCCGCAACACCCGCTCTTGGCAGTGATGGCAGGCTTGGGGGCGCAGCTCGCCCCTGAGACCACTGCCGTGTCGCCGGTCGCCGGCGCACAGCAACCAGCCGCTGCTGCTTCAACGCTCGCCGACGGCGCCGGCCCGCTGCAGACCCCCGTCTCCGGCAGCACCAGTTCCACGCGCCGGGCCGCCTCATGATCACCTGCAAGTTCGGCCGCGATGGAACGAACCTGCTCATAGCCCGTCGCCATCAGAAAGGTCGGCGCACGACCGTAGGATTTCATGCCCGCGAAGTAGAACCCTGCTTCAGGCTGGGCGAGCTCCCGGGCGCCATGAGGACGCACCGTCCCGCAGCTATGGAGGTTGGGATCGATCAGCGGCGCCAGGATCGGCGGGCACTCCAGGGCCGGATCCAACGAAATCCTGACTTCACGCAGGAAATCGAGATCAGGCCGGAAGCCGGTCGCGACGATCAATTCGTTGACGGTGACAGAGCGGCCGCAACAGGCGGACCCACCGCCAATGCGCAGATACTCGCCATCCCGACTGAGATGAGAAACCCTGAAGCCGGTCTCGCTCCGGATCTTGCCACTGGCGACAAGCGCCGCGAAGGCGCTGCCCAGGGCGCCGCGTGCGCGAAGCTGATCGGCGGCACCGCCGCCGAAGGACTTCGACGGGTCGTCATTGCGCAACAGCCAGACAATCGTGGTCGTAGGCGCGTCTTCCTTGAGCTTGGCGAGTTCGAGCAATGTGCCAACGGCAGAGTGGCCGCCGCCCAGGACAGCAACAGATCGGCCGGCGTAGCGGGCACGGTCGCGGCCGAGAATGTCGGGCATGCCGTAGGCCACCCGATCCTGAACCTCGGTTTCGCCGATCGCCGGCAGACCATTGGCGCCTGCCGGATTCGGCGTGAACCAGGTCCCGGTGATGTCGATAACGGCGTCGGCGCGCACGCTTTCAGGACCCTTGCCATTCTGGCAGCGAACATCGAAGGGAGCCGCGTCACGCCCCTTGGTCTTGACCTTGTCGAAGCCGGCGCGAGCGATGCTGGTCACCTTGCAGCTCGTGCGAATGCGGTCTTTCAACCGGGTGCGCTCGGCCAAGGGCTCGAGGTACTGCTCCACGAGCTCTGCGCCGGTCGGATAGTGGTCGGGCTGTGGCTTGTTCCAACCGATCTCGGACAGCAGCCGCTCGGACGACTTGTCAACGTTGAATTCCCAGGGCGAGAAGGCCTGGACATGGCCCCACTGACGAACGGCGTGGCCAACCCGCGGCCCGACTTCGAGCACAATAGGCTCCAGCCCCCGCTCCAACAGGTGGGCTGCCGCCGCGAGCCCTACCGGCCCTGCGCCCAGGATGGCGACCGTCTTGGGCTTGGTCATCGAATCAGGCATAGTCGTCTCCCATATTACTAGAATCGTCGAAATACCACGGCAAAAAAAGTAGCTGCGTGACGGAACCTAGGCAGCAACCGGCGGCAGTTTGATCGGTGTATCGGAAGCGCAGGTCCCTTCGGCACAGCACTGCTCCACCATGTACTCGATAAGGCCCCGCATGACCGGATAGTTGGTGTGGCAATGCAGCGTCGACCCCTCACGCGTCTGCGTCACCAGACCGACCGCCACGAGGGCCTTGAGATGATGGGAAAGCGTCGACCCCGGGACATTCAAGCGTTCCTGGAGTCGGCCGACCGGCATTCCCTCTTGGCCGGCCCTGACGAGGGCGCGATAGATCTTGAGCCGGGTCGGATTCCCGAGGGCTTCAAGGCGGGAAGCGGCATCTTCAAGCTTCATGCTGAAAATGTAGAGCCGCGGCCCGGATTGTCAACTGTATTTCTAGATTTATCGAAATCATGAATTGGGCGGCACGCGTCGACCGCTCGCATCGACAATGAGCGTGCGGCCATCCTCCTTGAAGAAAGGACCGGCCGGCAGGCGATCGAGGAGATCGAGGACCACCTCGCTTGGGCGGCACAGCCTGACGCCCCGCGGTGTGCACACGATGGGGCGATTGACCAGTACCGGATGCTCGATCATGGCAGCCAGAAGCCTGTCGTCATCAACCGCAGGATCGAGCAGCCCGAGCTCCTCCGCCGGCGACTTCGTCGTCCGCAGTGCCGTCCGTGGCGTCAAGTCGGCCGCCGCAAACAACGCCAGAAGCTGCGGCCTCGACCACCCGTCCTTCAAATACTCGATGATGGTGGGTCGATAGCCAGCCGCCTCGACAATCGCGACGACGTTGCGCGATGTTGCACAGTCTGGATTGTGATGGATGACGATCTTCATGAGTGCCCCGACCTGTCGCTGCCCTCGCGGCGCGCTCGGCGCTTCACAGCCGTTCCGTTCTCGTACCAAGGCCGACTGGCGTTGACGATGCGGACCACGGAAAGCATCACCGGCACTTCGATGAGAACGCCGACCACCGTGGCGAGCGCCGCACCGGAGCTGAAGCCAAAAACGCTTATGGCGGCCGCGACAGCCAGCTCGAAGAAGTTGCTGGCGCCGATCAACGCCGACGGCGCCGCCACGCAGTGCGCCTCCCCTGTCGTGCGGTTCAGGAGATAAGCCAGACCGGAATTGAAATAGACCTGGATGAGAATCGGCACGGCCAGCAGGGCGATGATGAGCGGCTGCGCAATGATCTGTTCCCCCTGGAAGCCGAACAGCAGCACCAGTGTGGTCAGAAGCGCGACGAGCGACAGAGGCTGCAGATACTTCAGAAGCGCGTCGAGGCCCGCCGGACCGGCCGCCGACAGCGCACGCGTCCGAAGAAGCTGCGCCAGGACGACCGGCACGACGATATAGAGCCCGACGGAGAGCAGAAGCGTCTCCCAGGGAACCGTAATGGCGGACAGGCCCAGCAGCAGCCCGACGATCGGCGCAAAGGCAAAGACCATGATCGTGTCGTTCAACGCGACCTGTGTCAGGGTGAAGTCCGGCTCGCCCTCCGACAAATTGCTCCAGACGAACACCATCGCGGTACAGGGGGCGGCCGCCAGCAGGATCAGGCCGGCGATATAGCTGTTGATCTGATCGGCCGGCAGGTAAGGCCGGAATAGATAGCTGATGAAGAACCAACCCAGCGCAGCCATCGAAAACGGCTTCACCGCCCAGTTGATGAACAAGGTGACCCCGATGCCGCGCCAATGGGTGCGCACCTTGCTGATTGCCGCAAAATCCACCTTGATCAGCATCGGAATGATCATCAGCCAGATCAGCGCAGCGACCGGCAGATTGACATGAGCAATCTCGGCGTTGCCGATGGCATGGAACACGCCCGGCAGCACATGCCCCAGGGCAATGCCCACGACAATGCAGAGCGCCACCCACAGGGTCAGATAGCGCTCGAAAAGTGACATGGCCGATTTCGCCGAGGCGGCCGCCAGACCTCCCGCCGCGTGGGCCGTTTCCGTCATCGCCGGCCTCCCGCCTGCTTGCGGGTCCTGGTCTGCGCCGGCTGCGGAACGCAGATTGCCGCGGTGGTTCCCATGCCACAGCAGTTCTCGGTGAGAAAACCGATCAAGGCGTTCATGCGCTCATAGTTGGCGGCATAGATCAGCGACCGCCCTTCGCGCCGCACCACCACCAGCCCCGCATGACGAAGCTGCGCCAGATGAAATGACAGCGTAGGCGATGGGATGCCGAGTTGGTCGGCAACCTGGCCGGCCGCGACGCCCTCATTGCCGGCCTCCACCAGGAGACGGAAGACCTGCAGACGGTTTTCCTGCGCAAGGGCTGACAGCGCGGGAACGACATCCTTTATTTCCATGATTCCATTCTTATCGAATAGTCGAATACTATGTCAATCACCCGCCCTCGGGGACAAACTGGCACCGATAGCTTCTTGTCAGCGACGCATTTCCGGCAGGTCCCGACCGCGACCCTCAAAGCGCGGGGGTTACCCTGCGCGGAGCCCGCCTCATGTCATTTCTTCGCATAACGACGAAGACGCTTGAGCGGGCCTGGAGACCCGCGGTTCGCGATGAACTGCCATCTCGGTTGCTTCTTGTTAGGGCCGCGCTCCCAGCAAAATGCTCATGGTCGGGAGCGCGCGACTGCGCGCGGAGTAACCTCCGCGCTGAAGTCACGCTCATTAGCAGTACCCCAGACCCCTCCGCCCGCGACGACGCGGGCATCCGGCCGCTAAGGCTGTGAAGCCTTAGCGGCGACCCATTTGAATGGGGCGGCGGGGCTGCCCTACCCGATCAGAACGGCCGGTCGCCTTCGATCAGCACGCGTTGCATGACCCGCGTCTCGCCGACCGGGTAGTCGATGACGACGCGGTGCATGGTGGCGCGGTTGTCCCAGACCACGATGTCGCCGACGTTCCAGAC
>Ga0209933_1000541_pt1 | contig 64602 bp, 55 predicted proteins | sample ThiBiot_300_biof_FD_183944 | JGI IMG/M metagenome (GOLD analysis project Ga0209933, IMG submission 183944) | Wastewater bioreactor microbial communities from Cape Town, South Africa - Thiocy_cont_300_biof (SPAdes) | ecosystem: Engineered > Bioremediation > Thiocyanate > Unclassified | place...
AAAGACGCCATTGCCTCCTGCGCGATCATTGCCGAGCTAACCGCCTATGCCAAAGATCAGGGCAAGAGCCTGTTCGACATGCTGATGGCCATGTACATGGAAAATGGCTTCTATTACGAAGCGTTGGTATCGCTGACGAAGAAAGGTAAATCAGGTGCCGAAGAAATTCAGAAAATGATGGCCGACTTCCGGGCCAACCCTCCAAAATCGATTGCCGGATCGCCTGTCGTACGTGTCGATGATTATAAAGCACTAACACGATTGGATGCACAGTCTGGTGCAACGACGGCCATTGAAGCGGGGAAAATGGGTATTGAATCGTCCAACGTATTACAATTCTTTACCGAAGATGGGACCAAGGTATCAGCTCGTCCGTCGGGTACTGAGCCTAAAATTAAATTTTACGTCAGCGTTCGCGAACCACTGGAAAGCAAAGAGGCCTTCGATGATACTTATGCTCAATTAAAAGCAAAAGTGCAGCGTGTGATTGATGAATTGCAGCTAAACTAGAAAACCCTGCTTTTGTTTTAGTTAAAAAACAGGAGTAATCATATACTAAGCCCGTGCGTTAGCTAGCGCACGGGCTTTTTTGTGCTTTATTTTTAATTTTTTACATAAAAGCAACATAATATAAAACGTCTTACTCTTTATATTTAGGCATAATTACCTATCCAATTTTTCTATACATTTTACTAATTCCAATCAACCCTATGACAAACAATTATTTACGGCAAACATGTCGTACGGTGGTCCTATTTTTATTTAGCTGGCTCCTTTGCATAAGCGTTTATGCTCAGGACCGCAAAATAACGGGCCGCATTACCGACGGAAATGACAACAGCGCAGTCCCCGGAGCGAACGTTGTGGTAAAGGGCACCCAAACGGGCGTGGTCACCGATGCCAATGGACAGTTTTCATTGAATGTAGCCTCGGGCCGCAATGTGCTTACCGTTTCAGCCATTGGATATGTTTCGCAGGATGTAACCATCGGCTCCCGGTCTTCTGTAGACATCACATTGGCTCCCGATATCAAGACTCTGAGTGAAGTGGTTGTAACGGGCTATGGCGCACAGGCCAAACGGGATATTACCGGTGCCGTTGCTACAGTCGATACCAAACAACTATTATCCGTACCATCCACTAACGTAGGCCAGGCTTTACAAGGCCGCGTGGCAGGTGTTCAGGTCGGTAACGAGAACGCCCCCGGTGGTGGCGTAATGGTCCGTATTCGTGGGTTCGGTACCATCAACGACAACTCACCACTTTATGTAGTTGACGGCGTTCCCACAAAAGGTAACCTCAACACGCTGAATCTTAATGACGTTGAGAGTATGCAAATTCTGAAAGATGCTTCGGCAGCCTCTATTTATGGTTCACGGGCTGGTAACGGCGTGGTCATTATCACGACCAAGAAAGGGAAAGCTGGTAAGCCGAAATTCACGTACGACGTGTATTATGGCTCCCAGCGTCATGGCAAACTCCTGGATATGCTCAATACACAGGAGTATGCCCAACTCACCTGGGAGTCCCGTATCAATTCGGGTGTAGTGGGTGCCAATGGCAATCCGGTACACTCACAGTTTGGAAATGGCCCAACGCCCGTAATCCCCGATTTTGTACTGCCCAGTGGTGCTTCGGCTAGCGACCCACGCGTAGCCTTAAACCCGGATGGAACGTATAAGAACTACAACAATGACATTAACTCGCCTAACTTCCTGCTGATCACCAAAGCGAACAAGGTAGGAACAAACTGGCTGGAAGAAATTTTTCAGACTGCTCCTATTCAGAATCACCAGCTAGGTGTATCGGGCGGTAATGAAAACGGACGGTATGCCATGTCGCTAAACTACTTCAACCAGGATGGGATTATGAAGTATACCGGCTACAAACGGTATTCGTTGCGAGCCAATACGGAATTCAACGTCAACAAGCGGGTGCGCGTGGGGCAGAACTTTCAGGTAGCCTATGGCGAGCGTATTGCCCAGGCCAACGGGAATAACGCCGAAAGCAACCCCATTTCATTTGCCTACCGTATTCAGCCCATCATTCCTGTATATGACGTAGCCGGAAATTTTGCCGGTACACGCGGTGGTGATCTTGACAACGCCAACAACCCGGTTGCTCTCCTGTATCGAAACAAAGACAACGTTCAGAAAGAAATTCGTCTGTTCGGCAACGCATTCGCTGAGGTAGACATTCTGCCGAATCTGACGGCCCGTACCAGTTTCGGTATCGACTATAACCTGTACAACTACCGCAACTACATCATCCGAGACATTGAATCAGCGGAAGCCCGTGGATCGAACCAGCTTACCACCAATAACAACTACGAGTGGACCTGGACCTGGTATAACACGCTGACCTACAACCTGTCGCTGGGTGATCGGCACCGTTTCAATGTCATTGCAGGTACGGAATCGATCAAAAACTACTTCGAAACCTTTGATGCAACCCGAACCAACTTCGCTGTCGATGACATTGAGAACCGTTATCTGAGTGCAGGTACGGGCGTTCAGACCAACAACGGGGGTGCCTCTAACTGGCGGCTGGCCTCTGAATTTGCGAAAGTCAACTACGCGCTCGACGATAAGTATCTGATCGATCTGACCATCCGTCGGGACCGATCTTCCCGTTTTGCTCCCGAATATCGGTCGGCGGTATTCCCGGCTGCCAGTGTGGGCTGGCGGGTTTCGAAAGAAAATTTCTTTAAACCTCTTACGTTGGTTGATGATCTGAAATTCCGGGCAGGTCTGGGCCAGACGGGTAACCAGGAAATTGGTAACTATAACTCATTTACGCAGTTCAGCACCAACCCAGCTACATCGTTCTACGACATCAACGGTACCCGTACCTCAGCCGTACCGGGATATGAACTGACGCAGTTCGGTAATGCGAAGGCCAAATGGGAAACCACAACCAGCCTGAACATCGGTTTTGACGCCAGCCTGTTAAAGAATCGCCTGACAGTTAATTTCGACTGGTACACACGTACCACAAGCGATATGCTGTTCCCAGTATCGGCACCACTCACACAAGGGGTAGCTACGAACCCATTCCAGAACATTGGCGAAATGCGCAACCGAGGTATTGACCTCATGATCAACTATGGCGACAAAATCGGCAGCAGTGGCCTAACGTATAACATCGGAGCGAATTTCAGCACCTATCGGAACACGGTCACCAAAACCAACGGCGATCCAAGCACGCAGTACTTCGGCATCAACGACGAACGGATTCAGAACTTCGTTGTGACCCAGCAGAACTATCCAATCGCGTCGTTCTTCGGCTATACCATTGATGGCATTTTCCAGACGAACGAAGAAGCTAAAGCGTACCTCCCTCAATTTGGCGCAACGACAGCGAATAATCCTGAAAATGTGGCTGGTCGTTTCAAGTTCCGGGATGTCAATGGTGATGGTGTCATCAATTCAGGCGATCTGAGTATCATTGGCAACCCCCACCCTAAATTCACGTATGGCCTGAACATCAATCTGAACTACAAAAACTTTGGCCTGACTTTATTTGGCCAGGGCGTGCAGGGGAATCAGATTTTCAACTACGTGAAGTACTGGACAGATTTCCCAACGTTTGCTGGAAATCGCAGTACCCGAATGCTTTATGACTCATGGCGGCCAGGCAAAACCGATGCTATTCTCCCTCAGCTTAGAGCGAGTGATCAGATCAGTATCCTGCCATCGACCTATTACCTGGAAAGCGGCTCATATTTCCGGATGAAAAATATCCAGTTAACCTACCAACTGCCGCAAACGCTGCTAAACAAACTGAAGATGGGTGCTACGTCGGTATATATCCAGGGTCAGAACCTGTTTACGGTTACGAAATACTCTGGTATGGACCCTGAAATCAACCTGCGTAATTATACCGCCGGTAACGACCGTCAGATTGGCGTCGATGGTGGCTCGTATCCAGTCGCCAAAACGATTCTTGTGGGTTTAAATCTGTCGTTCTGATGTCTGATATAGGATGTAAGATATAGGGCGTTCATACACCCTATTTTCTACATCATACATAAAACCATTATCATGAAAAAAATCACCTTATTCATAACCATCTTCTGTCTGGCAGTGGCTACGTCCTGCTCCGACAAATTTCTGGACGTACAACCTAAAGCCGCATTGGCCGTTACGACGCTGCAAAATAAGGTTGGGGTCAATGCGCTATTGATTGGCGTCTATTCGCTGCTGGATGGCTGGGCTACTGCCGAAGGCGCTTATCGTTCCTACAACGTAGGGGCCGACAACTGGGTATACGGCAGTGTAGCCAGCGATGATGCCTACAAAGGAACCATTGCCGGTGACCAGCCTCCTATCTCGCTGATCGAACAGGGTAATAGCCAGTCAGATAACATCTACTTCCGGGGTAAATGGCGGGGTATGTACGACGGAATCGCCCGTGCAAACGACGTTTTACAGGCCCTCACGGCGGTAAAGGATATGACCGATGCGGAAAAAGCACAGGTAACTGCCGAAGCCCGGTTCCTGCGGGGACACTTCCATTTTGAACTCAAAAAGATGTTCAACATGGTACCTTACATCGACGAGAAAATCTACAATCCGAATGACCTGGAGAGCACCAAGGTTCCGAATAACGTCGACATCTGGCCGAACATTGTGGCTGACCTGAAAGCCGCTTACGATGTTTTGCCAACCAAACAGACGTCGGTAGGTCGACCAACTAAATGGGCTGCGGCTGCCGAATTAGGCAAAGCTTACCTGTTCCAGAAAAAATACGCGGAAGCGAAACCCTTGCTCGAAGCCATTGTTGCCAGTGGGCAGTACAAGCTGGTCGATAAGTATCATGATAACTTCAGAGCAGTCACGAACAATAACGCCGAATCGATTTTTGAGGTACAATATTCGGTAAACGATGGGGCTCCGGGTGGCGAAAACGGCAATATCGGTTCCACGCTGAACTACCCCTACGGTGGTGGTGGCGTAACAACCTGCTGCGGCTTCTTCCAACCCTCACAAAATTTAGTCAACTCCTTCAAAACGGACGCTAACGGTTTACCACTGGTCGACTCATTCAATGCTACTGACCTGACCAATGACCAGGGCATCGAATCAACGGCTCCTTTTACGCCTTATGCCGGCACAGTGGATCCTCGCCTGGATCACACAGTCGGTCGGCGGGGTATTCCTTACCTTGATTGGGGGGTTCATCCAGGTAAAGCCTATGTGCGTGATCAGTCATACGGTGGCCCTTATTCACCGAAGAAACACGTCATGTATAAGTCGGATGTTGGGACCAATACCTTCGCTGGTAACCCACGTTTGAATGCCAATAACTACCGTATGATTCGCTACAGCCACGTACTGCTCTGGCTGGCCGAGATCGAAACGGAAATTGGCGATCTGAATAAAGCCCGCGCCTATGTGAACCAGATTCGCCGTAGGGCTGCGAATCCAGATGGGTTTGTCAAAAATGCGGATGGAACTGCTGCCGCCAATTACCTGATTAAAGAATACACAAATGCCTGGACCGATCAGGCTACGGCTCGCAAAGCTGTCCAATTTGAGGAGCGCCTGGAGTTTGGTATGGAAGGCCACCGTCGGTTCGACCTGGTACGCTGGGGCGTAGCTGACCAGACACTCAATGCCTATTACACAGCCGAGGCATCGAAACGGATTTACCTGAAAGGCGTTACGTTCGTAAAAGGCAAGCATGAGTATTTCCCGATTCCTATCCAGGAAATTTTCAACAGTAAAAAAGATGGAAAGGAAACATTAACACAAAACCCAGGCTATTAATGAATCGTAAAGGCGTATAGTCGTAAACCTATATATCCTTCTCTCCAATAAAGTGGCCAATAGGTAATTTTTCCTGTTGGCCACTTTTGTTTCTACAACGTTGCTGGATCAGGCAAAGGGAGAATAACCACGTATGCAGCCTAAAAAATCTGTATCTTTGCGGGCCGTTCCTGTTACATGTTTATGAAACTACACACGACTCAACTCGATCAACTCAGTCAGATAGCCCACAACTTATTGGCTGAGGGACGCGGGCAGTCGGTGTGGCTATTCGAAGGCGACATGGGTGCTGGTAAAACAACGCTTATTAAAGAACTTTGTAGAGCGCTGGGCGTTATCAGCATAGTCCAAAGCCCAACGTTTTCCATCGTAAATGAATACACTACGCATGAAGGTCATTCCGTATATCATTTCGACTGTTATCGACTCCGTAATGAAGTTGAAGCATTAGATATTGGTATTGAGGAATATTTCGATTCAGGTGATTACTGTTTCATTGAATGGCCCGAACGAATTCGCTCGCTCTGGCCAGCAACCTATTATCAGGTCCATCTATCGGTCGATTCAGACGGTCACCGAACCGTGGACGCTACATTGATTGACTAGTTTCGGTATTCAGTTTACAGTATACGACTTACGGTGGCCCAACGCGAAAACCTTTGTTGCGTTAATCCACTATAAACCGCAGACTGTAAACCGTAAACGTTTTACAAGTGACTGGATTTGAGGAATTGGCCAAGCAAACGGCCCTATATCCGAAAGAAGCACTGCAAGCCGTAAAGACCAATCGAAATGGTCTGCTTATTGGCTTGCCTAAAGAAGTATCGCTTCAGGAGAATCGTATTGCGCTTACGCCCGAAGCGGTGGCCATTCTGGTTCGACATGGCCATAACGTCATTGTGGAGCAGGGCGCTGGTGAAAAAGCTAATTTTTCCGACACGGAATACAGCGAAGCCGGTGCGCAGATTGCGCAATCGCCCAAAGAAGTCTATACGGCCAATTTGATCCTGAAAGTTGAGCCACTTATCGACGGTGAGTTCGAATTTATCCAGTCGGGCAGTACGGTCATCTCCGCCCTCAACCTGCCTGCCCATGATCGGTCTTATTTCGAGAAAATCAACGAAAAAAACCTGACCGCTTTTGGATACGAGTATATTGAAGATCAGTCAGGCGGACTACCTGTGATTCGGTCGATGAGCGAAATTGCGGGCAGTACGGTTATGCTCATCGCTGGCGAGTACCTTAGCAATGCGGCCAACGGCCGGGGTATCATCCTCGGCGGTATTACGGGCGTTCCGCCAACAAAAGTGGTGATGCTGGGGGCAGGTACTGTCACAGAATATGCCATTCGAATGGCGCTGGGAATGGGTGCCGAAGTAAAGGTTTTCGACAAGTACCTGTATAAACTTCAGCGGCTCAAATACGCAGTTGGACAGCACGTGTACACTTCCATCATTGCCTCCGACACCCTGGCCGAGGCCGTTCAGCGGGCCGATGTGGTGATTGGTGCCATGCGGGCCGAAGATGGACTAAGTCCGGTAGTGGTGACGGAAGAAATGGTAGGCCGTATGAAACCTGGCTCAGTCATCATCGACGTATCCATCGATCAGGGTGGCAACTTCGAAACCTCACGAATGACAACCCATAAAAATCCTACCTACAAACATATGGGGGTTATTCATTACTGCGTGCCCAACATAGCGGCTAGAGTAGCGCATACGGCCAGTATGGCTCTCAGTAATATATTTTTACCGTTTCTGCTCGAAACCGGCACCACGGGCGGTATTGAGCAGATGATGTACGCGAACCGTTGGTTTATGAAAGGTGTTTATACACACAAGGGAACATTAACAAACGCTTATATCGCCCGTAAGTTCAACATGCGGTTCAAAGATCTGGACCTCCTGCTGGCAGCACGGTTTTAAAAACAGTATTGAGGAATTAGGAGCGAGAGGTGAGCATGCTGGCGCAACAACAAAAAACATGCGCCAGCATGCTCACTTCTCGCTCCTAATTCCTAACTCCTTAAAGAACATGATTAACCACAGCAACGAAAATACGCTACTTGACGATGCTAACTCCTACGATGTGAATCAGGAGTTAATGGGCATAATTTCATCGGATTTTGTTAAAGTGGCCGATCAGTTGAAAGAAGCCTCTTACCAGATTCGAAAACGTGGCTTTTCCGACTATCCCATTTTTGTCGCTTCCCGACGGGAAGTACCTATGGGTCAACTACTGTTCGGTGCTAATGAATTAGACAATCAGTGGAATTACAAAGCCTCATTTCTGGACGAGTTTATCCAACGAGCCCTTATTGGCAGGGAATCTGTCGATTTGTGGAAAGAGAACTACAAAAAGCCTGACGAGTACTGCTGTTTATTCGTGGTACATGGAGACTTTGCAGGCTTCGTTTATATCCCCTACCCAGAGGATTAGCGGTAAAAAACAGACAAAAAGTGAAGCCAAATCAATGTGATTTGGCTTCACTTTTTTCATTACCCTAATAATACTTTTTTTAGAAATAATGCCTTCTGCCAAAAGCGGTATAAAGTCGTATTTTTTCAGTCTTGATCAAGCCACCGAATCATCGTCAGAAAAAACGTGCATCCCCTAAAAACCTGCACAGAAACTACAAAAGGGGTATTTATTGTGAATCAGAATATTTTTTTGTATATTAAGCCAATCTTGTCAAAAGGGATAGGAAAAGACGAAAGAATTTTGTATTTTTACAATCTGTAACATTATACAGAACCATCGAAATTCCTAAACCTTAAACAACAGATTTCTGACATTTTTTCATTCTGATATGACCAACGAATTGATTGAAGCTGATGCTCCTGCAGCGACCACACCCAACAGCAACTATGGTGCCGATAACATCACTGTTTTAGAAGGTCTGGAGGCCGTTCGCAAACGCCCATCTATGTACATCGGCGATGTTGGTATACGGGGCTTACACCACCTGATCTGGGAGGTCGTTGACAACTCGATCGATGAAGCACTGGCAGGTTATTGCGATAAAATCAGCGTAACGATTAATCCCGACAACTCCATTACCGTTCAGGATAATGGTCGGGGAATCCCAACAGGCATCAATACAAAAATGGGCAAGTCGGCCCTCGAAATTGCTATGACCATTCTGCATGCGGGTGGCAAGTTCGACAAAGACACCTATAAAGTCTCGGGAGGTCTGCACGGCGTTGGTGTATCCTGCGTCAATGCGCTCTCAACCGATGTGCGGGTCGAAGTGCATCGCGAAGGCAAGATCTTCGAACAGGAATACAAGATTGGCGTTCCTCAATATGATGTTCGGATCATTGGTGAAGCGTCTGATACGGGCACCAAGACGCACTTCAAACCCGATGCCAGCATTTTCACCGAAACGGTTTATAAATACGATACAGTTGCTGGTCGTCTGCGCGAGCTGGCCTATTTGAACAAAGGCATCCATATTTTCCTCAGCGATTTGCGCGAACTAGATGAAGCAGGTGAGCCAATTCGACAGGATGATTTCTATTCCGAAGGTGGCCTGATCGAGTTTGTTCAGTATCTCGACGAAACCCGTCCTTCGCTCGACGGCATGAAGCCCATCTACATGGAGAGCGATAAAGGCTCTACCCCTGTACAGGTAGCGCTGGTCTACAATTACGAAGCCGGTGAGAATGTGCAGTCGTACGTCAACAACATTAATACCCACGAAGGGGGTACACACGTTCAGGGATTCCGTTCGGCGCTGACCCGCGTTTTGAAAAACTACGCTGATCGCAACGCCGATAAGCTGCCCAAAAATACAGGGAAGGTCCAGTTTAGCGGAGAAGACTTCCGCAAAGGCCTGACCGCCGTTATTTCGGTAAAAGTGCAGGACCCTCAGTTTGAAGGACAGACCAAAACCAAGCTGGGTAACCAGGAGGTAGTGAGTGCGGTTAGCCAGGCAATGGCCGATCTGCTCGAAACCTGGCTGGAAGAGAACCCCAAAACGGCCATTGGCATTGTCAAGAAAGTGCTCGTATCCGCCCAGGCGCGTCTGGCCGCCGAACAGGCGTATAAGCGTATTATGGCCGACCGTAAAGACTTTATGGGCGGTATGGGTCTGCCAGGTAAGCTTGCCGACTGCTCCGATACAGATCCTGAAAAATGTGAGCTTTATCTGGTAGAGGGTGACTCGGCGGGCGGTACTGCCAAACAAGGTCGTAACCGGGCATTTCAGGCCATTCTGCCACTGCGTGGTAAAATCCTGAACGTCGAAAAGGCGCTCGAACATAAGGTATACGAGAACGAAGAGATTAAAAACATCTGGACCGCCCTGGGCGTTCGGCTTGAGAAAAAGGATGACGAAACCATCATGAACCTGGATAAGCTCCGGTATCATAAAATCATCATCATGACTGATGCCGACGTGGATGGTAGCCACATTCGGACGCTGATTCTGACGTTGTTTTATCGCAACATGAAGGCCCTTATCGATAACGGCTACATATACATTGCTCAGCCTCCGCTTTACCTGGTTAAAAAAGGGAAAGAAGAACGGTACTGCTGGACGGAAGCCCAGCGTGAAGCCGCCGTAAAAGAACTAGCTGGTGCAGGTAAAGAAGAAAATGTAGGTGTTCAGCGGTATAAAGGTCTTGGCGAAATGAATGCCGAGCAGCTCTGGAGTACCACAATGAACCCAGATACCCGTACCCTGAAAGTGGTAACGGTTGAATCAGCCGCTGATGCCGACCACGTGTTCTCGACGCTGATGGGCGATGAGGTAGCCCCCCGGCGCGACTTTATCGAACGAAATGCCAAATACGCCCGAGTGGATGTTTAACTGAATAATAACATAGAGCGGGCCTTAAAGCCCGCTTTTTTGTTTTATTTCGGCGTTACTAAGTTAGTTATGAGATTATAGGCATAGAATTCGATGTTCACCTGAGCGTAGAGCCAACCCGTCGACTCGTAATTCATCATGCACCCGTTGAAACTTATAGTCGTATGCGTTATTCATTAAACCCAAACAGAAACATACTAGGCAACTTGGTCTCACGATTTACCCAACGTCAGGCCAAAACCGCAGCCCAGGCAACCGATAAAATGGCGAAAGTCAGTGAAAAAGTAAGCAGCGTAATCGACCAGAGTGACTATCTGAGTCGGGATCTAAGCTGGATAAAATTCAACGAGCGCGTATTGGATCAGGCTCGAAGTACGAACCGTACCTTGATGGAACGCCTGAAGTTTCTGGCCATTTCGGCCTCAAACCTGGATGAATTTTTCATGATTCGGGTGGGGAGTCTGTACAATTATCTTGACTATCACAAACAACGGGTCGACTACTCCGGGCTTCGGGAGGTTCCGTTCCGAAAAGCGCTCTACACAGCTTCCCATCAGTTCTGCCAGGACCAGCAAGCCGTTTTTACCGAACAACTGCTGCCACTCTTCGCTGAAAATGGCCTTCAACTGGCCAACTTCGAGGATCTGAAAGCCGAAGAGAAGGCCGAAGCTACTGGCTACTTCGACCGCACGATCTACCCTACCCTGACCCCCATGCTGTACGACTATACCCACACCTTCCCGGTTCTGCTGGCGAAGGTGCTGATTTTTGGCGTCGTTACACAAAGCCCTGAACATACTACATCGGGGGGGCACCCAGCGGATGACGACGACCGGCAGCGGCTGTCATTTGTGCAGATTCCTGCCAACTTACCCCGCTTCCTGTCGTTTGAACGTGAGGATATAACACTGTTCGTACCGATTGAAGAAATCGTTCGCCAGAATATAAAGAAGCTCTATCGAAACATCGAAATTCTATCGGTCAATCTGTTCCGTATCACGCGTAACGGCGATTTCACACTTGATGAAAATGATGATGACGAAGTTGATTTTCTGGATGAAGTACGTCAGAAAATCAAAAACCGACGCCTTGGCCGTGTTACACGGGTCGAAGTAGAAGCGGATGGCATTACTGAGGAAAGTGAAACCTGGATGCTGAACCTGCTAAAAAAACGGTGGGAAATTGATGATCTGAATATTTTCGAATCGGCAAGCTTGCTCGATTTTTCGGCCTTCTGGCAGATTATTGGTCACCCGGATTTTAAGGATGACATGCCCCGTCCGCACGCGCCGGTGCCTCCACTGGGGTTAACACGAGAAAAAACGGATAACATTTTTGAGCAGATCAAACAGCGCGATTTACTGCTTCATCACCCATATAACAACTTTGAGCCTGTGCTGCAACTGCTTGAACAGGCTGCCGAAGACCCAAACGTACTGGCCATTAAAATTACAGTCTACCGTCTGGCCAAGCGATCGCGTATTACCGAAGCCTTGCTAAAAGCGGCCGAAAATGGTAAACACGTGTCGGTTCTATTTGAGGTGAAAGCTCGTTTCGATGAGGAAAATAACATCCGTGAAGCCCAGCGGCTACAGAAAGCAGGCTGTTTTGTAATTTATGGCATTAGCCGGTACAAAACCCATACCAAGCTGTTATTGGTAGTCCGAAGCGAGGGAACGCGTGTGGTACGCTATGCACACATGGCAAGTGGCAACTACAACGAAGACACGTCTAAACTCTACACCGACATTGGGCTGCTGACCACCGACGAAATTTACACGCACGATATCTCTGAGTTTTTTAACGTTATTACAGGTCATTCGCTGCCCAACGAATACCAGTATCTGATCACCGCTCCCCGCGATATGCGGGATCAGTTGGTACGGCTCATTCGCCAGGAAGCCACCAATGCCCAGCACGGGCTAGCGAGTGGGATTTGCATAAAAGTAAATTCGCTGGAAGATAAACAGGTCATTGATGAACTCTACAAAGCCTCACAGGCAGGCGTCCCTATTCGCCTGATTGTGAGGAGCATCTGCTGCCTGCGCCCACAACGTCCGGGTTTAAGCGATAACATTCGCGTCCGGTCCATAGTAGGTGATTTTCTGGAACACACCCGGGTCTATTATTTTCACAACAATGGCGACCCTAAGATCTATGGTGGAAGCGCTGACGTTATGGTACGCAGCTTCGATCGACGAATTGAGTCGTTATTCTATCTGGCAGATACCCGTGTGAAGCAGTTAGCCATGCTGATTCTACAGTATAATCTGCTTGACAATGTTAACGCGTACGAACTAAAAGAAGACGGCGACTTCCAGAAATGCGAAGTTCCGGCCGGTGAAGAACCGTTCAATATGCACGAGCGCTTTTTTGAGGTAACCGAAAAAGAAACCATGGCAATTCGGCTGTTTGATGAGGAGATTAAACCGGCCGAGGTAGCTAAAATTGAAGAAGAATATCAGGAAGGTGCCGAGCGTGCCATAGCAGATATTTAGTGGAAAGTAGTTAGGAGCGAGGAGTGAGAATGCTGACGCATTAAAAAATAGCCGTCAGCATTCTCACTCCTCGCTTCTCGCTCCTAACTACTTTTTCCCTATCTTAGCTCACCTAACTGTAACTATGATTTTACTGAATGGAGCGCTTTACTGGACTGATTGGCGTCGTCTTGATCCTGGGCATTGCATATGCACTTTCTGATAACCGAAAAGCTATTAATTTCCGAACCGTAGGTGTAGGTCTCGCCTTACAATTTGGCCTTGCTGTTTTTGTCTTGAAAACGCCAGTTGGGCAACAGGTTTTCCAGACCGTTGGGCATTTCGTAGAACGCCTTTTAGGGAAGGCAGCCAAAGGAGCCGAGTTTGTTTTTGCCCCACTCGTGAACCCCGCTGCCCTGACTAAAGCGTTTGGCCCAGGCAATAACTTCATCTTCTTCTTCTCCATTATTCCGACCATCATTTTCGTAGCCGTACTGGTAAACATCCTTTATCACTTGGGCATCATGCAGCGCATAGTTGCGATTATGGCCCGAGCTATGAAATGGCTAATGGGAGTCAGTGGAGCCGAGGCATTATCGAACGTTGCCAGCACTTTTGTTGGTCAGGTAGAAGCTCAGATCATGATTAAGCCCTATCTGAATGGTATGACGAATTCCGAACTGCTGGCTAGTATGACCGGGTCTTTTGCCTGTATTGCGGGTGGTGTACTGGCGGTCTATATTTCCTTAGGCGTACCTGGCCCTTACCTCCTGGCGGCCAGCATCATGGCGGCACCGGGAGCCTTGGTAATCAGTAAGATTGTTATGCCTGAAACACAGGTTTCAGAGACACAGGGAACCGTAAAAGTAGAGATCAAGAAGATACACGCAAACTTATTGGATGCTATTGCAGCAGGTGCCAGTGAGGGCTTGAAAGTAGGCTTCAATGTGGTAGCTATGCTGATTGGCTTTATTGCCCTGATCGCCCTGCTCGATACAATTCTGTTCAAGATTGGGTTTTACCTGATAGGCATCGACTACCTGAGTCTTAATTTCCTGCTGGGTAAAGTATTCTCTATTTTTGCGTGGGCGATGGGCGTACCGGGTAAAGATGTACAAACGGCTGGCGCCCTGATGGGCACCAAAATGGTGGTAAACGAGTTTGTTGCCTACCTGGACATGGTAAAAATCAAACAAACGCTCGACCCAAAAACGATTGCCATCGTCAGCTTTGCTCTATGTGGATTTGCCAATTTTAGCTCGATTGCCATTCAGGTCGGAGGTATTGGCGAGTTGGCCCCAAAACGGCGAAGCGATCTGGCCCGTATCGGATTCAAAGCCTTGATCTGTGGTACGCTGGCCAGTTATATGTCAGCCACATTAGCTGGCCTACTCCTGTAATCAGACCGTGTCAAGAATAAATCAGGTTAATCTATACCTGACGATAGTAACTGAAAAAGCCCTGTCCTGAACTAGGATACAGGGCTTTTTTATGGATTACTATTTTTTCTTTCCATCGTTCAATCCTACCTTCGACGTACGCGTTTTCAGACTATCATAACCCTTAGGCAACCCATGATTCACACAAAACTAATTCCACGTACACCAGAGGCCAATGAACCACCTCTTTTAATAAAATCACTGCTGGCCCAGTCGGCCAAGTATGAGCCACAACGCGAAATCGTTTACCGGGATTTATTTCGAATCAATTATACTCAGTTTAACCAGCGGGTTCGCCAATTGGCGAATGCGTTAACGAAACTGGGCATAAAACCAGGCGATACGGTAGCCGTACTGGACTGGGATAGCCATCGGTATCTGGAATGTTTCTTTGGCGTAACGAGCCTCGGTGCGATTCTGCATACGGTCAATATTCGGTTGTCGCCTGCGCAGATTCTATATACCATGAATCACGCGGAAGATAAAGCGGTGTTGATTCATGAAGACTTCCTTCCCATTCTGAACGCCATCAAAGGTCAGCTACAAACGGTTGATACCTACGTTGTTCTTAGCGATAAAGTGTATAACAACGCTACCGAAACGCAACCGCTTCCCGAACTACCCGAAGGGTTTGCGGGCGAATACGAAGCATTGTTGAAAGAAGCATCTACCGAGTACGATTTCCCGGACTTTGACGAAAATACCTGGGCAACGACATTCTATACAACAGGAACGACTGGTAATCCAAAAGGCGTTTATTTCTCCCACAGGCAGCTATTTATGCATACAATGGGACTGCTGACCTACCTGATCGGCTACGAAGCGCTCCCGTTTAAGTCTCGAAATGATGTATACATGCCCATAACGCCGATGTTTCATGTGCATGCCTGGGGTTTTCCGTTCCTGGCCACATTGATGTCGGCGAAACAGGTATATCCGGGTAAATATGAACCTGAGATGCTGTGCAGACTGATTGTTACCGAAGGCGTAACCCTCTCTCACTGTGTACCAACCATTCTGACTATGCTCGTCGGCAGTCCAGCGGCCCAGAAATTCCGCGAGAACCTCAGCCGCTGGAGCGTATTAATTGGCGGTTCGGCCCTTACCAAAGGCTTAGCCAAAGCCGCTATGGAACTGGGCATCAATATTCTGGCGGGGTACGGCATGTCTGAAACAGCTCCTATTCTTACTGTCGTTTACCTCAATGATTCCGAACGAACGCTACCGCTTGATGAACAGATTGACTTACGGGTACGGGCAGGAAGAATTGCTCCTTTTGTTGAGGCACGACTGATGGACGATGAAGGGAACTTTGTGCCCCACGATGGTCATTCATTGGGCGAAATTGTGGTACGAACTCCCTGGACTACGCAAGGTTACTACAACGATCAAGAGCGGGGTGCCGAGCTTTGGAGAGGTGGCTGGCTTCATACAGGTGATGTAGCCAGTATCACGCCCGATAACTGGGTGATGATTGCGGATCGGACCAAGGACGTTATCAAAACTGGTGGAGAATGGGTTTCATCATTGGATATGGAAAATGAACTCTCGCAGATAGAAGGCGTAGCCGAATCAGCCGTGGTTGGCTTACCGGATGATCGCTGGGGGGAGCGGCCCTATGCGCTTATCGTCCAAAAGCCGGGCTTTACTCTCTCCACTGAGAGTATACGGGCAAGTCTACAAACGAAAGTTGACCGAGGTGAACTGCACAAATGGTACGTACCTGATCGGATCGTTTTTGTACCTGAAATTCCAAAGACCAGTGTCGGTAAAATTGACAAAAAGCGAATTCGATCCGAGATGAAAGAACAACTTTTAGGGTCTTGACAGCAGTTTAACAATAGTAGCCCGGACGGCCGCATCCGGGTTTTATCACAATACTTTTACCCGGACGCGGCCGTCCAGGCTACTGCTATGACGCGAATTGGTCTTTTATCCGATACACACAGCTACCTTGATCCGCAGATTTTCACTCATTTTGCCGATTGTGATGAAATTTGGCATGCAGGCGACGTAGGTATTTTGACAGTGGCTCAAGAGCTTCGCGATTTCCGGCCATTGCGTATTGTATCGGGTAATATCGACCAGGAATCCGTAGACTTACCCGCCAATCAACGATTTACGCTGGAAGGACTTAACATCTGGATAACGCACATTGGCGGTGCACCACCCAAATACAATCCACTAGTACGTCCGCAATTGCTGGCTAATCCACCCGATATTTTTGTCTGTGGCCATTCGCACATTCTTAAGGTAGCTCGTGACCCCACTATGAACAAACTGCTCTACATCAATCCTGGAGCGGCAGGCAAAACAGGATTTCATACCATGCGAACGGCTGTCCGCTTTACGCTTAATGCCAGGCAGATTCAGGACATGCAAGTAATCGAATTAGGTAAAAAGTAACGCGGGTGGAAACCCGCGATTGGTAAACAGCCTGAGATGTTTTGTACCAATCGCGGGTTTCCACCCGCGTTACTTTTTACTATTTTTTAAATGGGCAATGATTCAGGCTCGGTCTCAGCTGGTTTCGACTCTTTACCGATTTCTTCTTTTACCTCTTCTGCTATGCCCTTGTTCTTGTAGGCCTGGTAAACCGTTTCCCGCTCAAATGGTCGCTTGCCAATCAAACGAACGAGATCGTTTTGATATAGAATTTCTTTTTCAAGCAACTCTTTGGCAATCACTTCCAACGCTTCCCGCTTGTCGGTCAGCAAACCTTTGGTACGGGTATAAGCCTCATCAACAATTTTCCGAACTTCTTCGTCGATATGTTTGGCGGTCTCTTCAGAGTATGGCTTATTAAACGCGTAATCAGATTGCTTTGAATCGTAGAACGACACATTACCAATTTTATCGTTCATGCCATACATAGTTACCATACTGTAAGCCAGTTTGGTAATTCGTTCCAGATCGCTTAAAGCCCCTGTCGACACTTTACCAAAGATTAGATCTTCGGCGGCACGACCACCCAACGCCATACACATTTCGTCCATGAGCTGCTCTGTACGGTACAGATACTGTTCACGAGGGAGGTACTGCGCATAGCCCAGGGCCGCTACACCGCGCGGCACGATCGTCACTTTTACGAGCGGATCGGCATGTTCGAGGAACCAGCCTGCCACAGCGTGGCCTGCTTCATGATAAGCAACAATCTCTTTCTCTTCGGGCGAAATGATTTTATTCTTTTTCTCCAGCCCGCCAATCACCCGGTCCATAGCGTCCTGGAAGTCTTTCATATCGACAGCTTCCTTATCGCTACGAGCAGCAATCAGAGCGGCTTCGTTACAAACGTTGGCAATTTCAGCACCGGCAAACCCTGGCGTTTGAGCGGCCAGTTCTTTCGGATCAACATCAGCAGCCAGTTTGATTGGCTTCAGGTGCACCCGAAAAATTGCTTCACGTCCGATGATATCTGGCTTATCGATGCTAATCTGACGGTCGAAACGACCGGGACGCTGCAAAGCTGAATCCAAAACATCAGGACGGTTGGTAGCTGCCAGAATAATGATACCTGAGTCGGTGGCAAAACCATCCATTTCCACCAGCAACGAGTTAAGTGTGTTCTCACGTTCGTCGTTGGCACCTGGCATTGATCCCCGTCCACGTGAACGGCCCACCGCATCGATTTCGTCAATGAAAATAATACAGGGAGCTTTTTCTTTCGCCTGTTTGAACAAGTCACGTACACGAGCGGCACCTACCCCTACAAACATTTCAACGAAATCGGAACCCGACAGTGAGAAGAAGGGAACGCCTGCTTCACCAGCTACAGCTTTTGCCAACAAGGTTTTACCCGTACCAGGAGGGCCAATCAACAACGCTCCTTTAGGAATTTTAGCGCCAAGCTTGGTAAACTTGGTCGGATTCTTCAGATAATCAACGATCTCCTTGATTTCTTCCTTCGCTTCATCCAGACCAGCTACATCATTGAAGGTAATTTTGACCTTGTTATCGGCATCGAACAAAGCGGCTTTCGACTTACCAATGTTGAAAATCTGCCCGCCAGGGCCACCGGCGCCCGACATACGTCCGAGCAGGAAGTACATCGCCAGGATCATCACAATCAGGAAGCCCCAGGTACTGATGATACTTCCAAAGTCACTGCGCTGTTCGAAGCGGTAGTCTACCTTTTCATTATCAGGGACGCCCTGCTGCATAGCATCCAGATCCTTCTTAAAGGTTTCGCCGGATGCGATCTGAAATTGAAAATGAGGACCTCTGTTCGACCCAAAATAAGGTTTGTCCGCAAACAGGTTTCGGTATTTGGGGCTTTGCGCTGCCTGCGGGGTAAGGGTTACCTCCGCAATTTTGTCATTAACCACAACAACCTCAGCCACTTCGTGCTCCTTCACCATCCGCTCAAACCGCTTCTGTGTCGTTTCCTGCGTTGATGAGCTTTTGTTAAAGAACGTAATGCCAAGGATGGCGGCAATTAGCAAAGCAACAATCCAACCCTGAAAATTGGGCTTACGTGGCCCACCACGGGGTACTAACGGATTTCTATTATTGTTTTCTGCCATTTTTTCAGGTTATACAAAACGGATTTCAAAAAGTAACACCGTTTTACAAGTGAATGTTTCTTTAGTATTTCGGTTGGGACAGACGGTTAAACAAAACGATAAACGGCCTAAAATCAGGAATCCTTATTTGACACAGACTTTTAAGGTTATGATGCTGGAGTCAGTTCGTTATCTTCCACTAAATGAATCTCGGCATCACCCCATAACTGTTCCAGGTCGTAAAAAGCACGACGGTCTTTTTTAAAGACGTGGGCCACTACATCGACGTAATCCAGCAAAATCCATTCCCGGTTCATTTTCCCCTCTTTATGCCAGGGGTCTTGTTTGCTGGCTTTGTACACTTCCTCTTCTATTGACGTTGAGATAGCATCAATCTGCGTATCAGAATTACCCGAACAAATTACAAAGTAATCACAGATAGCATTTTTAACGTTACGAAGGTCCATAACAACGATGTCCTGCGCTTTCTTTTCCTGCATCCCCCGAACAACGAAGTCACGAATTTGCTCAGCGGTAAACTCTTTATTGTTGTTTATTCTCATGCTTTCGGTTTAACATTGCCACACTAATCAGCGGGTACTTTATTTAAAAGGCAATCTGCCCGAAGCACCATTCATTAGCTTAACTACTAAACTATACAATATTTTGTACAAAATCTATCCCAAAACGCTTTTTCTTGGACAAATAATCCAATATCTGCCAAGCTGTCAGTCTACCAACGACGAAGCGTCTGCTTTGATTGCCCATTCCGACCCCGCAGAAGGGACTCTCGTCATAACTGATAATCAGACTGCCGGGCGCGGACAGCGTGGTAATCAATGGGAAGCCAAGTCAGGACAAAATCTAACCGTTTCGGCTATCCTACGGCCCAATTTTTTATTAGCCAGCGAACAGTTCTGGTTAAATATCGCCCTTTCGCTCGGCATTTATGACACGCTGCAACCGCTGCTTGGCGACGCCCTGCGAATCAAATGGCCTAACGATATATACGTAGGCAATCAGAAGTTGGGTGGTATACTGATTGAAAATATTTTACACGGCTACAACCTTGCGTGGTCGATTGTCGGGATGGGGCTCAATATTAACCAAACTCGGTTTGGTTATACCACTGCCACATCCCTCCAATTGCAGTCTCCATTACCCAATGCGTATGATCTGCCGGGTCTACTTAGCCGACTTTGCGAAACGCTGGAACAACGCTACATACAACTGCGTTCAGGCCAGCGTGATGTATTAAAGATCAATTACTTACAAATCCTCTACCGGTATCAGGAAGAATACTCCTTTGAAAGCGAAGGCCAACTATTTCTTGGGACGATCGTTGGCGTTGACACCACTGGCCGTCTGGCCATAGCTATAGATGGACAAGTAAGGTATTTCGGGTTCAAGGAAGTAAGTTTTGTGATATAAGCGATAAAGTGATGTATGATCTAGGATGTATGATGTAATTAACTCTAGTCATACATCCTAGATCATACATCACTTTATCGCTTCTTCCACTGGATTCCCGATGCATCCGTTTGGTTCGAGCAGTTTAAGAAGGGCCGTGATGGTTGGTGCTATGTCATGAATATGCGTACGACGGAGCGTTTGACCAGGTTTTACCCCCCAGCCATACAGTAAAAAAGGAACGTGGGTGTCGTAGGCGTAGGTAGTGCCATGGGTAGTCCCTTTAGACCGGCCTTCGAGCCAGCCTGGTGCCTGCATCACATAAAAATCGCCACTGCGGTTTGGGTGGTAAACGTTACGAAACAGATTCTCCTGCAAAGATGGCAGCGCTTCGGCCCCAAGGTTATGCAGGTTAACAACATTGACAACAGCTTTCTGCTTCAACAAGGTTGCCTGCAAAAGTTCATAAACCTGCTGAATAGGAACTTTCTTTTCTACCAGCAAAGCATGATTCAGGTAAATCTGCTGATTGATATAGGCCAGCATCCATTGCCCTGGGCCATACGCTTTTTCAAGAGTGGCTTTTACCGTTTCCCCAATCTCGCCATAGCTTTTGGTACCTGACGGAATACGGTACTCCTGCAGAAATCCCGGCGCATCGACTACCCCATGATCGGCCGATAGGAAGGCGACCCATTGCCCTTGCCCGACTGTTGCATCCAGTTGCGAAAAAATATCGGCCAACTGCCGATCGAGCCGAATGTAATTATCTTCCGTTTCAATGGCATGGGTGCCAAAGGCATGGCCAATGTAATCGGGCGAGGAAAAGCTAAGGCAAAGCATATCGGTCACGTCATGCTGGCCTAACTGCTCACCTTTGAGCGCTGCTAGCGCGAATTCTTTCGTGATCTGATCACCATAAGGGCTGGTACGCAGTACTTCATATTTACTGCTGCCCGTTTGAACGGCAAACTCGTGGGGAAAAACAGATTTGGCTTCACCCGGCATCGTGCTTTCATACGGCTTATCATCGGACGTACTTTCTGTGTACTGGTTCAGAGGAAGCGTAGTTTCCCATTTTTGAGTCAGGAACTGATCACCCAGCTTACGCGCATTGAACTCCTGCACCCATTTCGGTAATTCATTCTGGTAGAACGTGCTGCTGATGAAATTACCGTCTTTCGAATCGTACCAGTAGGCGGCATTGGCTGAATGCCCTGCTGGCAAAATAGCCCCCCGATCTTTCAGCGCAATACCGATCACTTTTGACCGACCATCGGTAGCCAGTTTAAGCTGATCACCGATAGTAGTTACCAGCAAGTTCCGGGGCGACATTTTTCCGGCGGTTCCGGTATTCCCCACGGTACTGACGGTTGTATCTTCGGCACAATAGAGTAGTCGTCCAATATTCCGTTCGTAAAAATCATTACCGACAATACCGTTCAGGGCCGGAGCCGAACCGGTATAAATAGCAGCATGACCCGGACCGGTATACGTAGCTGCGTAATGGTAGTGATTATTGCGGGCGTTGAAGCCACCATCCATCATGCGTCGGAACCCACCCGTGCCAAATTTGTTGTAGTATCGATACAAATAATCATAACGCATCTGGTCAACCACAATGCCTACCACCAGTTTTGGTCGGGCCAACGCTTGTCCAGCCGTTGGTTTGGCCGTTGCAGTTGAAGGTTGTTTGGATTGAGCGAAAGCAGAGAGTACTGCTAAAGGGATTAGAAAAGCAGAAGTAATCAGGCGCATAAAGCCGTTTCGTTGGTCGTTAAGGTAACTTGCTGCAAATGTACAAAACAAAAGCAGAGGGTTATTGATTGCCCAACATGAAGTCATTGTTAATGGCATTTCGTCAGAAACTGGCCGTTGTCTTTCGTGCTACGTTTTACCGACTATATTTTTTAGAGGTGCTATTCAATGAAAATCAGCCTAATCTTGTTCAACTACTGGAACTGGATTCATCTCTATGATTCACATTACTGGACCAACTACCTTCTGGCTAACAGCAACCCTGTTTTTCATCGCAATATTTGGGCGCTATGTGCTCTTTTCAATCGCATTCTGGTGGATATTCAAAGTTTCGATGAAAGATCAGTTTGCTCACCGTGAGGTCCAGTTACGGCCTCGTAAAGCAGGCCAGGACTGGCGCGAAATTGGATGGTCTGCCATTACATCCTTAATTTTCACCCTAATTGCTCTTGGCGTTATTCTGGCTTATCAGGATGGATTTACCCAAATTTATACGGATCTATATGCCTACCCTTTACTTTGGTATCCGGTGAGCATTCTGCTGGTCCTATTCATCCACGAAACATACTATTATTGGCTTCATCGCTGGATGCACAAGCCCGGTATATACCGCCTGGTTCATAAAACCCATCATGATAGTCTGACAACATCACCCTGGACAGCTTTTTCGTTCCACCCGCTTGAGAGTACATTACAGGCGATTATTATTCCAGCCTTAACGTTCGTACTTCCACTACATTTTACTGCCGTTGGTCTGATTCTGATTATCATGACCTTTTCGAGTGCGGTTAATCATTTGAACACGGAAATCTACCCGAAAAACTTCGACCATCACTGGCTGGGCCGCTGGCTTATTGGCGCGACGCACCATAGCCTCCACCATACGCAGTTTCGGTTCAACTACGGCCTCTATTTTACATTCTGGGATAAGTGGATGAAAACAGAAAGCCCGGATTTCCACCGAACATTTGGAGAAAAAACAAGTAACAGTATTAGGAGCGAGAAGTGAGGAGCGGGAATGGCTGGCGCATATACTTTCCTTGATGCGCCAGCCATTCCCGCTCCTCACTTCTCGCTACCAGTACTAAACCTTACTTACTTCGCTCAATTGTATACTGCACTAGTTGGTGTAAGGATTTCCGATAAGCAGAATCAGGATAAGCATTTAATAGATTCTGAGCCTCTGTAACGTATCGATTCATTGCCTGGGTAGCATATTCGATACCACCTGAATTTTTCACAAAAGCAATCACTTCAGCCACCTTTTTCGGGTTATCGCTTTCATTCTTGATGATATTGATAATCCGCCGTTTTTCCAGAAACTTAGCCTTATTGAGCGCATAGATCAGGGGCAGGGTCATCTTTTTTTCCTTAATATCGATACCCAGGGGTTTACCAACTTCGGCAGTTCCGTAATCGAACAGATCATCTTTAATCTGAAAAGCAATACCCACTTTTTCCCCGAACACGCGTGCCTGCTCAACGGCAGCAGGATCAGAACCCGCTGAACAGGCACCTACTGCACAACAGGCCGCAATCAACGACGCTGTTTTTTGACGGATAATTTCGTAGTAAACATCCTCGGTAATATCCAGCCGACGCGCTTTTTCAATCTGAAGCAGTTCGCCCTCGCTTAGCTCCCGAACGGCCATGGTTACAATCCGCAGTAAATCGTGGTCATTATTGTCGATAGCCAGGAATAGCCCACGGGTCAACAAATAATCACCGACCAGAACGGCTACTTTATTTTTCCAGAGGGCATTGATTGAAAAAAAGCCACGTCGATAATTCGATTCGTCGACCACGTCATCGTGAACCAGCGACGCGGTATGGCAAAGTTCGATAAGTGACGCCCCCCGGTAGGTCGATTCGGTAATTTGGCCGCAAACACCCGCCATCAGAAATACGAACATCGGGCGTAACTGTTTGCCTTTCCGCTTGACAATGTATTTCGTGATTTGGTCCAGAAGCATCACATCGCTTTTCATTTGCTTCCTGAATTTCTGCTCGAACAATTCCATTTCGGCAGCAATCGGAGCTTGTATATCAGCGACGGTAAGAGACATATTGGAGTCGATAGTTGACAGTCGATTGTTGCGAGTAACCAGTCAACAGTGAGATACCGGCTATTAAACCTACTCTCTTTATCATTGACTGACAGCTAACGCGTATCGGCTATCGACTAAATTTCTGGCAATATTAGTAAGGAAAGCGCAGATGCCGAAAAGGCATTTTGAAAAACACGTCCATTCTCACAACTATCGATACGGCAATTCGTTTTGATAATTATTTGAAAAGCGTCAACTTACCGACCTTTACATCCAGTCGCTTCTGTTTCATGATTGATAATCCTACTCCTCCCGTTCCAAAAGCAGAGGCCATTCTGCCTGCATCTCAATCCCCCATGCGTGCCCTTGTACTGGGCGGAGGATCACTCAAAGGAGCCTTTCAGGTTGGTGCAGTCATGGCGCTTTTTGAATCGGGTTTTGTCCCCGATCAACTCTATGGCATTTCAGTAGGAAGCCTTAATGCAACCTTTATTGCCAATGAAGCCGCCCGCCAGTATAGTGAAACCGGGCAGACAGACTGGGTAAAAGTAGGGAAACACCTCATTGAATTCTGGATACGCAACATCACAAAACCCGACGATGTGGCCGTGATTCGATCGCGATTCAGAATGGGTTATAATACGATTATGAGCCGTTTCGATGGGTTACTGGACAATTCGCCCATTCAGAACCTGATCAGTAAACATGTCGACATGGAGACGATACGCAAAGGCCCGGTGAAGATAAAAGTTGGTGCCGTCGATATCATTCAGGGTGATATGTATTATGCAGATGCCAGCGATCCCCATTTTCTGGATTACGTATATGCCAGTAGTTCGTTACCATTTCTGATGCCGGCCGTTCAGATTGGTGGCGATCATCGACGGGCCTTTTTAGACGGTGGTCTGCGTGAAGTAGCCCCTTTGCGGGTAGCCATCGAAGACGGCGCTACAGACATTGCCTGTGTAGCCTGCCATGCCCGAAAAATATATAACGAGAAATTTAACTACCGCAACCTGCTGAATCTGATGGACCGAGTGAAAGACATTACGGTCAACCAGTTGGTTAACAATGACATTGCCTGGGCAGAACGGTTTGCAGAGCGCGAACGACTACATGGCCGAACGCTGAACCTGACGGTTATTCGGCCCACCGAACCACTTTCCCTGAACCTGATGAAATTTACTTCTGAAGACATTAGTAAGATGATTATACAGGGCTATCAGGCTGGTGTTGAACTTCTGAAAAAAAGTACGGTCGACAAAGAAGTACGGTAAAGCACGCGATAGTTTCACCGTGCCGAGTATGGCCCAAAGATAGCTTTCACCCTGTATGATTCACTCTGATCGTCCAGAACCAGTACATGATACCTTTTACCCCCTTTTTCGACGCGAATGACAATATGCCCTGACTCACTTTTCAGGCGGGGCAGCAAATCGGCAATGATCGTTTTGGCCTCTGGCAGCAGATGTGTAGCAAATACATCTCGTTCACCTCTATAAAATTTGTCTGAAAAAAGCCTTTCGAGAACATCACGACCAGGATGGGATGAAGCCCAAGCTGGCAGGATCAGAACCCTTGGTTGTAGACTGGATAGCAATGATCCATTTTGCGAATCGGGGTAACCATGATGATCGACCAATTGAACATCGACTGGCCCTACAACCTGGGCGACAGGCGTTTCGACATCATGCCAGGCAGGTGCGCCAAACTGAAGCACGCCCTGAAGATCTGCCCCAGAAAAATAATCAAACGCTCCGTACCGAATCTGTAGTGCTATACTGCACATATTTTCGTTTGGATAATCAGCTGGCTTCAACGAACGTAAATCGGGGAACAGACCCTTTATTTTGTCCCCCTCACCTGTCCACAGTTCGCCATTGACCATCAGATTTCGCACCTCAAAGGGATATTTCTGCCGAACTGACAGAGATTTCACCGAAACGATTTGGTCGACCCTACCAGCCTGAAATCGCTCGACAACCAACCCGTTACGTTGTTGCTGCCATGATAAAAAACGCCGATAATTAACCACCATCGAATCAGCATCCATCGGTTTGGGGTACGCATAATCGGGCCAGCCACGATCCAGCATTTTATGAATCGGCACGTATTCTGCAACTTCGGTAATGCCTGCCAGGGTATACTCTCCTTTCGATCGCTTAACAACATTAAGTGGTGTCCCCATATGATCGTCGTGAAAATGCGTGACGATGGCGTAATCAATCGCAGGGTTACGCTGAAAACGCAATACGTTTCGTATATATCGAGCAATCCACTCACCTGCCTGCCGTTCGTTACTGGGCCAGGTAGGGATATTCCGGGGCTTGTTCGTCCGCCAATCCATCGAACTGATGGCACCAGCATCAATCAACAATGTAGTACCCTCCGGGAAAACCACAAAAGTAGCATTACCCTGTCCGGTATTGATATGATGAATATCGAGCTGTCCCTCCTGCCAGACCGGAACCGGCTCGCCTATTCGCTGTGCCCATCCCCAGTAAGGCAGAATAATCAGAAACGCAGTAATTAATTTACGGAGAGCACCCATAGTTGATGAACCATTAAAAGAGCGCAGCTACCGCTACAGGACGGTCGGTTGTAATAATATCGCCCCCTTGACGCAGTAATTCCCGATAACCTGATACCGCTTCAGCCATTGGTTTTTCGTCCAGTTGCCCCACACCATAGGTACCAACTGAGCAGGGGATGTTAAGCTTATGCAATCGTTCGTAAAAGGCGGTAGGCTGAAGTCTCTGTGGCGTTAGCGCAATCAATCGACCCGATGAAGCTAAAGGTGTTTTTTCGAAGTGCTCCAGATCGGGCATACTATTTACCCCAACGGCCAGCCAGAGCGTTGGGTATTGATCCCGTACCCGCTGCGCTTCGGCTATTGAATAACAAATTACAAACACAGAATGCACCGCCTGGTGTTTCTCTACGACCTTCATTACTTGGAGTGGATCAGTACCGGGCTTTACATCCAGCGCAAGCATATACCGGTTTTTATTCCAGTTCAATATGTCAGTAAATGTGGGTACCTGCTGCGTGGTAAGTTCACCAGCCAATGTTTTTAGTCTGACTTTTTTCAAATCTGCCAATGTCCATTCAGCGACTGCCCCTTTGGCATCCGACTCCCGATCAAGAGTAGGATCATGCAATAGCACATAACCACTGTCGCGGGTCAGGCGTACATCCATTTCGATGATGGCATCAGGAAGTTTTTTGGCTGTCTTCTCGAAGGTAGTTATCGAATTTTCGGTATCGGTTGAGCCCGGCCCACCCCGATGCGCCAAAATAAGCGGATGTTCACGATTGGGTTTTAGCCGAAAATATGCGTCAATCGTTTGGGTATCTTTAAACCTATTAACACGTTGTGCCGCAACCTGAACAACCGCTAAACTGATCAGAAGAACTAAAAAGGAAGCTTTCATAGACTAAATCTACAACAACAAAAAATCCCCCGCCAAAACTGTGCGGGGGATTTTTATACGGGAATGAATCCATTTAGAACGAGTAACGAACGCCAAGCTGAGCCTGCCAAACGTTATCCACCGTGATACTTTTGGTGAATACGTCCTGCAAAAGAACCGTTTGACCATTCACAGATTGCGTACCTAACCGATACGTTGGCACACCAGCCGCACTAACGCCTACCAGAGAGAGCGGCTGTGTAGACGTTGTTGTCCAGCCTACACCCCATTTGTTATTGAGCAGGTTACCAACGTTCAGAATATCAGCCCGGAATTGCAGTGTGTGCTTGGTTCCTTTAGCGCCTACAGCGATGTAAAACTCCTGCATCACCGTGAAGTCGAAACGGAGTAGATCAGGAGAGAACACACCGTTACGTTCGACGTATTGACCACGACGACTCTTCAGATAATCATTGTTCTCGATATATTTTTCAAAAGCAGCCTGCTGTTGTTCAGGAGAATACACAACGGCTGATGCTCCAGAACCTACGGTCAAAGCCGAGAATGTCAGCTCTGAAGCGCTTTTGGGAATATAAAGGAGGTCGTTTGTGGTTTGGCCATCCCCATTCAGGTCACCACCGACAACCAGGTTCGTTTTATAACCAGTCGTATACTGACCACCCAACGTGAAGGTTGTAGACCCACCAAACTTACCGCCATAGTTCAGGCGATAGTTTAGATAGCCGATGACACGATGCCGAAGGTCGTTATCACCGAACGAAAGACCCAGATAATTTTGACCTTGTACAGTTGGTACGTTGGCTACAACCGTGCTACCAACTGACTGAATATCCCGAGCCAGGCCGTATGTCCAGGCGAGCATCCCACCAAAACCGTTCGTTGTTGGCTTTTCGAGTTTTGCTGTGAACGTATAGGCTTCACCCTGAGTCGAGTTTTTCAGGATAAACGCGTTTGTGATAGCCGTATTATTGAAACGAGCGATGTTAACAGCACTGGTAGCCGGTCCCTGCGAACCCGATACACCTGATGCTGGAAAACGATTCCGGGTATCAGAGCCACTCAGTACGCGATCGGGAGCTTTCAGGTTAGCATCGATATACCGCAAACCATACAGCGTCTTGTTGTAAATGAATTCGAGGGTACCAATTAAGCCCCAAGGTAACCGTTGGTCAATAGCGATGTTTGTTTTCCAGACCAGCGGATATTTCAGGTTCTGGTCCGTTGCGTTGATTACATACGGAGTCAGTTTGGTAATATCCGTTTGAGTCGGATCAGGCCGTACAGCAGCCGGTAGTTTGCTTGGATCTGTTACAAACGGATACGCTGTGCTGTTGGTAGCCGTTATCAGAGCTGTATTTACCCCGTTGTTACCCAATTGGTTCGATACCAATACTTCAGGAATTCGCGACACAAAGAAGCCACTACCACCCCGAATCTGAGTCATTTTGTCTCCTTTCACATCCCAGTTAAAACCAATCCGGGGCGATAACAACAGACGTGTTTTGGGGAAAGAACCCGTCGTAACCTTATAATCTGCGTTGTTTTCATCTTTGAATGTAAGACCAGCCACAACTGGGTTGTTGAAGTCTTTAGCCGTCGAATTGTCATAGGCAAAGATGTCAGCACGAAGACCAGCCGTCAGTTTGAAATTCGGATTGACCTGGAATTCATCCTGAATATACGCACTGTAGGTGCTTCTGTGCAGTGTTTGTAATGGCTCAGCACCACCTGGCAACAGCGAGTAACGCAGGTTATAACGAGCTACTGCAACGGGCGAAGTTGTGCTGTTTGGGTTGCTAATCGAAGCAAGCGCTGCCGTTTTAAAATCAGCAATCGAGTTGTACACATACACGCCATTGGATGCAGGGAAGAAAACGTTGTTAGACGTGTACTTCTCATAAGACAGACCCAGCGTCAGCGTATGCTTACCAGCGAAGTAACTGAAGTTATCAGTGATATTCAGGGTCGAATAATTCAGTTTGTTGTTTGGGGTGAAGGGGTCAAAACCAACCGTCGTATAAGTCGTACCATCTTTCAGGATGTCGACCGTTGGGAAGACACCTGTTTTATAAGTACGGTCTTCGTTCTGATAGTTGTAGGTAGCCACCAGTTTATTTGCAAACTTACCGCTGAAGGTCGAGTTCAATTCAGCAGCAATCGAACGAGTATTGTCAGCAATGATATAGCCGGTATTCTCTGCAGAAACCGCCAGTGACGAGTTTGTCCGGTTACCATTACCCGCTGTATTACTACTGTTACTATTGCTAATGATCTGGCCCGACTGCGAATCGTGGTGCGAGTAACGTACCGAAAGTTTGTGGTTGTCGTTGATGTTATAATCCAAGCGAATCAACCCTTTCGTACTTTTCACATCGTTGTTGAAATTATCGTAAGCACCCAGATCGAAGTTGAAGTTGGTCTTCATGAAGCTGCTCAAATCGTCCATGTCAGCTTGGGTCACCCGCGATACGTTACCAGTAGTACCTGTTCCCCGGTTAATTACCCAATCAAGAGCAGGTTGACTGCTCTTGTATTGCTCCAGGTTAATGAAGAAGAACAGTTTGTTTTTGATGATTGGACCACCCAAACGCAATCCAAGTGTATTTTGGTTGATATTAACAGGAGGCAGATCGCGGTCATCAGCTTTCTTTCCTACCAGACCATTATTGCGCCACAGATAATAAGCTGAACCTGAAAAGTCGTTGGTACCGGAACGTGTTACGGCGTTGATGCTAGCACCAGCAAAACCTGTCTGGCGAACATCGAACGGAGCTACGTTCAACTGAATTTCGTCCAGAGCATCCAGCGAAACGGCTGTTGTACCCGTACGGCCACCCGCAATAGCTGAGCTACCCAATCCGAAGCCGTTATTGAACACAGCTCCGTCAATAGTTATGTTGTTAAAACGAGCATCCTGACCACCGAATGACTGGCCGTTGCCATATGCGTTGTATTTAGTGATATCATTGATCGTACGACCTAATGTTGGGGTCGTATTGATCATAGCACGACCGTAGGAAGCAGCAGCCCCCGTGCGGTTTGAACTAATAATATCATTTCGGTTTCCGGTCACAATAACCTCCGACAAGGCCGTGCTATTGTCAACCATTTTGAAGTTTACGTCAGCAGCTGTACCCAGATTGGTAAAAACGCCCTCAACTACCTGATCTTTGAAACCAACATAGGTAGCAGTGATTTTAAAAGGCCCACCCACCCGAACACCGGGGAGTGTGTACCGGCCAGATGCGTTCGTCGTGGTACCGTACCGGCTACCCGACGGCTCGTGGATGGCAACGACAGTAGCTCCGGGTAAAAGGCCACCTTTATCGTCGGTAACTTGTCCGCTGATTACGGAGGTCGTTACCTGTGCCATGGCTGCGCTTCCGCCGAGCACAGCCAGTAGAATACTGCCGATTAGCATAAAAGCCGCTCGAAAATGCAGTAGATTTTTAGACATAGAAGTGTTTGTTTGGTTAGCAGTGGTGAGTGTTCATCGATTCGATGCGTTCTCAATTAGGAGACAAATATGCTATTTTTTTTGAGCTTCCAAAAGAGGGGCGTCTTAAAAAAGTACCACCATATCAATTTCTATAGACAAATTCCTACAAATAACACAATTTTTAAATGTTTACGTTCTATTAATCAATGTTACCATATTATTAAGTCATTTTTTGCCACTTGCCCATTTCGATGGTCCATTGAATCTGTTTCAATAAATAACCTGACCGGCTCTTGCCCGACTACCTGATTTCTGTCTTAGTTTTGCCTTATGATGACTCCTGCGGAAACACAATCGATACAGCTTACCCAATACAGTCATGGAGCCGGATGCGGCTGTAAGATATCGCCTAAAATTCTGGATAAGATTCTGCATGGACGCACCAGTAATGCAGCCCTACCGTTGCAAACAAGCCAACCTTTGCTCTCCTCAATTAGCCATTCCCTTATCGTTGGCAACGATTCACGCGACGATGCAGCCGTAATGGATATCGGTAATGGTGAAGCCATTATCAGCACGACAGACTTTTTCATGCCCATTGTTGATGATGCGTTTGACTTCGGGCGGATTGCTTCAGCCAATGCTATTAGTGATGTGTATGCAATGGGCGGAGAGCCGATAATGGCGATTGCCATACTCGGTTGGCCATTAGACAAATTGCCGCCGGAGGTCGCGGGTCAAGTGCTGGAAGGGTCCCGTGCTATTTGTCGGGAAGCAGGTATTCCACTAGCAGGTGGTCACAGCATTGATTCCCCTGAGCCGATCTTTGGGCTGGCGGTTACCGGACGGGTACGACTTGACCACCTCAAACAGAATAACACCGCTACGCAAGGCTGTCGGCTCTACCTAACTAAACCATTGGGAGTTGGTATACTAACGACAGCCCAGAAGAAAGGCTTGTTAAAACCCGAGCATGCTGATATAGCACCCCACCAGATGGCTCAACTTAATAGCTTTGGCGCTGTTCTAGGTAAATTACCGTACGTCAAAGCCTTAACCGATGTGACTGGTTTTGGATTGCTTGGGCACCTGATCGAAATGGCAGAAGGCTCAGGCCTTAGCGCTGTACTTAATTTCGAAGCTGTTCCTACGTTGGCTATGCTGGATGAATACCTAGCTCAAAAAAGTTTTCCGGGTGGTACAACGCGGAATCTGGATAGTTACGGTCATAAAGTAGCAGAATTAACCGAGTTACAACGGTACGTTCTGGCAGACCCACAAACGTCTGGCGGTTTACTCATCGCCGTAGCTGCCGAGAGTACGGACGAGTTTGAACGCGTAGCCTCCGAAAACGGTTTCCATCTAACCTCGTTTGGTGAACTAGTCGAGCAACGAGAAAAAATCGTGTACGTAAACTAAGGTTTGGATGAAATTATTTTACCGCCAGACTGGCGAGTCAGGTCCGGCCATTGTGATTCTGCATGGCGTATTTGGTTCATCAGATAATTGGCTCACAACGAGTAAAGCCATTGCCGCACGAGGTTACCGCGTTTTTGCGGTCGATCAACGGAATCATGGTCAGTCGCCAAGAGGTAGTGAACACGATTACCAGAGTATGGCGTCCGATCTACACGAGTTTCTTGCCGACCACCAGCTCGATAATCCGATTCTGGTTGGGCATTCGATGGGGGGTAAAGCTGTCATGCAATATGCCATGCTCTACCCAGGCACCTATCAAAAACTCGTCGTCGTCGATATTGCACCAAAATTCTACCCCGTTCATCATGCCGAGCTCATTCGAGGGCTAAAAGCTACTGATCTCACTGCAATTAAAGGACGTACAGAAGCCGATGCGGTTTTGCAACGGTATGAGCCTTCGTACACCGTAAGGCAATTTCTGTTGAAAAATTTATACCGAACCGAGCAGGGCGGATTCGACTGGCGCATAAACATTCCGGTCATCGAACGCGAACTGCATGGTATTGGAGAAGAACTGACCAATCCCCGGATTATTACCGAACCGACGCTATTTATTCGGGGTAGCGAGTCTCCTTACATCCTTGACGATGACATTCCGACGATTAAGCGCATATTTCCCAATGCCCAGATCGAAACAATTCAGGGGACTGGGCATTGGGTACAAGCCGAAAAGCCAGTCGAGTTTGTTGACGTATTGATGACGTTTATTGAAAATAAGTAATGCCAACACTTTACTTAATTCCGACTTTACTCGCCGATGATACGGCACAAATGGTGCTCCCCCCTACTATTCGCGAGATAATCGAAAAAACAGATACGTATTTCGTTGAAAATGTGCGATCGGCTCGACGGTTTATCAGCAGCCTGAAAACATCCCGGATCATTGACGAGACGCTATTTTTCGAGCTAACTAAAGATACTCCACCAACAGAAACTCGTCGGCAGATTCAGGAGTTGACCGAACGAAAGCAACATGCAGGCGTTTTGTCGGAAGCAGGGTGCCCAGGCGTGGCTGATCCAGGTGCAGTAGTCGTTGGTATGGCTCATACACTGGGGTGGCGTGTCGAACCCCTGGTGGGGCCTTCCTCTATTCTACTGGCCCTGATGGCGTCGGGTATGAGTGGGCAATCATTTGTGTTCCACGGGTACCTCCCAATTGACCGACAAGACCGGGCTCGTACATTACGTAACCTGGAAAAAGAGGCTCAACAGCATCAGCAAACCCAGATTTTCATGGAAACGCCCTACCGAAATGATGCTCTTTTCGCGGATATACTGACTAGTTGTCAGGCAAATACCCGGCTGTGTGTTGCCAGTAATCTGACCGCGCCTGACGCGCTCGTCCGTACGCTAACCATCCGCGAATGGAAATCGAACGTACCAGATTTACGAAAAAAACCAACCGTGTTTCTACTTTTGTAACCGTAAGGTGGCTGGGCTGACGTTTACGAAGCTTGCCCGAATACTTACCTAACAAGGCGGACAAGATGTCTGCGTCACGCATGATTCACTCCTTTACATTTTCTCCGTTTCAGGAAAACACTTACGTCATTGCCGATGAAACGACTAATGAGGCCGTCATCATCGATCCTGGCTGTTATGAACAAGTTGAAAAGGAAATCTTATGGCGTTTTATCGAAACGAATAAACTAACGGTTAAATACCTGCTGTTAACGCATGCCCATCTTGACCATGTATTTGGCGTTGCTTACGTGAAGCGAAAATTTGGGGTAAAGGCCTATCTGAATCAGCTGGACATGGTCATTTATAATGAAGTTGCGTCTCGTTGTGCGCTTTTTGGCTTACGTGGCTACGAACCCTCAGAGATAGATGAGTTTATTCAGGAGGGCGATCAGTTCACATTCGGAAATACCGTGCTGGACACCTTGTTTGTACCTGGCCACGCACCCGGACATATTGCGTTTGTCAATCATGCCGAACGTTATGTAGTCGGTGGTGATGTATTGTTCAGAGGTAGTGTTGGCCGTACAGATCTTCCGTACTGTAGCTATTCTGACTTGATGACCAGTATCCGAACAAAACTGTATACCTTGCCCGACGATTATACTGTGTATCCAGGCCACATGGCTCCTACCACAATTGGTCGCGAGAAACAAACAAATCCATACGTAAAACTATAAAACGGGCGGCTAGTCCGTTTTACAGCTATGAACCTGCTCAAACATCTCCCGAATGCCATGACCTGCGGCAATTTGCTATGCGGGTGTATTGGACTGGTTATGGCCATGCGTGGCTATCTCGATACAGCAGCCTGGTTAATTGGCGTAGCTGCCATTCTCGACTTTGGAGATGGCTTTGTGGCCCGTCTGGTGAAGGTGTCGGGGCCGTTTGGCAAGGAACTGGATTCACTGGCCGATATGGTTACGTTTGGCGTTCTTCCCGCGACCATCATGTTCCAGCTTTGCTGGTATCAGAATCTGGGGAGTATTTCATACGGTGCTTTCCTGATCGCTGTGTTATCGGCTCTGCGATTAGCCAAATTCAATATCGACACCCGCCAAAGCGACCAGTTTATTGGGGTGCCTACGCCTGCCAATACCATGTTGATTGCGGCTTTTCCGCTCATGCATACGTATCAGCCCCAATACGATGCATTCTGGCAAAATGATTACGCCTTAGGAATGATCATCGCTTTTTCATTCCTGATGGTCTCCGAAATTCCCCTCTTTGCGCTAAAGTTTAAGTCGTTTGGATGGGCCGAAAATCGAATAAAATATAGTTTTCTGATTGCATCCGTGCTACTGCTGTTATTTTTGCAGTTTGCAGCCATTCCCCTGATTATTCTGCTATATATCGTTGTTTCACTAATCTCAAATGAGCGAAAGAGCGAAAGAGCGAAAGAGTGATCATCCCACTCCCAATTCACTCTTTCACTCTTTCACTCTTTCACTCCTTACCAATGAAGTACATCGCCGAAATCAACATCATGACCCGTTCGGAAATTCTGGACCCGCAGGGCAAAGCCGTAAAACTGGGTTTGCATAATCTCCAGATGGACACCATCGATAATGTTCGGATCGGAAAACACATCCGGCTTGAAGTGGATGCCGATACCGAAGAACAAGCTCGTACCACCGTTGATTCGGCCTGTCGCCAGCTACTGGCCAACCTGATCATGGAAGAGTATTCGTTTGAGCTACAGCCCGCTTAAACGTACATATCCTTTTTCTACAAAGGCGCAGCTATCACAAAGAAGGACACCTCATAACCAATCAATTATTGGTCGACGTTCTTTGTGATGGCTGTGCCTTTGCGTTGACGATGCATACCATTCTGGAGGATTCCTTTGTACCTTTGCCGACTATTTGATTTTGACGAATGAATACCACTTACGCTAGTATTAAAGGGTTAGGCTTCTACGTTCCTGAAACCATCGTAACGAACCAGGATTTAACCCAACATATGGATACCTCGGATGCCTGGATTCAGGAACGGACGGGGATAAAGCAACGACGCTACTTCACTTACGGTAAAGATACCAACGCCAGCATGGCTACCGCTGCCTCGCGCATGGCCCTCGATCGATCCCAGGTCGATACTAAAGAAGTTGACCTGATTGTTTATGCAACCATCACGCCCGACTATTACTTTCCCGGTTCAGCCTTTCTTATGCAGCGTGAATTAGGTCTGGAAGGCGTTGGCGTGATCGACATTCGGAATCAATGCTCCGGCTTCGTTTATGCACTTTCCATTGCCGATCAATTCATTAAAACCGGCATGTATAAGACCATACTGGTTGTCGGCTCAGAGATCCAATCAACCTTCCTGAATAAAAGTAATGAAGGGCGGGGGGTAGCCGTCATTTTCGGCGATGGAGCCGGGGCTGCTGTCGTACAGGCCACGACCGACCCAGAACACCGCATCTTATCAACTCATTTACATGCCGACGGACGTTATGCCGAAGAATTATACGTTCGGGACCCTGGCAGTAGTCGTGAAGGACGCTGGCTTACGGAAGAAACCCTGTCAGGTGGCAACTACAATGTAACCATGAACGGGAACGCCGTCTTCAAGCATGCTGTCGTACGGTTTGCGGAAGTCATTCAGGAGAGTTTAGCAGCCAATGCGTACAAACCGGAAGATCTGGCCTTATTGGTTCCTCACCAGGCGAATATCCGAATCTCGGAGTATGTTCGTCAACAGATGAACTTGCCTGAAGAAAAAGTCTTCAACAACATTCAGAAGTATGGCAACACAACGGCAGCTTCTATCCCGATTGCATTAACCGAAGCTTATGAAGAAGGGCGTATTAAACCCGGTGACCTGGTCTGTCTGGCCGCATTCGGCAGCGGATTCACCTGGGCATCAGCACTGATCAAATGGTAATGATTGAATTGTTGAGTGACTGAATTGTTAATTTATTCAATCATTCAGTCACTCAACAATTCAATCATCAATAAGTCCCCACCGAAAGCATGACCAGGGTACAGGCTTCGATGGTCTCGACTCCCTCTGCCCGAAGCTGTTTGTCAAATTCGGGGTTTTCGGCACCGGGGTTAAAGATAACCCGTTTGGGTTTTAGCCGTTTAATATACTCATACAATTTAGGTTGATTTTGGGGTCCTACATACATCGTTACTGTATCGATCCCCTGTAAATCTGGCTCGCCAGTCCGGATAGGATGTCCTTCGATGTCCCCCTCCCGCGATCCCAGTAATTCTATAGTATGGCCATGTTGAAGCAAACGGTAAGCAGCCAGATTGGCATAGCGCCCAGCTTTAGCGGTTGCTCCAACTATAAGCGTTTTTTTCTTCTGAGCATTCATTGTCATAGTAGTACGAAGGCATAATATACCTTTCTATACACTTAACCAATCTGGAGAAGAAGCAGTTTCGAAGCCATTAACACCCGCTTTATCAATTAAATTTACTATTGACATTACTTATGCTATAAATTTGTTCATTATCAATAGCTTATCATATTAAGTGAGCATTTTAAAAGAATCTTGGTAGTAAAATCATTATGTTACAACTATTTTGCCCTATAGTTGTTAAGGACTCATCAGAAAGCTCATATCCGGCTGAAATTCACGGCTATCATAAAAATCATCGGTCATGGATGCCAAAGACAAACAGAATTTTTGGAATGAAAAGTGGACACCGATCGTGTTTGAAGGTATTGAAAACCCTCCTCATTACGAAGTCTCCAACTATGGACGGCTTCGTAGCTTCCAATCGGCTCCCACAAATCGTTCATCAAGTCCTTCCGGCCATACACCGGGTAAACCCATAAAAGGCTCTGTAATTCAGGGCTATAGATCGCTTAACATCCGATCTGGCGGTAAAACTATAAATCGGTATATCCACAAACTGGTAGCCGAACATTTTGTTACGCGTAGCCATCCCGATCAGACGTTTGTGATCCATCTTGATCATGACAAACTCAATAACCACTTCCAGAATCTGCGATGGGTTACAAAGGCTGACATGATTGAGCATAATCGGAATAACCCTAACCTTAAAAACCGGCTAATCCCTCGTCAGACCCGTAATTATAAACTAACCGAAAGCAAGGTCAAAATCATCAAGAAACTTCTACTAAACGACAAAAATCGGTTAAAGATGATTGCCAAGCAGTTTGGTATCACCCATACACAGTTAAACCGGATTCGGTCAGGCGAGAACTGGAAACATGTTACGATTGAGTAACATTCTCATTTGAGTGTGTGTAAGGGCTATCGCGTGCAGTCTTAAATCCGACTGCTCGAAATCTCTATATAAGGCTATTTGTTAGCGCTGGGCAATACTAAATTGCTTAAGTGTAGTAGCATTCCAATGGCAAATCCTTCAAAACTCACATTCAGATTTTGAAGGATTTGTCCTGTTCTCTTTAATAATTCACATCGTCGCCAACACCAAGTCCTGGTGCACCTGCCAGCGGCATCGAGACAAAAAACGAGGTTCCTACACCTTCATCTGTTTCGAACCAGATGGAGCCACCAGCATGTTCAACACCACGTTTGGCAATCCACAGGCCAACGCCAGATCCCCCTCCTTTTGTACTGAAATTGGGCAGAAAAACTTTATTCCGAATGGTTTCGGGGATGCCCACCCCATTGTCATGGACTTCAATCAAAACCGAATCGCTACCGGTCGAAAGCTTCAGATCGATTACAGGCTTCCGGTCAGTCGGAACAGATTGAATAGCATTGATCAGCAGGTTAGTCATGATTCGACCCATAAACTGCCGATCCCCCATAACCATAATAGGCCCTTCCACACTCTCTCGTCGAAGTGTAATCCGTTTGTCATCAGCATATAAATCTGCCGTTTTATTGAAGACGCCCGTAACTTCAAATTCTTCTTTTTTGGGCATCGGCATCTTGGCAAACTCAGTAAATGAGTTGGCAATGTCACTGATGTTATCAATCTGATCCAGCAACGAATCGAATGTTCGAAGGATCACCTTACGCGAAGGATCTCCATTTAAGCCTGCTGCGTCCTTTCCATTGTTCGGGAATGTTCGTTGCAGATGCTGCAACGTTAATTTCATGGGTGTCAATGGATTTTTGATTTCATGAGCAATCTGTTTGGCCATTTCCCGCCATGCCGATTGTTTTTCTGTTTGGGCCAGCGCAAGCTTGCTTTCTTCGAGTTTCAACAACATCCGGTTATACTCACGAATCAGCAGGCCAATTTCATCGTCCGACTGCCAGGGTAACGGATCGTTCGGACGCTCCAGATTGGTTTTCCTAATTTTTTGCGTCAGCAGTCGAAGCGGTTTGGTCAGCATATGCGATGCGAAATAGGATAAGATCAGAAAGAACAGGAATAGAGCCGTGAAAATGCTCAATGATGTCGCAATAACCTCAATGATTTTCCGGTCAAGTTCGGGTTGAGCGTAGAAATACGGAATACTCAATACCCCCAGCAGGTGCCCATCGTACGACTTAATACTGGCATAGGCCGTCCGATAATTCAGCGTTCCCAGCGATTCGTCGAGCAAAACCTGGTTCTCCTTATCTTCAATAATATGGTTGTAGGCTTCCGGATTGATCCGTTTGGAAAGATATCCCCTTTCATAAATGATCGGGCGCGTCGATGTGTATAACCTCCCCTGAGCGTCGAACAGATTAATATCGATGTTGGCATCACGGGCAATCTTCCCTAATTCTTCTTCCATCGATGCCTTGCTCCGCTTTTGCGCATACAGATGTTCGTCGAGGTAAATCAGAAAGTTAGACGCAATATTCCGGGTATTGACAATATAGGTATCTTTCTGGTTATCAACATAATTTGAACTTATTACGCCCAGAATTATGAGGATCACGAAGATCAACGGCAGAAAAAAAGCCAGATTCAACAGGATCTGAATCCGGGTCGAATAGTTGATGTTGAATTTGGAGAATCGATAATTGATCGCATAGCAGGCAATGACCAGAATGACGGTCAGCACCAGCAAGAGGTATAGAAATGAGAAATTGGAGAATATATTCCGAAACGGGTACTCTGGCGACGATACCACCACCACACGACCATTCTGGCCTCTTTGTGCTATGTGCTGATAATGATTACTGGATATCCCGGTTGTAAATAAAGCCGGATTGTTCAGCAGCGAAAGTTCAAGCTGCCGGTCATAATTATAATTTCCGGGAGAGCTATACCAAAGCTTATACTGTACGGGGCCGGTTAATGCTTTACCCGGATCGGGCCCGGTAAAAAAGGCATAGCTGTATTCCTGCGTATCCTGATTTTGGCTAAACTTTGTATCAACCAGCAGTCCAGGATACACGCCTTTAGGCCGTTCTTTTCGAAGCCGGAGGTCGAGCACAACATACCCCATCGTATCAGTTGATGACGTTCCTGATTGGAGAGCCGAACCCGCTGGCGCTACTGACCGAAGAATCGGCACAAAGCACACATACTGCTTTACAAATTGGTTGTCCGCTTCGCTGACAAAGTAAATGCCTGCATACTCCGTTTTATAAGCCTCCTGACGATACCGCGCCGTCAGCGACGATAGCGAAACGGGATCAGGGCTAATATCGAGTGGGCGGCCATTCGACCGAAACGAAAACACCTCAATATCGTACTTGTCGAAGTATTTATCCAGGTGTAAACTTTTCACCCGGTGCTGTATTCGCTCACGAACCAGGAGCGTATCGGTTCGCAGCGCACGAGCAATCTCCGCATCTTTCTGAATCGACTCCTGCGCTTTACTCATCAGGAATTCGCCAAATACATCGTTTTCGGCCAGAAGCTGGGCAGCAAATTCCTGCTCATGGTTTAACTGTTTCCGAATCTCCTGATTATAAACGACGTACGACGTCATTACTGCGCAAATGAACGCTGCCAGAAACAGATAAATGGACGTTTTATAACGAAATGTATAAAGCGTTTTGGGTAATTGACTTACATATATAACCAGAAAATAGATTCCATTCAGCAGAAAAACGGGTTCCAAAGAACCACCCACCAACAACCAGATACCTGCACTTAATACGGAACCAGCCATGATCAATGCCAGGCCAATGCCGACATGATTGATTCGGTTGTAGCGCAAAAACAGGCTCGCCAGTAAATGCGTAACCAGAAAATAAATACAGGATATAATAATAAAGACTACCAGACAGGCGATCTTCAGAAATGAAAAATGGATGTTAAGGGTAATATCAAGCGTAAACTGCGACTTTTCGTAGATGTTGGTCAGCTCAATATAGCATAGAGTAAATGTCACATAACCAAGCACAACACAGCCTACCGATACCACCAGTTTCAGCCAGTGGGGCTGCTTGAGCAACCAGACATAGAACTGCGAACGGAAATAGTACCTCACCCAGTAAAAAGCCAGGATGGCCATTACCAGTGCATTGAGCAGCAAGTCGCCCAGAGATGGAACTAGTATCGAGGATGCATAATATTTAGGATTGAACAGGTCCGATTCGATGAATAAAAACGGAACCCCGAAAAAAAGCATAACGGCCCGCAACAGCAACAGATAGGTTGCCAACGCCACAAAGCCCCATTCATAACGCCGTTTTTTCCGGAGTCGAACCATAAGCTGTAACACATACAACCCCAGAAAAATAACTCCCAATGTAGCCAGAATGACCGTGTTGACGGGGGTAGTGTGGTTCCGATACGCATCGACTTTAGGCGGCACTACCGAAAACAGGAAGGCTGACGTATTATCGTAGATAGCCTCGTAGGTATTGAGCCGTTTGTCTGTAACAGATTGCGGATCAAGCGAAAATATATCTGGGTTATAGCCTGACTGTAAATAGGCGTTATTGCTGTGATAATACCGATGGATATTCACTAACGAATAAGCGTCCAGTACATTGCCTCCAGCCGCAATACGACGATGGCTAACCACAAAACGCCCCTGCTCGAAGTCAATTAATTTCGGTATGGTTGTTACAACCGATAACTGACCATAATCGGGCACAAACCGATAGTCCGACCAGTATTCTAATCGACCATCGCGAAAGACAAAGAATGGGTAATGCGAAGGCAGCCTGAAGTAGTCAGTAAATGTGGGCTTGGCATTTCTGACCAGTAATGCCGATACACTATCCAATTCGGATGTACTCACCTGCATCTCTTCCTTCACCCGCTGCTGCACTGCACTTAGGTATTGCTCATCGGTAGCACCAGGTTCATTCTGTTCCAGAAAAAGGAAATACAGAACTGAACAGCCGATTGTTACTGCAGCCAGGAGCAGAAAAATATGTTTTTCGATACGCTTCACCAGGTGGGCAAACTTGTCTTTCCCGAAAACCATCCCTAAAATCATGCCAAGATTTTAGCCTAGGACTAATAGTCGATAGAACTAGTAACCATTCAGGCTAGCAGCGCATTGATTACCAACCCTATCGACTATTGAACCTTAGACAGTTTTTCTACCGTATAGCCTCCAGTTTCATAGCCTATTTCAGCACCAAATACATAAAGCAAATGCTTGCGGTCGATAATGACCTGTACCCCTTCTACGTTATACACTTCGTCGGAGGGGCCAGGCAGGTCGAAACCCAGTAACCAGGATGACCCACAACCTCCCCCCCGGATACCCACGCGTAATCCGTACTCGCCGGGAATTTTATTAGCCTGAAGTGTGTCCAGTATCTGTTGACGGGCTTCAGGTCGAACGCGAACGGGATTATCTAGTGTGAGCATACATTCTGGAGATTTAGCGTTTGCTATTCAGTTCAACTGCAAACGCTAAACCTATTAACGTTTAAAAAACCCATTTTATCAAAATTACCATTTTTACGGAACAACGTTCCTTCTTTTTATGGATCTAGTGAGCGATTTTCTCAAACTGATTGTACCTGCGGGACTAGTACTTTATGGAATGTATCTGACGGTCAAATTATTACTCGAACGTGAAGCCGACCGGCATCGCTATGATGTGCAGGCCCGCTATACGGAAACCGTTGTACCGATCCGATTACAGGCATACGAACGAATGGTTCTGTTTCTGGAACGTATCAGCCCCAATAACCTATTATTACGCCTAGGCAATAGTTCAACCACCGTCATCGAGTTCCAGCAGCGGCTTCTTCAGGAAATCCGGGATGAGTATAACCATAACCTGTCGCAGCAGGTATACATGAGTCAGAAGGTATGGGATCAGATTCAGGCAGCTATGAATGAAGTGGTTACCCTGATCAACCAGGCATCGGGCGATACGCGGCCTGACGCACCCGCCATCGAACTCTCCAAACGAATTTTTGAACGGATTATTCAAAAAGATCGCCAACCAACGGCTGATGCGCTTCGTGCCGTGAAAGAAGAAATTCAAGCCATGTTTATGTAATGCGAAGATGCGGCCTTTCGAAAAGATGACGGAATTCCGCATCTCTGCGTTACTCAAAACACTGCCGACGATACCATCAGGGCTTTTTGTAGAGCTGACTGGTTGATGGATAGTGCAATCTCCTCATCCAACAGGGTTTGGATAATTTCTTCAGTTGGGAGATTCCCGGTTAACGCATCGGCTGCCATTGGGCAGCCACCAAAGCCTCGTAGAGCACCGTCGATACGGTTAACCCCAGCCCGAATGGCTGCTCGTATTTTTGCCCCAGCCTCACCCGGACGTGCATGCAGGTGGGCCCCAAATTCAACCGACGGAAACGTTTGAATCAAGTGTCGAAAAAGCATTTCAATCGCTTCGGGCGTCGAGGAGCCGATGGTATCGGATGGGGCAATAATACCTACCCCCAGTTGCAGTAGCTTTTCCGTAAAGTCACTGACAATGGCTGGACTATATGAGTCACCATAAGGATTGCCAAATCCCATCGACAAATAAACGACCAACTGCTTACCCGACTCTACACAAAGCGACTGCATATCAGCCACTTCAATAAATGCCTGAGCAATTGACTTGTTGGTATTACGTTGCTGAAAGGTTTCAGAAACGGATAAGGGAAAGCCAATGTATTGAATTTGTGGATAGGCGACCGCCTGTTCGGCACCTCGCCGATTGGCCACAATGGCCAGGAGTTTCGTCGACGTAGACGTTAGATCAAGGCCCGCCAATACCTCGGCAGTATCCCGCATCTGAGGGATCGCTTTCGGCGACACGAAACTGCCAAAATCCAGCGTATCGAATCCAACCTGTAAGAGTGTATTCAGGTACTGAATTTTGAGGTCAGTCGGAACAAAATGGTCTAGTCCCTGCATTGCATCGCGGGGGCACTCGATTAGTTTCATCGACGTACAGTTTGACGCGTCAGAAAGGCGAACATGAGCATCACCACTCCACAGATCGCTAGCCCCCCTGCTTCGCGGGCCATTTCGATATTCAGGCTTCGCATACCCACTTCACTGAACAGAAACCCTTCAAATTTCGGAGGCCATTGATACGCTGCTGACGCAAAAAACAGGACGGCCAGTACAACAAAAAACCACCAGCGCCCCAGATTGGCGTAGGCCATAAAACAGGCTGCGGCCGCCACGCCATAAATAGGAATCCAGACTTCAGGGTCAGGATCGTTGTATTGGAATGCCGCAAATAAAACAAACAACAGTCCGAAAATGATCGCCAGTGTTTTACGCATGTTTTACTAGAAGTTAAGTGGAGTTAGAACGATACATACGGTGGCAGGAATAAGTTTCTCGAGCAATGTTCCTACTCTTTTACCTCACCTGATTAAAATCAATCGTCTAGTGACAATATTCTGCTACGGCATTGGCAGCGTCTACATAGCCTAGCGTTTGGGCCTGCTTCAGACTCAGGCAGGCCGACTCACGGTCGTTTTGCAAAACCTGGGCAATACCCAGCCCATAAAACGCTTTCCCAAATTTAGGATCAGCCTTAACAGCCTGCTGAAAATCGGCAATAGCCCCTGCCAGATCTTTCTGCTGGAATCGGAGGTTTCCCCGATTATAGAAAGCCTGTGCATTTTGCGAATCTAACGCTATGGCCTGCGAAAAATCCGTCATAGCTGGTTGAATCTGCCCCTGGGTCGCAAACAATTGCCCCCGGTTCAGAAAGAGTTCAGCGCTAATTTGTTTGCTCGTATCAGGAGCCAGCCGAATCGCTTCCGAATAATCTTTCAAGGCACCTGTCAGATCATTTTGAGCCACTTTTAGGAGCCCACGGTTATAATAGGGCCGATAGAAATTGGGCTTAAGTTTAATAGCCTGATCATAATCGAGGGTGGCATTGGCATATTCCTTTAGTTCAAAATACGCCACTCCTCTCGAATTAAACGCTTCCACATTCCCGGCATCGGCATTAATGGCCTGATTCAAGGCCTGAACGGCTTCCCGAAATTTTCCTTCTTTTAAATACCCCCTCCCCTGTTCCAGGTAGTTGTCTGATGAGTTGCAGGCAAAGCATGCCAACAAACTAATGTAGATTAATCGCTTCATGATGATAAATGATTGAATGAGTGAATAGTTGAATGATTGAATAGCATCAACTTCACTATTCAATCATTCAACCATTCACTCATTCAATCATTGATTTTTTACAAAGGTATGCCCGAAAATTTGTCGTTGACGAATAGTTGTATAACTTTGCATCGGCAAATCGGTGCTACCAGCTCCTGCTGAATCCCCCAGGTCTTGACCGAAGCAAGGGTAGGTGGTTGTAGCGGTGAGACATTGGTTTGCCATTTTTTATTTCCGCCTATTGCGGTTATGTCGTTTAGGGGTCATGCATTTAGCACTATCAGGCCGCTAAATTCCGAAAACCCAACATGCATCTACTGAACCAGCTTACTACCTCGTTTCAGCAACATTTCCAGGCCGACCCGCTGTTAATCTGCTCTCCAGGCCGTGTCAACCTCATTGGTGAACATACCGATTACAACGAAGGATTTGTGCTTCCAGCCGCTATCGATAAAGCCATATACCTGGCTGTTGGCCCTCGTACCGATCACGAACTACACTTTGTAGCCCATGATCTGAATAAAACATATCAGGGTTCACTGTCTCATCTGGAACCGACGCATACCTGGGCGGATTATATTCTGGGTGTAGTTGCCCAAATGCGACTGGCTGGTTACGACTTTCCCGGCTTTAACTGTATTTTCAGTGGAACGATTCCGATGGGCGCAGGTCTTTCATCGTCAGCAGCGCTGGAAAATGGTGTAGGCTTTGCCCTGAATGAACTGTTTGGGTTAGGTCTCGAACGTATCGACCTGGTAAAATTGTCACAGCGAGCTGAGAATGAGTTTGTAGGCGCAAAAGTGGGGATCATGGATATGTTTGCCAGCATGATGGGCAGGGCTGACCATGTTATCAAACTCGATTGCCGCTCCCTCGATTATACCTATGCTCCTCTACAAATGGAGGGCATCTGTATTGTTCTGTGTGATTCTCAGGTCAAACATTCGCTGGTTACGTCTGAATACAACACCCGCCGGGCCGAATGCGAAGCAGGTGTCCGTTTCCTCCAGACCTTTTACCCTGACATTAAAAGTCTGCGCGACGTAACGATGGCTATGCTCGACCAGCATTTACGGGATACCGAGCCGTTGATTTACCGGCGTTGTGCCTACGTTGTTCAGGAGAATGCCCGCTTACTGGCTGGCGTTGAAGCTCTGGAAGCAAACGACATAGCCACTTTTGGTCAGTTGATGTATGGCTCGCATGAGGGCTTGAGCAAGAACTACGAAGTTAGCTGCCCCGAACTGGATATTCTGGTCGACATTGCTCGAACACATCCAGGTGTATTTGGGGCTCGAATGATGGGAGGAGGCTTTGGCGGATGCACCATCAATCTAGTCCGTGAAGAGGCCCTTGACTCATTTACTGAATTGATTACCAAACAATACAAAGCCCAAACCACTAAAGATACGTACCTTCACGTCTGTAAAATCCAGAACGGAACAGGTATCGTCAAAAACCAATAGGTTAGTAAGTAAATAAGCCAAAACAAGACTTATACACATACTGACCGCAGATCAATTAATAACTCTATTTTACCATGAAATTTTTCATTGACACGGCCAATCTGGCCGACATTCGCGAAGCCCAGCAAATGGGAATTCTCGACGGGGTGACAACCAATCCTTCTCTGATGGCCAAAGAAGGCATTACCGGAAAAGATAATGTAATGCGCCATTACAAAGAAATCTGCGACATCGTTCAGAACGACGTTAGCGCAGAGGTTATCTCGGTCACTTACGACGAAATGATCAAAGAAGGCGAAGAGTTGGCTGAGATCGATGAGAACATCGTAGTAAAAGTGCCGATGAGTGCCGACAGCATCAAAGCCATTAAATATTTTTCGGAAAAAGGCATCCGTACCAACTGTACGCTGGTATTCTCGGCAGGTCAGGCTCTGCTGGCAGCCAAAGCCGGGGCTACGTACGTATCGCCGTTCGTAGGTCGACTAGACGATGTTTCGACCGATGGTATCGAGCTGATTCAGCAAATCGTAAATATTTATACCAACTACGGCTATACAACTGAAGTACTGGCTGCGTCGGTACGTCACCCAATGCACGTTATCCAATGCGCTGAAATCGGCGCCGACGTAATGACGGCTCCGTTAAGCGTTATGAAAATGTTGCTCAACCACCCATTGACCGACATTGGTCTGGCTAAATTCCTGGCCGACCACGCAAAAGCTGAGAAAAAGTAATATTTAGGGTATTCGGTTTACAGATTACGGTGGCTGGCGCGTTTTAGGTTGCGTTAGCCACCGTAATCTGTAAACCGTAAACCAAAGCCGATTTATGTTCTCCTCTGAACCCGTTCTTACTCTCGACCACGCCGATATTTATCAGGGCAAGAAATTAATCCTGGGCGATGTATCGTTCCGAATCGATAAGGGCGATTTTGTTTATTTGATTGGCCGTACGGGAAGTGGAAAAACATCCTTACTAAAAACATTATACGCCGATCTGTGGATGCAGAACGGTAAAGGCTCAGTGGCCGGTTTTTCGCTCGACTCGCTAAAGCCCCGCGACATTCCGATGCTGCGCCGGAAAATTGGCATTGTCTTTCAGGACTTTCAGCTGTTTTTCGACCGTTCAGTAGAAGACAATCTTAAGTTTGTTCTGAAAGCGACGGGCTGGAACAATAAGACAGACATGAACAACCGCATTGCCGACGTGCTAATGCAGGTAGGTTTGGGGACTGCTCAGAAAAAAATGCCTCACCAGCTCTCGGGTGGCGAACAGCAACGAGTTGTCATTGCCCGTGCTATGCTCAATGAACCACTGATTCTTATTGCCGACGAACCAACCGGAAACCTTGATCCGTCGGTGTCGGACCAGATCATGAAAGTATTTCAGGCTATCAACAATGCCGGTACGGCTGTACTGATGGCTACGCATAACTATGACCTGCTGAACAAATACCCGGCTCGCGTATTGCGTTGTCAGGAAGGGCAGGTTATCGAGCTGGCCGGTTAACCATTTGCTCATTTTTTAGACTGACCTTTTCTCCTATGCCTTTTGGTCGTCGCCCTTTCCTACGTTCACTAGTAGCCGGTGCGGGTGCTTCTTTACTCGCTTCGAATCAGGCTGTTCAGGCTGATTCGCCTACCAAAACCGCATCTGTTTCCTGCAATTCCTATTCCTGGTTGACTTTCTATAACCGACAGGGAAAAACCTGGATGGCCGACCCGGATGCTTCTCTTCAGGAGTTTGTTCAGGCAGGTCTAACGGCTTATGAACCTGCGGTCAACACCGCCGATGATGTAGTCAAACTGATTCCATTACTGGCTAAGTACAAACTGGCAATGCCATCGTTGTATGTAAACAGTACACTCCACCGGACCGACGAAGCCCAGAAATCAATTGATTCCGTTTTAAGCATTGCTGAAGCGGCCCGCCAAGCTGGTACCACCACTTTTGTAACCAACCCTAGTCCGATCCAATGGGGTAGTGAAAAAGACAAAACCGATGCGGATTTGGCTGAGCAGGCCAAAAACCTTGACCGATTAGGTGCTGAATTACGCAAGCGAGGTATCACCCTGGCCTATCATACCCATGCCCCTGAGCACCGGCAGGCCGCCCGTGAGTTTCATCACATGCTGCTGGCTACAGACCCAAAAAATGTGTCGCTCTGTCTGGACGCCCATTGGGTATATCGTGGTTCCGGCAATTCGCAGGTGGCCCTGTTCGACGTTGTGAAATTGTACGGCAAGCGCGTCGTAGAAATACACATCCGACAATCGCGTGAGGGCATTTGGCAGGAAACATTTGGCGATGGCGACATCGATTACCGTCGCCTGACTACCGACCTGAAAGCACTGAATGTTCGACCTCTGTTGGTTCTGGAACAATGCCTTGAAAAAAGTTCACCCAATACCATGGGGCCAATTGAAGCGCACAAGCAGGATTTAGTCTACGCCAAAGAGGTATTTTCAGGATTAATCGGATAATGAAACAAAGAGATTAATTGACGGTTATTTATGCTGATAGCTGCCATATAGCTATCAGATAATTACCAACATAATTAAACTCACGTTAGCATTATGCAACCCAATATTGGTCTTGAAGAAGATGTTTTAAAACAGGACAATAGCCTGCTTAACGACTTTCTGTCGGATTTACACGTCCTGTATATCAAAACCCGAAAATATCACTGGAACGTGGCTGGGCCGAATTTCATGGAATACCACAAATTCTTTGAAAGTCAGTATAAAGCCATCGAAGCCGAAATCGATGAAGTTGCTGAGCGAATCCGGCAGTTGGGTGGCAAACCACTGGCTACGATGGCCGAATTCCTTCACAATACCAGCTTAAAAGAAGATATTGGTGCACCTAAAAGTACAGCCGATATGTTCAAACACCTGCTCTCCGACCACGAGCAGATCATTCGTGAACTTCGCGACGACGTTGATAAATGTGCCGACGAACTCAATGATGCCGGTACTGCCGACTTCCTGACGAAGTCGATGGAAGATCATGAAGCGATGGCCTGGATGCTACGAAAATACCTTTCGTAGGGAATAATTGATACTATACAATGTATAATTGAGGAGTTCTTCGCTTTTCATTATACATTGTATAGTATCAATTATTTTCACCTGTGCCCAAATCACTTTCTCTTCGCTCTGGCCTTGGTAGTGTCTTATTCTGGTCGGTTATTTCAGCCGCGTTTATTGGCCCCGGTTCGGTAACAGCCTGCGCAAAAGCTGGCTCTCAATTCGGTTTAGACTTACTCTGGGTATTGACGTTTGCCACACTTGGCACCGTCTGGCTGCAGGAAGCAGCCGCCCGTATTACCATTGCCACTGGCAATGACCTTGGACAGGTAATCACCCAAACCTATACAGGCACGAAAGGAAAATGGGTTGCCTGGTCCTTGTTTCTGGCTATTTTTCTTGGATGCGCAGCCTATCAGGCCGGAAACATTCTTGGTGCCGTATCTGGATTAGCGTTATTGACCGGAGCATCTGTTCCTACCCTGACTGTCGGCATAGGGTTGGCCTGTATCCTCCTGCTCTGGGTTGGTTCAACGCAAAGTCTGGCAAATTTTCTGGGAATCATTGTTTTTGCCATGGGCGGGGCCTTCGTTTATGTAGCCTTTGGCGCTCCTGTTACGCCAACCGAACTTACGACAGCCCTGGTCGTTCCCAATTTCCCATCAGGATCGTTATTACTGATCAATAGTCTGATTGGTACAACTATCGTTCCCTATAATTTATTCTTTGGCTCCAGTATTGTACCCGGCCAGTCGCTGAGCGAGATGCGGCTGGGCATCTGGGTAGCTGTTATTCTGGGGGGAATTATTTCCGTTGTGTTATTATTAGCCGGGTTGCTGATTCCCGGCGACTTCTCGTATCCACACATGGCTCAGGTACTTACCGATCGACTGGGAACATGGGCTGGTTCTTTATTTGCCTTTGGCTTATTTGCGGCTGGACTGGCTTCGTCGATTACGGCTCCCCTGGCCGCTGCCGTTACGGCACAAAGTTTGTTAGGCGTTCCCAAAAATTCGCCGATCTACCGGGGTATTTGGTTAGTGGTTATGCTAACCGGCCTTATGGTGGGGTTGTCCAATGTCAACACCATTGATGTGATTGTAGCCGTTCAGGCGATCAATGGTATTCTACTTCCTTTTGTAACGATCTTCCTGTTTGCAGCCGTCAACAACCGAGCTTTATTAGGCAATACATATTGCAATTCGCTGGCCCAAAACATAGCAATGGGCCTTGTGGTGCTTGTTACGGCTATTTTAGGATTATGGAACGTCTGGTTGGCTTTCAAGGCATAACCCATAAAAAAAGGAGGCTGATTTATGGCCTCCTTTTTTTATCTTATTTCTTCTTATTCACCTCTCGTTCAAGCTGTTCGATTCGCTTTTGCTGTTCAATTAGCCGAAGAGTCATTTCTTCATTCTGCTTTACGAGCGTGGCGAGTAGAGCCGTCAAATCAACGCCCTGTTTGACCATTTCGGTAGCACTGGGTATGCCGGGCAGGTGTTTGTTCTGCTGAACGTATTTTTCGACTTCGGTCAACGACGGGAGTTTGTACGATGGAGCAAAAACATAGTCGGCCCATTGATTTTCCGACGATGGTTGCACACGCATGGCTGTAGCCGATAAATGCGCTCCTAACGTCACATCACCTTTTTCATCAACTGTGAGGAACTTAGCAGCCGTTGCGTTATTGACTGGCGAGTTTGCCGTCATATTCGTTAGCCGAAGGCCACTACGCCCATCCGTACCCGCAGTTAATTCGAGCCGATTTTGGGGAGTTGAAGTACCAATACCCACATTAACGTTATTACCCAGAACCATAGCGTTACTGGTTAACACCCGAGCATTGGCGCCAATGGCTGTTGCATTCGATAAGCCAACTCCTACCCCGATGGCATTAGACCCGATCAGCGTATTATCCTGTCCGTTTATCGCATCAACGCCCGAATTTGGCCCTATAAACAGGTTCCGGTTACCACGTTGGTTTCCCTGACCGGCATTGAAACCAATAAACACGTTATCACTACCGTCAGTATTGAGTTTACCCGCTTCGTATCCGACAAAGGTATTGTGGCTACCAACTGTATTGGGGAAGCCTGCTTTATAGCCGAAATACGTGTTGTACGAGCCAGTTGTGTTACCCTGCCCCGCCTGACTACCCATAAAGGTATTGTAAGTGCCCGATCCACCGACAACCGCACTTGTACTTTGGCCGATGATCAGGTTATAGGTGCCGTTTGGCGATTGAAAACTGACGGCCTGATTATCAGGCGTAACTACCTGACTCTGGGCGTGCAGCTCTGCCATAAGGCCAGAAGTAATCAGGGCTAAAACGAGAGTAGAAACTTTCATAGTAAAATGGATACGGAAATACTTGGTAAATATAGCAAAAATCATTCCGAACTATACCTACCAATCCCCTATAGATGAATGCTTTAATTAACCTAAAATTTACTATTCGGTAAATACGTGACTACTACTCTGCGTATAGACTTCTGAGCACTCCATTTAATTTAAGCAAGATGAACCTTTAGCCGAATGCAAAACAGATTACCTTTGGTAAACCACCGTGCGCCATTCACTGCTAGCTGATCATATAGTTGATCTTTTTTAGCTCGCCCCTTTGTAAATCTATTGGGTTCGTAAGCTTTTGACGGGATTCATAAGAGCCGCTTTAATGGCCTGATAACTGACTGTCAGCACAGCGACGGCTACAGCCAGTCCACCTGCCAGTGCAAAGAACCACCATTCTACCTCAATTTTATAGGCAAAGTCCCGTAGCCACTGGCTCATGATGTAGCCAGCAATTGGCGACGCAATCAGCAGAGCGATAAAAATTAGCTTCAGATAATTGGTCAACAACAGCGTGATAATGCTGGCCGCTGAGGCTCCCAGTACTTTTCTGACACCAATCTCCTTGGTGCGCTGATGGGTTGTAAAAGCCGCCAGACCGAACAGCCCCAGGCAAGCAATCACTACTGCCAACCCAGCGAAAATACTGACGAGCTGCCCAATCCGTTGATCAGACTGATACATGGTGTTGAATCGTTCGTTCAGAAAGGAATAGGCAAACGGATTGTCAGTTTCTGCCTTCCATCGTTGCTCGATAGTCGATAGCAAACTAGGTATATCATCCGTCCGGATACGCAAGGCCAACTGTCCATTGTCGCCACCGTAGAACAACAGTAATGGAGCAATGCGCTGGTGCATGGATTCGAAATGAAAGTCTTTTACCACACCAATAACGGTATATGTCTGTTTACTTCCTTCGGTACCATCGCCCACTGTCGAAAGCTGTTTGCCAATGGGCGAATTTTTAAATCCATATTCCCGGACGGCAGCCTCATTCAGCAGAACGGCAGATTTATCGGATGGATAGGCTTTCGAAAAGTTACGCCCCTGCGCCAAACGAATACCTAACGTAGACAGGTAATCATCATCAACGTAATAGCTTTTTGTACGATAAATTCCGCTTCGTACTCCATCCTGAATCTGAATGCCATCTACACTTTGGCTCGATGATCCGGCAGGTAGAAACCCAGCCTTCGACACCTGGATTACCGATGACAATTTAGCCAGCTCATCCCTAAATGCATTTAGTTTTGGCCCAAGTACATGAGTATCGTGCAGGACCAGCACTTGTTCTTTATCGAAGCCAACCTTCTTGTTCTGCATAAACCGCAGTTGCTGGTTAGCGACAATGGTAGCAATCATCATTCCTATCGAGACAACAAACTGAACCGTCACCAAGGCATTACGAAGCCAACCACTCCGTAAATTAACCTGCATTCTGCCGTTAAGCACCATAATGGGTTTGAACGACGAGAGTACAAAGGCCGGATAGCTACCAGCCAATAGGCCAATCACCAGACAAGCTACGACTACCCCAACGAGCATCTTTCCATTCAAAATGGCACTGAGCGTAAACTGTTTTCCGGCTAGTGCATTGAAACCTGGCAATAGGAACAAAACGAGTCCTAGTGCCAACCCCAGGGCCAGAAAGGTGAGTAAAACCGATTCAGTTAGAAACTGACTAACCAATTGCTTACGAACGGAACCCAATACTTTACGGATACCCACTTCTTTAGAACGCCCTGCCGACCCGACGGTGGATAGATTCATGAAGTTGATACAGGCCAATAAAAGAATGAACAGCGCGATCACTGAAAAAATATAGACGTATTTGATATCGCTATTAGGCTCTAACTCATCATCTAAATTAGAACGTAAATGAATGGATTTAATAGGCTGAAAAACAAAGCCAAAGCCATTCCCTTTTTGCAGGAACTCAGACAGTGTCATACCAAAGAATTCCTTTATTTCTGAGGCCATGTATTTGCTGACAAACCCCCGACTTATGCCTTCCACCTGCTGGATAGAATACCCTTCCCGAAGCCGTATATAGGTGTAGGCACCACTAGCCAGCCATTTATTGCCTGTTTTGACGGACAGTAATGAGCCAAACATATCGCAGTGGAAATGCGTGTTTGACGGCACATCTTCACATACACCCGTTATCCGAAAAAGGCCTAACTTCCCCATTGACAACGTCTTCCCGATAGGGTCGGCCTGACCAAAATATTTATGAGCAATCGTTTTCGTAAGGACTAGTGTATTGGGTTCAGTGAGCACTTTTGTCTGGCTGCCTTTCAGCATGTGGAAGTTGAACATTGAGAAGAAATTCGAGTCGACAAAAGACACATTTTCCTCTTTAACGATATTCTCACCTTGTTTTACCAGGAATGCCCCCTCCCGACGCAAACGAGTAACAGCCTCTACCCCAGGGCATTCTTGCAGGAGAGTCTGTCCGGTTGGCCCACACGCATAGGCCAGGTTAATATCCTTTGCATCCACTCGGCCATGTAAGGTCACACGATACAATCGATCGGCATGGGCATGGTAGCGGTCATAGCTTAATTCATGCAGCACGAACAGCACAATCAGCAGGCAGGTTGCCAGTCCTACAGCTAAGCCGACAATATTGATAGCGGTAAACGCTTTGTGCCGCCACAGATTACGGAAAGCGATGGTCAGATAGTTTGAAAGCATATTCGAAAGCAAAGGTTTAGGGTACTTGTAATCAATGATTCTGGAGGGCTCAGCTTTTTGTCGTTTGGCAAAGAAGGGCGTCAAACAATGAAGAACAGCCCAGATGTACGCACGTCGGGCACGGGCAGGTCCTATCTCAATTACCTGCTTATGAAAGGTTTCGTATAAGTCGCCCTGCACATAATCCAGTAAATGGGGAGCAACAAACCATTCCAGGAGTCTGTCAGCCCAGCGGGGTGGCAATTGTCGGCCAGATTGCGGGGAAGTAGGCTTTCTACCCATGCGTTTATCAAAGCTTAAAGACCCAGAAGTTGAAATTTGCCTTGAGGAATAGCCCCCCAAAGTCGGGTTCGCATCTGCTGAATTTCCAGCAATACCCTTCCACCTTCGGTTGTGAGGCTAAACAAACGCTTGCTTCGTCCTCCTCGTTCGGCCGTTGCCCCACCCACCGATGACCTTAGAAAGCCTTTTTCTTCGAGTCGATACAGGGTGGTATGTACGGCGCTGATGGTGAAGCTTCGACCGGTTTGTTGCTGAAGTTGCTCCATAACAGGCACCCCATATACATCCTCCGTGCTGGCGGCCACTATCAGAAGCACCATTTCTTCTAACTCGCCCAATACAGTCTTTTTCATACAGTATATCTAATCGCAGATTAGATACAATATTTTAAATCAAATATGAGACCAAAATGCAAAAAGCCCATTTAGGGCGCCTATAAGCATATTTCGAATGAGAAGGCTGTCCAGAAACGGACGAATTGCTGTCCACGATTGGACATTGCACCTCGGGTGTACAGCCGTTTTTTTAGAGATGTCGGCTACTTATCAATCGGTCTTTATTGACAACTCAACAACGGTACCTGAAATAAGCCGCTTGTAAAAAAACTAATTGCTTTTTAAGAATAACAATTTACCTTCATACGTATTTTTACAAATGCAAACGGTTTATCTGGGTTTAATCAACTACCCCTATGAAGCCACTCTACCTATCCCGTTATCGTTATCTTGTTGCCGTTGGTTTACTATCCGGCTTTTTAGGTAGTTGCTCACCGACCATTCCGGTCTATCAACTTGAACCCGTTTCAGGGGATGTGGCCCGAATCGAAGGGCGGCAGGTTACCAAGGTTGAGCAAAATGGAGTGAGTGTGGTCGCTTCGTTTGAAAAAGAAGATCTGGAATACGTTGCCCTTGACATTGAGCTAAAAAATCATACCGATCATCCGATTGACATCAACCCGGCTGATTTTCATTTTAAAGCCCTCAACTCGGTGAATGATACACTCACCGACCCTCTTAACCCAAACTTAATCCTGTATCGTTCGGCAGCCGACCCATCGTATGAAGCAGGGCGGATGGGACTGAAACGAAAAGAAGAAACCAAGCGATTGAAGCGGGCTAAGGTGATTAATACGCTCCTGATGGTAGCCGTTATTGCAGCCGATGCATCATCAGCCAGCAACAGCCGTTCTTATAACGAATATATAAGAAATCGAACCTTGAGCAATCTGGCTTACCAATCGCTGGCCGTGAAGCGAGTGGTAAATTATAGTAACTTCGCTACTCGGATGCAGCGTTATGACTACGAAGAATACCGCTGGCGCGAACTAGCCCTTAAAGCAGGAACCCTCCCAGCCGGTGAGTCGGTGAGAGGTCTTGTGTATTTACCCAAGGTACCCAACGCGACTTATCTGGCTATTAACTACACTGTACCAGAGCAATCAACAGTGCCCTTACTGTTCAAACAGGAACTTGTGCAGCAAAAAAAGCTTCCCAGGAGACGATAAGCCTGTTTACCAATCATCGTCGTCCTCTTCAAATGTCTGCTGGGCCCGTTTTAGCTCCTGTAGGGCTTTCTGGTTTTGCTGCTTCTGAGCCAGCGCAATTCCTTTTTCATATAACTCAGCCGCATACTCCCGCTCATCCCGTTCGGCATATAAGGCTGCTGCGTGATAATAAGTGGGCAGATAATCTGGATGTTTAGCCAGAAGCTGATCGAAATAAACGCGGGCTTCATCGGGTCGGCCACTCAGGTATTCCATCGCCAGTGCGTAAACATTGAACGGCTCATCCGGTTCTTCTTCTATAAATTGCTTTAATTGCTCAATACGTATGGTATTCATCCGTTCAAGAAAAATAGTATGCTTGCATACTATTTTTTAAGTTTGATTAGTATTTTTGAGCCGTAAAAATAGTCATGATTGCCCGTCGGTGTTATCTAAATAGCACTGGACGACTAATAACAACCGACGATTCACTCTTAAAACCCCAGAAAGCATGAAAATACTAGTGTGTGTGACGAGTGTCCCCGACACCACTACCAAGATTGCCTTCACCGATAACAACACAAAATTAAACAAGGCAGGCGTCACGTTTATTACGGGCCCTTACGACGATTATGCATTGGCGCGGGCAGTTGAACTGAAAGAGAAAACCGGGGCTACGATTACGGTGCTGAACGTAGGCGAGGCCGATGCCGAACCCGTTATCCGTAAATGCCTGGCAATTGGTGCCGATGATGCCATCCGGGTCAATGCCGAGCCAACCGATGCGTACTTCGTAGCCGAACAAATCGCTGCCATTGCCAAAGAAACCAACTATGACCTGATCCTGATGGGTCGCGAATCCATCGATTTCAATGGAGGCCAGGTACATGGTATTGTGGGTGAAATGCTGGGCATTCCCTCCATCTCGCCGGTAATGCTGCTTGATATTGAGGGTGATACCGCTAAGATCACGCGCGAGATCGAAGGAGGCAAAGAAAGCCTGGAAGCTAAATTACCCCTTGTACTCGGCTGTCAGGAACCCATTGCCGAATGGAAAATCCCGAACATGCGGGGTATTATGACTGCTCGTACCAAGCCTCTCAAAGTAGTCGAGCCAGCAGGCACTGACAAGCTCACCACGGTTGCCAGCTACGAACTCCCTGCCCCTCGCGGAGCCGTTAAGATGATTCCTGCCGACGAGGCCGAAAAGCTCATCCAACTGCTGCACACTGAAGCCAAAGTAATCTAAATGTAAAATGTACAATGCAGAATGTAGAATGAAAACAGGAGCTTATACCAGCGTTCATTGTACATTACTCATTTTTCATTCCTAAAAAACTATGTCTGTCCTCATATTTGCTGAATTAGACGAAGGTAAGATTAAGAAATCGGCCCAGGAGGCCATCTTTTACGGGGCCAGAGTAGCTCAGATGCTGGGCACATCGGCAACCGCTATTGTTATTGGTCAGTCCAGCGACGACGAACTGGCTTCAGCCGGTCGTTTTGGTGCTACCAATGTTCTGCATGCCAGCGATGCCAAACTGACAGAACCCAATGGGATGGCTTACGCAACGGTCGTTGCTCAGGCAGCCCAACAGGAAGGCAGTAAGGTCATCGTTTTGGCAAAATCGTCGCTGGGCGATGCCATGACTGCCCGGCTGGCCGGTAAACTGAAAGCCGGGTTAGCTGCCAATGTAGTTGAACTTCCCGATCTGTCGAACGGGTTCCGGGTAAAAAGCAGCATCTACACCGGAAAAGCATTCGCCTATAATGATCTGAAAGCCGACGTTAAAATCCTGGCGATCAAGAAAAATACCATCACGCCTGAAGAAACGGAAGCGTCGGCTTCGGTTAAAGCCTTCTCGCCGACATTGAATGATGCCGATTTTTCCATTTCGGTTAAAAGCACCGATAAATCGTCGGGCGATATTCTGCTGCCCGAAGCCGATCTGGTTGTTTCGGCAGGTCGTGGATTGAAAGGACCAGAGAATTGGGGTATTGTTGAAGATCTGGCCAAGTCCCTCCATGCCGCTACTGCCTGTTCCAAACCCGTTTCGGATCTGGACTGGCGCCCACATTCAGAGCACGTAGGCCAGACCGGGCTGAAGATCAGCCCAAATCTGTACATTGCCTGCGGTATATCCGGTGCCATACAACATCTGGCGGGCGTAAACTCCTCGAAGGTGATTGTTGTTATTAACAAAGACCCAGATGCCCCGTTCTTCAAATCGGCAGATTATGGGATTGTCGGCGATGTATTCGACATCCTTCCCCGCCTTACGAAGGCCGTGCAGGCTCTGTAGTCGTAACCGGAAACCGGAGCGGTTATCAGCCGGTAGTCATCAGTAACGATTATTTTCTTTATTACTGACGACTACTGACTGATAACTGACGACTAAAATTTGTTAAATTTACGCCGTGGATAAGATTAAGCTGGAAATATTAGGACTCTCGCCCAGTCAGTCGCAATCGGGTTCGTTTGCACTGGTATTAGGTGAAGAATATGGCAATCGGCGGTTGCCTATAATCATTGGCATGTTCGAGGCACAGGCCATTGCTATTGAAATTGAAAAGATAGTCCCGAACCGTCCCATGACGCATGATTTGTTCAAGCAGTTTGCGGAACAATTCAAGTTTACGGTTCGTGAGATCGTTATTTCCGATTTACGCGAAGGGATCTTCTTTGCGAAAATTGTTTGCTTCGATGGCGTACGCGAATCGGTTATTGATGCCCGTCCATCCGATGCCATTGCCATCGGAATTCGCTTCGATGTACCCATATATACCAACGAGTCAATCTTATCTGAAGCGGGCATTACCGCCAGTGGCAACGATGAAGAGGAAGAGCAGGAAGAGCTAGTCCGTTCGTCGAACCGGCCTACAACCCGGTCGTTTGGCGATCAGTTGAAAAATGCCTCCTCGGAAGAATTGCAGCGAATGCTCGAAGAAGCCCTCGGCAACGAAGAGTACGAACGAGCGGCTAAGATTCGCGATGAAATGAGCAAGCGCAATTAATTGAATTATTCACCCCCATAACAGCCATCCGAACCAAATGGACCTGGCTTCCCACAGAAACGCCTTCGAGCAACTGCTCGAAGGCGTTTCTATTTTCTGAGATTGATGTTCTATTCGTTCGAAACCAGTTTCAGAATTTTACCACCACTATGATCGCAGAGGTAGAGTTCGGCTTTCTGATCTTCGCCAAACGCTGAAATAGACCCTGCTCTACTTGTCAACTCCTGATTATCGGCAGCTTTATTACCATTCATTGTCAAAGCCCATACACGCCCACTCGCGTAATCAGCATAAACATATTTTCCTTTTAAGGCTGGATTCGACTGGCCCCGATATACATAGCCACCCGTGATTGAAACATCGCCTTTATCACGGCTATACTGATAAATGGGTGGGATCAGCCCGGCAGGATCAATCGTATTGCCAGCGGCTTTAAAGTCTTTCCCAGCTTCTTTGATTCGCCAGCCATAGTTCCCTCCCTTTGTTACAAGGTCAATTTCTTCAAACGTATTTTGGCCAACATCACCTGCCCATAAGCGGCCCTGACTGTCGAAGCTAATTCGCCAGGGATTCCGCAGGCCATAGGCATAAATTTCTTCTCGATAGCCATTCGTATTGCCTTTAAATGGATTATCAGCCGGGATACCATAGTGCCCTTTTTCAGTACTATTAACATCGACACGCAGGATTTTCCCCAACCAGCTACTTCGGTTCTGCGCGTTATTCTGTGGATCGCCCCCACTGCCTCCATCACCTGCTGAAACATACAAATACCCATCAGGACCGAACAGTACTTTTCCTCCATTATGGTTCGAGTAAGGTTGCTCAAACCGAAAGAGAATCTCTTCGGTACCAGGATCTACAGTGGCGGCATTAGCTGATGAGGCTTTGAAACGGCTAACAATGGTTTCGCGTGGATTATTCTTTGTATAGTTGACAAAGAGATACCCGTTTTCCTTAAACTTTGGATGAAAAGCTAGACCCAGTAAACCCATTTCACCACCAGAAGCCACTTTCTTACGAATATCGAGATAGGTCTGAGCAGAGGTTGCCTCGGGGTCGTTGTTAAACACACGAATACGCCCGTCCTGCTCTACAACAAACACCCGATTGGTGCCGTCGTTGGCATGGGTAAATTCGACTGGTGAATCGAAGGTGAGTTTTGGGTATGCGTTAACGACTTTAGCGGATAAAGCTTTTTTTGCAGGAAGAGTATGGGCAGACACGACTGGTACGATCTCACTGGTAGCTACTTCTACGGTATTTTCTGCCTGTGCAGGTTCGCAAGCTGACGAAATCAGCCAGGCAACCCCCGACGTAGCCGCCAGTGAGATCATTAACGCGATGATTGCTTTACTTATCATTAGTGTTCATAGTATTTGTCTTCATAGTTGACTTACAAAAAAGGCTCCAAGCTCAGCAATTTGATTTTTCGGCCCGTATTTTGTACAAAAGCAGGTAGTTTGCGGCTATTGGCTGGTTTTGCGTGCATCTGTCGAGGAAATAGGTTGTGTAGTCTTTCCACAGTGTGTGGTATGGTTTCCACTTTTCAATCCGAACTAGGTATTTCTTAAACTACCGAAACCATGCTGCTACTACGCCAAACGCACCATAGCAAAATCTTGACATAAACCGTAAACTGACAACCGAATACGATACGCTAATTTTACTCGTTCTGAATCGAACGTCTACTACTTCCGAATGGTTTTACAGCAAATGATAACCCCATGACCACGGCGACAAATACGTTTCTCGATCATTTACAGGCCCAACGCTCTCAGTATCGCTACAAGCTTCCCTCACGACCCGACGCCGGTCGATTTATTGACCAGTTAATGCGGCTGTTATTTCCTGTTACACAGGATTGCAAGTCGGTTTCGCAGCACGTCGAAGAAACCTATCAGGCGTTGCATGAGCAGCTTATCAAGCTATTGTGCCCACTGGAAAAGAACTTATCGGCCAGCCCCGAAGCGATTACCGACCACTTTTTCGATCGGTTACCCGCGATCTACGACGACCTGTTGCTCGATGCTCATTCCATAGCCGACAATGATCCTGCGTCAATTGGGGTTGAAGAAGTAGTAGCGGTTTATCCGGGTTTTTATGCGATTGCCGTCTATCGAATCGCCAATGAACTGATGAACCAAAACGTTCCTCTGCTCCCTCGTATGTTGACGGAGTACGCACACGGACAAACAGGCATCGATATTCACCCTGGTGCTCAGATTGGTCGGTCATTTTTTATCGATCATGGTACAGGTGTCGTTATCGGCGAAACAACGGTGATTGGGGATAACGTCAAAATCTATCAGGGAGTTACGCTTGGCGCAACGTATGTGGCCAAAAATATGGCGCAGAAAAAGCGCCATCCAACCATTCAGAATAACGTGGTAATTTATGCCAATGCCACCATACTGGGCGGTCATACCATAGTGGGGCACGATTCGGTCATTGGGGGTAACGTCTGGCTGACAAGCAGTGTAGAACCCCATTCGCTCGTATTTCACCAACATCAAACGGAAGTTCGTTTAAAATCCCTGGAGACTGTCGAACCGATCAATTTTGTCATTTAACTATTTATGAAAGCGACTACCATCCTCGATACTATTGGTCAAACTCCACACGTTCGGATAAACCGTCTGTTTCCGGGTTATGAAGTCTGGACAAAACTTGAACGGGCTAATCCGGGTGCCAGCATAAAAGATCGGATTGCCCTTGCCATGATCGAAGACGCCGAAGCCCAGGGGATGCTTCGAAGTGGCAGCACCATTATTGAACCGACATCGGGTAATACAGGCATTGGCCTGGCTATGGTGGCTGCGGTGAAAGGCTACAAAATCATTCTGGTCATGCCAGAATCGATGAGTATCGAACGTCGAAAGATCATGGCAGCCTACGGAGCCGAATTCGATCTGACCCCTCGCGAAAAAGGGATGCGTGGAGCCATTGATCGAGCCCATGATCTGGTAGCGTCAACACCCGGTGCCTGGATGCCCCAACAGTTCGAGAATCCAGCCAATATTGATATCCATGTCCGCACAACAGCTCAGGAAATCGTAAATGATTTTCCGGCAGGTTTCGACGTGCTGATCACAGGAGTGGGTACGGGTGGTCACATAACTGGGGTAGGCGAAGCGTTGAAGCAGAAATTTCCGTCGATGAAAGTATATGCTGTTGAACCTGAATTATCGCCTGTCATTAGCGGGGGGGCTCCTGGTCCCCACCCTATTCAGGGCATTGGCGCCGGGTTTATTCCGCAGAATTTGCATACCAGCCTGCTAGATGGCACCATACAGGTCAGCAAAGACGAAGCCTATGAAATGGCGCGTCGGTCAGCCAGGGAAGAAGGTATTTTTGTGGGTATTTCTTCGGGTGCATCGCTGGCAGCCATCGCTAAAAAGCTACCCGACATTCCTGTGGGAAGTCGTATTTTGACGTTTTGTTACGACACCGGGGAACGGTATTTATCCATTGACGGGTTGTATTAGTGGAATGTACGCAGTATATTACTGCTTTCCCAACTCCACTTACTACACCTTCTATGGCTCAACAATCGTCTTCTTTTCGACTTATAAAAGATACTATTTTCATTATTGCTGGGGTACTTAGCGCTGGTCTGGGCATTAAAGGTTTCCTTACGTCAAGCCATTTTATCGACGGGGGAGTTACTGGAATTTCGATGCTCCTGGCTACCTTATTCAAGGTTCCTCTACCCATCTGGCTGCTCTTAATTAACCTCCCCTTTATTGGATTAGCCTACCGACAGTTTGGCCGACAGTTTGCCTTCAGAAGCATACTAGCCATTGCCGGGCTATCGATAAGCCTGGCGGTTATTCCGTTTCCCGACGTCACCCCTGATCTTCTTCTGACCGCCGTTTTTGGGGGATTCTTTATTGGGGCCGGTATTGGCCTGACCATACGCGGGGGCGCTGTCCTGGACGGAACAGAGATAGCTGCCCTCCTCATCAGCCGGGGTAGCCCAGTCCTGAAAGTTAGTGATGTGATTCTGGTCCTTAACGTGCTCATATTTGGTGCAGCCGCTTTCTTTTTAGGTGTAAGCCCTGCGCTGTATTCAATGATCACTTATTTTGCCGCGTCCAAAACCGTTGACTTTGTTATTCATGGTATCGAAGAATACACAGCCGTGCTGATTATCTCCAAACAGCATGAAGCCATTCGATTGCGAATCATTGACAAAGGCTGGGGGCTTACCATCCTGAAAGGGCAGGGCGGCTACGGTAAGCATGGAAGCCACCAACATACCGACAGCGTGCTATATACCGTTGTAACTCGCCTAGAAATTAGCCGATTACGATCAATTGCACTGGAAATCGATCCCAATGCGTTTATCATCCAGCATAGTGTCGACGATGTGGCGGGGGGCAAAGTAAAAAGTCTGCCGTTGCATTAGTCCGTCATGATCAACGGCCAATTGCCCGTCCAGCATATACCTTGCGGACGGGCAATTGCGCAAAAAAACCTTCACCATTAATACCCGTTTTAGCCCGTTTATGGAGTACTGCCGCGTTGAGGAATCGTTTTCCGGTCTTTTCACAAAATCGGATTATCTCAACAACCTAAACAGTCTTCATCATGGCGTTTCGTTTACGCGTTTATTTACTTCTTCTCATCCTATTCGCAGGTAGCAGCTTCGTCTTTGCAAAAAAAGACCCTGTGATCAGCGGTATCGTTCGTGATCCATCAGGCTCAACGGTCGAATTCGCTACAGTAGCCTTACACCGGGCTTCTGATTCGACTGTTGTCAAAACCGAGTTCAGTGATGCATCGGGCACCTTTCATTTCGACCACTTACCGGCTGGCAATTATTTCGTATCTGCTTCGCAGGTCGGT
>Ga0209933_1000542_pt1 | contig 64549 bp, 70 predicted proteins | sample ThiBiot_300_biof_FD_183944 | JGI IMG/M metagenome (GOLD analysis project Ga0209933, IMG submission 183944) | Wastewater bioreactor microbial communities from Cape Town, South Africa - Thiocy_cont_300_biof (SPAdes) | ecosystem: Engineered > Bioremediation > Thiocyanate > Unclassified | place...
CATCGAGCCCAACAAAATAATCGTATGACCTATGCATGTTCTCTCTTCCGTTTGATGAACCTACGTGAGAGATGATAAAGCCTTCTCGGCCTGGTGAAGCGGTCAGCGCGGCTACACCATAGGAGCCTGTGGCGTATGCAACAGGTTCACCCGAACTAAAGGCCATAGGGCCGTCTCGTACGGTTTCGAACTCCCCGATCACCAAGAGTCAGCGAGGGTTCGTTTGCGGGGGCGCACCGCAGACACTGCCCGCCGGGAGAGTTCGAGTGGTTAGGGAGCGACCTGAAACCTCGCTCGAGTCGCGGGCGGTCGCGGCCCACCGCGCCTATGTTGAGGCGCTGGCGGCATTGGAACGCGCGGTTCACATCGCGAATTGCCCGACCTGTCAGCCCGACGGCACCACAGACCGCGAGCACGCTCTTCGCTGCGCCTCCGCGGAGGCCGAGAAGGAGCGCCGGCGCGTTCTCTTTCGCGACCTGTGCGACAAGCTCGGCTACGTACCCGTCGGTCACGGGATCGCCCTGCCGTCCGCCCATTGCCCCTCGCGATCCCGCGCCGGCTAACGTGACACCCGGGTCGCCAGCTTGCGGCATCATCTCCCTGTCGCCGCCTGCGGCTGCAAGGACAAACCTAAAGGCTGGCACTCCGAGTCTTCTGCGCCGACACGAGCAACGCGCAACAGCAACTGACGTCGCAACTTCCGGCGGCAATGGTCTTTTCTGACCATACCGGCGCGCCGCCATACGTGGCCAACTCGGCTCATTCAACAAGCCGAGGAGACGCCCATGCTCATGGTCATTCCCGGCTCGGACATCAGCCGCCATGCCGCGCTGATGGATCGGGCCTTCCGCTTCCGCCACGCCGTGTTCGTCGACGAGAAGGGCTGGGAGGACTTGCGCCAGCCCGACGGTCTTGAGCGCGATCGGTTCGACGACGTACATGCAACTCACCATATCTGCCTGCGCGGCGACGAGATCGTAGGCTACCAGCGCCTGCTTCCGACGACGCGTCCGCACTTGCTCACCGATGTGCTGTCTGACCTGTGCCGTCAGCGCCCGCCGCGCGGACCGCGTGTATTCGAGTGGACACGCTTTTGCGTCGCGCACGGCCATCGCGAAATGCGTCCGCGCGGCGACAGCCCCTTTCTCGAGCTCGCGCAGGGCGTTGTCGAATGGGGCATGGCGAGCAAGGTCGACACCGTCACGGTCGCGATCGACTGGCGATTGATGGTAATCGCGATGCAGCTCCGTTTCTTTGTCCGTCCTCTCGGATTTCCGAAACGCATCGGCCGCGACGAGGTGGTCGCGCTTCGCATGTCTTTCAACCGCGAGACGCTCGCTGCGATCCGGCAGGCGCGCGGCTGCGAGGACCGCGTGCTTCCCGACGCCACGCTGCCTTCGGCTGCGTGAACGAGACATCAACAAGAGAGGAGGTCGCCTGGTGATCCGCACTGCAGACACGAAGATCGTCGCCCAGGAACTTCACATGCGCTACGACCACGTCCGCGCTGTAACCATCATTGGCCGCACGCTGCAGAAGGCGCTCTTCGCCGGGCGTTCCGACGAAGTCGTCTTCTGGGCCCTAGTGCACGCGCACTATCGCGGCGGCGATTTATGTTCCGTCGCCGAGGAGCAGTTGCACGCCTTCGCCGACTTCATCATCCGGGATCCGTCAGAGGTGAACTGAGGCAGTGATCGCTAGACGTCGGTCGGCGCCACGATAATCGAAGCACTCCCGGCGGTCGGCGGGTTTGCAGCGATGCCGGTCGAGGTCGGGAAGTCGCCTGGCCCTGACGGCCCGCACACGGCTTGGCCGTCTTTGCAGTTCGGGTCCGCGAGGGCGCCCGCATTGTTGGCCATCTTGCAGATGGTCGTCCCGTTGATGTCGGCGAAACCGGAGCATGTGCCTGAATTGAGCATCTTCTGGCAGTTGCCGGTGCCGAGCTGGATGCAGGCCGCGATAAGGCTGGCATCGACCTTCTGACCGTCGAACGTCGACATCGAGGCCAGTTGCCTGACTGCGGATGAATTATAGCCGTCGTTGGTCAGCTTGGCCCATGCGTCGACTTGGTCCTGCAGCGACATGCAGCCGTAGACCGAGCGGTCGGTCCCCGCGTATTTCTGGACGTTGGCGTTGTTGAGCTGGAAAATGCCGGTGCAGCAGCTGCCATTATAGTTGCCTTTGTTGCCGCCCGACTCGAAGCGTCCCAGGCCGCCGAGTGAGCAGGACGTTCCCTTGAGATCATCCCGCAGCGGAGAATTCCTCACCGCATCCGTTATCTGCTGAGCGGAGTAATTGGTGCGTTCGCAATATTGTCCCGCAACTGCCCGCCCGGCGCCGAACCACGAAATGCTCGCGCAAAGAACAACGACGAACATTAGACCGCTAAGTCGCGTGCACATGAAGTTCCCTCCGCATCCTAGAACGTCATTTGAGCGAATAGACACGTGCGCAGCTCGGCACGTCATGGCCACCGATCGTGGTGCGGAAGCTGATCGTGCCGGCGGCCGGATCGTAGCGCGTGTAGGAATTATCGTTGCGGTTCTTCGCCGGCAGGTCGGGATCGGCGTGATCCGTGTAGCAGCCGGTATCTGACTTGATGGATATCACTTTGCCGTTCTCGATCGTGACGATGCGCAGAGGGCAGACAGACGGCTCGATCTCGGCCCCTTTGTCGTTCGCCCCGCTATCACATGCGCGCGACAGCGCCGTGCTCACGATGATGGTGCGGCTGCCGTCGCGATAGGTCGAGGCGAGCGCGGTCACCAGCGCGTTTTTACCGCCGAGGCTCCGCTTGAGCTCGGTGGTCACGTAGGCATTGGCCTCCCGGATGACGTCGGGCCAAATCAGCGTCTGTAGCGGGTCGGTGGTCGACGGGATCTGGAAACTGTAATAGCTCATCGCCTGCCAGCGGCTGGCAGCTTGATCCTGCGCGGCTGCGAGGCAAGGAGTCGCGAGTAGCGCGACGATCGGAAGGATGAACCTAAATCGCATCGAAGCCTCCTGATGCTGAGATTGCCGACCAGCATGGCACGGCCGCGAGCGCGGTCCAGGCCGCGCGCCAGCGCGCCCCGCTGGGGTCGCCTTGACGGCGCCGTCAGCGGGCGTGGCACCATGATGGACCGGCGGGCGGCGTTTCATTGGGGGTGCAGCGCGATGTTTTGAGAGCAGCCATCCACGGCCTGGTGATCGATGATGACACCGGTCTTCACGGTCTTGGTGGCGACATCGTAGGAAGCGTAAGAAGCAGTCTGCGGGTCACCGCTGGTGCCGACGGCGGGCGAAGCGAGTTCGAGAAAGCAGGCGCGGCCGCCGTCGAGGGTCCGCACCTGAATCCCTTCGTAGATGGCTATCCGCAGCGGGCAGAGTTTTACCGTCGCGCCGGCGACCGCCCGCAGCTCCTTGAGCGTGCAGCCGGTGACCGTGTTGAGGATTGAGAGGACGACGGACTTCGTGGGACTCCAGATCACGAAATGCGCTTCCGTGGCGGGCGCGTTACCATCGGCAAATCTCTGGTCGCCACGCGCTTTGTAGGCGCGATTGTTGGCGTCGATGGCGTCCTTCCAGATATCGGCATAGGTCGCCGTTTCCGCCGAGCGCTGTTGCAGATTGGCATAGCTCATCGCACGCCATGCACCGGGGTCGGGTGTCAGCGGCCGCGCCGTGACGGCACTGGTGATTTCGGTCATCGCAATCAAGCTCGCGGCCAGGATGCGCGCCGAACGTCTGGCAATGCGTGCGGCCGGCACCGTCTCGGTATGACAATATCTAATATAATATCTTTGTGTTGTCGATGCTAGCACGCCCACGACCGGCTCTCCTATTCATAACGGGATCGGCCTGGCACCCACCACCAGAAATCCTTGGGCGAGTGCTCGCGATTGCGCCACGGGGCGGCCGTCACAGGCGGATGGATAGACTGCATATTCCAGACGGCGCCGTAGTAGTAGAAGTTCGCGGTCTCGCGCCGCAACCGCCTTCCGGAAGCATCAAGGAAATCCGTGGCGCAATGCACGACCGGACCGCGGTAACGGGTCACGCGCGCGGTCTGCTCATCAAGAGCACCGGGCTTGCATCCGAACAGCCAGATCGACGATGGGTAGAGGCGGTCCGCCGGCGCGGCCGCGATCAGGCGAAGATAGGCGGCGTTTGCCTCCGGCTGCGTGGGATAGGGGAAGCGCTCGGTGAGCAGCGGCGCGAAGGTCGAGCGATCCGGCGCGTATTCGAGTCGGCCCGGCCTGACCTGAGCAGGGCTGTAAAGCGGCTCCGGCGCAAACGGTCCGAGGTCGACCACCGGCGCGGCCGGTGTGGCGCAGCCGGCCAGGGTAATCAGCAGCGGCACCATCAGACCATGGGTTCGGTGGATCATGGTGTTGCCTCGCCGCTCGCCGTCGCCCGGCGTTTGCCGTCGGAACCAGCCCGCCAATCCCACGGCATCTGAAAGGTGCTGGACCATAGACCGCGGTAGGCCTTGCGGGCGTCCTGTTCAGCGAGCGCGTAGACGCGGATGCCGGGATCGTCCGGGGAGGGCGGCCGCGCGACAGCGATGCCCTCGCGCACCATGTCCGCGGCGATATCCGGATGACCCGCCGAAGCGCAACGCACGAGACGTTCACCGTCGTCATCGCGCAGCGTCCTGCAAGCGAGCCAGACGTTAAGCGTCGCAGTCACGAGCCAGGCGGTCGCCATTGTACCGCAAGGCCAAGGCTGGCGGCCGAGGTGCGCGGTTTGATCGGGCGCGCAGGTGTCGATTCCGTACAGCCGATAGACCGCGTGAGTCTCGATGTCGCGGAAGCGCGTGCCGTCAATCACCTCAACGCGCAATGGTGGCGACTGTACCGCGGCCTTCGGCGAATAGATTCCGGAAGCCGCATTAGGCGTCTGAGCAAAGCTCGCTCGACCGCTGAGAACAGCCAGCCCCGTCAGCGCGGCAACAACGAGTTTAGGCGGCGACATCATCGCGCGATCCGAGATCGAGCTTGTGAAAGACGTTGGCGATAATGTCGGTCGTGTAGACCGTCTCGCCATCTTTCTTGTAGGAGCCGTCCGCGATGCGACATTCGGCATAGACCGCATCGCCCTTCGCGATATTTGCGATCGCCCATTCGGCGGCCTTTTCATTGAGGATCGTGACCGTCACCCAATCGGTCTCTTCCCGGCGCTCGCCCTTGGCGTCGGTCCAGGCGCGATCAGTCGCCACGTTGATCTTGGCAGCCTTGTTGAAAGCCTTCGGCGTTTGGCCGACGCGTCCGCGCAAGATGAACAGATTTGTCGTTCTCATGGATCTTCCTCCTTGGGTTGCTGGATGGTTATCAGGGCGTTGGCGCCTGCGAGCGCAACGTTGCAGGCGCAGGCGAAGTGGCAGGCACACTCCGATGCAGCGCGCGCAGGATGATGGCGTTTGGATCGGGCAGGTCGGCAAAATCCCAAAGCCCCGCTTTAGCGCGCTGCGCCACGAGCTCCGCGATGAAATAAGGTGGATGTACCGGCTGGCCGTCAGGCTTCAGGGCCGCGAAGGCAAAGCCCGTCGCGATCAAAGCGGTGCCGAGGTCGATTCGCGACCCGGCGCCGGCACCACTGATGCGCGTTGCCACGCAGAACACGAAGACGGTGCGCGTCTCAGGTTGCTCGGCCGCATCATAGCATACAGGACGCAGATCGCGCGTCAGCGCCACCAGCATCGTGAGCGACGCCTCACCGCAGTCGCGCTTGAGACCATGGCCATTGGTGAAGCTCGTTCCGCGAAGGCAGGCCTGCACACCGTAAAGCCGGTAGGTGACGCCGGCGTCGGACCAACTGTCTCCGGTGAGGTAAAGGGCCGTGGTGGGAACTGCAAACCAGTGGGACTCAGCGGTCCACGTCGGTGCGGCGCCGAAGCCGATGAGCAGCGCAAAGAAGGCGACGACGGCGCGCGTACACCGCATGCTAGTAGCCCCGTAAAGAGAAGTAGAAGCGTTGGCTGCCGTTCGCCGTGCTGATATCAACGTAGTAGGGCTCGCTGCGTGGATCGCGCGGTGTCGTTGGATAACTCGTGGTACAGCCACCATCCCCGCCCGAGCAGATCTGCTGTGGCTTGGAGAGATCGGCGCAGAGACTGCCGTTCGGCGCAGGCATGAAGTCGGCCCCACCATCCGTCGGTGACTGCACTGACGTCAGGCCGGCAGGACAGGCCTGATAAGGCTCATAGCCGAGACCGCTGGCGTTGCCCTCCGGGCAGGATGGCCAGCCGCCGCCTTTCGCCAGGTGCCGAAACAGCGCCTGCATAACCGGTACGCAGTAAGGGATGCCCTGCCAGCTCGGGGCAGCCGCTGCGCATAACAGCACCTTGCACCCAAACGACGCGTCTTGGGCGCGGGCTCCGATCCCGACGCCGGGCGCGAATCCAAGTCCGAAAGCCACGAGCAAAGCTGCACTGCGCTTCATCTGGTACCCGGGGTTAGAGTTGCAGCAGGCGTGCTGCACGCTATTGCCAAGGTACCAACATCTAATATATTGTCTATCAGATAATGGGGTTGGGTGGTATGTCAGTCCGCTTCGCGGCAATCGGGTTTAGCGTCCTGGCGGGTATGGCAATGGCCAACGCGCAGGACACCAAGCCAGCGCGCGTGGCCGCCGTGGACGCTGACGGCCGTATCCTGCCGCTCGCGGACGCGCCAGTCGCGATTGAACGGATCGACGGCACATCGGTTGGCACATCGCCCTGCCCGAACGCCAGAGCGATGGCGGCGGATGAAGCCCGCGCGCTGGTCGTTCGCATCGCTACGGCGGAGAACTTCTATCCTGACTTCGTCCAATCGGTCGCCAAGATCGAAAGCCATTTCAATTCTACCGCACTGTCGGACAAGGGTGCGGTCGGCTTGATGCAGTTGGAGCCGGAAACGGCGCAACGCTTCAAGGTCGATCGATGCGATCCCGCCGACAATGTCCGTGGCGGCGTGCGCTTTCTCCGCGCCCTCCAAAACAAGTACCGGAATCCGCTTTTTATCCTCGCGGCCTACAACGCCGGCGAGGGCGCCGTGGACAGCAATCGCGGCGTGCCCCCGTTTCCCGAAACCGTCCGTTTCGTCGCGCGGGTGATCAACGACTTCTACACCTGGCCGGCGCCGGGCCACGCGGATTCCCGGCGCGCACTCCACCGCAAAGTCGCCGATCGGCCTGACCTGATCGAACCGGGGTCAACGCGCGCTCCGCCGCAGACCTCCGCGCCGACGCCGCCGGGCCAGGCACGCTGGGATGACGGCTTTGTCATGCATGTCGATTGAAAAGAGAGGACTGGATGAAGAGATTGCTTTCACGCGCGCCATTGGCCGGAGCGCTTCTGTTACAGACCATCACGAAGGCCGCGGCGCAGTCGAGTGGCGGGACGCTGCAACCCGTTCAATCGACGCTGACGCAATTGGTCTCAGCGCTCACGGGGCCCATTGCGACAGCATTGGCGACGCTCGCCGTGATCGCCTGCGGATTCTTCGCCTGGTCCGGCCGGCTGACCTGGGGCATCGCCGGCAGCGTCATTTTCGGAATCGTGCTGGTGTTCGGCTCGGCGCAGATCGTCCAGTTCTTCCAGTCAGCGGTCGGGCAATGACCGAAGACGAACTCGAGGATCCGCTGATCACACCGCTCGTCAAAGCGTTGACGCGCGCGCCCACGCTGATGGGGGTGCCATACATGTATTTCATGTTCAGCGGCGTGGTCTCCAGCGTCTGCTTCCTGGTCACGCATAACCTCTTCATGCTGCTGGTGGCCATCCCGCTGCACCTGTTCGGCTACGTGATGACGCTGCGCGACGACCGCATCTTCGAAATCCTGTTCGTCAAATCCACTAAATGCCCGCCCCGCTCGCGCGCCTTCTGGGCGGCCGACAGCTATTCGGCGTGAGGAGGAAGCGATGGTTGCGCGTGCCCTGCTTGACGAGTTGACCTTCGGCGCCGTTTCACGGCGCGAGCGTCCTGTCGCCTCCCATGTTCCCTATACGCGCCATGTCGACGACCACATCATCAAGACCCGCGATGGCCTTGTCATGACGGTCCTCAAGCTCGATGGTTATTCGTTCGAGACGTCCGACATGAGCGAAGTCAACTCGCGCCTGCTGGGACGCAACGACGTCATTCGGACTCTTGCCAATTCGAGATTCGCGCTCGTATCCCACATCATCCGACGGGAGGTCCAGCCAAGGATCGACTCGACCTTCGACAATCCGTTGTGCCGCGAGCTTGACGAGCGCTACGACGCAGCGCTGTCGCAGCGGCGCATGTTCGTCAACGATATCTACCTGACCATCGTGCGGCGGCCCTTGCAGGGTCAGGCCGGCACCTTCGATCTCATGCTGACGAAGTTGCTCGGCCGCAAGGACGAGGCCGGCGAGTCGGTCGCGATGCAGACCGCACTGACCGAGCTGCGTGATGCGGCGACCGCGGTGCGCGAAACTCTCGCCGGCTATGGCGCCCGCCAGCTCGGTGTGGTGCGGCGCGATGGCGTCTGGTTCTCCGAGCCGCTCGAGTTCCTGGTGCAGATTCTTGATGGCGGCATCCCGCGCCCGATGCATCTGCCACGCCTGGACATCGCCGATGCGCTGTCAATGAAACGCATCTTCTTCGGTCGTAACGCCATCGAAATTCGCGGCGCGGGCCCCGAGGATACCCGCTTCGGCGCCATGGTCTCGATCCGGGAATACCCGGCGCAGACCGGTCCCGGCTCGTTCGACAACCTGCTGCGCGTGCCGCACGAATTCATTGCCACACAGAGCTTCGCCATCGTCGACCGGCCCGAGGCTGCCAAGCAGATCGATCGGGTGTCGCGCCAAGTCGACATGTCGGATGAGGCCGGATCGATTGTCGCGGAGCATCTCGATGATGCCCGCGATGAACTGCTGGCCTCGGAAGCGATCTATGGCGAGCACCACATGACGGTGATGTGCCTCGGCCGCAACTTGTCGGAGGTCGGCGCCGCCGTCACGGTGGTCGGCGCAGCGCTCACGGACCGCTCGGTGATCTGGACGCGCGAGGACCTCAATTGCGAGCCGGCGTTCTGGGCGCAGCTTCCCGGCAATTTTGCCTATATCGCCCGCAAGGGCGTGATCTCATCGAAGAACTTTGCCGGCTTTGCCTCACTGCACAATTATCCGAGCGGTCGGCCGACCGGCAATCACTGGGGGCCGGCGATCTCCGTGTTCGAGACGACGTCGCAGACCGCCTATTATTACAACCATCATGTCCGCGACATCGGCAACTTCACCGTCGTCGGCCCGACCGGGTCGGGCAAGACGGTGTTTCTGTCCTTCATCGCGGCGCAGACGCAGCGCATCCAGCCACGGCCGAAGCTGCTGTTCGTCGACAAGGATCGCGGCGCCGAGATCTTCATCCGGGCGCTCGGCGGGCAATATGAGACGCTCGTCCCCGGCGAGCCGACCGGCTTCAATCCACTGTCGCTCCCGGACACGGCGCCCAACCGGGAATTTCTCTATCAGCTGTTCGCCTTCATGTTGCGGCCTGCGAATGGCGCGGATCTGACCGCGTCCGAAGAGCAGGTCATCCGCAACGCCATCGCGGCGGCGCTCACCGGCGGTCCAGCGGGTCGGACGCTGAAAGCCTTCTCCACCTTGCTGCGCGGCCGCATCCGGGCGGGGGAGGGGGACCTGCTGGCGCGACTCGAAAGCTGGATGCGGCCCGATCAGCGTGGCTGGCTGTTCAACAACGACGAGGATCAGTTCTCGTTGTCGAGCGTGTTCGGATTCGACATGACGCGTGTGCTCGACGATCCGGTGATCCGCACTGCGGCGCTGATGTACATTTTCCACAGGACAGAAGAGCTCCTGACCGGTGACCCGGTGATGATTTTCCTCGATGAAGGCTGGCGTCTGCTCGACGATGACGTATTCGCCTTCTTCATCCGCGACAAGCTCAAGACCATTCGCAAGCAGAACGGCATCGTCGGCTTCGGCACGCAATCGGCCGCCGACATCGTGCGCTCGAAAGCCTCGAACACGCTAATCGAACAGACCAGCACCAACATCTTCTTTCCGAATCCGAAAGCCGATGACGAAAGCTACAAGCAGGCTTTTCGTTTGTCGGGACGGGAAGTCGCCTGGATTCGCGGCACCGTGCCGGAGAGCCGTTCCTTCCTGATCAAGCATGGCCGAGACAGCGTGGTGGCGAAGCTCAATCTCGCCAGCATGCCGGACCTGATCAAGGTGCTGTCCGGGCGCACCGAGACGGTCGCCGAGCTCGATGCGCTGCGGGCGCGGGTCGGCAACGACCCCGCCGTGTGGTTGCCGCTCTTCATGGGCAGGAGCGAGGCATGAGATCTGCAATCATTGTTAGCGTTCTCGCGCTCGGCGCTACGCCGGCGCTGGCCGATATCCCGGTCAACGACGCCGCGCAACTGACGCTGCGTTCCCAGACGGCCAGCACGACGGTGAAGCTCTTACCGGTCACAACACGGCGACAGGATGCCAATAACGGCGTCAAATGCGCGGTGACCACGGGCAAGAAAGTCAGCGTCATCGACCCGACCGTGCAGCCGCAAAGCGGGGCCGGTAGCCAGGCGATCCGGTCCTACGCTCCTGATCTTCCGGTGACCTCCAATCCGAACGCGCAAGGCGCGACCCTCAACAGCCAGACGCTCTTCAAGTCGAGCGGCGATGTCGTCGCCGGCCTTGATGCCAGCCGCCAGACCATGAGTGCGGCGCAGTCGGCGTTCCAGGCTGCCGGGCAGCAGGTCGGGACCGCGCAGACGGTGATGGCGGCGATCGACATGAACAGCGCCGCGCGATTGCAAAACAATCTTGTCTGGAACGGCGCGATCGGCTCCGCCAACCTCTGGGTCACGGCGCTGAACGCGCTGAACTTGGCGGTCAACAGCGACATGAGCCGGGCCGCGACGGGGATGCGGGCGACCGTGACCAGCACCCAGCCGGGGCCGGCCTGTCCCGTCGGCATGGTCGGCGCGGGGACAGCCGCGCAACCTTGCCGGACGCCGACGGCCTGTTCGACCACGGCGCCCGGCGCGCGGGTCGATCCGTCCTGTGTCAGCGCCCGCACCGTCGATAGCGACGGCAACGTCATCTTCTACCTCGTTCAGGCGCAGAACACCGCGAACGCAGGACGTAATTCCATCGCCGCGCTCACTGCCGCCGACGTCACTGCGGCTCTTGCCGCGATTGCCGCCAACAGCCGCTAGGGAGGCTTCGATGCGCTTGATTGTCCTGCTCACGTTGTACGCGCTGGCCGTAGTGGGGGCCTCGCCTGTGATGGCGCAGGTTCCTGTGCTCGACAACGCCAACCTCGCCAAGGCGCAGCAGATCGCGACCAGCACGCAGCAGATTCTTGCCGCGGATCAGCAGATTTTGCAGTTTACGCAAAAGACCTTGCAGGCCGTTACCGGCGATCGGTCGTCGCAGGCCCAAGGCACGCTCGCCCAGATGGCGCTCGGCGGCGGCTTCTCGATGGCGCAGGCACCCTCCCTCGGCTCGGTGATTTCCGGGGGCGCCTTATCATTTGCCGGTATGGGCTCGGCGTCTCAGAATATTGTCTCGACGCTGATCAACGGCTTGCAGCTCGTCCAGACCATCACCGGCCTCGTCAATGGCCAGAGCCATCCTGCCGACACCGCATACAAGAATTCCGTCAACGTCGCCGCGACCCTGTCGGGCCTCATCAACTCGACGCAGGGCGCCGTGCAGCAAAGGTCCTCGGCGTTCACGCAGGGCGGCCAGCAGATCGGCAAGGCGCAAGACCTCAAGGGCAGCGTCGACCAGAACACGCAGGTGCAGATTCAGACGGGGCAGACGATCAACGAGCTCAACGGCGTCGTCAACAACGCGGCAGCCGCGGCCAACCAGGCCAACCTCGACCGGATCGCGGCAGAGTCGTCGGCGGCGCGCGCCATGAAATTCACACAGCAGTAAGCCGAGCGGGAGAGCGAAGCTTGTCCAAACGTATTGCCATCCTTGTCGCCATCGTCGCGATCGCTGCCGTCTTCATCAGTCGCTATGGCTTCAACCGCGCGCCGGCACCGGCAGTGGGCGTCAGCGCAACCAGCGCGCAGGGCGAGGCAGCAAAGGCCGCCTCACGCGCCATGACGTTCACGCAGCCGAAGGCGTCGGCGCAATGAAGCTGATCACTTCGTTTGCGTTCATGACGCTGATGGCGACGCTGCTCGCAGGCTGCGCCTACAAACCCCTCAAAGCGCCTTGCTCGCCGGATGAGGGCGGAGCGCCGCTCGCCTATTCAGACGCGACGCCGCCTACCGAGCCTGATGATCTGAAAAGGTTCGCCCGCTGCGGCCCGATGCGGCCGATCTGAGAGGGGCGATGGGAAACAGCTTCAGCATTACCTCGCTTCTGCAATCGGTCGACCAACTCGGTCAGAACTATGTATCGACCGCCTACCAGGCCTTGGCAAACGCGGCGACCTCGGGCGGCGCCACCAGCGTCGCCGGCTTGCTGCTCACGCTCTACGTGATCTTCTGGGGCGTCGGCATCTGGCAAGGCACCGCGACGGGCGGTCCCGCTGACCATGCGTTTCGCCTGTTCCGTGCCGTGCTGATTTACGCCATGGCCACGAAGTGGGGCGACTTCCAAACGCTGGCGTACAATTTCCTCAATGATGGCCCTTCAGCGATCGGCAACGCGTTGCTCAGCGCGGTGACGTCGGCGAACAACACCGGAATGTCCGTAAATCTGAACTCCGTGAACGGTGTCCAGTCGGCGTTGCAGAACATGTGGGACACAACCAACAGCGCGACCGAGGCGTTCCTGCAGAATGCCGGCATCACCAACTGGGGGCCCTACATCTTTGCCGCTGTCTTCTATGTGGTGATGGCCCTCCTGATCGGCTTCGCGATCTTTCTCATCGTGCTGTCGAAGATGTTCATGTGGTTGCTGCTGGCGTTGGCGCCGCTGTTTATCATTCTGCTGCTGTTTGGCGTCACGACACGGTTCTTCAGCGGCTGGATGAGCGCGCTGGTCCAGTATTTCCTGGTGCAGGTCCTCGTCTATGCGTTCCTCGCCTTCTATGTCTCGCTGATCCAGCAGACGATCGACACACTCAACGGCGTCGCCAACTCCAAATCCGCAACCTGGGCCACCATCGGCCCGGTCGTGCTGCTCGCGATCATCGGCATTTTGCTGCTCAGCCAGATCAACAACATGGCAGCGGCGATCGCCGGCGGCGTCCCAATATTTGCGCCGCGCATCGGTGCGGTGCTCGCGACCGCCACCGGCTATCGGCTCGGCGCCGCCGCCAACCGGGCGCGCCTTGCCTTCCGTAACCCGCTCAATCCTGTCTCGATGTCCCGGCGGGAGGAGCTGGCTTCCCGTCAGCGCGCGCGCGTCGGATTGCGCGCCGCGTCCTGGGCTCAGTCCGCGGAATTTCGTCGTCTGGCTGACCAGCTGCGCAATCCCGGCGTCCCGCCGGCGTCGAGTGGGGGAGGACGGCCATGACCGAGACGACAGCCCCGGAGCCGGCACAGGTCGATTCACGCTATTACACGGATGGCGTGACGTGGGAGCGGGATATCGCGCGCCGCAACCGCAACTCGCGGGCGCTCGCCTGGATCGTCGCCGCGGTGATGGCGGTCGTGGCCGTCGGCGCGCTCGGAACCCTAGCTTTGCTGGTCCCGCTCAAGACCTACGAGCCGTACATGGTCGTGGTCGACAAGACCACCGGCTTCGTCGAGGTAAAGCGGCCCATGGCCGAGGGTTCACTGAGCCAGGACGAAGCCATCACGACGTTTAACGTCGTGCGCTACATCAAGGCGCGCGAGACCTATGATCCCAAGGCCCTGAAGGATAATTTCGATCTGGCGCAGTTGCTCGCGACCGGCGACGCGGCGCGCGAGCTCACGGAAATCTACTCGCCCGCCAATCCTAACAATCCGGTGAAGGCCTTTGGCTCGAACACCGTGGTCGCCGTCAACATCAAGTCCGTGACCTTCCCGAACAACCGAACCGCACTCGCTCGATTTTCGACGGAGGAAAAGTCGTCGACCAACATCATCACCCGCAACTGGGTGTCGCTGGTGCGCTTCCGCTACACCTCCGCTCCGATGCGCAACGAATGGCGCTTCGACAACCCCCTCGGCTTCCAGGTCCTCGAGTATCGTCGCGATCAGGAGACCGCACCCTCGCCGGGAACGGTAGGTGTGCAGCAATGATCAAATGTTGCGTCGCCTCCATTCTCATTCTGTGCATCACGAGTGGCGCCGCCTTCGCCGAGGCTTTACCGCGGCCGGGCCACATCGACTCGCGGGTGCGCGACGTCGTCTACAACAAGGACAACGTCACCGCGATCGACGCCAGCTACGGCACCTCGACGATGATCGAGCTGCAGCCGGACGAGAAGATCGAAACGCTGGCGCTCGGTGATTCGATTGCCTGGAAGGTCGAGCCGAACCGCAAGGGCGACATCATCTTCGTCAAGCCGGTCGAAAAGAACGCCCAGTCCAATCTCAACGTCGTCACCGACAAGCGCATCTATTCGTTCCTGCTGCGGTCGAACACGCGGTCGCCAGGCGGGCAAATCTATGCGGTGCGGTTCCGGTTTCCGGATGATGAGGCGAGCGCCAAGCTGTTAGCCGAAGCCAAGCAGCGCGCCGCCAATCCGAATCTCAAAGACCTCAATATCGCCAACGCCAACAGCGATTATGGCTACAAGGGATCGTCGGTGAACAAGCCGGTTGCGGTGTTCGATGACGGCACCAAGACCTGGTTCCGCTTCGAGGGCGAGACGCCGACGATCTACATCGTCGATGGCGAACGCAACGAGAGCCTCGTCAATTTCCGGACCGAGGGACCCTACATCATCGTCGACAAGGTGTCGCCGCAGTGGACGTTGCGCAACGGCCAGGAATCGACCTGCATCTTCAACCGCCGTCTGACCAACGTGCATGAACCGAGCGGACTCGAACCCTATGCGCCGCAGCGTGTGGGCTCGGCCACAACTCTGGGAGGTTGACGCGCAATGCCGAGCGCCGACGACTATCGCTCATTCGAACTCGAAGCGGCGGCGACCTCCGTCGCGCGTGGCCGCACAGCGCTTGGCAGCTTTTTGAAATTAGGGGTCCCGATCGGCGTTCTCGTCGTGGCCGCCTGGATAATCTACGGCTCGGTGGTGCGGCGTTCGCCCACCCTGACGACGCCCGACAAGGAGGAATTCACCACCACGCAGTTTCCGCCGCCATCCCTGTCTGCGCCGCGGACGCGAACCAATCAGGGCACCATCGTCATCCCACAGGCGCCGGTCGAACCTGTACTACCGCCCCCTCCGGTGGCCCCTCCCTTGGCGCTTCCGGCACCACCGCCGCCTGAACCACCGCTGGCCGCAGCAGTACCGAACGACGACGAAGCGCGGCGTCTCGCGGAGCTTGAACGTCAACGCCAGGAGGAAGAGCGGCGAAAATGGGCGCGCCTGCGGGCGCCTCAGGTGATCGCCGACAACGCATCGGCGACGGCGAACGCTGCAAATCCGGACGGTGGAAGCAACGCCGCCGCAGGCCCAGAGGACGATCCCAATCGTCGCTTTTTGGCGTCGGTGTCGGCTGCCGGCGTCGAGGTCTCACGCGCCACCAAGAACAACCGGATCGACGCGCTGGTGGCGCAGGGTACCATGATTCGCGGCGTACTCGAGACGGCCGTTCAAAGCGACCTGCCGGGCATGGTGCGCGCGGTCGTGACCGAGAACGTCTGGTCGTTCGACGGGCGCCGCGTGCTGATCCCGGCGGGAAGCCGCCTTGTCGGGGAATACAAATCGGGCATCGCCCAAGGGCAGACGCGTGTGTTTGTGGTCTGGACGCGAATGCTGCGGTCGGACGGCGTCTCGGTCCAGATCGGATCGAACGGCACGGACGATTTAGGCCGCGCCGGCAATGCCGGCTTCGTCGACAACCACTACGTTGAGCGGTTCGGCTCCGCGATCATGCTCTCCATCGTGGGTGGCGCGGCGCAGTTCCTGAGCGCTTACGGACAGAACGCCAACAACACGGGCAACGGCACGATCATCACCACGACTGATCCGATGACGGGCGCGGTGACGCAGACGCAGACGGGCGTGAACCAGAACCAGCTGTCGCTGCAGGCGCGTCAGATCGCGGCGCAAAACGTGTCGCAAACGCTCACCAACATCGCCCAGCAGGCGCTGCGGAACTCGATCAACATTCCGCCGACGATCTATCTCGACCAAGGGACGCGGATCATCGTCTTCGTGCGGCGCGATCTCGACTTCTCGGCGCTCTATCCCGATCCGGTGAAAGAGGCCCTAAGGGAGCTCAAGCGTGAACGCGCTAGCACGAAGTCTGACAGTCTTCATTGATCGGGCGCTCGATCCCGTTCGGCCCTGGCTCGAGGACGACCGGGTCGTCGAGATCTGCGCCAACGGCCCCGGCGAAGTCTGGGTCGAGCGCTTCGGTCAGTCGGCGATGGAACGTCATGAAGTGCCAAGTCTGACCGAACATGCGATCCGCCATCTGGCGGAACGCGTCGCCGGTCATTCCGGCCAGAGCGTCAATGAGGAGCATCCGCTGCTTTCCGCCGCGCTGCCGACAGGGGAGCGGTTTCAGGGCGTGATGCCGCCCGCGACGACGGCCGGCGGCGCCTTCGCGATCCGCAAGCAGGTCATCAAGGAAATGCGGCTCGACGACTATCGCAAGCTCGGATCGTTCGACAAGGTGACGACAGCAAGCGAAGGAGCGCTGTCGGAAACCGACCGGCATCTGTGCGAACATCTCGACGCCGGCCGGATCGAGGAGTTCATCCGTCTCGCGGTCGTTAACCGCTATTCGATCCTGCTGTCGGGCGGCACAAGCTCGGGCAAGACCACTTTCCTGAACGCGATCCTCAAGGAAGTGCCGGTCGACGAGCGCATCATCACCATCGAGGATACGCGCGAAGTCAACCCGATCCAGAAAAACTACCTGCCGCTCGTTGCCTCCAAGGGCGACCAGGGAGAGGCCCGCGTGACCGTTGAAACGCTGCTGCAGGCCTCCATGCGTTTGCGACCGGACCGCATCTTTCTCGGCGAGATCCGCGGCGCCGAGGCCTATTCGTTCTTGCGCGCTATCAACACGGGCCATCCGGGCAGCATTACCACCGTACATGCCGACAGTCCGGCGGGCGCGTTCGAGCAGCTCGCGCTCATGGTGATGCAGGCGGGCCTCGGGCTGCGGCGCGACGAGATCGTCGGCTACATCAAATCGGTGCTGCCGATCGTCATCCAGCAGACCAAGGTTGGCGGCTGGCGCGGCACCTCGGCCATCTATTTTTCCCGCGTGGCGGAGTGGCGGCAGGAACGGGCAGGGGGGAAAGGCCGCCATGGCGCGCGTCGTCGCCTATAGGATCGGCATCGCGATCCTTCTTCTTCTCGGCTTCTGGCTATTGTGGAGCATGGCCTACGAGGTCGTCGTGGCGCTCCGCTGGGCGCCGACCCGATTTCCCAGCGAAGGTACCAGCCGCTGGGCTCTCTTCCGGATGCAGAACGCCGATCGCTCGGCGGACTTTTTCCTTGTCGCCTGGCGTCATTTCTATGACCGCCTCATCTTCACGCCAACCCGGGTTGAGGCGCTCATTCGCGCGGGCTACGCCGCGGCGGCTGTTGTCGCGCTCGGCCTGGGCGGCCTACTGTTCGCCTTCGTCAACCGGCGCCAGATGCCGTACGGTGCCGCGCGCTTCGGCACGGTGATGGAGGCGGCGAAGCAAGGCCTGACGGCCAGGCAGGGCATCGTGCTCGGAACGCTGGGCGGGGCGACGATCCGCTCCGATGAACCCGCGCATATTCTGGTCGTCGGGCCATCACGCTCCGGAAAAGGCACCGGCTTTGTCCTCCCGAACGGTTACTTCTGGCAGGGTTCGGCGGTGTTCTTCGATCCCAAGCGGGAGAACTTCGGCGCGTTAGCAAATCATCGGGCAACGATGGGCAACAAGGTCTTCATGTTTTCGCCGGGCTCGAATGACACCCATCGCTACAACCCGCTGGATTTCGTGCGACGTGACGAGCGCATGGCGACCGACTGCCTGGTCGTCGCTTCCTTCGTGATCCCTGAAAAGGCGGACGATACCTGGGCCGGGGCAGGGCGGCTCCTGCTGTCTGCCCTGATCGGCTACGTGCTGTCGTCGCCTCTGATTGCTGGTGCTCAGCACATGCGCAGCGTCGCGCGGATGACCACGACCGGCAAAGACATTTCATCGGTGCTGCGCGCCATCGTGAGGACCGAACGGCCGCATTTGCCGACATGGGTGGTCGACAGCTTTAACCAGTATATCGCCTTGGAACCTGAGACGCGCAACAGCGCCGTCTTCAATGTCAACATGGCGATGTCGCTGTGGAATAACGGGCTGATCTCCGCAGCGACCGAGACGTCCGACTTCGATATTCGCGAGTTACGCCGCCAGCCGATGACGATCTTCATCGGCTGCACCATCGCAGAACTCTCGATCTTCCGGCCGCTGATACGAATTCTGTTCCAGCAGATCCACGATCTTCTGATGGTGAAGATTCCTGGCGACGATGAGCCCCATCAGGTGCTGCTGATGCTCGACGAATTCTACCACGTCGGGCGGATGGACTCGTTGATCTCGAAGATCACGATCAGCGCCGGCTACGGCTTCCGCATGGCGATCGTCATGCAAGACATCGCGCAGCTCGACGAGCTCTACGGCCGCAACACGCGCATCACCACGGTGTCGGGCTCGCAGATCAAGTTGTTCATCCAGATCAACGATCTCGAAACGTCGGAGTTTGTCTCCGAGATGCTGGGCGAGACGACGCAGATTTACAAAACACCGATCAAGCGGCCGGGGCAGGGCATCTTCGCGCCGCGGGTCTGGGCGCCGCATTACACGCCGCGGCCGCTGCGCAACCCGCTTGAGCTTCGAGAAATGTCCGCGCGGCTGTCGATCCTGATGGTCAAGAACTCACGATCGTTCGAATTGACGAAGATTCGGCATTACGTCGACAAGCCGTATCGCCGGTATTATCAAGCAACGAAGGGGCACCCTCCACAGCTTCCCGCCTTGCGGGCGTGGCAGGACGAAGTGCTGGGCGGCGCCATCAATCCGGCGCCAGAGGCGGTCGAGGGCGCAGACACCAGTGTCGGGATCACCGCGGCCGCGCCGGCGAAAGTCCGGCAGCTGCGCCGGCCTTCGGCAAAACGCACGCCGAAGAAGTCACCCGATACCGCCAGGCCATCAGCTCCATTGAACCCCGGGCCGCTTACCATTACAGCGCGGCGCGGGACTCCAAAATCCGAACGCAAGCCGCTTTCGCTGGGCGAATCCCCGCCATCCACTCCGGGTGATAGCTGCGACGTCCGCGACATTCTTGCGTCCGCCAGCGGGCAACAGGATGAGAACTTCGGAGCTATGATGAAGACGTTGCATCTCGGGACCCGATCTGGGAGCAATCTGGTGCAAGAGGCCGCCAACACGCTGCTGTCCCTTCACCGGTCGTTTGGGGATGAGCCGGAGACGGAGGAAGAATGACGTTTCGATTGAGCGCTGATCCAGCAACTGCCGCAGTGACTCTGGAAAAGATGACCTCTGCCCTCAGCGTGAACCGACCGCTTTTCTTCAGATAAATCAGCTTTCCTCGATCAGTTTGAACCCGCCGTTGCAAAAGTCGTCGCTCGCCGCAAGGCCCCAATAGAGCGCCGCGCGCCACGCATTCAGATTTCCGCGCTGGCGGCTGCGAGCGGTGTGGTTGAGTTCCGACCGAAGGATGTCTGCACCGGCAGCAAAGTTGCGCCGAAAGGTGTCCTTGGATTCGACCAGCTCGACTGCGGCACTTCCCGCGTACAACGACCCGAGTTCGAGCAATTCAAAGTGTTGCTGAGCTCTGGCTATGCGTGCTGCCGGCACACCGGCGACCTGTTCGATGGAAAAGCTCACCTGCACCGTGTTGGTAATATCGATTGCTGCACGGAGAATGCGGTGCGAACTCCAATCGTCAAAATACGGATGAAATGTCTGCTCGGCGTGCGTGCGAGGCGCATGTGCTAGCTTGACCTTGTTACAATCCGAACAGCTCGGCACAAGATTGGCCGGAAACACGGCAAACTCGGGATACTCCGATTGCGACAGATAGTGATCGAGCGTTTTGACATCTCGCGCGCCACAGAGCGGGCAACGTCGATATTTCGCGCCTGCCCGCAGGCGGTCGTAGACCGGGCGGCCTTTGCCACGGACGAGAACGCGATCGTAGACGTTCGAAAGATCCTCTTTGCTGACGCCGTCCGGGTCCTCAGCCATCAGTCGGAATAGCTCTGCGCGGACCGCCAAGTCCAGATATTCGGTCGCACGCTCGCTGATCCGCTCGGACAGGGCGAGAAGAGCGCTTCGAAGCTCCGGGTTACGGGTGCGCGCCGCCGACTCGCGAAACACCGCCTCTGCATCATCAGTTGGACATGAAATCGCAATCACGGCTCAGCGCTCCTCCCAGAGCGCCCGCACTAGCGCGCGGCCCTCAGCACCCAAATGGCCCTCAAACGCCGCCAGTGCCTGGTCGAAAGTGTTTGATCTTGAAACGACATCCGAGATCAGCGCGTGATATCCGCTCTCAGTGAATTCGACCCGAAAAATTTCGCGTGTCAGCAACCCGACATTCTCAGCAAAGGTTTCGACCTCAGGGCGCTCGATCTCAACACTTGCTCCATCGCGGAAAAACAGCGACACGCAATTGCTGGGGACTTCCTGAACAATGACGGGTGAGTGAGTGGCCAGAATGGCAACGCCGTTGCGTTGCGCCAGCAAACCCGAGAGCGCGCGGACGAACGATGCGGCGAGAGGAGGATGAAGATGGGCTTCAGGCTCGTCGATCAGAACCAGCGTTCCCTCGCTGACCAGTTCGACCAACCGCGTCATCGTGAGCAAGACAATCTTGTGGCCGGAACTTGCCTCGTCAAACAATTGAACTGCAGTGTCCTCGAAGTCGTCTTGCGGCAAGTCGGCAAGTCGTTCCAATCGCAGCGCGGCAAAAAGCGGATCGCCTTCCAGGACGCGCATGGCAGAGCGCCATCGCGGCTTTCGCGAGCTGCGCAGGCATTTGAGAGTACTCGCGACAAAGTCGGCGCGCAGATCGGCTGTCGTCTTATTTCGCGCCTCGCGCCTGCCGCTCTTCAAACGCACGTTCTTCTTCAGGCCGATATAGGCGTATTGCAGACCTGTGGCCGTCCCGTCGTTCGGAATCGCGGGGTCAAATTCATCGAAAGCGCTGAAAGCAACGGTGACAAGATTTGCGAAGCCTTCCTCGCCGCTGAGCTCATCGTCATCAGTGATGAAGGTCAGGCGTCCGAGTGATCGCTTCCGGCCGACACGCAGCAGGGTACTGATCGAACGAAGGAGTGTCGTCTTTCCAACGCCGTTGCGGCCGATGATGGCATGAATATTTGTCGGCGGAACCGCGTTGGGGGTCACCTGAACCTCGATGACGGCATCATCCGATTCCGGGAACTTGTAGCGAAAATGGAACGGCGTCAGCATCGCTTGCTCGTGCGCAATGGTTCTGAGCTTGGTCAATTCTCGCGCAGAAACAGAGCGCAGAAGCGACGTCTCGAACGCGGCTTCGTTCTGGAAGGCGGCAAAAATGTCATCATTCCAGACCACGTCCTGCAGTGCTTCCAAGATCGCGATGCGATCCTCTTCATCGACCGCAATCAGATTTTCGTAATATTCTTGGCTTTGTCCAAGCGACGCATATTCCTGTCCGAGGGCGACGAAGCCGTCTTCGATCTGGGTGTACCCGTGGCTCATGCTACGCCGCATGATTTTGACGGCCCCGATGTCGTGACGGGTGCCGTCGCCGTCAAGGTAGACGAGCGAGAACGCCGTTTTATACGAATAGTCGTCCCAATTATCGGCGACGAGAAAGCATTGCCGACCGCCAGCAATGTCGCGCTCCGCGCGAGAACTGCGCGAATACGGTATGACCGTGAACTGCAAAGGGGATCTCCGAGGGGCGGTGCAGGTTGTCGAATAAAATTGATACGTGCTTTGTGGCGCTCACGCTAGCGTCAGACCTCTCGTGTGGCGGACAACCGCTCCCGGCCTTGCGGGATTTATGGGGAGGATGAGGACGGGATGATTCCAGAGAAATGGTGCGCCGCAAGGCAAGACCCAAGGAGCCATTTAACTGGACCTAACGTTCGACATTGCCAGCCATCTGGTTGCACGGCGGCTTGTGGCAACTCCGACATAGCGAATTAGAAAGAAAGGGTGACGCCCCCAATTAAGCGATGCAGGCATGGCGACCATGATATTCGTCGTGAAGCGCAGGATCGCTCTCGCGGCTTTTGGGAAAACATGGAAACCCATCATTATGGAAAATAGGTATGCCACATAGCTGAGATACATAATGAAAATGGATTCGCATAAGACATCTTATGGAACATTTGGCTCGTTCGGTAGTTCGAATTTTTTGTGCCGTTTGAGTGATTTTGAGGCCGGTCCCATCAATAATGAGTCCGGTGTTTTCGAAATTGAGTCTGCAGGGTCGTGAACGACGCCGGCAGCATTTCATCCTGGCTGAAAGCGACGACCTGCTTTGACGTGCGATGGTGCTGGCGTCCACGTACGGTGTTCGAGCCGATCGCATCGCGCAGTTTCGTTTCGAGTTCGACCAGCAGCACGAAGAAGCTCGATCCGACTCACGAAGCCTTCGCCCGTCGCGACGACGTCCTGCCCGCCCGAATGAGGATGTCCGATGATCGGCAATGGCAGTTGCCGCGATCCCTTCCCGATGGCCGCAACGAAACGATGTCCGTCCCATCGAAAGAAACGGTCCGACTTCCCTCCGGTCACCATCAGACCGACGGCCCCGCCGTCCTCGAACATCCTCAGATCGCGCGCGCGCACGCTGAAGACGAGCCGGTGTCGGCCACGTGATTCCAGGTACACTTCGTGCAGACACCCGCCGCCATTGCAAACGGCGGCGCGGTTCGCGCAGGCAAAGTCTTCAAAGTGCAGCGATACGAAGCGTAGGCCTCCCGCCTCGATCGAGACCGAGAAGTAATGCCCCGCAGCCGCCGCGCTGCCGCACGCGCTTTCGCGCGCGAAAATCCCCCGTCGTATATCGGCCGGAAGTCCCTCAATATGCTCGGATGCCCACGGGTTCTCAGTGGCGAAGCTGCCGCGAGCGGTCGACTGCCCGCATGTCAGCAGCGAGCCGAGCAGCAGCAGCGCACCCGCCAGCGAAATTCGTCGAGGCGCTTTCACGGAACGATCCTCCTTTTTTGCTTCGGTGCGCCGTCGTCGGTTCGATCGAAGCGGCCCCCGATGCGGCGTTCGGAGGCCCAGATGAGTCGACAGGATCGCGAGATATCTTCCGAAGGGATTACCAGGATGAAATGGTGCGGAATGCCGAGCGGACTCTCCACTTCGAGCAGTGCGCCGGAGGCCGTCAGGTTTCGGACGGTGCAATCGATGGCCGCGCCGCCGAACGAGATCATTCCGGCCTTCAAAACGCGCGTTCGCCGCAGTTTTCGCTTGTCTTCCATGAGGGCCTCCCACCGGGACATGCCTAATCGACTTTCTTTTCGGCCGCCTCTCCCTGTTTCACGATGTCCCCCGTCGTGAAGAGGATGCTCTGAAGTTCGGTCCGCCAGTCCTTGTTGCGGCGCAGGAGGAATTCGAGGTTCATCCCGAAGTGCTTGAATTCTTCCTTTTGTGCATTCGCCATGATGGCTTTCGCCTCCTTGTCCTTTTCGAGCGACATCCGCTGTTCGTACCAGCCAATAGCTTCGGCCTCCTCTATGAGCGACGTGATCATCCGAGCGAATGTGCGCATTTCCTGCGAAAGTTCTTCCGGCGGTTCGTGATATTGATCGAACCCCATTTTGATCTCCTTTTTTTGATCGAGTGAAGAGATTGATGTCCGTGAAACCCAGTTGTCGCGCAGCGCCGACTCCAGACTATCTGCACCGAAGCTAGTTATAGGATCCACCTGACGGTCCACGCCGATAGGATTCCTCCATCGGTCATTGTCCGTCTTGCCGCACGATTTTTTAGAACGTTTAGAGCAAATGCTTGCCTCGAGCTTTCTGACGCCTGGTTCCAAGGGATCAGCGTTCACCCCGAGCCGGATTCGATGTCTTGGGATTTGCAGCCGCGGTTGACGACCCAAGAGTGAAGCGAATTATTTCTAGTAATCGACGGCCGTTCCATATGAAGAGCACCGAAGCAAGCGCCAGATAGACCCAGGCTAAGCCCGACAGAGTGGCTATCGTGCGTATTTCCTCGTTCCTGAAGTAGTAGGCCAAGCTCACCTGAATCAAAAACAGCAGCGCAAGTGCGGTCGCCGACAGAAGACTGAAACGCAGCCGCATGAGCAGTGCGACCCCGAACAGGGATTGAGAGGCAGTCAGAAAAAACTCCTCAATTTGTCGCGCGTCCAACGGCAGTGCTGTCGCACCGCGGGCGCCGACGGTCATCGCCAGCGGTAGCATGCCGACCAAGAGCGTCCACTGATTGATCTTGTCGCTGATCATGGTGATGAGTCCGCCCGCGGCCCGCCCCTTTAGAACAAACAGGACGGCGATAGATACGGCGGGTGCTTCGCTGGCGAGCGGCGCCAACCACTGGATGAGAAGGAATTCGTTGATGCCGAAGGCGCGGCCCGCTTCGATCAAGGCTTCCGCGAAAGGCTCGGCGCTCCAGAGAATAATTCCGCAGGCGGCCAGCCCGAGGCCTGCCATAACTATCCACTGCGTCCGGAGCGGCAATTCATTGAGCGCCGCGGCAGGTCCGGGTTCGTCCTCTCCGTCCGGGTTCTCGCTTTTGCGAACGTTGCGGACGCGCCAGACATATCCTCCATAGATTGCCACCAACATCGTGAAATCGAAAAGGGTAATGCTGCCTTTGAACAAAATGACAAACGCGTAGAGGCTGGCGAGCAAAAGGAACGAGACTTCGATTGCGTTGTCGTTTGTCAGTTCGATGGCGCGATGCCGATCCTTGAGCCAGTGCAGCAGTGCCAGAAGCGGCCATGCGACGCCGACAAGCAGCCTATTCGCGCCGGTCATGTTGGCCGCAGCATAGTGGACGTACGGCGACTCCGGGCCGGCCTGGCCCGCCTGAAAAGCGTAGTACATATCCACCGCATATTCTGGAAGGACCGTTATCAAGGCGACGGCCGCAAGGATCAGGCCCTGCGCGATGTGCCGCTCGGCCGCTTCCGCACCCCACGACAGAAGAAATCCGGCAGCGAGGATCGCAACGCCGAAGATTGCAGTGTCAACGACCGGTCCGAGACGCCAATTCGCTGCTCGCAAAGCCAAGGCGGGTAGAGCGGCACATGCCGCGATCGCGATGAGGACCAAAAAGCGCTTCATTGCTATCCCGTTCGGATTCAGTGACTTCTGTCAAAACTCATGCCCATTCCCTTCCCGCTTAGCTTCCTTCGGTCGCCAGCGCCGCGCATCGAGCCGACCGATCAAAGGAAGGAATTGCAGTTCCAGGATTAGGATGACCAAGACGGTCACTAGTCCGGCAATGAGGAGTTCGCCAATCCCTGCGAGCATGCCAACCGCCGACGTTGCCCAAATGGCCGCTGCCGTGGTCAAGCCGCGAACGTTGCCGCCGTCCTTGAGGATCATCCCTCCGCCGAGGAAACCCACACCGGTGACGACGCCCGCCATTATCTTCTCCGCGGTCGCCGGAAAGTTCTCGACGCCAACGGCCGTGAACGCGGCCGCTCCCAGGCTGACGAGCATGAAGGTACGGTCGCCGGCCTCCGAACCGCGAAACTCGCGTTCCCATCCGATGGGGAAAGCCAGCGCGACAGCAACGGCGATCCGGACAAGCAGCGCGAGATCGAACCTGGTAGTACCACCGGCATCGCCTGCCGCTGCGAAGGCGCCACCTGTTGTCAGTCCGAGCGTGAGAGCGATGACCGCAAGTTGAGTCACCGCATGACGCGCCGCCTCCGTGATGGACAGTCGGCTCAATGCTTGAAACATCGCGTCACTCTCAGGGTTGGGGCACTCAGGAAAGCATTCAATTCTTCTTCCTCAAGACTGGAACGGCTCGGTCGTGGGCAAGCGGAGCAAACGCAAGGCGTTCATCGTCACCAGAACCGTCGCTCCGGTGTCTGCGAGGATGGCCGGCCATAACCCCGTCAATCCGACGACGGTGGTGACAAGAAAGACGGCCTTGAGCCCGAGAGCGACCGCGATGTTCTGCCGGATGTTGATCATCGTCCGCTTCGACAAGTCGACCATTGCGGCAACGTCGGCGACCCGCCCGTGCAGTACGGCGGCGTCGGCCGTTTCGAGCGCGACGTCCGTCCCTCCGCCCATAGCGATACCCACATCGGCTGCTGCGAGTGCCGGCGCATCGTTGATGCCGTCGCCGATCTTTGCGACCGACCAGCCCGCCTTTTGAAACTGGCCGACGATCCGCTGCTTGTCCTCAGGCAGCAGTTCCGCTTCGATATCGATGCTCAATTGCTTGCCGATCGCGTTCGCGGTGCGCCGATTGTCGCCGGTCAGCATCACAGTCCGGATCCCCGCGTCCGTCAAAAGCTTGAGCCCGCTTTTCGCGTCTGGACGGGGTTCGTCGCGCATCGCGATCGCACCCGCAATTTTCCCGTCGAGCGCGACGAGCGAAACGGTTTTGCCTTCGTCGTTCAGGGCTGCGATCTGCGTCTCCTGCTCGGTTGTTAGAGGACAGAATTCCGCGACGGCCTTGGGCGATCCCAGGAATACTTCCGCTCCTTCCACGGTCGCACGTATCCCTTTTCCGCCGATCGCCTTCGAGTCGGAGGTCGGCGGAAGCGAGATCTGCTTTACTGCCGCCCGGGTCAGGATTGCGGTAGCAAGGGGGTGACTCGACCCCGACTCGAGCGCCGCAGCGAAGCGCAGTACATCAGCCTCGCTGCGCGCGAAGCCGATGATGTCCGTGACCTGGGGCTTGCCGGAGGTGAGCGTGCCAGTCTTGTCGAAACAGGCCACGGTGATCTTGCCGATCTGTTCGAGAACTGCGCCACCCTTCAGCAGCAATCCCCGGCGGGCGCCGGCAGACAGGGCGGCGGCGATTGCAGCGGGGGTGGAGATGACCAGGGCGCAAGGACACCCGATCAGCAGAATGGCCAGACCCTTGTAGATCCACCCGCTCCATTCCCCTCCAAACACTAAAGGAGGAACGACCGCGACCAACGCGGCGGCCGCAACCACCCCCGGCGTATAGAAGCGGGAAAACCGGTCGATGAAACGCTCCGTCGGCGCCTTCGACTCCTGCGCCTCCTCGACGAGGCGCACCACGCGCGCGATCGTGTTGTCCGCGGCTGCGGCAGTCACCCGCACGCGCAGCAGGCCGTCGCCGTTGACGGTGCCGGCAAACACGGTCGCATCCGGTCGCTTCCGGACCGGCGTGCTTTCTCCCGTGACCGGCGCTTCGTCGATCGCGCTTTCTCCGGACAGGATGACACCGTCGCCGGGAACCCGGTCGCCGGGCCTTATCTGGATCGTCGCACCCACTTCCAGGGTGTCGGCCTGGACCTCACGGATTTGGCCGTTTTCTTCGAGGCGGGCCGTCTTCGGAACGAGCTTGGTGAGGTCCTGGATACTGGCACGGGCACGGCTCGCGGCAACGCCCTCGAGCAGTTCCCCGATCAGAAACAGGAAAACGACGGTTGCTGCCTCTTCGGTCGCTCCGATGATGACCGCGCCCACCGCGGCGATCGACATCAGCATCTCGATCGAGAACGGCGTCCCGGCGCCCGCGGCGGCGACTGCACGACGTCCGATGGGAACGAGACCTACCAGCATCGCCAGCAGAAACGCCCAGTGCTCGGTCGCCGGAGCGGTTTTGCCGATTATGAAGGCCGTCGCCAGCGCCAACCCCGACCCGATGGTGAGCTTCCCTTTCCTTGTTTGCCACCAAGCTTGGCCGTCGCCAGCGGGCTCACGACTTTCCGGACGGGGTTCCAGCGACGTTCCGCCACCCGTTGCTCGGGCGGATGTATTCTCGACAAATTCACTGCCTGTAACCCTGTATCCGAGTTTCACGATCTGATTTCGGATTAGGTCTTCGTCGTCGTCGGTGACGACCGTCACCGTCCCCGCCGACACGGACACGATCACATCGCTGACACCGCGCATGCGGTGCAGGGCATTTTCAATCTTTGTTGCGCAAGAGGTGCAGTCCATGCCCTCCACGCGTAGACGGACTTTGGCGAGCATAGCGGTTTCAGTCATGGTTGGGGCTTCCGGAGCGCGAGGTCGAGGGTGCAGCGTAGCGTGCGTTCACGTCTTGCCCTCCCGTCTGAGCCGCTTGTAGAGCGCCTCGACAGCCTCGGAAAAATCGAGCGCCTCGTTTCGCGCGCAGAGATCTTCGAGGAACCGCAATTGAGTGATCAGGTCGAAGGTCGCCGGATTGAGATCGAGGCCTTCATCCACGCCCGGCGGCCTGCTCAATATGATTCCGCTCATGAAGCCTTGGGCCCAAGCTAGATATTCCCTCCGCACCATGGGATTGGATACGACGTCGCCGTTGAACTGCTTGCAGGTCGAGGCGCCCAGGCCGACGATCTTGGCAGTTCGCCCTTCTGCCCTCAGGTCCGCCGTGGAGGATGTCATCAATGCAAACGCCGTCAATATGAAGCACAGGATCGGACGTCGAACCTTCCGATCGACACCATGGGCTGCGACGGTCGCGTGGCGGCCGTCGCAGCCTGAAGTTTCCTGTGCGCTCCACATCGGAACCGTACTCACCGTCCGCTCTACTTCTTAAATTTTGCCTGTCCGGATTTTCCTTCCGCGGTCTTGATGGTCAAAGTGATCGTGGCACCCGCCGGTATCGCTGCCTTCGCGTCACCCTTGAGGGAATTCTCGCCCTGAGGAGAGAGCGTGACCGTCTCCCGTCCGCTGCCGCCCGCGATGAGCACTGCTGCAGTAAAGCCCTTTGTAGATACCGGCTTTGGGGTGTTTGGGACGAAGACGTTGATGGTGACGGTAGTCCCGGCGGTAAGAAGCTCAGCGTCGATGCCGGCGACGTCGAGCATGAGGCCGCCGTTTGGTCCTTTTTCGTATTCTTCGGCCGAAGCCGGGGCGGCGAACGTCAAAGCGGCGATAAGCAGGAGAACGTATTTCATGATTTCACTCCGTTCGGTTCCGACGTTTTCAATTCACCGTTCTCAAGGTCCTCGCGCCGGAACAGGACATAGAGAGCGGGCAGCACAAGCAGCGTAAGAATGGTTGACGAGATGATTCCTCCGATGACGACCGTAGCCAGCGGCCGCTGCACCTCCGCTCCGGCGCCTGTCGCGATCGCCATCGGCACGAACCCGAGGGAAGCGACAAGCGCAGTCATCAGGACGGGCCGCAGCCGGGTCAGCGCGCCCTCACGCACCGCATCCACAAGGGCGTGTCCTTCCCTGCGGAGGCGCTCTATGAACGTGATGATGACGAGGCCGTTGAGCACCGCGACGCCGGACAGTGCGATGAAACCGATTCCGGCGCTGATCGACAGTGGAATGCCGCGCAACAGCAACGCAATGATGCCACCGGTGAGGGCCAGCGGGACCCCGCTAAACACCAGCAGAGCGTCTGCCATCGAGCCCAAGCTCATGAACAGCAGGAGGAAGATCAGTAGCAGCGCGATCGGCACCACGATAGTCAGCCGCTGCGTCGCCGAAACCAGTTGTTCGAACTGGCCACCCCATCCGATCCAGTAGCCGGCCGGCAGCTTGACCTTGGCCTCGATTTGCTGCTCCGCGTCGGCGACGAACGAACCGAGATCGCGCCCGCGCACGTTGGCAGTGACGACGATGCGACGTTTACCCTGCTCGCGGCTGATCTGGTTCGGCCCGGGTGCCACATCGATTTGCGCGAGTTCAGAAAGCGGCACGTACCGGATCTGGGCGAGCGCAGAGTTGTTCCATACCGCAGGCGTGGCCTTGGTTTGATTGTCGAGCGGTGGCAGCGGCACCGGGAGCGCCTTGATCGCCTCGATGTCCAGGCGCAGATGTTCCGGGAGCCGGACCACGATGTCGAACCGGCGGTCGCCCTCGAAGACCTGGCCTGACTTCTTGCCGCCGACCGCAATCTCGACGAGGTTCTGGACGTCGCCGACGCTGATGCCGTAGCGCGACAACGCCTGGCGGTTAAGCTTGACCGTCAGCACCGGCAACCCGGACGCCTGCTCGGTCTTGACGTCAGCAGCGCCCTGAACGTTCTGCAACACGGCCTGCACCTTGGCGGCGGATTGGACGAGCAGGTCGAGATCGTCTCCGAAAATCTTGACGCCGACGTCGCTGCGGACACCCGAGATCAACTCGTTGAAACGCTGCTCGATGGGCTGCGATATTTCGTAAACGTTGCCGGGAATTTCCTCGGCCGCCTCCTGGATTTCCGAAACCACGACCGCCTTCGATTTTTCCGGGTCGGGCCATTCCTTCCGTGGCTTCAGCATGACATACCCGTCCGAGGTCGAAGGCGGCATGAGGTCGGTCGCGACTTCCGCCGTTCCGGTTCGCGCGAACACCTCCTTGACCTCCGGGATCTTGAGCAAGCGCTTTTCGAGCATTGCTTCCATTTCAAGCGATTGCGTCAGGCTCGTTCCCGGAATCCGGATGGCCTGGAGCGCCACGTCGCCCTCGTCGAGACTCGGAATGAATTCAAAGCCCATGCGCGTGGCTCCGATGCCGCAGACCATCACGAACAATGCCGCGATCGCCGCGACGCCGAAGCGGTTGCGGATCGACGCGTTGAGCAGCGGCGTATAGAGGTGGCGCGCGCCGCGCATGAACCAGTTCTCGTGCTCCGATATCTTGCCCGTCACCAACAGCGCCACGGCAGCGGGCACGAACGTCATCGACAGGATGGCAGCGCCGGTCAGCGCCATCAGCACGGTCAGCGCCATCGGCGTGAACATCTTTCCTTCCACGCCGGTGAGGGTCAGGATCGGCAGATAGACCACGGCAATGATCAGCGTTCCGAACAGGCTGGGGCCGATGACTTCGCGCGAGCCCGCGAGAATGGTTTCGAAACGCTCTTCGCGACTGAGCAGACGACCCAAGCGGTGTTGCTCCGCTGCGAGCAGCCTCAAGCAGTTCTCGACGATGATGACGGCGCCATCAATGATGATGCCGAAATCGATCGCGCCAAGACTCATCAGATTGGCGCTGACCTTGTTCTCCACCATGCCCGTAATGGTGAACAGCATGGCGAGCGGTATGACGCAGGCCGTGGCAATTGCCGCTTTGAAGTTCCCGAGGATCAGGAACAGGATCACGATCACCAGCAGGGCGCCTTCCACGAGGTTCTTTTCGACGGTCGCGACCGTCGCCTCGACCAGGTGCGTGCGGTCGTAGACCGTGTGCGCAATCACGCCGTCCGGCAATGACTTGCCGATCTCCTTGAGCTTGGCGGCCACGCTTTGCGCCACGGCGCGGCTGTTCTCGCCGATCAGCAGCATGGCGGTGCCGAGCACGGTTTCCTTGCCGTTGATGGTTGCCGCGCCCGTCCGCAGATCCTTGCCTTCGGTAACTTCCGCGACGTCGGAGATTCGGATGGGCACACCGTTATGCGACCCGATGACGATCTCCTTGATTTCCTCGACGTTAGCCACTTGACCGGGCGTCCGGACCAGGTACTGCTCGCCGTTGCGTTCGATGTAGCCGGCGCCGACGTTGGCGTTGTTCGCGGCCAGCGCCGTCATTACGTCACGAAAGTTGAGCTTGTAGGCCATCAACTGCGCCGGATCCGGCAGCACCTGGAACTGCCGTTCGAAACCACCGATGGTGTTGACTTCGATGACGCCCGGCACGTTGCGCAATTGCGGTTTGATGATCCAGTCCTGGATGGTCCTCAGGTCGCTCGGGGTATACTCTCCGCCCCCGGCCTTGCGCGCGCCGGGCTTGGCTTCCACCGTGAACAGATAGATCTCTCCAAGACCGGTCGAGATCGGCCCCATCCCGGTTTCGACGCCTGTGGGAAGCTGGTCCTTGACCTGTTGAATTCGTTCGTTGACCAGTTGGCGTGCGAAATAGATATCCGTGCCGTCCTTGAAGATGACGGTCACCTGGCTCAGGCCGTAGCGGGACTGCGAGCGCGTACTCTCGAGATGCGGTAGGCCCCCCATGGCGGTCTCGATCGGAAACGTGATTCGCTGTTCGACTTCGAGCGGCGAATAGCCGGGCGCGCTACTGTTGATCTGGACCTGAACGTTAGTGATATCCGGAACGGCATCTATCGGCAGGCGAGTGAAATTCCATGCGCCGAACGCGGCCATCAGCAACACGCCGATCATCACCAGCCACCGCTGCCGAATGGAAAATGAAAGGATCGCATCAATCATTGCGGTGCTCCTTTGCTCCCGCTTCCCTGATCCGGGCGAAGGTGTTGACCGGCATCGTGTAGACCACGCCGTCGCCCTTTCGTCCTGTCCAAGCCGCCGCTTCGATCCGGCGGCAAATCCCGTCGGCCTGATCCGTCCGGCACACCAATCTCAATTCGAGGCACTGGTGATAGGTGATGTCCTCGTCGCTCGCGACGTAGGTCCCGCCTTGTCCCCGCCCGCGGCCCTGGCCGCGAACCTCATCGAAGGTGAAGCCTGGAAAATCCGCCAGATCGTGAAGCGCGCGGACGACGTGACCTTCCATATGAGGCCTGATCAACGCGGTGATCAAAATCATTCCATTGTCAGTGCTCATCGCCGCCCGCTCCCTTGGTCATTTCCGCCTTCACGATGAAACTGTTCTGTGCCGCGTAGACGTCGCCCTCAAGGACGCCGAAGGTGATCTCGACGAGTTGCGGATCGCGTTGGCCGACTTCGACGTCGCGCGCCTCGAACTTGTCGCCGTTGCGCACGAACACCACCGTGCGGTTCTCGACAGTCTGAAGCGCCGACGATTTCACCGCGACGCCGACCTTCTTTGCCGACAGCGTCAACCGCCCGGTGACGAACAGGCCCGGACGCAACCGCTGTCCGGTGTTCGGGACCACGGCCCGGGCGATGGCGCTCTGGGTGTCGCTGCTACCGACCGGCGACAGATAGGAAATCTTGGCGCCGATTGGCGTCCCGCCATCGGCGGGGTCGATCAGCACTTCGTCGCCGACGCTGACCCGGTTCAGGTCACGCCGATACACCGAAAAATCGACCCACACCGTCGACAGGTCCGCAACGACGAACGCTGGCTTCTGCTCGGAGGCGTATTCACCCAGCGTGATCTGGCGATCGATCACAGTTCCAGCCAGCGACGCCTTCAATTCGTAAGGCGTCAAGCTCTGATTGCTCTCGATGATCGCGAGAATGTCGCCCTTCTGGACCTTGTCGCCGATGCGCTTGCGAACATCGCGGACGATCCCGGCAAACCGCGGCGTCACCTGCACCAGCAATTCCTGGTTGGGTTGCACGATTCCGTTCAAGAACATGCTGTTGCGCAACACGCCAGACGACGCCTTGGCAAGCTCAATGCCCGACGCCTCAACTTTGGCGTCGCTGAGAGCCACGCTGTCGGAGTGCTCGCTTTCCGAGGCTTCGGTTGGCGTCGGCGTCGACGTGGCGGGCTTCAACAGCCGGTAGCCGCCATAGACCAGTCCGGCGGCGACCAGGAGAAATACGAAATAGCGGGCGAATGCCTTGATCATCTTGAACTCTGATGGGTAAGCGAAAACGGATTGCCGACGAGACCTTCGATGGTCGCGACAGCGATATGGAAGTTTTGCAGGGCTTCCTGCTCGCGCACCAGGGCCTGAAGGACCGAGCCCTTGACGTCGAGTAATTCAAGCAGGGTGAAGCGGCCCTGGGCATAGCCGCTCTGGATGGTTGCGGCGGCGCTACGGGCTTTCGGAATGACCGAGGAGCGCAACAGTTTAATTTCCGCCAGTGCCCCGTTGATCGAATCGTAGGCTCGTCCGGCGATGCTGATGAGAACCAGTTTGTTGATCGAACGTTCGGCTGCGGTCTTGGCGAGGGTTTCCTGAGCCGCGATGACGTTGCCCCTGTTCTGGTCGAACACGGGTAACGGAATCGATATTCCCAGCCGTACCGCGTTGTCGTTGGTGTCCTGGAAGTGACGCCATCCCGCAGACAGGCGGACGTCCGGAATGATTTTCAAACGCGCGATCAGCAACTCGGCATTGCGCTGCGCGGTCACGGCGGTCCAGCGCATCAACTGCGGATTGGCTTCGATCGCCTTGAGGACCGACTGGAACGATGGGGGCTGCCCGACAAGGGCCAGCCGACCAATCGCTTTGCCGAAATGGGGAATACTTTCGCCCATTAGAATAGCGAGATCCCGCCGGGCGGTCGCCAATTGCGTCTTGGCGCGCTCCCGCTCGACCCGGAACAGGTCGGCGGCCACCTGGGCGCGCTCGGTTTCCGCGGGCGACGACGCGCCTTCCTCCACGCGCTTCTGCAATTGCGGTATCAATTGATCGAAGCTCGCAATCTGTTCGTCGAAGATTTCGATCCGGCGTTGCGCGCTGATGACGGTAATGAAGGCGATCGCGGTCTCGGACAGCACCTCCAGCCGTGTCGCCCGCCGCTGCCAGACCGCGGAACCGACACCGGCCTGGCCTGCGGCAATGCGGGCTTCGCGCTTGCCGCCGAGTTCGACTAGCTGACTGAGTTGCAGATTAGTTTCCGCGGAACGCGTTCCCCTGTAGGGCCCAGATCCCAGCGCGTTGTCCAATTCGAACGAGGCTTCAGGATTTGGCAACGCGCCTGACTGAATCCGCAACCCGCCGGCGATGCCGACGTCCCGCTCGGCGGCGGTGAGGCGCGGGTTTGCAGCCAACGCGCGCTGTAAGGCTTGCGGCAATGAGATCGGTCGCGACCGTTCCGCAGCAATCGCTGGAATTGTGAGGATAAGCCATGCGCACGCAACGCGCACTGCCCCATTGAATCGATGCATGAAATCAACCTGAAACGCGTAAAGACGACGCGCGGCCTGGCGCGCGTGATGGCGGTCTTCAGGTCAGGTGCTTGGGGGGCGGCGTGTCGAGCTTGGGAGGGTCCTCAAGCAAGCGTTGAGGCGCGACGAAGGCGATCTTGACCGGATGCTCCATTGGCGAGGCCAGGGGCATGGACGTCGGCATCACGACCGGTGTACAAACAGGGCAATGCTCTGCAAGAATGGGCGCTTTCGTGGAATCGCCCTCATCCGACGCAGTGCCGGTTACGGTGCCAACTTGCGAGAAAACAGTCGCGGCGACCGTTTCCTCGGTGCAAAAAGCGACATTGCCCAAGCCGACGAATAGATACATCAGGGCAAGCAAAAGCAGCGTCGCCCTACGAAGGTAGGGCGCTTTCAGCTTCGACAAACCCTGGAGCGGTCGGCGTTCCATGATTCAGAAATAGCAGATCGAATTTGAGAATACTATTACGTTACGCAAATCAGTTGGTAAACTTGACGCCGACCAACCACGGAAACTGATTTTAAAGAGATTTTATCATTTGTCCCTGCACTCCTGCGGAGGCAATACGCTGCCTTTCAAAATCGAAACCCGCCTCGGACGCGATCGGCTTGGTCAGCATCGGGATGCCGCATCCCGGACTGGCGTCAATCCGGAAGAGGCCCTTCGATCTCGTTTTCGAGCACCTGCCCGTCGCGGCGTCGACCCCGACTCCTGAACATCGTACCAACCTTGTCCTCCAGCTTCAGCGCCTCGTCTGCCAGCTTCGGATTGCACGCCCCAAGGGTTTTGTAGCGGCGGAAATCGACGTCGAGCTTGCGCTTGAGCGCTTTCACGTCGATCATCGGTGATGATGCCGAAGCCCTCCTCCAGTGCAGTAGTGGTGTTGGCGACTGCGTCATCGAAGGATGACTGGAGTGTTTGCGCGAAGTAGTAGCTCATTGTCCCATTCTCCTATGTGAGAGGCTAAGCGGGCCTGAAGCGTCATCGCCGGATGTATTTGGTGAGAGCCACAATCCCGAGGACCACGAGGACCAGGATAAGGAGCCACACGAACCCCATGCCCCACATCCCAACGCCCATCATGTCGTTCATCATCTGCTTTTCTCCTTTGCCAGACCGGACTCACGCGAGTGCGATGATGCTGCGTGCCACCACGTAAACGCCGACACTCAGAACAACGCTTGCGAAGAGAAAGGCGAACACGCGTTTTCGCCACGCCAGCACGCGGCAAAGCGCAACACCAATTGCTCCTCCCACAACGCCGCCGAGGATGAAAAGTGCCGCGATCCTCCAGTCGATCAGTCCGGAAGCCGCGTAGCTTGCCGCCGTGGCTGCGCCGAAGGCGGTGACGGCGACGAGCGAAGTGCCGATTGCATACATAAGCGGCATGCTGGTCGCGAACATCAAGCCCGGCACGATGAGGGAAACCACCGCCGATACCCGCGATTTCTCTGAAACGGATTGACAAATCTCTGTATTTCCATACATCTGGATATATGGAAAACGAACAAGCCATCCTCGCGCTGGGCGCCCTCGCGCAGCAAACCCGCCTCCAGGCCTTCCGGGTCCTGATACAACATGAACCCGATGGATTGGCCGCCGGCGATCTCGCGCGATTGCTGGAGGTGCCGCAGAATACGCTCTCGGCCCACCTTTCCGTGCTGACGCGAGCCGATCTGGTGACATCCGAGCGGCACAGCCGTTCGATCGTGTATCGGGCAAACCTAACCACCTTTCAGGCAATCACCGTCTTCCTGCTGCAGGACTGTTGCGGCGGCCGTCAGGAAATTTGCGCTCCTATTTTCGAAAGCCTCGTCCCTTGCTGTCCGCCTCCGAGGAAGAAGGAGAAATCCCGTGCCTGACCGCATCTACAACGTCCTGTTCCTATGTACGGGGAATTCCGCACGCTCAATTCTGGCCGAATCCATCCTGCGCAAGGACGGCGATAGCCGTTTCCACGCCTTCTCGGCGGGCAGTCAGCCCAAAGGAGAGGTCAATCCGATTGCATTGCGTGTGCTGTCGAGCCTCGACTATCCTACCGGCGGTTTGCGTTCGAAGAGTTGGCAAGAATTCGCCACTCCAGATGCACCCGTCATGGACTTCGTCTTTACGGTTTGCGACAGCGCAGCGGGGGAGAGTTGCCCTGTCTGGCCGGAACAGCCAATGACCGCGCACTGGGGCATCGAAGATCCCGCGGCCGTCGAAGGCACCGACCTCCAGAAGGAGGCCGCCTTCGTTTCCGCCTTTCGCTACATGCAAAACCGCATTGCGCCATTCCTCGCCCTGCCGCTCGGCTCGATCGATGCGATGGCGCTAGGCACCAAGCTTCGCGACATCGGAAATTCAGAGGGCTCGACGTTGGGCCGACCGCGCGTGGCATGACATGAGCGCATTCGAACGATATCTGTCTCTATGGGTTGTGCTCTGCATCGTGGTCGGGATCAGTCTCGGCCATCTGATGCCAGGTTTCTTTGTCGCGGTTTCAGGCGCGGAAATCGCGAAGGTCAACCTGCCGATCGCAGTTCTGATCTGGCTGATGATCATCCCGATGCTCTTGAAGATCGACTTCACCGCCATGCGGAAAGTCACAGAGCATGCCCGCGGGGTTGGCGTGACACTCTTCATCAACTGGGCGGTCAAACCCTTCTCGATGGCGCTGCTCGGGACGCTGTTGATCGGCCATGTATTCGCGCCGATGCTCCCGGCCGACCAAATTCAGTCCTATATCGCCGGACTCATCTTGCTGGCGGCGGCACCCTGCACCGCGATGGTTTTCGTCTGGTCCAACCTCGTTGGCGGCGAACCTCACTACACCCTTGGCCAGGTCGCCCTCAATGACGTCCTGATGGTGTTCCTGTTCGCGCCGCTGGTCGGGTTGCTCCTCGGTGTGGCGTCGATTACGGTGCCATGGGAAACGCTGTTGCTGTCCGTCGCGCTTTACATCGTCGCACCGGTCATCATTGCGCAGGTGTGGCGGCGGGCCCTGCTCAACATCGGCTCGGCCGCATTCACCCGGGCCCTGAGCCGACTTCAGCCGCTGTCCCTGATCGCCCTCCTCGCCACCTTGATCCTCCTGTTTGCCTTCCAGGGCGAGCAGATCGTCGCACAGCCCGCCGTCATCGCCATTCTCGCGGTCCCGATCCTGATCCAGGTCTACTTCAATGCAGGCCTCGCCTATTGGCTCAGTCGCCGTTTCGGAGTGGCCTGGTGCGTGGCCGCGCCCGCTGCGCTGATCGGCGCCAGCAACTTCTTCGAACTCGCCGTGGCGGCGGCCATCAGCCTATTCGGCGTCAATTCCGGAGCGGCACTGGCGACGGTCGTCGGCGTCCTCGTCGAAGTGCCCGTGATGCTCTCGGTCGTGAAGATCGTGCAGATGTCTCGCGGCTGGTATGAATCCCGCGATCCGGACAAAGCCAAAAGCGTTGAGATTCACTCATGAGCGTCACTATCTATCACAATCCAGATTGCGGAACGTCCCGCAATACTTTGGCGATGATCCGTCAAAGCGGCGTCGAGCCGGAAATCATTGAATACCTGAAGCAACCGCCGTCGCGCGAAAATCTGATCGAGTTGATGACCCGAATGGGTATCTCCCCTCGTGACCTGCTTCGCCAAAAGGGTACGCCCTACGACGCTCTCGAACTGGCCGATCCCAAGTGGACCGACGACGAACTGATCGACTTCATGATTGCGCATCCCATTCTGATTAACCGCCCTGTCGTCGTGACGCACAAGGGCGTCAAGCTCTGTCGCCCGTCCGAAGAAGTGCTGTCCATTCTTTCGAATCCTCATATCGGACGGTTCGTGAAGGAAGACGGTGAGATCATAAATGCGGACTGAGATGCAAGATTTGCCAAACGTCAATGACGAAGCTTTCGCCCTTCCCGATCCTGAATTGCTGCATCGTCCAATGCCAACGCACCGTCCGCGCATTCTTCTGCTGTACGGATCACTGCGCGAACGGTCGTTCAGCCGTTTCGCTACGGTGGAAGCGGCCCGTCTCCTTCAAGCGTTCGGTGCGGAAACCAGGATTTTCGATCCCTCCGGCCTCCCTCTTCCGGACGACGCACCTGCGACCCACGAGAAGGTCCAGGAGCTTCGCGAATTGTCGGCGTGGTCGGAAGGTCAAGTCTGGTGCAGTCCGGAACGCCACGGCGCGATGACTGGGATCATGAAAGCGCAGATCGACTGGATTCCGTTGTCAATCGGCGCGGTGCGGCCGACGCAAGGCAAAACGCTGGCCGTGATGCAGGTGTGCGGCGGTTCTCAATCGTTCAATGCCGTCAACCAACTCCGCGTTCTCGGTCGATGGATGCGAATGATTACGATTCCCAATCAGTCGTCGGTCGCCAAGGCATACGAACAGTTCGAAGAAACCGGGCGCATGAAGCCGTCGCCTTACCACGACCGGATCGTCGACGTCATGGAAGAGCTTATGAAGTTCACGCTGTTGACGCGCGGCGTATCCGGATATCTCACGGATCGTTACAGCGAGCGCAAAGAAGCGGCCAAAAAACTCGCGAAGCGATTGAATCTCGATCAGGCAGTGTAAGGACTGGGGACCGACGTGAAGATGGCACAATCCCCGCCATTACCCAGCGCAGCAGGAGAGTTTCTTCACATCCCGGTCGAACGTCTGCGCCGCAAGCTTCAAGCCCTCGACGGTTGTCAGGTAGGGAAAGATCATTTCTGCCAAATCGTCGATCGACAGCCCACAGCGGATTGCAAGCGCCGCCGTCTGGATGCTGTCGGCTCCTTCCGGAGAAAGAATGTGCGCCCCAAGAAGCTTGCGGGTCGCCCCATCCGCGACAAGCTTGATCAGACCCCGAGTGTCGCGGGCCGCGAGCGCGCGTGGCACGTTGTCGAGCGAGAGCACTGAGGTACGCACGGCGTGCCCGGCAGCACGAGCTTGCGCTTCGGTGACCCCGACGCTGGCGACCTGAGGGTCGGTGAAGACAACTGCGGGCATGACAGTGTTGTCGTAGCGCAGGCTGTTGCCATTCAGTGCGTTCCTGGCCGCGAGCTTTGCGCCATAGGCCGCCATGTAGACGAACTGGTCCTTGCCCGTCACGTCACCAGCCGCATAGACGCCTGCCTTCGAAGTGCCCATACGGTCGTCGATGACGACCGCGCCGGACGATGTCTGCGCGACGCCTGCTTCGGAAAGTCCCAGGCCTTGGGTGTTCGGGGTGCGCCCCGTAGCGACAAGAATCTGCTCGGCGGTCAATACCTCGAGGCCGCCATTCCGAGTGATCGCGAGCGCGACGCCGCCGTCATCGGTCTTGCGGACGAAATCGTAGGTCACGCCTCTCACGATCGTGACCCCCTCATCGGTCAGATAGTCCGCGAGCGCTTGCCCAATCTCCGGCTCGGCCTCTGGCAGAAGGCGACTGCGGAAGACCAGTGTCACCGCGACCCCGGCGCGAGCGAAGGTCTGCGCAAGTTCGGCCCCTACGTAGCCCCCGCCCATCACGATCAAGGAGCGCGGCAGCTCTGTCAGGGCAAGCGCCATCGTGCTGTCGAGCGGCGACACTTCGCCGATCCCTGGAATTGAAGGCAGCGCGGGACGTGCACCAGTTGCAATGATGATGCGCTCCGACGCGAGAAGCCGCGCCCCCACATCGACGCCTCCCTCGACGAGCCGTGCCCGACCTTCATGGTAGGCAACGTTGTTATATTCCGAGAGCAAGTCGGCATACTTCGCCTGACGCAGGCTCGCGACCAGCGCGTCCTTCTGCGCGACCTGCGCAGCCCAGTCGGTGACGCGCGCGCCGCTTTCGATGCCGTCGAACCTGGTCGATGCAATATTGGCGTGATGCACTGCCTCGGTTGCCCGGATCAACGTTTTCGAGGGTACGCAACCGAAATTGACGCAGGTGCCACCGATCGTGCCGTGCCCGACGAGCGCGACCTGCGCGCCCTGCTCGGCAGCGGTGATCGCGGCCGAGAAGCCGGCCGAGCCGGCGCCGACGACAATAAGGTCGTACCGGCCATTGCCGTTGTTGGCACTCGGGTTGCGGGAGTCGGTCATCGCTTCGACTTTCGTATGTTTAGATCGCCTGCAGGAATCTGCGGTGGCAGACGGAATGAAATTGTTACTTCGATAGAATCCATCCCGATGATCGTTCTGATGCGGCCTTACTGCAAGATGTGCGAGGGATAGCCGGCATTGGTGGTCGCGGTGATCAGCGCGGGAACATCCGTGCGACTATCCTCGAAGCGCACCTTTGCAATGACAGCCCCCTCAGCCTCCGATATCTGTACATCAAGCACGCCAGATACGCTGCTGAGCGAGCGCTTCACGATCGGACCGCAAAGCTCACAGGTAGCGTTGGCGACGTTGAGCGTCACGGTTTGCTCGGTGGCGACTGCTGCTCCGGATGACACAAGGACAGCAATCAGTACGACGAGCGGTAGAATCTTCACGGATGATCTCCCTATTTTCAGGTGTCGAGGAAAAGACGAGCGATGTAAGGAAAGCCCACGGCGATGACGATCAAGAGCGTCGCCACCCACAACCCGATCTTCGCGTTTCTGCTGGACGATGGACGGGCGCAGTAGGAGCCTTCGACGCAATCATTCGCTTTCGAATTGCGGTAAACGATATAATAGCCCCATCCAAGACAAGCGACCGCGAGTCCGACGAACAGGGGCTGATATGGCTTGAGCGCGGTCAGATTGCCGATCCACGCCCCGCTAACGCCAGCGAGAAACAAACCGAACGGCACCACGCAGCACGTAGCGGCACCGAGTGCCGCCACGATGCCGCCAACCGACAGCAACGCAACGCCGTCCAAGCGCTTTGGCGCTGGTGGTAGGGCCGAGGTCTCGTCGCGTACCACCATTGAGCATTCTCTCGCAATCGGTCTATGGTGACCCTAGAGTCTGTAGCGACTACAGGGTCAAGCGAAATCTCTCACGAATGCGTGACGTCGATGATCAAACAGATTGATGGGTTTTCGATTGGAGTTCTCTCAGAACGCAGCGGCGTGAACGTCGAAACGATCCGCTACTATGAGAAGATCGGAATCATGCCGTCGCCGGTACGTAGCGCAAGCGGCTACCGCGTCTATCGGCTGGAGCACGCGAGACGATTGCATTTCGTGCGTCGCGGCCGGGAATTGGGCTTTAGTCTCGACGAACTGCGGGGGCTGCTGCTTGTTGTCGACGGCCATACCTGCAGTTGCCGAGAGGTGCACGAACTCACAGTCCAGCATCTCGCCGATATTCGTCAGAAAATTAAAGATCTTCGGCGCCTGGAACGAGTGATGTCGGATATGGCAGCGCAGTGCACGCGGGATCTGGTACCGGAGTGTCCGATCATCGATGCACTCTTCGAGATGCGGCCCGGCGCCTACGAAACGGGCTATGCAAGAGTTCGCGCTGAGAGAAGCTCGAAGAGCAAATGATCCGAAGCCCGCTTGGCGCGAGAGCGCCTCGCTTGCGCGTCATCGGCCAGCCAACTGCAGCGCCGGCCGCCTTGCGACGCCTGCAGCGGCAAACCTAGATCGACGCGGCCAAGCGCTTTGATCCGTTTGAAGACTATGGAGCTGCAGCGTAGCCCGATCCAAGCGGCTGATGCCTGCCGTTGCAAGAGCTCACAAATGGAGAAGTCGACCGACGAGTTGCCAGATGTGGCCGCCGTTTAATTTTTAAGGTCGTCATTTGGTCAAGCGCAGCGACCCAAAGGACGGAGGGCGGGCCTAGCGAAAAGATTCGAGACTCAGCGACTTGACCTAGGAGGTAACTCCAGGGGTTAGCATCGCTCCAATACCGCGATATCTCAAATTGGAGCATCGGATGAAAACGACAACATTCAAAATCGAAGGCATGAACTGCGACGCCTGCGCCAACACGATCAAGAAGCTCGTGGAAAAGGAACCTGGGGTACGAGTGGCCGAGGTGTCGTTCGACGAGGGGTCGGCACGCATCCTCTACGATCCCAAATCCGTCAAGGAGGATCGCCTCGTCGATACGATTCAAAAGCCCGGCTTTCGGGTCGTAGCACGCGATTAGGCATGGTCGTCACGGCCCCGTCTCGCTTTCCCATTCAGCGCGTGCTCGCGCACTCACGGAGACTCCGATGGCTCTTTCAACGGCAACCGCCTCCCCATTTGCGCTTTGGACAGAGGAACCGTCGACGCGACCAAATCGCAGAAAGATTCGCGCCCGGATCGGAGGTCTGCATTGCTCGCTTTGCACCGGCACCATCGAGAAAGCGCTTGGCCGAATGCCGGGCGTCGACAAGGTGGCCGTGAGCCTGACGCATGAACAGGCGCTGGTTGAGTATGATCCAACAATCGCGCGCCCCGAACATCTGCTCCAAACGTTGCGCGACATCGGCTACACGATTTCCGACCCCCGCAAGCTCAGGGCCTTTGAAGAGGAAGAGCACGATCTGGTGCGCGAAGCCCGGCGTTTCGTTCTCGCGGTTGTTCTCAGCGTCGCAGCTATTCCCATCATTGCCGATCCAGCCGTGGGCTGGATCGGATTTCTACCGGCCATGGTGTGCCTCAGTCTCGGAGGGTTTGTATTCCTGGTGTTGCGATCAAGCGGATTGTGGACCGCCATCGGCGCCGCGTTGGGCCTAACGGTCATGGCACTCAGCCTGCTTTACCTCAATCTGCAGGGATATCTGACGGACGCGGCACCTTGGCTTGCGGGTGCCTTGGCTCTGATGCTTGTCTTCGGAGTGGGACGGCACATTCTCTACATGGCCATTCAGGCGCTACGCCGTGGCATCCTTAATCAGCACGTGCTTCTCGAGATCGGCGCGTTCGCAGGTATAGCTGGTGGTGTCATCGGGCTGGTCCTCGATCGGCCCGGCTATCCCACCGCGGCCTTCTTCGCCGTTTCGGTGATGGTCGGCACCTATCATATTTTCTCAGAGTGGCTTTCACTCATCGTGAAGACGCGAAGTTCCCAGGCGGTGAAGCGCCTGCTGGACCTGCAACCTGAGACCGCGCGCGTCGTGCGCGGCACCGAGGAACTGGAACTGCCGATTGATGAGGTGAGGATCGGCGATCTTGTGCGGATTCGCCCCGGCGAGCGCATCCCCGCAGATGGTACGGTGGTCGACGGTCATTCCGGCGTTGACCAATCATTGGTGACCGGCGAGGCCGTCCCGATCGAGAAGACCGCAGGCGATTCCGTCATCGGCGGCTCGATCAACAGCACGGGCACCCTCCTGCTGCGGATCACGGCGATCGGAGAAGGCAGCTTCCTGCATCAAGTGATCCGTCACGTTGAGGACGCACGCGCACTGAAGCCCGGTCTTCTTCATCTCGTTGATCGCGTGCTGCGGGTCTACACGCCGACCGTTCTTTTGATCGCCGCCCTTGCCTTCATTGGCTGGCTCATCGGCTCCTGGCTCGGCACGGGTTCTGTGGACGTAGAACGTGCGGTGTTTGCTGGTCTGAGTGTCCTGGTGATGGGTTACCCCTGCGCCATCGGCATCTCAGCGCCGCTCTCCATCGTACGCGGTGCTGGTCAGGCTGCCGAGCGCGGCATTCTGATGCGGACTGGCGAGGCCTTCCAGGGCTTCCGAACGGTGACGCAAATCATCCTCGACAAAACGGGTACGCTCACCGAAGGCCGTCCAACGGTGCGCGAGATCAGAGCGGTGGATGTAAGTGAGCAGGAACTTCTCGCCATTGCCGCCGCCGCCGAGGCATCCTCGGAGCATCCGCTGGCACGGGCGGTGATCAAGGCGGCTTTCGATTACGGCGCAACGCCTCGCGACGTTGAATCATTCGAGGCGTTCCCCGGAAGGGGTATCATTGCATGCATCGACGCCCGCGAGGTCTTCGTCGGCAGTCCGCGCTTCCTCGCCGACCTCGATATTGACCTCACGCCTCTTCGTGAGGCCATCGAAAACCTGGAGGCCGCGGGACGCACCGTGATCGCCGTCGCTCGGGATGGACGCGCGCTGGGCATTGTCGCCTTGGGCGATGCACTCCGACCGGACGCCGTCTCGGCCGTCGCCGCGCTGCGCAAAGCAGGTCTCAGGACGATCCTCGTCACCGGTGACAACGAGCGCGCGGCACAGCGGGTCGGCCGGGACGTTGGCATCGACGAGATTCACGCGGGAGTCTTGCCACAGGACAAGGCCAGAATCGTTCGAGAGCTTCAGATCAACGCCCGGGTCGCGATGGTAGGCGATGGCATCAACGACGCCCCCGCTCTCATGCAAGCTGATATCGGCATCGCCATGGGTAGCGGCACCGATATAGCGATCGAGTCAGCGGACATCATCATCCTGTCCAATCGTCTCGATGCGCTTCCGGTCGCCCGCGATATCAGCCGCCGGAGCTACAGCAAGATGGTTCAGAACGTCGCCCTCGCCTTTCTCTTCAACGGCCTCGGCATTCCGCTCGCCGCCACCGGCCTGATCCATCCGGTGTGGGCGATGGTGGCGATGGCCGTCAGCGTCACTGCGATTTTCATCAACTCGCTATGGGGAACGCCGCGGCTCTTTTTTGATGCGATCCGGAGTGTCGGGCGTCCGATTGCTCGCACAACATCGCAGGCGGCGTGACATGGCACAGGATGATCTTGTGAGAGTGCAGCGAATGGCGCTGGGCGCGATCGACGGTCGGCGGCGCGAGCGCCTCCTGCGGATGCTCGCCGCGGCGACCTTCATCATCTTCTTTCAGGCCTACATGGTGGCGCCGATCATACCCGTCCTGTCGAACGCCTTCGGAACCTCGGTCCAAACCGTCGGTCTCATCGTGCCAGCCTACCTGATCCCCTATGGGATCGCGACCCTCGCGTACGGCATTCTGGCGGATCGGCTCGGTATCCATCGCGTGATGTTCGTGTCCTTGATGGCTTTCTCGGCGCTCACCATGCTGACGGCAACCGCGCAGTCCATTGAGCAGCTCACACTGTGGCGGACCGTGACTGGAATCGGCGCGAGCGGCGTCGTTCCGCTTGCGTTAGCACTGGTAGGACGGCTGTATCCCTACGAACAGCGGGGCCGACCGCTCGGTTGGCTGTTCGGCGCGATGGCTGGCGGCATGGCCTTCGGTTCGCCACTGGGCGCGATGATTGTGCCGTTCGTCGGCTGGCAAGGCTTGTTCGTCGTGGTCGGGGCTGTCGGCGCGGTGCTTCTGCTTGTCCTTCTGCCCTATCGATCCGTCATTGCCGCCACGGCTCAATCGGTGACCGGTACGCTCCGGGATCTGGTCCGCGGCTACAAGGATCTACTCGGCACGCCGCGTGGGCAGCGCACCTATGGTTTTGTCCTCGTCAACTCGATATTCCATTCCGGCGTCTTCACCTGGCTTGGCGTGTACTTCGAGCAACGATACGGCGTCGGGCCCATCGGAATTGGCCTCGCGCTCCTCGGTTATGGCGTGCCCGGCCTCCTGTTCGGGCCGCTGATCGGTCGGGCGGCGGATCGCTTCGGCCGGGCCAGACTGATACCCATTGGTCTGTCGCTGAGCGCTCTTGCGGCGGCGGCACTGATGCTCGGCTTCCCGATGGTTCTCGCCCCCATCGTCGCGATGGTCCTGTCTTTGGGCTACGACATGACCCAACCGCTTTTCGCGGGAATTGTTACCTCGCTCGGCGGCAAACGTGCCGGGCAGGCGATGGGCTTGAACGTCTTCATGCTCTTCATCGGCTTCGGACTAGGAAGCCTCATCTTCGGCGAACTGCTTCGTTACAGCTTCGCGGCCGCGTTGGGCGTGTTCGCAGTCGTCGAGATGACCCTCGCCTTGTTGTCCTTGGCGTTGTTCCGTTCCGAGGTCCCGTCCGCGCGCCCAACGATATCCATCCAAGGGTGATGCAGGCTGGCCTGGATACCATATCCAGACCGATGCGCGGCAGGCGGCTGACACCCCAATGATGCGCTTGACCCTGGAGTATACTCCGGGGTCTAGAACACACGCTGGAGAGACTGCATGTTCACCATCGGCAAATTGGCTTCCCTCACAAGCGTCAGCAACGACACGTTGCGCTATTACGAACAGGAAGGCCTGGTCGAACCTGCAGGGAAAAGTCCTGCTGGTTATCGGCTGTACGACAAGGACTCGGCACGGCGCATCCGCTTCATCAAGCATGCCCAGAACTGCGGCTTCACGCTTGCCGAGATACGCGATCTCCTTGTCTTGCGGGGACGCGACAAGGCTTGTTGCGGCGACGTCCGCACCCGAGCCGTCGAAAAGAAATTGCAGATCGAAAGCAAGATTCGCGCGATGAAGGCGATGTCCAAGGCGCTCGATCAACTGATAGCCGACTGCGCGAACGAAACCCAGCCAGTAAACGAGTGCACGATTATCGCCGCTCTGGAACGAGCCAACGTCAAGACACCGGTGCATTGATCCATGAAAGTCGAGATGTTCTATACCCCCGGCTGCTCCGAATGCGTCGTTGCGCACGCCAGGCTCCGGACAACCGCTCAGGAAGCGGTGAAGAATCTGGTGTGGCGAGAATTGAATGTTCTCGATGAACTCGATTATGCGGTCGAACTCGGCGTGCTGACGCTCCCATCCATCGCGGTCGACGGAAAACTCATTTTCACGTCAATGCCGACTGTAGCGCAACTGCGCACGGCGCTGATCGAGCGAAGTAAAGGGCGCGAATGATGGATGCAGAATCGCTACGGCTGGCAGTGGAGCATGCGGGCGGCGCCGCCGCGGGCGTCGCGTTTCTGACCGGGCTTGTGTTCAGCTTCAATCCTGTTGCTTTGGCTTCGATCCCGGTTTCGCTCGCCTACGTCACCAAGGGTCGGGACAAGGACCAGGCATTCCTGTTCGGCGCCATGTTCATCCTGGGCATGGTTCTCACCCATGTGGTTCTCGGCCTGATCGCAGGATTGGGCGGGAAATGGGTCGCGGATATCGCTGGACGAGGCTGGGGGCTTTTTCTCGGGCCGTTGTTGATCATCCTGGGCCTCATGTGGGCTGGTTGGCTTCGGATACCGCTGCCGTCGTTCGGCTTTCGGGCAAGCCGCCCAGCCGCCGCGTGGGGAGCTTTCCTTCTCGGAATCCCGTTCGCCATCGCGGTGTGCCCGATCTGCACGCCAACCTTGGTGGTGTTGCTCGGTGTCACGGCGGGAATCGGGTCGGTCTGGCTTGGAGTGGTGTTGCTTCTTGCGTTCGCTCTCGGCCGCGCCGTGCCCATCGCCATCGGCGCCTTCGCCGTCAGTTGGCTTGAAAACCTCAGCCACTTTGCCCGATACCGGCGAGGTTTCGAGATTGCTGGTGGCGTGCTCCTGATCGCGATGGGCTTCTACATGTTGAACGCGGTGTACATCTGGATTCCCGAACTGGCGGTCTGACAGGCTGGCGTTATGACGAGCAGAGGTGCCGATAGTTCTCGCGACGTAACGCGCCTACAAAATGCCGCCGCGGCGGGTGGTGCCTTGGGCGCTGTCGCGGCGGCGTCGTGCAGCATGTTGCCGCTGCTTCTTTTTACCTTGGGAGCCAGCGCTCCATGGATAGGCACGCTGGTTCGGCTCGCCCCTTATCAGCCCTATTTCATTGCCGTAGCGGTTGCCTGTCTTGGGTGTGGATACTGGCTGTGGCATCGCTCATCGAACCAAAAAAGAGATGCGGCATGCTCAACTCGATCGGCGAGTAAATTCGTAAATCCCACGCTCGTCGTCGCGACGATATTGGTTGTCGCTGCGATCGCGTTCAACGTCCTTTGGCCCGTGCTGACATCATGATGGAGAGATCAATGACGAAGTTCCCCACTTCGCTTGCGCTCGGGTTGCTTATCATTTCCTCCGGCGGGGCAATGGCGGAGCAACAAACCGTCACCCTGGCGGTGGACAACATGTACTGCGAAGCCTGTCCTTACATGGTCAAGAAGACCATCGAGAAGGTTTCCGGCGTCTCAAAAGTCACCGTTTCGTTTAAGGAAAAAACGGCGATCGTTGTGTTCGATGACGCGCGGGCAGAGGTCAAAGATCTGACGAATGCGACGACCAGCGCCGGCTTTCCTTCGGCGCCGAAACGCTGAACGTCCGGGGCGGCATAATCCAACTTTCGCCAATGTGTGCCTCTCGAGGGCGCTTACGATCGTCTCGCGACGAAGCCCTACCTCTTGACTGATGTCGGAATCGGTCTTGTGACGCGGCGTCATGCGCAACGTCTCTTCTATCATTTCGCGGAACAATCCGGCGCGATTGCAAAACGGCGGTGCCTTCCTGACAAAAAGCTGGGCATCGACGGGAGCCCGACCTCACCATCTGGTCTAGCAATGCTGCTCGATAAGCCTGTCGGTCTTTCCCGGCTCGGCGAAGATCACCGCGACACGATCACCCATCCTCCTTGCTGCCGTCGAACGGCTTTTCATTACCCCGGCACCAGATGCTGCGGATCGGTCGCCCGCTGATCGAGTGTCCCGTCATTCGAGACAATTCCAGGACATCAATTTATCACCACCACTTTCCGCTGAGAGAGTCGCCCTGCCGCTCACATCAGCGTGAACTTGTAACCAACACGGTGATCTCTTCGAACTTCCTTGTGGGGATTGTCAAATCACCGCGCTGACAGACTACATCGCGAGATCGCCGTGAGGGTTAGCCTTCACAGCGGGTGCATAAGGTTATCACTCTGGACAACGGGGCTATCGTCATCGAGCCAAACACAATTTTCGGGCTACACCGACCTACTTACAAAACGATCCCTCCACAACGCGCCCGGATCCCCGACATCGGTTCTCCAAATGCATTCCGCTTCTTCGAATAGTCGTTCGAGCGCAAACAGGGCCACCGCACGCAAGCAGTCGGAAGTTAAAATGGTACACACGCCGGCAAACAACACTCTTCCAATCAGCGGACGCGATCATCGTCTTGATCTGTTTCGCGGCATCGCTAACTGGGCGATCTTTCTTGATCATATTCCAAACAACGTTGTCGCGTGGATCACGATCAGAAACTACGGCTTCAGTGACGCGGCTGAGCTTTTCATCTTTATGTCAGGATATATGACATCGCTGGTTTGCACGAATATTATGCGGCGGCGCGGCTTTGTTGCGGGAATGTCCTGGTTGATGAAGCGCGTCTGGCAGCTTTACGTCGCTCACATTTTCTTGTTTGTGTTGTATGCGGCCATGATCGGCCATATCGCACAAAGTTACGATAATCCTACGCTCATAAATGAATTCAATATTGCCGGTTTGGTGAGCAACCCTTTCGACGTCCTTACCCAGGGCTTGCTCCTCCGTTTCAAGCCCCTTAACATGGACGTTCTCCCCCTCTACATTGTCCTTTTGGCAGGTATCTTGCCAATTTTATGGCTCATGTTGCGGTTGCCCGATGCTACGATGTTGGGATCATTGTATCTCTACCTCGCTGCGCGACATTTCGGCTGGAATTTGTCCGCCTACCCCGAAGGAGCATGGTATTTCAATCCCTTTACGTGGCAGCTGCTGTTCGTTCTTGGCGCATGGTTTGCTGTGGGCGGCGCAAAGCGATCACGCCGTCTCATTCGTTCACGAAGTCTTCTTTATGTTGGAGTCGTCTATTTGCTATTTTCATTCGCAATGACGATGGCCGGTCATATCCCGAATCTGGCGAATGAATTTCCAAAATGGCTCTTTGACGCATTCAATCCAAATGACAAGACCGACCTCGCTCCTTACCGCGTGATCCATTTTGCGTTCATTGCACTGTTGGCGACACGGCTTCTGCCCGTGAACTGGAGCGGCTTGCAATGCAGTATTCTTCAACCTCTGATCAAATGCGGAGAACAGTCTCTCCATGTCTTTTGTTCAGGAATTATCCTGTCATTCTTGGCCCATTTCGTATTGGAGTCAGGCTCGCAGACCGTGTTGGCACAAATCCTCGTCAGTGTAGCTGGACTTTCGATAATGACGGCAATTGCGTACTTCGCGTCTTGGTCCAAGACGTTCGATAAGCCACGATCGCTCGCATTTTTAGGGCACTCCGGGAGCGATGTGATCGAGACCGCTGACAGCGATGATGCTGAAGTGCGCTCCAAAACCGTACTTGCCTGGAGCGACCCGACTTTTCTTACGAAAGGTAAGAACGGCGGGTACGTGGGGATCGGCAGTCGCAAAAACGTTCACTTGAAGTGTCAATAGCTGGCCGTGATATCCTACTGATCGCCGGCAACGGCGGCTTCAATGCTCTGCGCTGATAAAATCGCGAACAATTTCTCGCAGGTTGGTTACGCAATGATTGATACTCGGTCGGGTGGAAAGGTAATGTCGCAAACGACACTAGGATCGCGCGTTCACGAGACACGACGCCTTCTCTCCGGACCGACAGCCACAATTTACCCGGCAACGTTTTTCCTGAGCCTCAGGGTCAATGTCTGTCGTCAGAATCGGTTTTGTGAACACCAGTTTTGACATTTGAACTGCCCGTGTCGTTCTGATTGCCACCCATATTTTTCATGCACAACATCATGATTGCACACGGCAGCAAGAACAGCAGTGGCAGCAGTTTTCCAGCGCTCTGCGTGCCGAACGCGCCACTGAACACAAGGATCGCACCGACGAAAACGACCGCGCAGACCGCAAGCCCGCTCCATCCACTGAGCCAACCTCGCTTTCTGCCGGCCGCCGGAGAGCCAGAAGATCGGGTCGTCAGATTTCTATTCAGTTCCATTGTTTCATCTCCTTTCAAGAGGACAATGTAATCTCTCCAACAATTGGAAGGTCAGGGTGCTGGTTCTCGGCCTCGACGCTCCATTGGACGACAACTGGAGTGGGCCCCTGGTGCCGGACAGAAATCAGACTACTGATTTGACCATGGCCGGGTATGTTGCTCCTCGAACTGCACGGGGCTGATGTAGCCGAGCGCGGAATGCAGGCGGCGTTGATTGTAAACGTCGTCGATGAACCTGGGAAGCTGCTCGGCGATGTCGTCGAAGGTCTCGAATGCCATCGGATAGACCGCCTCGACTTTGAGTGTCTTCATGAAGCTCTCCGCCTTGGCGTTATCGTACGGGTTTCCGCGCCGGCTCATCGAGCCGACTAAGTTATGGGCCGCCAGCAATGCTTGATAGATACCAGATGCGTATTGCGATCCGCGGTCCGAATGATGAATGCATCCTGGTCGCGGACGCCGTCGCTCGATCGCCACCTTCAGCGCCGCGAGCGCGAGCCGCGCGTCGATCGACCTGCCGATCGCATAGCCGACGACGCGGCGTGACCAGGCGTCGAGGATGATCGCCACATAGGCAAAGCCGCCGATGATGGCGACGTAGGTCAGGTCCGCTACCCAGAGCTGGTCCGGGCCATCAAGGATGATATCCTTCGAACGATCCGGGAAGATGGGCTGATCATGGTCGCTGTCGGTGGTGGCGATATAACGCCTGCGGCGGCGCGGCTGAAGATCGTGCTCGCGCATCAGGCGCTTGATCCGCTTGTGGTTGGCGATCACGCCTCGATGGCGAAGCGCCGCCTGCACGCGGCGCCAGCCATAGGCTTCGAACTCGTCGCAGATCGCGGTAATCGCGTTCAACAGCTCGACATCGCCAGTGCGCGCCGCAGGCGCATCATAATAGGTTGATCGCGCGATGCCCATCAGCCGGCATCCTTCAGCGATGGACAGGCCGCGGGGCCGGTGATCACGGATGTAGTCGCGCTTCTCTGCCGGGGTACGTTTTTCAGAGCCCCTTTTAAAAACTCCAGTTCGAGCGCCTGACGGCCGACCAACCGCTCGAGCGCGGCGATGCGCGCTTCATATTCCTGGACCAGATCCGCAGCGCGCGCGTCGTCGCCCAGCGCGCCGGCCTCGTACTTTTCGACCCAGATACGGATCAGGTTACGCGAAAGGTCGTGGCGCTTGGCCAGGCCGTGAAGCGTCTCGCCACTCAGAAATTCCTGGGCGACCTGGCGCTTAAACTCAACGCTGTGGGATCGGTGTCTCGGCATGGGCTTTTCTCCAAAAGCCCGGCCACCCAGTCAATTCAACTCTGCTTACCTGTCCGGCACCAGGGGCCCACTCCAAACACTGGTCAGATTGAGCGGTCCTTTGCCGCCTTCAAAGCATCCGTCGAAACGAGTAGTTTCTAAAGGCTACGCGCCAACCGCGGTGATCCGGCCAGAACATCGGCACCCGTCTTTGGTAGCTCCGATATTTATCACCGTACTGTTGGATCATCTGCTTCTCCTCCATTCTGGCCAGGAGCCAGTACGCGCCGACGATGATAGGGAAGGCCGTCAGTGAGAATAGCGTTGGCCAATGCACAACACTTTCGCCAAACAGCGCCAGAAAGATGCCAGCGTATTGTGGATGGCGCATCAAGCTGTAAGGGCCACCCCTGGCGAGCCGCCCTCTCGCTCTCGCTCGATACACTTCACGCCAGCCGGCGATGATCAGAGCGGCTCCAAAAAAGACAACAGTGTAACCGAGAGCCATGGAAGCTGGCATTACCCACCAACTGCCCGTCAGATAAACCCAGAGATTGCCATCCCAAAGATTTCCCGCGACGTCCAGATTGAAGACTCGGGCTAATAGGTAAATCGTGAGGGGAAATCCATACATCTCGGCATAAAATGCGATGACGAATGCCTGCACGATTCCAGCGCGAGTCCACTCCCGCCAGCCCTTCGGCACGACAAGGCGGTAGAAACACCACGATACGACAACGATTGAAATCGTGGCTCCTCCCCAGAGTATATTTTCGTTCATTTATCTGCCTCGTACCGATTCTTGATCGGCCAAAACGCCCCGTCTCCTGACGCGCGCGTTTGTCTCTGCAATCGCCGCGTTTATGGACGGCCATCCGATGGCCTCAACGCGATGCCCGACCCCGCGTTTTAATCAATGAGTCGGAACAATAGAAGCAGTGCATATCGTTTCTTTTCTCGGCTCCCGCCCGAAACGACAAAGCTATGCGTCCTCACCGCTCGCGGCCCGTCTTTTCGCGAACCTCGATCGCTCCTCGCGCGCCTGTTATTAAGTTAGTTCGAACAGAGCGAACGCATGGTTACAGGCCGTCGTCGGATTCTTTGAACATCGGCTTCAAACCCGTCATCGCAGGAACGCCCCGCGCCGGCTTGGCTCATGCCGGCCTCTCCAGCCCCGCGAACGATTAGGCCATGGAGCATGCTATGGCGTTGTCCTCTGGGCTCCCAAGCGGAAACCGCTGGCACATTTCCGTCGAACGAGACTATACTGTCGTTACAATAGTGTGGTGTGGCCTTCACGAAGCGAGGTCGCCATGTTCCAGCGAAACCGGAAAACCGAAGCTTTCGTCGATTTCATCAATCTCGCATTGGGCGGCTTTCTGATCTTGTCGCCGTGGTTACTCGGATTCAAATCGCAACTCGGATGGCACACATCATGGATGGCCGGCGCCGCCATTGGCGTCGTCGCAATCTTTTCGATTGCCGACCTTTTTGACACCGTTTCAATTCCGGCGTTTTTCGAATCGGAAGAATGGATCAATCTGACGATCGGATCGTGGTTGGCAATATGCCCGTGGGTCCTCAACTTCAACGACGATACCATGGCGATGCAGGTGCATCTCGTGGTGGGGATCGTCGTCGCAGCCATTGGCGCGGTCGAGCTCTGGGTGATCCATCACCGCCCCGCGGAAAAGGAGCGTGATAAGCTTTGTTGAATTCCAAGACAGGACGAAATTGCAAGTAGTCGCGCGGGGGAGCCTACAATGCGGAAGGGTGTACTGCTCGGACTGGTCGTTTTGGTGTTTTCGGTCGGCGGCGCGGCGGGTGCAGATTTGACGACGAAGGCGCGCACTTCCGTACCCGCGTTGCCGTCCTGGTGGGATACCGTCACCATAACCGGCCATGTGCAAGCGGGGATCACCTTCAATGAGGGGCCTTCCGGCGGCATTAATTTTGGCCACCTCTTCACCGATAAGGCCAATTCCCTGTTGATGAACCAGGCGCTGCTGACGGTTCAGCGTCCGCTCGATCCCAAAGCGAGCGGATACGATTTCGGATTCAAGTTCCAGGCGATGTACGGCTCGGATGCCCGGTACACGCATTTTCTGGGTGAGTTCGATCAATCGATCAGCGGCCGCAATCAGTTTGACATCGTCGAGGCCCACGCTCTGTTTCATTTGCCGTGGCTCACGTCGGGTGGCGTGGATGTGAAGGTCGGACAATACGTAACCCTGGAAGGCGCCGAAGTTATTTACGCGCCGGACAATGCGCTCTACTCGCACTCCTACATCTTCAATTTCGGCATTCCGTTCAAGCACACCGGGATCATGACGACCACCCATCTAACGCACCTCCTCGATGTTTATGCTGGCATCGACACCGGTGTGAATACAACCTTCGGCAACAGGTTCGACCGCTTCAATGGCGGCGACAACAACACGGCTGCGGCGTTCCACGGTGGGATCGGACTCAATTTGATGGACGGCGCGCTGACCGTGCTGGCGACGACCCACATCGGCCCGGAAAATCCCAATGTCTCGTCGGCCGTGCTTGCGGGTGTCAATCCGAATAGGGCTCTGCGTTATCTCAACGATGTGACGATCGTCTGGAAGGCAACCGACAAGCTCACGCTCACCACCGACCTGAACTATATTCGTGAGGACGGCTTCAACGCGGTCGGAAGCGGCGTCGCGCAATACGTCACCTATGCCCTCAACGATTGGCTCAAGATCACCGGACGCGGAGAAGTCTGGCGCGACAACAGTGGTTTCTTCGTTGCCGCATTCCCCGGCAACCTAGACTTTGTCAGGGTCGAGCATGGCAATCCGTTGGGTACGGCGATCGGCGGCGGCGCGACCACCTACGGCGCCCTGACGGTCGGACTTGCGATCAGGCCCCCGGTACCCAAAGAATTCGACGGCCTGGTTGTCAGGCCCGAAGTTCGTTACGATACTTCGTTGAACGGAACGACGCCATTCGGCGCCGGAACGAAGCGTTCGCAATTTACGTTCGGCGGCGACATCATCATCCCGATCAAAATCAGATGATTACGCCACGAGTGGTTGCGCGAAACAGTGGGTGTTGAATCGGGTACTCGATCGTTAAGACCCGATGCGATGATCCCATCGCATTGGTTTGATCCCCTGCGCGGCGCTGCCGCACGTTCTCAAAAAAGACGTAGGTCTCTTTATCGGGATCGGACCGATCGATTGCACTTCGCGGAGCAGTCAGGCAGCCCGCCCCGTGCTGCGGGTGGCCTTGCCCTTGTGAGGCCGGGAAAATTATTCGCACGACCAGATACCCGTTTTGGGTCCTCCGCGATAGTTGCAAGTTTTCGGGCGCGGACGTGGAGCAGCGGCCCGATCGGTGCGGGGCATCACAGGTGCCATCTGCTCCGCGGTCGAGGTCCTCTGAGGACCCAAGCGTGCCTCGGTCCCGGTCGCGCGCGCAAAGCTTGGCGATGCTGAAGCGACCAATAACAACGACAACAATGCAATCAGGCTTGATCTGCACATTTTTACCTCCCACGATTCCTCAGCCGTCCGATCCTGAATGGACCGCACATGAATGAATTCGGAAACGAAGCTGCGCCGGTTACAGGTCACGACTATGTGAGCGCGGTTGAATTCCTCGCCGCGCAGACGGAAGTTGCGGGAAAGGAAAGAGGTTGGGAGATCGGACGGAACGGTATCATTTCCGGCCGACTTCGCATCCACACCTGCATTCAACCCGCCGTCCCGACTGACGCCGGATCAGCAGCTTTCGCTCGGTGCCGAAGTCGGTCGGGCGCCACGTAGTCGCCTGACTTGGCCTGTGAGATGGAAGATGGTGTTAACGTAGGTCGCTAACGGTTCATCTGACGGCCCGAGACATTGCGAATCCGCAACCCGCGCGCAGTCAGATGCAAGCTATACTCCCAGCAGAGTTTTTGAAGTCCGAACGGTTTGATCAATGGACGCATTTCCATCCGACCCCCACTTCGCGATTGAGCATGGCTTTCGCGCCGCGCGGGCCTCACGATCTCGTGAGAGTGTAACCGTGGGCATTCTTCATTCGAATTCAAAGAGGGAGAAATGACGAAGGAGTCCGACCTCAAAGCGCTCATGACGGCGAGCCTCCAAGGCGACTCCATCGCGCATCGATCGCTGCTGACGGCTTTGAGCGGACATCTGCGGAGCTACTACAAGAGCAGACTTTTGCGATCCGGACGCCCGGCCGAGGAAACTGAAGACCTCGTGCAGGAAGCCTTGATCGTCATCCACACGCAACGTCACACCTACGATCCGGAGCAGCCGCTGACGCCGTGGGTGTACGCCATTGCCCGCTACAAGCTGATCGACCATTTGCGGCGCACCAGGACCACGACGGCGGACGTGCCATTGGAAAACGCCGAATACATCCTGGCATCCGACGACAACGCCGCCGCTGAAAGCCAACTCGATCTCGCCAAGCTCTTTGAGAGGTTACCGGAACGAATGAGACTTTCGCTCCAATACGTGAAGCTCGACGGCCTGAGCGTGGCCGAGGCCGCCGATCGTAGCGGGATGTCGCCATCCGCCGTCAAGGTCAACATTCACCGAGGGCTGAAGATCCTCACCGCATTGATTGCACGGGAGACCAAAGCGTGAAAACCAATGAATTGATTTCCATGCTCAGTTCGCAGGTCGACCCGGTCGATACGCGGGAAGTTGTCCGGAACGTCCGGATTGCAATCTTGGTTGGCGCCGCGGCATCCCTGCTGGCGGTGGTTTTTGTCCTCGGCGTTCGCACCGACCTCAACGAGATGCACGCCCAAGTCTTCCTGGTCGCAAAACTGGCCTTCAGTTTGTCGGTCGTGATTTTGGCCTCGCATTACCTGGTCAAGTACATCCGTCCCGGCGGCGAATTCCGGGTCCGGTTCGCCCTCACCGTCCTGCCGTTTCTCGCGGCCATGATCATCGCGGCGATCAGTCTGGCCACGGCACCGCGGTCGCACTGGGAGACCATGGTATTCGGCAGCTATTGGCTTGAGTGTCTGATCGCCATCCCGACGGTCGCGGTCGTGCCGTTCGCCGCCATCATGTCGGCGGTTCGCCGCGCCGCGCCTACGGACCTGGTCCGCACCGGCGCGCTTGCAGGACTCGTCGCGGGCGGCGTCAGCGCAACCGCCTACGCTTTGCATTGCATGGATGACCTGCTTCCCTTCATTGCGCTCTGGTATGGTGGCACAATCGTTTTATGTACGGTCACCGGCGCCGTGCTCGGGCCCAAATTGCTGCGTTGGTAAATCGACGGACCATCCGTCAGGTCGCGGAACTCCCGAAGGCGGCGCGAATCCGACCCGCGGAACCCTCGACAAGATCGGCTGCGTGTTTGGATTCCAGATCGGCTTCATCTCGAGACGGGAAGCCGTGCCATCGGCGGACGTAAGTGCGAAGACGATACCTGACCTCGGGTTCGTTGATGCCGATGGACTCCTGTCGGCTGCCTGATCTCACGAGATCGTGAGCTTGTAACCGGACGCACCCTTTTCCCGAACTAACAGATGACGCTCGCTTTCCAGGGTGAGCGCCAAGACGTGGGTGCATAGTGCATGAACGATCGGGAAGACGCGACGGTGACCATGTTAATGCCAACGTTGGACGTCCAACGCCGAATGCTTGGCACGTTTGATTCTCGCAGCCGTACGCTGTGGCTGGTCTTGGCTGCATCGGCGTTGCTTGCCGGAATCGCGTTCAACTGGCGGTGGCTCGTGGTATCAGGTGCCCTGCCATTCCTCCTGCCAGTCCTCCCCTGTCTGGCCATGTGCGCCCTGCACCTATGTTCTCGTGGCAACAATGCCTCGGGATGCGAGCGACGCGAAGCGTCGCAATCTACTCCAAACCGCACCGCAGCCCGCGTTCACCACCGACGCGCGCCATTCTTTAGAAAGGCAACAAAATGAAGATCACCACTCTCATCCCGCTCGCATTGATTGCGTCGTTAGCGGCTTCCGCCGCCGTCCAGGCGGACGAAACGTCCACGCCACCGAAGACGCCGACGGAAACCAATCAACCCATGATGGGCAACGGCTCACAAGGCATGCAGGGAATGATGGGCATGATGAGCCAAATGCAGCAGATGATGGAAAGCTGCAATCAAATGATGAAGGCCAGCAACGAGCGTCACGACAAGCAAGATGCACCGAAGCAAAAAGACCGTCACGGCTGAAACAGCCGCCGTCCGATCATCATGCCAATCGATGAACTTTGCATTCGGAAAGGCGTCCATGAATCGTTCGGCCTCGGCATCAATCGGCTTTCGGGGCATCGAATGACCATTCAAGTGGGTCTTTCACATCGCCGTGAGCCTGTAACCGGTCCGGTGTCCGGTGCGATCTAATCGGTGGTTCGTTTGTACGATCTTCGACCGGTGGACTGATGTGCCCGGCCGAGCACGGCTCGGTCGGGTACGGAGGGATCGCCAGAAACGGGCGACCCGCTTGCGGTCGGGTACGGAGGGATCGCCAGAAACGGGCGACCCGCTTGCGATCGCTTCCCGGGCTGACATCGTTTCTGCCGGAAAGACGCAATCAGGTTCAGTTGCGGCATTCCGCAGCAGTGCAAGGGGTACACTACTGATGGATAAGTTGACCGAACACCGTCCATTCGAGGATGGATACGTGAGGCCCCGCGCCCAAACCGGAAGATCGACCGCGAAACGGATCGTGCTCGTTGCGTTTGCTACAAGCGCACTCGTCGCAATGCTGGGAGTTGGCTATCGACTCGGCCACTCTAACCAAACGTTGCCTGGCTGGGTCCCGCTTCGTGTCGCAGCCCTCCTCGGATCCCAGCCCGCCAAGCCCGTCGAAGCTGCAACGCCGACCCAGGACGCAAACTCCGGGGCCAAGCGTATTCTCTTCTATCGCAATCCGATGGGTCTCCCTGACACCTCTCCCGTTCCGAAGAAGGACTCGATGGGGATGGACTACATCCCCGTCTATGAAGGCCAGAACGACGCCTCCACAATCCAGATTTCACCAGGCAAATTGCAGCGCACCGGCGTGCGCTCCGAGCCCGCCGCTCTGCGCACCGTGACGCGGCCCATCCGCGCGCCCGGAACGATCAAGCTCGATGAGCGGCGCGTGGCGGTAATCTCGCTGCGAGCCCAGTCATTCATCGAAAGCGTCGAGAACGTCACGACAGGCGATCATGTCACCAAGGGACAGCCCCTTCTGAAGCTTTATTCCCCGGATGTGGCATCCGCCGGCGCCCAATATCTCTCCATCGTCGGGGACAGCGCTGGAACTGCCAATCTCGCGGGACGCAAGCAACTGATCGAGGGCGCGCGGCGGCGACTCGAAAACCTGGCCGTGCCCGCCGACGTAATCGCCGAGATCGATCGCACCAAAACGGTCCCGCTGACCATTACCTGGACGGCTCCGCGCGACGGCGTGATTCTGGAGCGAACGGCCGTCGAGGGCATGCGGGCGATGCCCGGCGACGTGTTGTTTCGGTTGGCTGACACGTCTGTAATCTGGATCATCGCCGACGTCGCCGAACAGGATATCGATGCCGTAAAGATCGGCGCGGCTGCGACGATCAGGGTCCGGAGCCTGCCGGGTCGGGAGTTCAAGGGATCAGTCGCCTTGATCTATCCCCAGGTCAACACCGAGACGCGCACCACCAAGGTACGTATCGAACTACCCAATCCGGACGACGTGCTTCTTCCCGACATGTTCGCCGACGTTGAAATCGCGTCGGGTGCGGAAAAGCCCGTCGTCGCGGTACCCAACGGCGCGGTGATCGATACCGGAGCCCGGCAGATCGTTTTCATCGACAAAGGCGAAGGCCGTTTCGAGCCGCGTGAAGTCAAGGTCGGCACGCACGGCGAGGACTACACTGAGATCCGCGAAGGCGTCGGCGAAGGCGATCGCGTTGTCGTTGCCGCCAACTTCCTGATCGATGCCGAAAGCAACCTGAAATCGGCCTTGCAGGCATTTACAGACGGAGAGAAATCGAAATGATCGCCCGCCTGATCGCCTGGTCGGCGCGAAATCTGATGCTCGTCCTGATCGGGACAGTGTTCGCGATCGCGGCGGGCATCTATGCGCTGCGCACCCTGCCGCTCGATGCCATCCCCGACCTCTCCGACGTGCAGGTGATCGTCTACACCGAATATCCCGGGCAAGCGCCGCAGGTCGTCGAAGATCAAGTGACCTATCCGTTGACCACGGCGATGCTGACGGTGCCGAAATCGAAGGTGGTGCGGGGCTTCTCGTTTTTCGGCGTGTCCTTTGTCTACGTCATCTTCGAGGACGGCACGGATCCCTATTGGGCCCGAAGTCGCGTGCTGGAATATCTCAACACCGTAGCGCGCCGGCTTCCTAACGGCGTGACACCCACTCTTGGGCCCGACGCAACCGGCGTGGGCTGGGTCTATCAATACGCCGTCGTGGCCAAGAACATGACCCTCGCCGAACTGCGGTCGGTCCAGGACTGGATCATCCGGTACGGCATTTCCAAAGCCGAAGGCGTCGCGGAAGTGGCCAGCGTCGGCGGCTTCGTCAAGCAGTACAACATCGTCGTCGATCCGCAAAAACTGCGCGCCCAGGGCATTTCCCTGGACAAGCTCCGCAGTGCCGTTCGGGCCAGCAATATGGATGTCGGCGGGCGCACCGTAGAACTGTCCGAGTTTGAATTCGTCGTCCGCGGCCGCGGGTATCTGAGAGGCATCGAAGACATCGAAAATATCGTGCTGAAGACCGACGCGGGGGCTCCGCTTCGATTGCGGGACGTTGCTCGCGTCGAACTCGGTCCCGACGAGCGGCGAGGAATTACCGAACTCAACGGCGACGGCGAGGTCGTCAGCGGCATCGCACTGCAGCGCTTTGGCGCCAACGCCCTCACCGTCATCGACAACGTCAAGGCGCGTCTTACGGAGATTGCCTCAAGCCTGCCCAAGGGCGTCGACATCGTCACGGTTTATGATCGCTCCGAACTGATCAAAGCGGCCATCGAAACACTCAAGGGTACCCTGCTCGAAGAGAGCATCATCGTTGCCTTGGTTTGCTTTGTCTTCCTGCTTCACCTGCGCAGTGCCCTCGTCGCCATCCTGATGCTTCCCGTCGGCATCCTGATGGCCTTCGCCGCCATGAAATTCATGGGACTCGGCGCCAACATCATGAGCCTTGGCGGCATCGCCATCGCGGTCGGCGCCATGATCGACGCGGCGATCGTCATGATCGAAAATGCGCACAAGCACCTGGAGCGCGCGGAGCCCGGCACGCCGCGGGCACAAATCCTCATCGATGCGGCGAGCGAGGTCGGACCGGCGCTGTTCTTCAGTTTGCTGGTGATCACCGTCGCGTTCCTGCCGATCTTTACCCTGGAGGACCAGGAAGGACGCATGTTCGGGCCGCTCGCCTACACCAAGACATTTTCGATGGCCGCGGCCGCCCTACTCTCGATCACGTTGGTGCCTGCCCTGATGGTCGTCTTCGTCCGCGGGCGGATCATCTCGGAACATAAGAATCCCGTGAACCGGTTCCTGATCTGGGTCTATCGACCGGTGATCCGGTGGGTTCTCAACGCCAAGACATTGACGATCATGCTTGCGCTGGTTGCGCTTGCGGTGACGATCTGGCCCGCCCGCCAACTCGGTAGCGAGTTCATGCCGAGCCTCAATGAAGGCACCTTGATGTACATGCCGACGACGCTGCCGGGGCTGTCCATCACCAAAGCTGCTGAGCTTTTGCAAACCCAGGATCGCATCATCAAGTCGTTTCCCGAAGTTGCATCGGTCTACGGCAAAGCGGGCCGCGCCTCGACCGCGACCGATCCGGCGCCGACCGAAATGTTCGAGACCATCATCAATTTGAAGCCGAAGTCGGAATGGCGGCCTGGCGTAACGATCGACAGCCTCAAGGCCGAGATGGACAAGGCGCTCCAGTTTCCGGGCGTGTCGAATGCGTGGACGATGCCGATCCGCGCCCGCATCGACATGCTGTCGACCGGAATCCGCACGCCCGTCGGGATCAAGATTTTCGGCAAGGATCTTGCGGAAATGGAGAAGATCGCCCGCGAAGTCGAAGGGGTGGTCAGATCGGTGCCGGGTACCTCAAGCGCTTACGCCGAGCGCGTGATCGGCGGATACTATTTGGAGATCATCCCCGATCGTTTGGCGTTGGGCCGCTACGGGCTGACGATCAGTGATATCCAGGACGTGATCTCGACGGCACTCGGCGGTGAAACGGTCACCACGACGGTCGAAGGCCGGGAACGTTATTCCGTCAATATTCGGTATCCGCGTGCGTTGCGCTCCAGCCCGCAAACGATCAGCACCGATGTCCAGGTGCCGTTGGCGTCCGGCGGGAGCGTCCCGCTCGGCCAGGTCGCCAGCGTGAAATTGACCCGCGGCGCCACGTCGATTCGCACCGAGAACGGTCAACTCGCGGTTTACATCTACGTCGATATTACCGGTCGTGATCTGGGCGGCTACGTCTCCGAGGCACAGCAGGCGGTCGCGCAGAAGGTAAAGTTTCCACCGGGATATTACGTGTCCTGGAGCGGACAGTTCGAGTATCTGCAGCGCGCCGAGGCGCGGCTCAAGATCGTCGTACCGGTCACCTTGCTGATCATCTTTCTGCTGCTCTACCTGAATTTCCGGAAACTGGCAGACACCCTCATCGTGATGCTGTCGCTGCCGTTCTCGCTGGTCGGCGGCATCTGGTTGATGTGGTCGCTGGGATTCAACATGTCGGTCGCGGTCGCCGTCGGCTTCATCGCGTTGGCCGGCGTCGCCGCCGAGACTGGCGTCGTCATGCTGATCTACCTCGAACAGGCCATGGCCGAATTGAAGGCGGAACGCGCGGCCACGGGCGAGCCTTTCACGCGCGCCGATCTGTACGACGCGATCATGGTCGGCGCGGTGGACCGGGTGCGGCCCAAGATGATGACGGTCGTCGCGATCATGGCGGGCCTGGTGCCGATTCTCTGGAGCACGGGGACCGGCTCGGAGGTCATGCAGCGCATTGCCGTGCCGATGATCGGCGGCATGGTTTCGTCGACGGTGCTGACCCTCGTGGTCATTCCCGCGATCTTTGCGGTCGTCAAGGGATTCGGGTTGCCCGCAGCGCCGCAGGACGGCGAAGAGAAAGGCGGCCGGCGGCGGGATTCGACGCCGAAGCTCGACCTGCATCGTGCGGAGAACGTGCAGTGACGCCGAGCGGCCACACAAGAATTGCGCGCCGGAAACGGCGGCAATGGGCGCGAGGACCATCCTCGTGGGATCGGTTCATTCGTTCCGAGCCCTGCGCTCAACAACCGTCACACCAGAACAGGAGAGTATCCATGCATTTCATCGACAGCCATCACCGGGCCAGCCGTGCCGGAGTTATGACCGCCGCGCTGCTCGGCGCGGCACTGACGCTGCCGGCGGCAGCCGCGTTCGCTCAGGGAAGCGCGGGCATGTCCGACATGAAGAAGATGCCGCCGATGAGCGACGCGAAGGCGGCGACGACCGCGACCGCCACCGGCACGATCACGGCGCTCAACGCCGCCGACCACAAGATCACCTTCGATCACGGTCCGATTCCCGCCATCAACTGGCCCGCCATGAAGATGGAGTTCGCCGTTGCTCCGTCGGTCGATCTCGCGAAGGTGAAGACCGGCGACAAGGTCAATTTCACCCTGAGCGGCTCCGGCGGCACCTATACCGTCCAATCGATCATGCCGATGCCCTGACGAACGTGGCGGACGGAACGAATTGGATCCGGTCCGCCACAACGAGGGAGGTGTTGACGAAGCACCTCCCTTCCCGATCACGGTACGGGACGCCGCGTTTATGGAAAGCCGATTTGCAATGTCTTCACTCGGTAGTCCAATTGTTGATCGGCGCGCGTTTTTGCTGGCGG
>Ga0209933_1000548_pt1 | contig 63587 bp, 51 predicted proteins | sample ThiBiot_300_biof_FD_183944 | JGI IMG/M metagenome (GOLD analysis project Ga0209933, IMG submission 183944) | Wastewater bioreactor microbial communities from Cape Town, South Africa - Thiocy_cont_300_biof (SPAdes) | ecosystem: Engineered > Bioremediation > Thiocyanate > Unclassified | place...
TTTGGTGTCGAAACGATTTTCCCATACCGGAATAACCTGTTCATCGGCACGCAAACGGGCATGTACATTTACGATATTACTCAATCGAACGCCCCCAAACAGGTAGGCCTTTACACACACATCCTCAGTTGCGACCCGGTAGTGGCCCAGGGGAATTATGCCTACGTTACTTTACGAACAGGGACTAACTGTCGGAATCAGTCCATAACGGCTAATACGCTGGATGTGATCGACATCAGTACTGTGAGCAGCCCCAAATTGCTGAAGAGTTACCAAATGACCAACCCACGCGGGCTTGGTGCCGACAGTAGTTTATTATTTGTGGGAGAAGGCGATTATGGGCTACGGGTGATGGACATCAGCAATCCACTCGACGTAAAAGAGCTGAACTACTTCGCCAACACCAAGACATACGATGTAATTCCAACCCAGAAACGGCTCATCGTGACCGGTCCAACTGGAATTTATCAATACAGCTACGCTGATTTTAACCAGTTGAAACTCCTCAGCCAAATCCCTGTTCAGCCATGAACCTCTTTTACAAAATTGGGGTAGCGAGTCTGCTATCAGGCATTTGTTGGGGAGCGCAGGCCCAGTTCATTAATCCCGAACCCTCCTATTCAATACATCCCCAAACGTCCCCAAAATGGGTTGTCAAATTTGCCCCATTCAGCCTGATCGACTTCAGCAATACCGTACAGTTTGCCGTCGAACGAGTGGTTGGGCAACAACAGACCCTACAGGCCGAATTCGGCTATGGGTGGGAAGGCATGAATCTGTGGCGATATTCAAAAAATTCGCGCTACGATCGCTATGAGACATGGCGAGGTCGGGCCGAATGGCGATTTTACTGGCGTCGATTTCGCCCACCATTCGGCTCATACACAGCACTGGAGGGAGTTTACAAACAGGAAAACGCATTCGAAACCGGAACGATAGGCATTGCACCCGACGGAGGTATGCCGCAATATTACCGCCTGTATTCGCTACCCATATCGAAGCAGGTATGGGCATTCTCACTCAAATTTGGGCGACAGTTTTCGTTCTCGGCCAACAATCGGCTTATTGGCGATTTTTACGGTGGCCTTGGGGTTCGTACTCGCGATATTCACGAACCGAACCGCCCCGACGGCTATCTCTATTATGCATCCAAAGGTTTTCTGGTCGACCCTTTTTCACCCAATCCGCCCGTTTCTCTCAATGTATCCTATGGATTCAAGATCGGCTATACGTTTTAAGTCTACCTGTTTTCCTTTAGATATACAACCATAGCATAGTTTTTCATGCTGTTCTTGTGAGATGTCAGATGTAAGCATCTGACATCACTGTTGGCTTTCATAGTGGCTAAAATTAGCGTTTCTTTGTACCAAACTGCGACCGAATCCGCTTGAAAAACCGATTTATTCTTTTGCTACTTATTGGGCTTCTACCCGTTTGGGCAGTTGCTCAACCCATCGGCGGACAGCGTGTCTTTTCATTCCTGGATTTACCTACTCACGCCCGTGTGGCGGCCTTGGGAGGGCAGGTTGCCACAGCCGTCAGTCCCGATGGTTCATATCATCTGAACAACCCAGCCTTAGCCGATTCGTTACCAGACAATCAACTGTCAATTAGCCTGATGCCTTATCTGGCAGCGGCTAAATACTATACGCTGCAATATGGGCTTCCTATTCAGTCGCAGGGGAAATGGGCTGTCGGGCTGCAATACCTCAGTTATGGGCAATTTACACTGACCGACCCGGTCGGCAATACACTGGGGACATTTACGGCCAACGACTATGCACTAAGCCTCACCCATGCCCGAACCGAAGGCAATTTCACCTTCGGGGCCACATTGAAAGCCGTTGGATCGACTATCGAGATGTATTCCGCCTTTGGGATTCTGGCCGATTTAGGAGCCGTTTGGCGGCATCCGAAAAAAGACCTCACCTTTGGGCTGGTCGCCAAAAACGTCGGTTACCTCATTAAAAATTACGGTACGCTGGATGCCGATTTACCCTTCGATTTGCAGGCGGGTGTCACATTGAAGCCCGAACACGCCCCGATCCGGCTCACACTAACAGCCCATCATCTGCAACGCTTCGACATTACCTACAACGACCCCAACCTGAATGTGCGTTACGACCTGAGCGGCAATCCAATTCCGCAAACGACCAGCGTAACCGAAAAACTGGCCCGACACCTCAGCGTGGGAGCCGAATTGCTGGTTCATCGAAATGTGCACCTGTTAGTAGGCTATAATCACCAGAAACAACAGGAAGGCAAACTAACAACGGGTGGCGCAGGTGTAGGCTTTTCCTTCGGCATTTCGGTACAGGCCAAAAGCTTCCAACTCACCTACGGCCATTTTTCCTCCGTTCCTACGGCTGGCACCAGCCAGCTATCCCTCCGCATCGACCTGGCCCGGCTCATGAAGTAAGCTATGGCTCGCAGTGGAGTCCAACTCTGCTTTTACCAAGCAATACCTGTAGCTTATTCTGAACGCAGGGCATTAACAGGATTTGCCAAAGCGACTTTTAGCCCCTGATAAATAACCGTAATAATACCGACTGCCAAGCTAATTACACTTCCGACAATAAATATCCACCAGTGTATTTCTACCCGATAGGCAAAGCCCTGGAGCCACAGATGCATCAAATAATAGGCGCCTGGTACAGCGATTAAAACAGCAATTACCATCAACACTAAAAAATCTCTGGAAAGCAACGAGAGAATATTGGCTATGCTAGCTCCCATTACTTTCCGGATACTAACTTCCTTTAAGCGAGTATGGCCAACAAAAGCTAATAGGCCAAACAGCCCCAGACAAGCTAATGAAATCGCTACAGCCGTAAATAGTTGAACCATATATAACACCCTGGTCTCGGCAATAAAGGTATTCTGAAATTCATCATCTAAAAACGAATACAAGAACGGTGTCTCAGGGTCGTATGTATGATAAATCTTTTCCAGTATTGCTAGCTTATCACTTATGTGATCCTGTTTACCAAGCCGAACCTGCATATTTCTGAACCCATCGGCTACCAATGTATTTTTTTTCACGAGAAATAGCATTGGCTTACTGTCTGTCAATGGACCGCTTAGGCTAAAATCCTTTACAACGCCTACAATTTTACCATACTCCTGTCCATCTTTAGGAAAGATGCTTTGCCCGATAACATTACCATTTGTATAGCCTAGTGCCCGAACTGCGTTTTCATTGAGTGTAACATAAAAACCATCAGCATTAACTACTGCGTTTTCAGTTGGTTTTTCTTTCCAGATAAGACCAAGATTAGACACAAAATCTGCATCTGCCTCCAGCATAGTAAGAGGTGTTAACTTGCTCGATGTCTTCGTTTGAAACTTACCTTCCATGTAACTTTTGAAAAAGGGAGTATTTGACAAACTGACATGCTCAACTCCGGCTTGACTCTTTATATCTTTCTTGAAATTGTCACTCTTAGAAGAAACCTTGCTACTCAACTTGATGCTTACTACCTGATTTCGATTAAACCCGAGGTCTCGATCTTTTATGTAGTCAATTTGACGCTGCATCATCAGACTGCATAAAATAAGTGTAGCAGATACACTAAATTGAAAAACCATCATCGTGTTTCGTACACGCCTGCCCTGATTTTTGCTGATGTAATTTCCCTTAAGAACCTTTATTGGGGAAAAGCTTGATAAAATCAGTGCGGGATATGAGCCAGCGATTAAGGTACTAGTCAAAAATAGGCTAATCAGTATCCCAATAAATTTTTGACTGGACAGAAACGAGAGGTCTATTTCTAGCTGAAAAAGGTTATTAAAAGGTTCTCTAAACAACAAAACCAGGCAAAAGCTTAGTATAAAAGCGAAAAAATTAACCAGAGTTGATTCCAAAAAGAATTGTTTAACAAGGCTGAATCGATTTGCGCCGATAGCTTTTCTGACCCCAACCTCCTTTGCCCGTAACGTAGCGCGTGCTGTCGCCAGATTGATATAATTGAACAAGGCTAAAAAAAGTATTAGCACCGAAATTCCGGATAAAACATACAGCAACTTTACACTGGTCTTTTCATTGTAAGTATAGCTATTCCCAAATCGAAGTTCCTGCAAAGGCTCAAGTTCATATATATCCTTATCATTGTAATTCACTGCACCGATCAATTTGTTAGCAGCTTTACTATTTCTGGCAATTTTAGGAATGGCCGCTTTTTGATCGATTAGTAGGAACGTTTCAAAGTTGGGCAGGTTATCGAACGCGAATGAATTAATTTTTTGATAAGTATTCTGAGACGATACAAAATCAAATCGTAGCGTAGAATTTGTTGGAACATTGTTAGCAACGCCCGTAACTTCAAGCAAATGCTGTCCGTTATAGCTAATGGTTTTACCAACTGGATTTTCTTTTCCGAAATATTTATCGGCTACGCGCTCAGAAATAACCACAGTAAAAGGCCTTTCCAGGCACTTTTTTGCATTGCCATATTTTAATGGAAAAGAGAAAATAGAAAACAAAGATTGATCTGCGAACACAAAACCGGTTTCTTCATTAATCAGTGTTGGGTTTTCCAAACTTTTGATAACTGCTGACTTATCCCGGAGGATTCGCGTATAGGCTTTGATCTCTGGATTTCCCCGGACAAGTTGCTCAGCTAGCTTTGAGGAAAATGCCGGATAAGAACTTTGTTCATTCCGGCTTACTATACGGTATATACTTTCCTCTTTTTCATGAAACGAATCGTAACTCCATTCATGAAATACGAACTGAAAAATTATAACAGAAATAGAAATCCCAGCAGCCAGTCCGCCAATACTGATCAGGGAATAGAACCGCTCTTTCCACAAATTCCGGAGCGCTATTTTTAAATAATTCCTAAGCATAAACCAAGAATATTAATTTTATAAGTAAGCCTCCGTTTGACAAATAAGTAAGTCGTTGAAAAGAGCGGTTCTTAACCGCATGGTTTTACCTAAAACCGGCCAACCCGCCGTTGTAAGGCGTCCCGCGTTAATGTAATCAGATGACCGATGGGTTTTCCGGCACGGTAGGTAACGACCCGCAGGGTGATGGGGCCATCGGGCAGATCAATGGGTTGGGTGTATTTGGTCGAAAACTGGTCGGGCATGGTGTCGTCGATGGTGTAGTAGATGTCGAGGTTGGGGGCTTCGCCAGCGAGTTCGAGCCGGAGTTTACCGTCTTTCATACTCGTCCGCACAATGGCATCGTAAATAGCCTTTGAGTAGTTGATCTGTGCGGCATCGGCCCGTTCGAAGTGAGTTTCCATACGCTCCACAAAATTGGCCCAGTTCTTTACCGCTTTTGGCGACCAGAATACTTCCGACAATGCCCAGCCACGCGGGTAAGTCATGTATTCGGCATAGCGCAGGGTAGGTATCTGCTCGGTCCAGAGGTTACCCTGCCCTCCCAGAATGTATTTTGCATCGACACCATCGGGTACCGGATCGAAACTATAGCACTTTTCAGCCCGCAAACTGGCGTAGATCGGCGGATCGACCGCAGGGTCGCCCTGCGTATAATCGAGGTAAGCAAATGTAGTTGGGGTCATTACCACATTGTGCCCAGCCTGTGCCGCTTCAATCCCTCCTTTGATTCCCCGCCAGCTCATGACCGTTGCCCCCGGAGAGATTCCTCCTTCCAGAATTTCGTCCCAGCCCAGCAGTTTCTTGCCTTTCGCGGTCAGAATTTTCTCAACGCGGTTCATGAAGTATCCCTGCAAATCTTCAACATGCCGGATGTTCAGTTGTTTCATCAATGCCTGACAGCCCGGATCATTAGCCCAATAGCCTTTGTAACACTCATCGCCCCCCACGTGAATATAGGGATTGGGAAAGAGAGCCGCCACCTCTGTAAACACCTTATCCAGAAACGCATAGACATTTTCATCTGATGGATTCAGCGTGTTTTCTACTTTCATTTTAAACGTACCGTTGCCGTACCATTCCGAGAAGGGCGTACCGGGATTTACGCTCACCTGCTGTTTGGTACAACTCAGTTCGGGATAAGCTGCCAGAGCCGCCATACTGTGACCCGGCACATCAATTTCGGGAACGATGGTTACGTTACGAGCCTGTGCATACGCCACTACCTCCCGAATATCGTCCTGCGAATAAAAGCCGCCAACGGGCGTAGGTTCGCCGGGTTTAGGCTCGGCACGATCACCGAAATGCCCTGCCCGCGCTACCCGCCACGCCCCCACCTGGGTCAGCTTAGGCAGTGATTTGATTTCGATTCGCCAGCCATTGTCGTCGGTCAGGTGCCAGTGAAGCGTATTGAATTTTAGTTTGGCCAGTTGATCGATGTACTGTTTGACTTCCTCTTTCGTAAAAAAGTTACGACTCACATCGAGCATAATGCCCCGCCAGCCAAACCGTGGATAGTCGGTAATCTTTACTGCCGGCAGCGACCAGGTTTTCGAAACAGCCGTTTTACTCTCAATTTCTTTCGGCAGCAACTGCGTGAGCGTCTGCATCCCGTAGAATAGCCCTGCCGGACGGTTAGCCGTTATGACCACCCCTTTCGACGATGCATCGAGCATGTAGCCCTCGTCGCCAAGCTGGGTATTCGGCGTCGCATTCAGGTTTAGTTGAATTTTGCCCGCTTTTCCTTGTTTGGCGGCCAGCGCATAGCCTGTTGGTTTGTTTAAGCGTTGACTAAGCATGTCAGCAACCACGCGGGCATCGGCCTGATTATACTCGATTGAGGTTGTTTTGGTCAGAGCGAACAGACCGGTTTGAGGCTGAACACTCACGGGCTGCGGTATTAAATGAATGGGCGTTTGCGCGTAGGCTGCGGTCAGGCAAAACGCGAAAAGTAGAATCCGACAGAAATTCATGCAAAAACTGATTATTGATTTCAGGAGAAAGCCAGTTAGTCGAAGTTTTTAATCATGGTTACTTAAACTACTATTTTTTCTGTAGCATTGGCACAATTTTAAAATTCCTGTGTTTTAGAAAAAGCGCAAGTAGTGCTTCGCTTTTGTTTTAATCAATGACCCACTCACTGAAAGACCTTACTCCCCGGCAGATTGTTGCCGAGCTAGATCAATACATTATTGGCCAGCACGATGCCAAACGCAACGTAGCTATAGCCCTGCGGAACCGCTGGCGCCGGATGAACAGCAGCGCCGATATGCAACGCGAAATTACGCCCAACAACATCCTGATGATTGGGGCTACGGGCGTCGGCAAAACGGAAATTGCCCGTCGGCTGGCTAAAATCGCCGATGCGCCTTTTATCAAAGTGGAAGCCTCCAAATTTACGGAGGTAGGGTATGTAGGCCGCGACGTAGAAAGTATGGTGCGCGACCTGGTCGAGCAATCCGTCAATATGGTGCGGGCAGCCAAGAAAGAAGCCGTTCAGGTGAAAGCTCAGCAACAGGTTGAAGAAACTATTCTGGACATTCTGATTCCCCCCGTAAAACCAGCCAACGGTCAGCTTGGGTTCGAAAATGGCCCTAAAGACGCCGACGCAGAACTCAACGAACGCACCCGCGAACGGTTCCGCGAAAAAATCCGCTCGGGCGAAATGGACGACCGGAAAATCGACATCGACGTTCAGCAAAGCCAGACACCCAATATTGGTGTGATGGGCGGCACTGTCGATGATCTGTCGATGATGAACATCCAGGAGATGATTGGCAATATGATGCCCAAACGCGGTAAAAAACGCAAAGTGAGCATTGCCGAAGCCCGCAAAATCCTGCTGGAAGAGGAAGCCGCCAAACTGATCGATATGGACGAGGTGAAAGAAGAAGCCATCCGCAAAGCGGAAGACGCCGGTATCATTTTCATCGACGAAATCGACAAAGTGGCCTCGGCTCGTTCCGGCAACGGCGGTGGCGGTCCCGATGTCAGCCGCGAAGGCGTGCAGCGCGATCTGTTACCGATTGTGGAAGGCAGTGCGGTGAATACAAAGTATGGCGTTATTCATACCGACCATATTCTGTTCATTGCTGCCGGTGCTTTCCACGTAGCCAAACCGAGCGACCTGATTCCTGAGTTGCAAGGCCGCTTCCCGATTCGTGTTGAGTTGCAAAGTCTCTCGGAAGATGATTTCTACCAGATCCTGAAAGAGCCTAAAAATGCCCTTACCAAGCAGTATGAGGCCATGCTGGCAGCTGAAGAGGTTGAACTTGGTTTCCAGGACGACGCCCTTCGTGAACTGGCCCGCATCGCTTTCGAGGTAAACAGCGAAGTGGAAAATATTGGTGCCCGACGACTGCAAACGGTTCTGAGCCACCTCATGAACGACTTCATGTTCGACATTCCTGACGTGATCGGTGCCAATGCCAAAGTGGTGGTTACCAAAGAACTGGTCAGTGAAAAACTGAATGGTCTGGTTAAAAACCGGGATTTAAGCCAGTTTATTCTGTAAAACGCTCCCGAATCGACTTACACGTTTCATCTATTGAACGAGTAAAGTATTTTTTGCCATTTCGACGCAGGAGAAATCTCAAGCTTATTTAACAGAAAAGCTTGAGATTTCTCCTGCGTCGAAATGACCACTTAACTAATCCTAGAAGACCTAAAACAACTTCCCTACAAAGGATCAATCCAGATCGCTCAGCCGATGTACGTGATGTCGGTTAAACAGCCGGTAAATAATCGGGAAAATGAGCAACGTCAACAGCGTGGCGGTAATCAATCCACCAACCACTACAATCGCCAGCGGCTTTTGCGTTTCGGAACCAATTCCGGTCGAAACGGCGGCTGGTAAAAGGCCGATAGCCGCCATCAACGCGGTCATGATAACGGGCCGAATCCGGGAGCGAACCCCTTCCCGAATGGCTGTATCCAGCGGCATACGCTCTTTCCGGTTCTGGTTAAAGACCGAAATCAGAATCACCCCGTTCTGTACGCAGATACCGAATAGGGCAATGAAGCCTACCCCCGCCGAAATACCGAAGTTCATGCCCGTCAGATGAAGGGCCAGTATGCCCCCAATCAAGGCAAAGGGTACGTTTAATAGCACGAGTCCGGCGTCTTTGGCATTGCCGAAGGTGATGAACAGGATCACGAAAATGGCGGCTATACTAATCGGCACCACCTGCCCCAGCCGCTCCGTTGCCCGTACCTGATTTTCAAACTCACCCACCCATTCTACTGAATAGCCTTTGGTAGTTTGAAGCTTTTCGCGCACACGCTGCTGGGCTTCGGCAATGGTCCCCCCCAAATCGCGACCACGAACCGAAAACTTTACACCAATAAATCGTTTGTTCAGGTCGCGGTAAATAAACGCGGGGCCGGTAATCTGCCGAATGCTGGCAATTTCCTTGAGCGGGATTTTACTCCCACTCATCGTTGGCACCATGAGCCGCATAATATCCTCCTCACTTTTTCGGTATTCGGGCAGAAACCGAACCCGAATGTCGAACTTACGCTCCCCTTCATATAATACAGATGCCGTTTTCCCTCCAATGGCCATCTCGATCACCGCCTGGGCATCGGCCGTCGATACGCCATAAAGGGCCATTTTATGATCGTGAAACAACACGCTGAGTTCAGGCTGTCCTACGTTACGGATAATGCCTAAATCTCTCACCCCGTCGACATCCCGAATGGCCTCCAGCGCCTGGTTGGCGTATTTCTCCAGTTCGTAAATATCGGGGCCAAAAATTTTGATTCCGTTGCTTGCCTTGTAACCCGCTACGGCCTCAGCCACGTTGTCGATGATCGGCTGCGAATAATTATAGAGTACTCCCGCGTAATTTTTTAGTTTGGCATCCATTTCATCCGTCAATTGCTCCGTTGTGATCCGGCGGCTCCACTCCTCTTTTGGCTTCAGATCGACCTGGAACTGGCAGAAATAAAATCCGTTCGGATCGGTCCCGTCGTTTGAGCGCCCGACCTGCGAGAGCACTTGTTTTACTTCTGGAAACGTACTCAGATCAGCCCGGATGGTCTTGGCCATATCGACACTTTCGGGTAGCGACATACTCATGGGCAATTCAGCCGTTACCCACAGAGCTCCTTCATTTAGCTGCGGCAGAAATTCAGTTCCCAGCATCGTCGACGAGAAGAACGTAGCGATCATGAAGCAAATAGCGGCAAACAGACTCATCCGGCGATTGCGGTAGCACCAGCCAAAACCCGCCATCACGATGCGGTTAAAGAAGTTTACAATGGGGTTATTCTTCTCCCGCACATTTTTCCGTAAGAGTATCGAACACAGCACCGGCACCAGCGTCAGGGTAAAGAGTAGCGCACCCAGCAAAGCGAAACCCAGCGTCCAGGCCAGGGGCGAAAACATTTTACCCTCTACTTTCTCGAACGAAAAAATGGGAAGTAAGGCGGTGATAATGATCAGCTTGGAAAAGAAAACCGCTTTCCCCAAATCACCCCCCGTTTTTCTAATCAACCCTAGCTTGGCCATGCGATTGTATCGCTGCATACCGACTCGATGCGCCATGTGATCCAGCGACACAAATATTCCCTCCACCATCACGACTGCGCCGTCAATGATAATTCCGAAATCGATAGCGCCCATCGACAGCAGGTTGGCCGACATCCCTCGCAATCGTAAGCAGATGAAAGCAAATAGCAGAGCCAGCGGAATGATGATCGACACAATGACAGTGGTGCGCCAGTCGGCCATGAACAGAAAGACAATCACTGTAACCAATACGATGCCTTCGATCAGGTTGTGCAACACGGTTTCCGTACAAAAACTGATCAGGTTATCGCGATCATAGAAGGTTACCATTTTCACATCGGATGGGAGAACCCGCGTGTTCAATTCCTCGATTTTATCCTTCACCCGCGCCAGTACCTCACTAGGGTTCTCGCTCTTGCGCATTACAATGATCCCTTCTACTACGTCATCGTTTTTATCCAGGCCCACCTGCCCTACTCGCGGCAGATTGGACTCGACCACATCGGCAACATGCTTAACCAATACGGGGTTACCGCCTGCTTCTTCGATCAGAATGTTCTCTATATCCTGAATAGATGTCAGTAAACCGATGCCCCGCACCACATACGCCTGTGAATTGCGTTCGATCACATCGCCCCCTACGTTGATGTTACTGCGCGTAACAGCCTGATAGACTTCGAGCGGAGTTATGTCGTATTTAGTCAGTTGCGTTGGATTAACCCGCAGCTCATAGATCTTATCGCGCCCTCCGAAGGCAACAATATCGGCCACACCCGGCACACTCCGAAGCTGACGGTCGATCACCCAGTTTTGCAGGGTAAGCAACTCGCGACTATCCCGATTTTTACTTTCCAGGGTATAGCGATAAATCTCTCCAGTTGGGCCGTAGGGAGGCTGAATTTCCGGCTCAACTCCCTCGGGAAGGGCCACATTTCGAAGTAGGTTATTGACCTGCTGTCGCGCAAAAAAATCCTCGACGCCATCGTCGAAAATGATCTTCATCACCGACAGGCCGAACATGGTTGTGGAGCGGACATTACTTTTTCGCTGAACGGAGTTCATGGCTACCTCAATGGGTACGGTCACAAAGCGCTCTACTTCCTCGGCCGATCGGCCTTTCCATTCCGTTACGACAATGATCTGGGTATTAGTTACGTCGGGAAAGGCTTCCAGCGGAGTGTGCAGGTAGCTAAAAATACCGGCAATCACCAGTACCGCCGTCATGAAGAAAACGAAGAAGCGGTTCTTCAGCGAAAAGCCGACCAGATTACGAATGAATTTGTTCATGAGCGTAGCGCGTTGGGCATGGGGCAACGAGCAGAGGATATGGGGCATAGGACGTTTTTGTCACCCTATTTCCCAAACCCTATGCCCCGCCCCCTTGCCTTCTGCTAATTATTGAGTGCGTTGTATACGAGCAGTTGATTTTTAGAAATGACTTTTTCGCCCGGCTTAATCCCCTGGCTGATATAGGCCCTGTCGCCCAGCGATTTGAGGACTGTCACTTCCCGAACTTCGATGTCCGACCGGCTATGAAAAACCAATACATACTGTTTGGAACGATCAAAAATGACCGCGCTTGATGGCACAGTAGCCGCTTCGCCACCGGCTTCATATCGCAGCGTGACCGTCGCGTGCATTTCCGGGCGGAGTTTCATCCCCTGATTCGCCAGCCGAATCCGAACGGTCATGGCTTTGGTATTTGGGTCCAGTACGGTATAGATTTTATCGACCTGCCCGTCGAAATGTTCATCTGGGTAGCTCAGCGTCTGCACACTTGCGTTCATGCCCGTTCGTACCTGACGAATGTCGCTTTCGTTTACATTGGCCAGTACCCAGATCTGGTTGATCTGGCCGATGGTGAACAGGTTATCGGCATTATCGGAACGCAGTTGCATATCGCGGTTAACGTTCTTTTCGATGACGTAGCCATCGATGGGTGCTTTTACAGTATACATGGAAGCCTTTCCGATACCGTAAATACGGGATACTTCTTTCACTCGGTTCGATTCGGCCTGCGCCTTCTCCAACTCTTTTTGCGCGGCTACTACCTCCCGCTGCGAGGTCAGTTTGGTTTCGAACAGGTCTTCGGCCACCCGTAAATTTTTCTCGGCCAGCAACAGATCCGACTGTGCCTGAATACTTTGCCGTTCCAGATCCGCCACTTCCCCCGAACGAATCGAGGCCAGTACCTGGCCTTTTCGGACGTAGTCGCCTAATTCGACCCGAACATCTTCCACATTCCCACCAACCAGCGGGAATACTTTGATAACCCGGTTCTCATCGGCTACTACTTTGCCAACCAGCGTTAACTCACTTCGTACGGGCTGCCTGGAAGCGCTGTCAATCTGGATACGCTGCATCATCGTATCCGACAACATAAAGGCTTTAGCGACATCGGGGGCTGGTTTTGGATCGCACGAGGTGAGCATAAACAGGTAGCCGATTGCCCAAAAAAGGGAAGGTTTCATTCGTGTTTTGCTAAGCTGACCAGCGCAGTCAGCGGTTAATGGAAGCATGGTTTCAGGATGTTTCGTCAATGGAGTTCTAGTTGAATAAATCTTCGCCAAGGAGATAATTGAGTTCTTCATAAGCACTCACCCGGTCGGCTTTCAGGCGATTGAGCTGGCTAACGCTATCGTTATACGCTTCGATCAGATCGACAAATTCGAGCAGGGTAATATTACCCTTTTGAAAGCTGGTGATCACTCCCCGATTCAACTCGTCGAACTGGGTAGTGAACTGCTCTTCCACCGTTTGAACCCGACGCTCTACTTCCCGTATTTTTTCCAGGGAGGTCGCTACCTCGTTCATCACCTGATTGGCTTTTTGCTGCTGAAGCTGTTGCTGATACTGAATCTGACTTTGAGCGGCCCGGATAGCGCCCTGGTTCCGGTTAAAGACGGGTAGATCGGCCGATACCGAGAGCCCAACATAATGCTGAATGTAACTTCCGGCCTGGTCGTAAGTGCCGCCTACCCGCACGTCGGGCGTAGCCAGAGCACGCTGGAGAGTATGATTAAGTTTCGCCTGCTGAACGAGCGATTCCATTGCTTTCAAATCGGGTCGATTCCGTAAAGCCAGTTGCTGAAGCGTATCATCGGGCTGAGCAGGCACGCGATAACGACTTAAAAGCTGATCGACAAATACAGGCTTAATCGGCTGATCGACAGACAAAAGCGTGCGTAGTGCCCGCTGGTCATCGGCCAGCTGGAATCGGATAGCTGTGCGGTCGTTGGCTAGCTGAAATAGTAACGCTTTCAACCGAAGCAGTTCTCGGAGTGAAACATTGTTCCGGTTGTATTGAACCTCATAAGCGGCTACTGTGGTTTGAAGCGTTGCCAGTTGCTGATCAAAACGAGCCAGGGTTTGCTGCTGAAAATAAATGGAATAAAACCGACTTCGCAGGTCGAAGCGGAGGCCGCGAAGCAAATCCAGCAATTCAAGCTGCGTCAGCCGGGCCGATTCGGAAGCCAGCGCAATGCGTTTATTCCGTTTCCCTGCCGTATACAGCAGTTGTTGAATAGCAACGGTCTTCTGCCCCTGCCGGCCAACGTCCAGAACCCGCCGGGTTTCATTGTTATAACTACTAACTTCAAGCGTCAGATTGGGATTATCATATAAACTAGCCTGTAAAATCTGAGCCTGACTGGCGTCAATCCGAAAGCGCTCTGCCAGCAATAGCAGATTGTTTTTAACAAACAGGCTGTCTGCCTGCCGGAGCGTTAGCCGAAGCGAATCCTGTTCTGAAACAGATTGTGCCTGAATGAACGGAAGGGGAATAGTGAACAAAAACAAAAAAACGAGCAGCCGCATAGGAAACATAAGGTACGGCCACAAAGGTCTGCTCACCAGGTTACAGCGGTCTTAATACAGGCTTAGAATACCTATAGAAAACAATTAGAATACGCTTAGAAACCCGGCTTACGTCGTCATTCGTCCTCTTCCTTCAGCACATAGCCCATGCCCATCCGGGTGTGAATCAGCTTCGGAGAGAAATCACGGTCTATTTTTTTCCGTAGATAATTGATGTACACTTCCACAATAGAGGAACCCGGATCGTGCCTCAACTGCCATACCTGCTCCGCAATATCCATCTTGGACAATACCCGTCCCCGATTGCGAATCATATACTCGATCAAGGCAAATTCGCGTGCGGTCAATTCAATAGCCGATTCACCACGCCAAACTTCTTTCGTCAGGCCATTTACGGTTAGGTTCGCCACACGCCATACCGTTTCTGACTTGGTTACAGGGCCGTTTGTCAACTCCACACGACGCAGACAGACTTCGACTCGGGCAATCAGTTCCCGAAAGTCAAACGGCTTTACCATATAGTCGTCGGCCCCCAGCCCAAGCCCTTCTACCTTATCCTCAACTTCTCCCAGCGCCGATAAGATAATAATGGGCAAATGTGGTTTGGCCGACCGTACACTCCGGCACACTTCAAACCCATTTATACCGGGCAGATTAATATCGACAATCAGCAGATCTAGGCTAGACTTAAGGGCTATTTCACGACCGTTAATCCCTTCATAAACCACTTCAGTAGCATAGCCTTCGTCCTCGAGACCTCGTTTTATGTTCTGGGCGATTCGGCGGTCGTCTTCAATAATGACAATTTTCTTCATGCGTTACTAACGATTTTCACTACGGCTACTCCCCAAATTATGATGCCGTTTCCATCCATGATTTTCCAGAATCGTCAAGACGTATAAACGATTACACAGGGTTTTTATGGAGACTACTTCATTATATAATAAAAACACCGGCCGATAAAAGCTGGTGTTTTTACGTGCAATACAGGGTTTTCAACTTCATAGCAAAAGTAGGTTCTACCTAGCTACCAGCCGATTAGAAGAGAATTAGATTTTTCTTAAATTAATCTTAGAGACCAATCCATCATCGAAGGGCGTACATGTCGGAAGCAGCTCCTTGGAAGTAATCAGGCCATCTCCTAGCTCACAAACGCAATCCATGTGATCCCGATATAATAATTCAAGACACGTTGGGCAAGTTTTAAACAATTGGTATTCCCGGTTAGCCATCCCACAAGGGACGTTTGGTGAAACAGGATGACGCCTGATTTTTCATACTTTTTCTAGCATAAAAAAAATTGTACAGCCCTAAAATGCCTTTATACGGTTTGTATAACGCTATTTTTAGAGCTGTACATAAGCCTTACGATCTGGCAGCTTGCAGGCTCCGGTAATCACCGACCCCCAAATGCTACTTGCTATAGAATCCGATATATCGAATAGGAAACGCCGGTAAGGTCAGCCTCACCTACACCAACAGCCAAGGTATGATTCAACCAAGCGTATTTGTCGGAAGCCGTCTCACAAAAAGGCACAATGCGAAAGTAATAATCAGACCAGGCAACGGCCTCTCCTCCGATTAGTTTTACTTCCAGCGTGGGAACATGGTGTAGAATACCTTTATAGGTGACAAAGATCAGTGCTTCATCGCTGGTTTTAAGCGTCATGCGAACATCGAGCAGTCCTCTGCCAGATGCATCGACCAGAAAAGAATCACTACCGCCGGGCAGTACACTACCGTGGAAAGCCGGTCCTTTAAACCAGCCGCCTTTAATGGGATAAAGCCGCCGATGTCCGGCAGGTGTATCGCCGATAATCTGCAGATCAAGGTCAACCCGGATTTCCATCAGAAATTCATACTGAAGCGGGCGCGGGGAAGTTAAGTCAGTTGACATAGTTCAGGAAAAAGATAGTATGAGTAAATTAGAATGAAGTCTGTCAGGCATTTTTCCTTTGCCGGATAACCGCCACTCACCTGGCAGCCTCACGATTATCCAGGGCAGTTGCCTGGTAACCGGCCATTTTCCAGGCATTATTTTGCCATACGAACAATTGTGTCCAGTAATCTTTATGCGTAAATGTGCTGCCATCTTTACGCTGGTAGACAGACGTGGTTTTACCAGTCATCACACCGGTGGAACCATATTGGCGGATGAGCAAATCGTTGTAATCGCGCTTGACACAGACGAAACTCCGGAACATTTCCCGGTTATTTTCACGGGAACCGCGTTTTCCTGTAACACCAATGCCCACAAAATCAGCAGTACAGTCCTTATCGAAAAAGGCGACCGGGTCTTTCATGAAACGCCCTATCAGTTTATGAAAGGTGGCTTCAGTAAAAGGTACGGGATTTTGCGCCGGCACACAGGTACAGATAAATGTAAAGGCGAGACTAAAAAGTAAACGATTCAGCATGATAAGTGATAGGTTTAGATCTGTTGCAAACCTATCGCTCATCAGCTGATATAACGGTTAATTTTGGGGCAATTGTGGTCAATTGTGGGGCATTACACGCATTTTCGCACCCAAAACCGTCTGATTTATAAACTCACTCGGGGTAAGCTGATAGATTTCCTTAAAGCACTGACTAAAATAGTTAGGCGTCTCAAACCCCACGCGATAGGCCGCTTCAGAAACATTATAGCCTGTTTGTAAGAGTTCGGCTGCTTTGCGAAGCCGATACCGGCGGATAAGTTCATTCGGAGCAAGCTGCGTCAAACTCTGAATTTTGCGATACAGCGTTTTACGATTCATGGCCAGCTGACCGGCTATCCACTCCACACTCAGTTCAGAATTATCCAGGTGGTTGTCGAGCAATTCGTAAACACGCAGCAGAAATTTATCCTGAATAAGCTCAACCGGATTTCCGGTCGCAGGCAACGCCATCTGCTGTTGGTAGTGTTCACGCAGCTTTTGCTGATGGCTCAGCAGATTACGAAGCCGCAACCGAAGTTCAGTCAGTGCAAATGGTTTCGTTATGTAGTCATCAGAACCTTGCACCAATCCATCAAGTTTACTGGAGTTATCAGCTTTGGCAGTCAGCAGAACTACACCAATATGGTCAGTTTCGGGAGTAGTTTTGATACGTTGGGTCAGTTCATAACCATCCATAAGCGGCATCATAATGTCGGAAATCACTACATCCGGCAGTTCGCGTTGCGTAACTTCCCAGCCTTCTTCGCCGTTAACCGCAGTCAAAATCCGGAAGGTTGTCTGTAATTCTTCCACCAGAAACGACCGTAGTTCAGCATTATCTTCCACTACAAGCACCAAAGGTAAATCACCGGTTATGGTCTCAGCTATTCCGACTGCTTCTGCTACTGAAACTAAATCCGGCAACGAGCAGGACGTCGGCACAATAGCAGGTGCAACATAATCGCCGGTAGCCAAACGAACACCCAATTCAACCGTAAATACCGTATTCCCCGGAAGGCTGCTCACCGAAACAGAGCCCCCCAACAGTCCGACCAGCTCCTTCACCAGTGATAACCCGATTCCGGTTCCTTCATGACTGCGGGTATGTGAGTCATCAGCCTGATAAAACCGGTCAAAAATATGCGGCAGTCTGGCGGGCAAAATCCCGATGCCCGAATCTGTCAGCTGAATAGTTGCCATGTATGCCGCACCTGTCGGTGCAATGCGGAATGAAAGCCGGACGTTCCCCCCCGGCGGGGTAAATTTCAGTGCATTCGACAGGAGATTTGACAGGATTTTCTCCCATTTATCTGCATCGAAAAGCCACTGATACTGATCATTTTCTACCTCATAAATCATTGAAATCGCTTTCTTTTCGGCCATTGGCCGGAACTGCTCTGCTACACCGACAACGAAATCAACGAGATTTCCTTGTACGTCAACAACAGGCATTGTTCCTGCCTCAAGGCGGGCAATATCGAGCAGTTGATTAATGAGATGCAGTAGTTTTTGTGTATTGCGCTGAATAGTGGTTAATGCATAGCGATATGGACTGGTTAAAGCCGTCTCACCAAGCAGTTTTTCTACCGGAGCGGCAATGAGCGACAAAGGAGTCCGGAATTCGTGAGTTATGTTAGCAAAGAACCGCATTTTCATCTCATCAGCAGCTTTAGCCTGTTCAGCCTCACGAAGCTGGCTCGCTTTCAACTCAATTAACGTTTCCTGAAGCTGCCGGGCCTGTCGCTGAAGCTGAGCATTAATCTGCTGTTTCTGAAAATTAGTACGCAGCAAAATACTACCGATCAATGCCAGAACAGCCAGCCCGGCCAGCAATCCATACTGTCTGACACGATTTTGATAAGCAGTTTGTTCAGCCACGGCTTTTTGCTGACGCTGCTGTTCTTCGAATGCAACGAGCTGGGTCTGTTGAATTTTCTGCCTGTTGAACAGCATATTCTGTGTCGCCAGCTGGATTTCCTGATAATAAAACGCACTGTCGGGATTATAACGGGCTTTGTAGATACGCGCCAGCAAGGTGCTGGCTTCCCACGTATCAAGCGGAAACCGGACTTTCCCGGCTGAACGAATTGACTGACGGGCAAAGATCAGGCTGGAATCAAGTTGGCCGCGATTGTAATACAACTGTGCCAGCTTCACGGCGTTATGACTAAACGTCCGAAAATTTTTCTGCCGGCGGCAAACAGCCAGACTAGTCCGGTAAAGCGCAATTGCCGAATCCGTTTTGCCAAGCTTCGCATACACACTGGCCATTGACGCCATCATATAACCCAGATGAAGCTGCCGGTTGTGTGTGATGGCAGTATGATAGCCCCGTTTAATGTACCAGTAGGCTGAGTCAATTTGATTCAGTTCCTCATAGGCGTTAGCCAGATGAGCATAAATATACTGAGGTATTTGTTGGTGCGGAAAGCGTTTGGCAATCAACAGGTACTCTTTTGCTTTCGCGTAATCGCCGTAGAGAAAGTACAAATAGCCGATAGACCGGTATATGTCAATAAGCGTTGGTTCGGGACCAATTTCCCGGGTAATCGCCAGAGATTTGAAAAGATGCCGCAGAGACTCAGCATAGTTACCCTGATTCATGTATACATAGCCTAATTGCTTTAGTGCATCAGCTTTGAGGGCTGGCTGACGAAGCTTTTGCGCTATATGAAGATATTGCTTCCCGAAAAAGAGTGCAGAATCATTATCGATTTCTTCGTAACTGTTGACGAGTGCCGGCAAAATCTTTGCGCGGATACTATCGTGTTGCGCCAGACGCAGCACATACCGAAGACTATCGACTGGCTTTTGCTGGGCCGTTACGAGCGATGTAGAAAGAACCAGTAACCCGATGAATGTATAACGCCAATTCATTGGTATACAGTGAAGATCGTCCTACCAAAGTAGTGTAAAAGTTTGGCTTTTGCCAGATTACCATCTCTTATTCCAGACAACGCTTAACCCACCCTCAAGATTTATTCACTAATTGACTATGTTTATAAAACCCCTTGACTTTTTTACCATCAGTACTATTAGCCACAATGGTTGTGCGACCAACAATCTCAACGTTTTATACCATTGGTATTCCGAACCCGAATAGAGAAGAAGTTTTAATAGGCCATTTCAGCCGTTAGGGTGTACAAACATTCTATTCACCCTAAACACCACTGTTCATATTAGACGACAGACCATTGACTCACCCCCCAGTACTTGATCGATCATCAATTAGCTTTCCAACTTGCTCAATGGCCCGATCTACATCCATTCGTTTGCGGTCGGGTGGATCGAAGCGATTGAAGGGATGAAGCTCAAGCACAAAGGTTTCTTCCACCTGTTCGTCATCGACGGGTGTGTAGAGTTTATAGGCCATCAATTTAATCGGAATCAGGCCATGCTGTTGTTTGAACCCGGTAAGCACATACGCCAGCAGGTTTTCTACCTCGGCAATTGAACGGTCTTCGGCGGGCACGAACCGCACATACGCATGATTGCGATCAACAATCGTTTGCTGGTCTGGAGCAAAATGGCCTTCGCAACTGGAAAACGTGCGTACGATACCTGTTCGGTTCAGCGCATCGACCAAGGGACGAATTTTCGGTTCGATCTCGTTCATCCCGGTTCACCATCCATCAGGGCCACTTCATCGGCTCCGTCGGTCCGGTGCCGGGATATTCTCCGGCCTTTTTGCCATAGCCAACCCAGATACCCAACCGCAATCAACGCCATCACTCCTGATACGGCAAAGGCTGCATCGACACCGGATTCACCCACTACGTGATTGAGCAACCAGCCAGAACCGACGGCCCCTAATCCAATACCCGCTTCGAGAGCAATGTACATGGTTGCCATGGCTCGTCCACGGGTGTGCTCGTCGCTCAGGTCCGCTGTCCAGGCTTGCACCGTTGGCGAGTTCATCCCCCACGAGATACCATAGAAAATAGCGGCAGTCCAGAACAAAACCGGCGAGTCGACCATAACCAGCAAGCCCATTGAAAACGCCAGAACGACGGTTGAGATAAATAATACGGGTACCCGGCCGTAGCGATCCGACGACTTACTGAACAGAATACGAACCATTAGTGAGGCCACCGTATAGACGGTGAAAAACAAGCCTTTATTGGTAATACCCAGTGACCCGCTCAACGTAGAGATTACCGTGAGTACCGCGCCAGAAGAGAACGATTGCAATAGCAGAACCAGAAATGGCGGGATGGCCTGTTTATCAAAAATCTCGTCTTTTTTCAGCCGAAGTAAGGCAAAACGAAAACGTTCTGGCGTCGCCAGCGTTTCGGGCATACGGAGCAGAATACCAATGGAAAGTAAGGCAAAAGCCGATGATGTCCAGAACATAACGTTCATGGAAAAATCGGTAGCCAGCCAACTCCCAATAGCCGGTCCCAGCGACATACCCATCGCCGTAAACAGACCAAGCATGCCCATTGCTTCGCCCCGACGATTGGCCGGAACCACATCGGCAACATAAGCCGATGTAGCCGTTGGTTTAGTCCCCGTCGAAAAGCCGTGAATTAGCCGGAGCGTCAGAAATCCCCATACGGTCAACAGATAGGGATATAGCAAACCACAGACAAAGCATACGACTGACCCGAAGGCCATGACCGGAACCCGCCCAATCGTATCGGTCAGTTTGCCACTAAACGGTCGTGAAACCCCAGCCGTGAACGTAAAAAGCGCAATAATCAGTCCGATGTATTCTTTGCCACCCAGCTTCGTCAAATAGGCCGGTAACTCGGGAATCATCATCGAAAAACTGGACGAAAACAGGAAGTTACTAACTGACAGTAACCAGAACGAGAGCGTATACAGCGAGGGATCTCGCGACGTTTGGGAGGTTGACGATGAACGAACGGTCAAAACGAGTTGAGTTGGTTCGCCCAAATTTACGATTCATTTTTGAAAAGGTTTACAGTAAATCGTAAACTCTATTTAGGTTCGGGGGTACTATTCCCACCATCGACAACGAACCGCCATTGTCCATTGCGCTGCCGTTTCCAGACAGTCACATAAACCCCAAACTGTGTTTTCTTCTTGCCCGACTCGTCGCGTTGGCTAAGCATCCACTGACCAAACGTATACCCCATGTCACCCGCCTGCGAGGCATCGGCCTTAAGAACCTGCCAGGTCAGCATGCTTCCATCAACGGACATACGGCTCATCTGCGCCCGCAACGAATCGAACCCGACTGTTGGAGCAGCGCCATCGTTCAGCTTGATTACTTCATCGGCTGCGTAGGTAGTAAACGCTTTGGCCATGCCCTGTCTTTCAGACAATTGACTAAACTTCATATCCGCTTCACGAATCTCATCAATGGCCTGTTGGCGTTTGGCGGCAGCCGGATTCATGGCTCGTGGGCTATCGGCGCTTGTCCGGCACGATGTAATCCAGATCACCATTACTAGTAGAGATAATACGTACTTCATTATGGGTAGGTAGCTATTTTGGCTAAATTTGCAGCATCATAATGACTAATGCCTAATGGATACTACACAATTGTAGTGCCAAAAATCGTAGTTGTAACCATCTGCGCATTCTTCATTATTCATTGTTCCTTATTGCTCGCAATTATGTCTCGTAATTTTAAAATTGGGCTGTTTCTCACCGTTTCTATCCTTCTGACCACGTTTACCTTTTACTTCTGGCAAGTTTTTAAAAGCCCCAACCTACAGGTAAAAGACAACGACAAAACGTTTGCACTCCTGATTCCACGCGGTTCAACGTTCGAGTCGGTCATGGACACGCTCAAAACGCATAAGGTAATCAACGACGAAACGTCGTTCCGTTTCTTGGCCAAACTGATGAAATACCCCGAACTCGTTAAAGAAGGGCGGTATGAAATCAAGCCGAACATGGGCAACCGCGATGCGCTGGTCAAACTCCGCAGTGGCAATCAAGACGCTATGCCTGTAACGTTCAACAGCATGCGGCAGAAATCGGACTTGATTCAACGCCTGGGCAGCAAATTTGAATTTGGCTCCGAAGCCCTGGGCAAACTGCTGAACGATCCGGCTACCTGCGAGAAATATGGATTTGATACCACAACGATCGTTTGCATGTTTCTGCCCAATACCTACGAAATGTTCTGGACCATCAAGCCCGAAGCCCTGCTGGATCGGATGGGGACTGAATACAAAAAATTCTGGACACCTGATCGTCAGGAAAAAGCCAAAGCCTTGGGAATGACCCAAACGCAGGTCCAGGTGCTGGCTTCGATCGTAGCGGCCGAAACCAACAAACGCGATGAACAACCCCGCGTGGCTGGTGTGTATCTGAACCGCCTGAAAAAAGGCATGAAACTCGAAGCCGACCCCACTGTCATTTTTGCGCTGCGCGATTTCACGATTCGTCGGCTGCTCAACAAGCAACTCACAGTCGATTCGCCCTACAACACCTATCGGTATATCGGCTTACCGCCTGGGCCTATCAATCTACCGGCTCCTACTACCATCGATGCCGTTCTGAACGCCGAGCAACACGACTACCTGTACTTCGTGGTCGATGCCCGTTTCAATGGGTATCATACCTTCTCGAAAACCATGGCCGAACACCTGGCCAACGCCCGTCTGTACCAACAGGCACTCACCCGCATGAAGATTATGAAATAACCTATGATTACCCACGACGTTACCAATATCCGGGTGCGCTATTACGACACCGATCAGATGGGCATTGTTTATTATGGCAACTACGCCCGTTATTACGAGATCGGCCGTGTCGAAGCTCTTCGCCATCTGGGCCTTACCTATAAAAAAATGGAAGAAGATGGCATTTCAATGCCTGTCTACGACCTGAATTCCCGATTCATTCGACCCGCTAAATACGACGATCTACTCACTATCCGGGTAACGATTCCGCAAATGCCCAAAACCCGGCTGATGTTCAATTACGAGATTTTCAATCAGGATGGGCAACTGCTGAATACCGGCCAGACTACGCTCGTTTTTGTTCGAACAGAAACAGGCCGTCCCTGTTCGGCTCCCCCCGATTTAGTCGAGGCAACTAAACCTTTCTTTGAACAATAATTGTGTATCGTTAGTCACTAATCTATAGTCAGTTACCCTGGCATGCTCCAGAGGTGACCATTGGCTACCCGCAACAGCGGGCCTTGACCATTTACTAACGACATTTACAATATGTTCGATAAACTGTTCGGTTTTAAGGCGTTGCGTAGGGTAAAGACCTGGTTACAGGCTCATCATCCATTCAACTCCAAAAGCACCTGGTATTCGTTTTTGAAGCGAATGGCTACGCAAATCATTGACAATGATACCAGCGAACGGGCTGCGTCGGTATCATACAGTCTGATTCTGGCTGTTTTCCCAACAATCATTTTCTTTTTCACGCTGATACCCTACATCCCGATCCCTGATCTCGAAGAACAGGTGATGGGCTTTTTGCAACGGGTTTTACCCGGCGATACCTTCAGTACAGTCGACACAACGATACGGGATATTATCAATCGGCCGCGCAGTGGTGTCCTATCGTTAGGCTTCGTTTTGGCGCTCTATTCAGCTACCAGTGGGCTGGTTGCGTTGATGCAGGCATTCAACTCATCCTATCACTCGGCAGAGCGCCGGAGCTTCCTCAAAATTCGGGCCATAGCTGTAGGGCTGACATTTACCCTGGCATTTGCGCTGATTTTAGCAATAGTTGTTCTGATTATTGGCGGAATAATGAGTGACTATCTCCTTCATTTTGGCTTTCTTAACAACGTCGTATTTGTCAATCTGCTCACGATTGGGCGTTACCTGATTGTATTTGCAGTATTTGTCGGTTCGATTTCAATGATCTACCGATTCGGTCCGAACGTGAATATGAAATGGCTGTTTATCATGCCGGGCGCTGTTACCGCTTCGGTCCTTATCGTTCTCATTACGCTCGGATTTTCATTCTACGTTTCCAATTTTGGGTCTTATAACAAACTATACGGGTCGATCGGAACGCTAATCGCTCTGATGATCTGGATCAACCTGATCTCGTTAGTGCTGATTTTAGGGTTTGAGATGAATGTGGCACTTTATAATCTCGAAGGTGACCCACACCCGAGTGTAGCCGCTAAGACAACAAACGCCACCTCGAATACTTGAGGTGACGTTTGTAAAACCTAACCCATAAATGTAAAAGCACACGCTTTCCTGGCGCCAAAACTGGCACGGGAGTCACGTGTTCGTGTTATAAAATCGCGAAAAGCGTGCCAATTTTTCCCCCTTTCTACAATAAGCGATTCAACACTGGGCTAAATCGGGAAAATGACCAATGTAATCGTTCCTCGTCTGCATGTTAGTCACTCACAATCAATGCTTCCCACGTCCAGCAATTCGTGTCGAAAAAATTTTCCTGTTACTCATGCACCTGCCTGGGTAACGGTCATTTGCATCTGCTATAATCATCGGAAGTACGTTAAGCAGGCCCTACAATCGGTCCTTCAACAAACCTATCTCCATATCGAGTTGATCGTTATTGATAATGGAAGCAGCGATGACTCTGATGAACAAATCAGTTCCTTCATTGAGCAGCACCCATCTGTACGATTCATAAAAAATACTACTAATCTGGGGCTAAACCGAGCGTTCAACCAGGGGCTATCGACTGCCAAAGGGAGTTACATTATTGATCTCTCGGCCGATGATGTGCTGTTGCCTGACCGGGTGGCGAAACAGGTTGCCCTTTTCGAGCAACTACCTGATTTCTATGGGGTAGTATTTTCCAATGCATGCTTTATCAATGCTGCGGGCAAACAAACCGGCACCCATTATCCGGTTGATAGCCGGGGGTATACAACCGTACAGATACCAACCGGAGATGTATTCGGAGCTGTTTTGGCGAGTTATTTTATCTGTACACCTACCATGTTGATTCGCCGTTCTATATTCGATAGGTTGGGCGGTTACGACGAAGCGTTGAGTTATGAAGATTTTGATTTCTGGGTTCGTTCATCACGTTTCTGTCACTACGCCTACCTCGACGAGGTGTTGACCCTGAAACGAGAATTACCCGATTCGCTATCCAGCCAGATCCTTCAACGTCGTAATCAACTATTGCCATCTACGTTGATCGTCTGCCAGAAAGCGTTTGAGTTATGTCAAACTACGGGTGAGTTCGATGCGTTGGCTGGCAGACTCAGCACGTTTATCCGAAAAGCCTTCTATACTGAGCAGTTTGCGCTGGTTCACCAATTCTACAGGCTGCTAAAAAAGATTAGACAGCCGGATAAATTGACCCGATGGATAGTTGTTCTTTCTTACGGCCATCTGCCCATCAACTACGTTTACCGTTTGTATCATCGGTATTGGCGAAACCCGTTTGGGGCGTTTATGGTTACTGATATATAGTTAACCGCTTTAGCTATGTCTGCTGAATTCATTAAGCTTTATCCGAAAAACCCTGATCCCCGCCGGATTGCGCATATTGTAAACGCGCTTCGTGATGGAGCCGTTATTATCTACCCAACCGATACCATTTACGGTATGGGTTGCGACATCCATAATGCACGGGCTGTTGAGCGAGTTGCCCGTATCAAAGGCATAAAGCCGACCAAAAATGACTTCTCGTTTATTTGCTATGACCTGAGCCACATTGCCGACTACGCTCGCGTGAGTAATCAGGCCTTTAAATTGATGAAGAGTCTACTCCCAGGGCCCTTTACATTCATACTCCAGGCAACCAACCAAGTACCTAAGCTACTGAATACCAACAAGAAAACTGTAGGTATTCGCGTTCCTGACAACGACATTCCCCGGCAGATCGTTCATGAGTTGGGCAATCCGATCATTACTACGTCGATCCGGGATGAAGATGAAATTATTGAGTATTCAACCGACCCGGAGCTAATCTTCGAGAAATTTCAGCACCAGGTGGATATCGTAATCGATGGAGGCTATGGCGGCAACATCCCGTCTACCATTGTCGATGTCACGAACGATGAGTTTTCTATTGTACGGCAAGGCTTAGGCGAATTAGTACTTTGAAAAGTTACAAATAGGAATTATACTTGCACTGTAGGGTAGATTCTACTACAGCGGTTACATGCTGTCGGCAAGGTTATTGCTCCAATCCCAGAAACAGGGTTATTACTGATAAAGCCAGGGGTTGCCCACCTAATTAAAAAACATTATCAAACTCATTTCACAGTATGCGTTTCTCCTTGGCCGCTCTCTCTCTGCTGGCTCTTTATTCGCTTTCCAACTGCACGTCTTCTTCAAAAGAAGAGTCCTCACACACCGGAAAACTCACGGCCGAAGCGTCTGCCAAACCCGTTGCCGATTCATCGAAAACCCCATCGCCTGAACCTGTTGCCACAACTGGCAAGGCTAACACGGGCGATCCAACGCTCGACTCGCTGACCTACGCACCGACGGGAGCCATTCTGCCGGGCAAACGTATCTTCGCTTACTACGGCAACCCACATTCCAAGAAAATGGGTATACTGGGTAAGTACGAAAAGGAAGAAATGCTTCAGCGGCTGGACAAGGAAATTGCCAACTGGCAAAAAGCCGATCCGGCTACACCCATCCAACCGGCTCTGCACCTGGTGGCCATCTCAGCGCAGGGCGCTCCGGGTAAAGATGGCGGCTACCGGCTTCGGATGTCGGATAAAACCATCAAGAAAGTCATTAAATGGGGGAATGAGCACAAAGCCATCGTCTTCCTCGATATTCAGCGTGGCCACGCACCGCTGGGTGGTGAAATGGAATACCTTACAAAATACCTCAAACTACCCTTCGTCCACCTCGGTATCGATCCTGAGTTTTCGATGGTAACGGGCCACAAACCCGGCACTAAAATTGGTAGCTACGATGCCGCCGATGTGAACCAGGCCGTTCAGTTTCTGAGCAAGATTGTGAAAGAAAATAATCTGCCTCCCAAAGTACTGGTTGTTCACCGATTTACGCAGGGGATGATCAAGAACTACAAAAACATCAAGCTGGACCCCAATGTCCAGATCGTGATGGACATGGACGGCTGGGGACCTCCCGTACTGAAAAAAGACTCTTACCACGACTATATCCAGAAAGAGCCAGTTCAATACACAGGGTTCAAACTATTCTATGATAACGATTTCCGCAAGCCCGGCTCGCGTATCATGACCCCCGAAGAAGTGCTGGCCCTGACGCCAAAACCCATGTACATCCAGTATCAATAAGATTGATTCTTTCTGACTATAATTGGGCGGCTTAGTCATTGACTGAGCCGCCCTTATTGTTTATATCCGTTTCAACTATCTTTCCTGAATCTCTTTCCAATCTTGTTCTAAAGAAAAAGCGGCTCAGTCAATGACTGAGCCGCCCACAAGATATGGTTGAGACCAACTAGCGATTTTCAACCAACGCTTTAAATTCATCAACCGTGACTTCCTGAGTCGCCAGGGTCAGTTGTGTTTTTGCGTAGTCGATCACTTTATCGTCGTACACCCGGTTGAAGGTGCTAGTGTAGTTCTGACCGTTATTTTTCTCATCCATCAGGTAGTTGCGGGCAATGCGATCGATGGTCTGATTCATCTCGGCATCTTCTGAGCTGGCAAAGCCAAACTGTTCGCGCACCATCTGCCGAGTCGCTTCCATCACTTCCTCGAAATCAACTTTGATGTCGGCTTTTTCAGCAATTTTATTTTTGATGAGTTGCAGCTTCACCGATTTGGTGAAATCGTCATACTGTTCATCAATTTGCTCGGGAGTAAACTTTCCTTCATTCACTTCCATCAGCCAGTTTTTCAGGAACTCATCAGGCAGCAAAATAGGTGTGCTATCAAGCAGGGTTTTCTCGATATCCAGACGCAGCAACTGAGCCGTCTCACGGGCATAATTGCTCTGGATGATTTCAGCCACTTTAGCCCGGAACTGTTCTTCGTCTGATACAGCACCAGCACCCAGCACCTTATCGAAAAGCTCCTGATTCAGTTCAGCAGGCTCATGACGGGTAATATCGTCGATAGCGAAGGTAAACTCGCCGGTCAGGTTAGCAACTTCCTCTACTTTAGCCCCTGTAGCATTGGCTCGGGCTTTCTCATCCGGGAACGCCTGCTCCAGCACAAACGTAATTACATCTCCTTTTTTCTTACCGATAAATTGCCCTTTAGCATCATCGGCCATTTTAGCCATCGGGAAAGCAGTTTTCGCCGAGAAACCCGTAGCGCCTTCTGGAGCCGATACCTGATTTAACTCACCATAAATCGTGTCACCATCAGCTACTTCCTCGCCATGCGAATGGGTATGGAAACGCTGCTGCAACTCAGCAATGGTTGAATTGATTTCGGCATCACCAGCCTGAATTTCATACTGCGTTACGCTTGGCAAATCGTTGAAATCAATATCAAACTCCGAAGCCAGCCCCAGTGTGTAGCTAAATGCAAAATCCGTTTGATTATCCCAGTCAATGGCATCAGCTTCTTCCCGATTTGGAACCGGGTCGCCAACTACCTGTAACTTATTATCGCGGATGTACTGGCTAACGGTTTTGCTCAGCATTGAATTGATTTCATCGACCAGAATGCTTTTCCCATACATCTTTTGTACGAGTGAAGCGGGTACGTGTCCAGGACGAAATCCTTTAAGCTGAACTTTCCGACCGTAGTCTTTCAGTTTCTTATCAACTTCGGGTTTATAATCAGCAGGGGTCAGCGTAATCTTGAGTGAAGCGTTGGTGTCGCTGGCTTTTTCGAGCGTAATATCCACGGGTATGTCGGTTTAAAAGTAAAGAGCGAAAGAGTGAAAAAGCGAAAGAGTGAATTGTTTAGACAAACGCTCTTTCGCTCTTTCACTCTTTCGCTTTTATAGTACGGGCGGAGGGACTCGAACCCCCATGCCTTGCGGCACCAGATCCTAAGTCTGGCACGTCTACCAATTTCGCCACGCCCGCTGGTAGATAACACAGCCTGTAAAGTAATTAATGAACTAGACTGGTACAGCCATTATTCATTAGGCATTTCACATTATGTGTTGTTTTTGGGACTGCAAAGGTAGTAAAAAAAATCAATAGACCAAATCAATTCGCAGAAGGTTTTATTTTTAGTTAATACTGGCTCATTTTTCGACGAATATTTTGTTATCTTGGTAGTACGAGTACAACCCGATAGGCCATTACCTACAACAAAGCCATTTATGACTAATGCAATCGAGCATCGACCCAGCACAGAGCCTGTAATTGATCTGGAGCTGGAACGCCAGGAAATCCTGAAGCGTTACCGTCGATTGTTGCGTGCCGCAAAACCCATGCTCAAAGGCGACGACGCCAAGCTGATCAAAAAAGCCTTTAATACGTCGGCCGAAGCCCATAAAAACATGCGTCGGCGCTCAGGTGAGCCCTATATCTATCATCCGTTAGCAGTAGCGCAGATTGCGGTTGAAGAAATTGGGCTGGGTACCACCAGTATTGTAGCCGCGCTCCTTCACGATGTTGTTGAAGATACGGATACAACCATTGCCGACATCGACCGGGCGTTTGGCCCGAAAGTGGCCCGCATCATCGACGGGCTGACCAAGATTTCGGGATATTTTGAGTATGGCACGTCGCAGCAGGCCGAAAATTTCCGGAAAATGCTGCTGACGTTATCCGACGATGTTCGGGTTATTCTGATCAAACTGGCCGACCGACTGCACAATATGCGAACGCTGGACTCGATGCCCCGCGACAAGCAGTTAAAAATTGCATCGGAAACGATTTACATCTACGCTCCCCTCGCCCACCGCCTGGGTTTGTATACGATCAAATCGGAGCTGGAAGATCTGTACCTCAAACACGTGGAGCCAGATGCCTATAAAGATATTGCCCGGAAATTACGTGAAACCCGGCTGGCCCGCGATCGATTTATTGGCCGTTTTATCGAACCCATCGAGAAAGATCTGGCCGAAACAGGCCTTAAATACGTAGTTAAAGGTCGGCCCAAGTCCATTTATTCGATCTGGAACAAGCTGAACAAGTCGAAAAAACCGTTCGAGGAGATTTATGATCTGTTTGCCGTTCGGATTATTCTGAAAGTACCTCCCGACGAAGAAAAAGCAGCCTGCTGGCGGGCCTATTCAATCGTTACCGATCACTATAAACCCAACCCCGATCGGCTGAAAGACTGGATCAGTACCCCACGTGCCAATGGCTACGAATCGCTGCATACGACGGTTATGAGCAAGCAGGGACAGTGGGTGGAGGTCCAGATCAGGACGGAGCGCATGAACGAAATTGCCGAGAAAGGCTATGCTGCTCACTGGAAATACAAAGGCAACGACACGCAAACCGGCGCAGGTATTGAAGCCTGGATTAGTCAGGTGCGCGATATGATCGAGTCGGCAGGTAGCGACGGCAAAAAAGCCGCAATCGAATTCGTCGATGATTTCAGAAGCAATCTGTACAGCGAAGAAGTCTTTGTGTTTACGCCCAAAGGTGAGCTACAGGTACTGCAACGCGGAGCTACGGCTCTCGACTTTGCTTTCAGTATTCACACCCAGATTGGGGCGCGCTGCATGGCGGCCAAAGTCAATAATACGCTCGTTCCACTGAGTTATGTCCTCCAAAATGGTGATCAGGTCGAAGTGATTACCTCAAACCGACAGAAGCCGAATGAAGACTGGCTGCGGTTTGTGGTTACCTCAAAGGCCAAGACCAAAATCAAGGATTTAATTAAAGAGGATAATAAACGGTATGTGACGGATGGCCGGGAAATGGTCAGCAAGAAGCTTCGTCTGTTAAAACTGGAAATGACCAACGAGGTCATTAATCAGTTACGGGCCTACTTCGGCTCGAAAACAACTGATGATTTCTTCTATCGGGTTGGCAAAGGACATATCGATGTTGCTGAACTCAAGAAATTCAAGGCCGATAAAGAAGCCAAAGAAAATCGGGCCAATAAACTAAATACCGATGCCCTGCCCGATGCCAAAGCATTCGTTAAGGAACTGAAGAAAATCCATGGCGAACGGGCAGATGCCGACATGCTGCTCATTGGCGAAGACATGGACCGCATCGATTACACGCTGGCTAAATGCTGCAATCCGATTTCGGGCGACGATGTGTTCGGCTTTGTGACCATCAATGAAGGCATTAAAATTCACCGGGTCACCTGCCCCAACGCCGTCGAACTGATGTCGAATCACGGTAATCGGATCATCAAGGCGAAGTGGACTAGCCAGAAAGAACTGGCTTTTCTGGCTGGGCTGCGCATTACCGGAACCGACCGGGTGGGGCTTATCAACGATGTAACCCGTGTGATTAGTAACGAGTTACACATCAACATGCGCTCAGTAGCCATCGACTCCAAAGACGGCATTTTTGAAGGGAATATCAAACTCTATGTTCATGATACTGAACATCTTGAAACCCTTATGCGCAAACTAGAGCGGGTTCCGGGCGTGTTCGAGGTCATTCGCTTCGACTCATAATATCGGTTTATGGTATCCATCGTATGGTTTACGGAGACTAACGCGTCAACATTTCTTGCGTCAGCCTCCGTAAACCGTAAACCATAAACCTCTACCTTTGCACCTTAAACTAATCGGAACCGGATATGCCTGCGCCGAATCAATCTAATTTAGACGCGGCTCAGTCGATTTTTAGGGCTTACCTCGAACGGAAAGGCCTGCGAAAGACCCCTGAGCGCTTTGCCATACTCGAAGAGATTTACAACCGGCAAGACCACTTCGACGTGGATGAGTTGTACATCTCGATGAAGAACAAAAAATACCGGGTGAGCCGGGCTACTGTCTATAATACCCTTGACGTACTAGTTGACTGCGACCTGGTCACCAAACATCAGTTTGGCCGTAACCTGGCCCAATACGAAAAATCGTATGGATATCGCCAGCATGACCATCTCATTTGCACCGACTGCCATAAGGTCATGGAGTTCTGCGACCCCCGCGTTCAGAACATCCAGAATATGGTTGGCGACATGCTCAAATTCAATGTCATGCACCACTCGTTGATTTTCTATGGTTCATGTACCCGCGACTTTTGCGAAAACCGCCAGGAGTCCGAAAAAGACCAGCAGGGTATTCAAGTTCCTGTGGAAGAATAATGGAATGAATCACGCATAATGCACCCTATAAAATGGCTATTGAGGTAAATCGTAGTACACTCGTAGTACACTCCATTTTACATGGTTTTCCGCCTATTGTTGAATTCACCGATGCCGCTAGCTCAACTGAATATTTCGCGGATGCTTGCACCCGATATTACGCATCCTATTATGGCTGATTTTGTGGCGCAACTTGAAACCATTAACCAACTGGCCGAACAAAGTGAAGGTTTTCTATGGCGGCTCAAAGGTGATGGGAATAATGCCACTGATTTACGTCCGTTCGACGATGAACGTATCATTGTGAATATGTCTGTTTGGGAGTCGGTAGAAGCGCTACAGAATTTTGTCTTTAGAAGTCGCCATACCGATGTCATGAAAGACCGCCGGAAATGGTTTGAAAAGCCAGATCAGGCCACGACTGTACTGTGGTGGGTTCCTGTGGGCCATATCCCAACCATTCAGGAAGCCAGAGCGCGTCTGGAACACCTAAATGCAAATGGTCCTGGCCCACATGCCTTTACGTTTCGCACCATTCAGCCTGAGTCAACTGCACTCGGTATCATCAATCCAGAATTAGTGTAACCATAGCTGCTACAGCAGCCCATTATCAGAATGATCGATGTTTTATTAGGCCTCCAGTGGGGCGACGAAGGAAAGGGCAAAATCGTAGACGTATTAGCCCCAAAATATCAGGTGGTAGCCCGGTTTCAGGGCGGTCCAAACGCTGGGCACACGCTTGAATTTAACGGTCTGAAGCACGTACTGCACCAGATTCCGTCGGGTATCTTTCGCGACGATATTCTCAATATCATTGGCAACGGCGTTGTTCTTGACCCGATTGTGTTCAAAAAAGAAATCGATGGGCTGGCAAAGTATAACCTGGCCTTAACCCAGAATCTGCAGATTTCCCGGAAAGCCTCTATCATTCTGCCTACCCACCGCCTGCTGGATGCTGCCTATGAGCAGGCCAAAGGCGAATCGAAAATTGGATCGACCCTGCGCGGTATTGGTCCTACCTATCAGGACAAAGTGGCCCGTCAGGGTTTACGGGTTGGCGATATTCAATCCCCTAATTTCCGGGCGAAATACGACAAGCTGGTAACGCTTCATAAGGTTATCCTCGATCAGAACCAGTTTGACTATGCCTCCATACTGCCCCAGGCCGAAGAAGAATTTTTCGGTGCTGTGGAGTTTATGCAGCAGTTTAAGCTGACTGATAGTGAATATACGGTCAACGAAGCATTGGTAGAAGGCAAAAAAGTACTGGCCGAAGGTGCCCAGGGTTCACTGCTTGACATTGACTTCGGTTCATATCCGTTCGTTACCTCGTCCAATACCATGACTGCCGGAGCCTGCACAGGGCTTGGGGTTGCGCCCCGACAGATCGGCGAAGTGTACGGCATATTTAAGGCCTACTGCACGCGAGTCGGTAGTGGGCCTTTCCCAACCGAACTTTCGGACGAAACCGGCGAACAAATCCGTCAGGAAGGTCGCGAGTTTGGTGCCACAACGGGCCGTCCCCGTCGGTGTGGCTGGCTCGATCTGCCTGCGCTCAAATATGCGATCATGATCAATGGCGTTACGCAGTTGGTGATGATGAAAGTGGACGTACTGAATATTTTTGACGATGGTACTGTTACGGAGCAACTGCCTTACGATCTGTGCGACACCGCCGTTACGCCAATCTATAAAACGTTTAAAGGCTGGCAGGCCGATCTGACCAACATTCGTTCGTTTAGCGACGTACCTGAAGCCCTGGCCGATTACGTTTATTTCCTGGAAGACACCCTGGGTTTACCCATCAACTTTATCTCAACCAGTCCTGACCGGGAAGCGATTATCCACCGTCAGGCTGTAATTGCCTAAGGTGTTTTTACCTATATGATCCCGGCAAGGTGCTTTTCAGTATTCCTTGCCGGGATCACATGTATCCTCTCTCTGCCCGTTCCATGTCAGTAACCGATTTTTACCGAACCTTCTACCAAACTGACCAGTTGTACCGTCTGGCAGATGAGTCGTGGGAGCCCTCAAAACCAGTTGCGGTAGATGTTGCTGATCCAGTAGCTATGGTTGCATCGGAAATTGATTTACTGGCCGAACTGGACATGCTATCGGCAAATGGTCAACCCACTGCGCAGGTAATCACGCCAGAGCCAGAGCCGTCAATAATCTCCGTCCAATTTCCGGCAGAGTCAGCCGCAGAAGCGCCGGAGGTTTTGCCCGACCTGGCACCGCGCCCTAAAGTACCACAGGTAGTTCCACCCTTGCAGCAAAAACCCCGGTTGCCGTTGTTAAATCATAAAGTGCTGCTCCTGGCCGATGAAGAGCTGGACCCCAGCAACTTATTATTCCTGGAAAAAATCCTGAAAGCTGTCAACCTGAATATCGACGGGGTTGACCTGCTGAATCTGCATGGGGTAAAAGACATGGATTTTGCGGAATTGCTTCGGGGTAAGTACATCAATCACTTTATTACCTTTGGCGTACCCTTCGAGCGCATCAATCTCGACATCATGATGGACCGCTATTCGCCGGTTCGCTTCGAGGGAATTACTTTTCTGATGGCCGATTCGTTACCAACCATTGAAGCCGATCAGAACTTAAAGAAACGACTCTGGACGGCTCTTCAGCGCGTATTCCTGCGCTAGTGACTCTGCTGTTTCAATTTCTTCAAAACAGCTTTTACCTGATCGAACTCGGCCGGACGGAGGCTATCGGCCCCTTTGTAATGGTCTTCAAAAAAATCAATGTAGGTCTGAATGGTAGTTCCATCGGGCGATGTATAGTGCACATCGGCGCCCCGCTGAATCAGCAACAGGCACGCATCCCAATACCCAAAAGCCGACGCAAAGAGCAAGGGAGTATACTTTTTCGTATTCTGGTCATAGGTGCCCACTAGCATACAATCGGCCCCACGGTCGAGCAGGAGCCGAACTTTATCAATCGAATCAGGCCCACCGGAACGAATGGCTTCATAGAGAATTGGGACGCCATTGCTGCCCACTGCATTCGGATCGGCACCGTGATCGAGGAAAAATTGGAGCATATTGGGCGTAGCATTCCAGACCGAAGCGGCATGGGTCGATACACGAGCCGAGTTCGTACTGTTAATGGTGGCTCCAGCCGCCAACATAAGTTCCATGATCTGCTTTGTCTTTTCCCAGTCTCTGGTATACTGGCTATAGTGCGTTGCGATGTAGTCGAGAGCGGTTTGCTCGCCCTGGATATCCAGATTATTGATTTGCGGGCAAGGTTCCTGCAATAGGGTTGCTACCTTATCAACATTTTGGTCAAAACAGGCAGCCAGCAACTTTTTAAGTGTCGGATCTGAAAAATATGCTGATCCATCATAATTAGATTGTGAATAGGTGATAGCCTTGACAACATCTTTCAGACTGGAACCGAGGTTGCTTACCAGCAGGACAGCAAACGGCAACATAATCAACGAAAAAGCTGCATATTTACTCCATACGTGAGGAATCAGATTAAGGACCAGCAATACGCCTAGAACAATACCTGCCAGTATCAGGGCAGCCTCACCCATTCCTCGCCCAGCCGCATCGCCCCCTCTGGTCGGGAATAGTAACGAGATGATCACTAAAAGAGCCAGAATTCCAATAACAATCCAATTGATAACGGTGATGTATTTCAGCATAGCTGTGTATTTCGTCTCAGTGGATTTTATGGTTTGTTTTGCCTCTGTGACTTCCATAGTTCTTCGTAGTTGATGGCGAATTGATAAATACCTGATGAAACCTGCCATCGATTAGCCAGCTACCAGCCATTCCCAAATAGCCCCAACCGATTCCCCGATTGTCCAGACAGATAGTAGGAGAAATACAGACCCTATACCTGCCATAACATACACCAGCAGGTAATCGCCATCTAGCTGAACCCGCTCCGGTTTTGCCGGATCGTAATAGAGCGTCACCTCCTGGCCAATAGCATAAGCCGGAGGGTTACGCCCTTCTGAACTATGAAATACCAACTCACGGCCATCCTGTATACGATAGCGAACAGAAGGGGCTACAGGGTATTCGCGCGGTTTTATCCGGTGCATACTAATCACAACTCCTTTGGTCATGACACCTTTTTTGACCAACTGCTGATGGTCGTAATAGAGGTAACCGGCAATGCCAACCAGCAAAACACCGATTAAGAAAAAGAGGAGAATCAATAGATCGGCCATAGAGAGTTTCATCAGTACGGAACGTGGCGGACAAATGATCAGTATCCGGTCTACGAAACTGGCAGAAAACGCCGACGATCGCCAGAAGCAGTCAACAACTGGTAGATTTGAGCTAACAGTTTGCAGAAATCCCTTCACTGAATACAGGACTCAGAATACGGTTTCTGACGAAATTCTTCTCCGTCTGTCCAGAATGATTTGCATTCATACCGTACTATTTCCGTATTTACAGCCGTTTTTCGTTTAACAACCTGATCCGGCCAGCCTGCTCAATGGCCCGGCTTCGATAATGACGCTTTTTCAACGATTTCAGTCTTTTTTTTCTCGTACTACCCCTGTTCCGGCGACGCTCACACCCGCTTCGCTGGTTCATACGCCATCGGTAAGCCCAGGTCCTAAAGAAACCATCAACGCGTTGGCTGCTTACTCGATTCCGGCCGTCCCGGTTCCAGCCGAACCCCTCCCCCACTGGTTGGCGGATGAAGAAAGTCTACGCGATGAAGGGGTATTGTTTGGCCTCTCCGACGCCCGGCCCGATAGCAAACTCGCGCAGATTCGGGCTTATTTTGCGCAGTTAACTGCTCCGTTCGAAGAGGCAATTGGTCAGTATACCGAAAAAATCAGTGAGCTTAATCTCTTCATCGAACAACGCGAAAACCGTCTGACAGCCCTCCGTGATCAGCTCGACACGCTGCGTGACAAACAGCCTGGTACGAACAACTTATTTCGAAACAGTATTAGTCTGGTGCTTTCCCTTGCGCTGTGCGTCGGAAATTATTTCCTGATTGATGAAACGCTACAGCCTGCCTTCGCCAACCGCTGGATCGCCGTGGGTGTCTTTCTGGCAGGTATGTTCAATCTGGCCGGGCGTACATCGTTTTTCTACGAAACCAATACCCGGCTAACGGTCCGTCGTCTTTTGGAAGAAGTAGGTCTGCCCCTGGCCACCTCTGTTTTCATCTTCATTCAGGCGCTTCAATCGCAACCGGTGATCAAATCTATTGGCTTATTCATCTTTGTTTTCTTCCTGTTTTTGCTGGCTGGTAAACTACTACTGAACACTTTATCGGCCATTCAGACTGATCTTCTTACGATTCAGCAAAATCGGCAGCTACTTGTTCAGAAGGCGCAAAACATAGCCATTTGGGAGGCCGATATAGAACGGCTTACACAGGAGATTGATGCCTTTCGGATGCAGAAGTGGCCTATTGTTACAGCCCTGAATCAGGCCGAAACAAATCTGACCCGATTGAACACTCAGCGCGATGGCTTTGTTCATTTATTTATAAGTGAATTCGAACTGGCCCGTAGCCTTCGCGATCGACTTACCGAACAACAGCGAAAAGGCATTATAAACTATGAATGATAGATATTTACTTACCAGATAAAGCACTGACTTACAAGCAACTGACCCGATCAAATCAGTTATTCAGCAGCATGTAAGTTCCGTATCTGCTTACTGGTTTTGTTTTAGTAAGATAGCGAAACGCATAACTTATCATTCATACTTGATGATGGAGCCAACGAACAATCCTGACTTTCAACACGGGTACACGAGCGGTGTTGAAGGAGTGAATCGGGAAACCTACGAAGGATATTTATCGAGCCAGATTAATACCGATTGGTTAACGGAGCGTATTCAGGAGAAACGTTCTGAACTGGCAACGACCGAACAACGCCTGACCGAAACGACCGAGGCCAACCGGACGGCTTTTGCCGACCTGCAAAATCATACCTTGCAGGTTGATCGGCTGGACAAACAGGTGAAGCAACGCGAAGCCGATCGGCAGGCGCTGGAGGCTGACCGCGAAGCCTTACGCGAACGTCGGACCAAAGCCGCTCCCGACTACTCGTTACTGGCCGGCATTCTGTTTCTGATTGCGGGTATCTCATTTCTGGCTGGTGATTTAATCATCTCGCACGAAATTGTAGCCTATGCCCTCAACATCCGCAATACCAACGAAGCCTGGGCCTTTGCCGTTGGCCTGGCGATGGTGTCGATCCTGTTAAAACCAGCTTACGACCGCCTGATTGAAAAACCATATCAGGAAAATCCGGAAGCCAACGAGCGCAAATACAGCCGCTTCAAGATGACTCTGGCCGTTTTCGCGGTCCTGACGCTGGCTGTGCTGGGCTGGTTCCGATACGAAGCCTATCGAACTGACCAGCTCAAAGCGGCCATTAACAAATCGATTCGACAGTTGCAGGTTAACCCCGACCCGACGGCAGCCACGCAGGCGCTCAGCCCATCGGCTATGCATCAGATCGAAAAACAACTCAACGAATCGAGTGAGCTAAATCTGGCACTGGTCAACAGTCCGTGGGCGCTGTTGTCGTTCGTTCTGAGTGGTATTCTATTTGCCATTGCAGGTGCCGTCTGTTTAGGGATTGCCCTGCCCGTATTGTCGGCGTTCTGGTTCCGATGGCTCCAGGCCGACATCAAACTCTGGAAGCTGCGACGGCGTATCAAGCGAATTACAACTGAGTTAGCTCCTCTTGAAGCGCAGTTGGCCGAACAACGAACCCAGCAGAATGTCCTTCAGCATAACCTGGATCTACTCCCGTCGCTTACTGAGCTGAAGGAACAACGCCAGACGCTGAATGCCGAACTGGCCGAGCTTTTGGCGGAACTTAAACTGGCGCAAACCGACAGTCGAATCAGTAATTTCAATGATGGGTATGGCCAGGGAGAAGCTACCCGCACGGGGCTGACTGAAGAGGAACAACGGCAATTGCGCAAAGACAAGCTGACCGTTCAGAACGGTAGCCGTAAACGCACCGAAGAACTCCGTACCAATGGGAACCCACCAACAAATGGGACAAACGGTAAAGCCAATGGTATGCGACCGTATCAAACCATCCGCAAATTTCTCTCGGACGAAAATCTGTAGTACTCTTTCAGCACGTCCATGCTGACAGATTAGCGACACTTTCTTTTCTATGCTCCAAGGCGAGCCTGATCAACCCCTAAATTCTCGGAAGGGGGACTTTGTCTACTAGGGAGCAAAGTACCCCTTCTGAGAATTTAGGGGTTGATCAGGCCTCTGTTTTTATAAACTTCCCTGCGCTTTCCGTACCTGAATTTGCCCGAGTAGTACATCATAAACAGCCCGCAGGTAATTATTTTCGGCCTGTTGCAGGCTGTATTCACTATTCCGAAAATCAGCCAGCACTAGCGTACCAGCCTCAAACCGTACGCGATCAACAGCCAGGATAGCCTGCGCCTGCGTTATATTCTTCTGGGTTTCGGACAGGTTCTCACGGGCCTGATCGAGTGTGTTACGGGCCGAGCGTAACTCGTAATCAAAATCGTTTTGCAGTTGCTGCATGGTGTTCTGATTGATCTGCGCCCGACGTACATAATCCTGACGATTGATCCGGGCTTGCCGCCCATTATAGATTGGCATCGATACCTTAACACCTACGTAGTTGTATGGAAACCAGGTACCGCTCTGAAATGGGTTGAACACATCGGCAAATTGCTGGGCCGCATAGGCACCGTAGCCCGTTACGAGCGGAGCCAGGCGCGCCTGTTCTCGACGCTGATTCAGGACATTAATCTGCCGGTCAGCCTCTTCCTGCTGTAATTCCGGGCGTGTTTTAGCGGCCAGTTCCTGCGCGCTAAACTGCTCAAATAAAGCCCTTAACGAGTCGACAGGTTCCACCGCCTGTGGCGACTGGATTCGGTAGCGTAGATTTTCCAGACTAAGCGCGTAATCCCGCTGATCGTTTCGAAACGTCATTTCGGCATTGCTCAGGTCAAGCGTAAATCGATCGAAATCCGTTTGCAGAAGCGTGCCCGCCTGAAAACGGGTTTGAGCCTGTTCCAGATAACTTCGCGCCCTCAATCGCGCCAGGTCCGACAACCGTTGCTTTTCACGGTTAAATACGGCCTGGTAGTACGCTTCGGTCACCTGCTGACGAATATCAATCCCCTGTTTGTCGAGTGTTACCCGTTGTTTATCGACGGTCAACTGGTTAATGTGCCGATCAATACGGCTCTGGGCGTCATAGATTTTCTGCTCGGCCTGCGCCGTCAACGCATTGCTGAATGGCGTTCCGAACCGTAACACCACATCCTGATTGTTGGCAAACGGTGCATTTTTGATAATGTTTCGCTGAATCTGGGTGTTCCAGCGAAGGTCGGCCCCCAGATTAATCTGTGGCTGCCAGGCTGCCCGTCGTCGGGCTTCATCGCTTTCGGCCAGTTCCACCTGAAGTTTTTGACTGGCGATTTCCAGCCGATTCGTCTGAGCAAGTTCAAGCGCTTCGGTCAGACTGATGGGTTTCGATGTACTACCTGCCGGCTGTGCTCTGACAAGCTGGCCTAAAAAAATCCCGGCAAGAACAAATGCGTATTTCATACGGAGATAGGAAACAGGTTGCTTACCCTCTAAATACAGTGGCTGGCTCCAGGGAGTTGATTCGTCGGATCGCAAAAACACACCCGCCCAACGAAATGATGAGCGTTATGGCAAACAAGGCGTATTCGAACCAGGTGGGGAAATAAAACAAGGTACCCGACTTCGCAATACCCAACCGAAATCCTTCAACCAGTAGCCGTCCGATCGTGAAGCCAACGATAGCGAATAAAAATGCCTGGGTAAGGATCAGGCGGGTAACATAGCCATTTGTGGCCCCAATGGCTTTCAACGTACCATAGTCTTTGATCCGGTCGATAGCTGCCGAATACAACGTCAGGCCAATGATGACCAACCCGGAAATGATCGCAAACCCAATCAGGCTACCAAACGAAGCAGCAATGCCATTCGTTGACAACACCGTTTTAACTGTCGTTTGCGAAAGCTCATCGGCATTCCAGGCTCTTACACCATTGATACTCTGGTTGATTTGCTGAATCACAGCTGATTCGGCCACGCCCTTTTTTGGCTTAACCAGATAAAAGCTAACCTGAGTGGTCGGTACATTGCCCAGATACCGGGCGCGTTCGATGGTTGTGAAGCCCAATAATCCCCCACCAAACGACCGGGCACCACGGGTTAGCCCAGCGTTGTAGACCTTCTTCCCATTGACCTCAAAATAATCGCCGGGTTTCAGATTTCCCTGGGCTTTTGAATCGTAGTAATCCGTAATCAACGCCCCATCGGGTATCATGTCTTTATTTTTGGCCGTATACAACCGCCAGGGGCCTCCCACAAAGGCTGGTGCTTCGGAACCAATCAGCGACAATCCACCTGTGGTACCATTGGCAAATTTGGCCCCTACAGCAGCCACCACAACCGGATAAGCGCGTTCGACGCCCGGCAACGAACTAATTTCATACCCTTTCCGAACATCGAGCGGACTTAATTGATTGGCGTTCGTGGTGGTTTCGTCCGTTACCCAGATGTACCCCTTGTTATTATCGACAATACTCCGCATGGCATCGGTTAGGAAAATAAAGACCCCCGCCTGTTGCCCAATCAGAAATACCGAAATGATAATACCAGCCAAAGCCCCAAACGACTTGGCCACATCGTATCGAATAAACCGAAGCGCTATACTAAACATATCCAGATGCGTTTTGACGGTTTCGAGCCTAGTTATGGACTTGCTTCGCGACGGTGGGTGGGGTGGGCTGCGATCCCACCTGAATCAGGCATTCAACCCGCGCCCCAATGATCACTTTCGTCGGATCGTCTAACTGAACCCGAACTTCCCGAACCCGTCGATCTTCAAGGTTAGCGGTATTGTCAGAAAACAGGGACTTTTTTCGCAGATAGGGAGATGCCAGAATAACTGTTCCCGTTGTCAGTCGTTCGCTACTGCCCTGCGGGCGAACGTAGGCTTTCTGGCCGACTTTTACCCGTAATGCGAACAACTCATCGATTTCGGTAACGGCAACCAAGGGGCCTTCGGGGGCAAAATCGCCAATCGACTGGTTGCTGTTCAGATACTGCCCTACTTTGGCCTCCAGGCTAAGAATCGTTCCGCTTTCGGGCGCTTTCACCGTTTTCAGCCCCGCTACGGTCGATGCGTACTGTATGTCAGACCGTAGCTGCTTGATTTGTCCCTCAGCCTGCTTTACCTGCGCTTCCGATGCCCGAATTTGCTGTTGCAGGTTTGTGACCTGATACTGCGAATCGTCCAGTTCCTTACGCGTCAGTGCCTTGCCCGAAAACAGCATCTGATTGCGTTTTAAATCATCCTCGGCTTTCTGCAACTGTACCCGAAGCGTTTGCACATTCTGACGGGCAGTTTCGATGGCATCCTGCTGGGTCTGAATCTTTACGCTGGCCTGCCGCAACTGTGCCGTTTCAACGGCATTATCCATCGTTAGGATCACATCGCCTTTCCGAACGACCTGCCCAATATCGACGCTGATGGATTTGACCAAACCACCCGATTCGGGAGATAGCTGACTGATGCGCTTAGCGGGTTCGATTACAGCAATACCTAAAACCTCATCGACCCGATTTGGTGTACGTACCGTTCGTACCGTGTCTTTCCCATCGGTAGCGTCGGACTTCTTTCCGCCACAGGCACTGAACACATAAGCAGCTACTAGTAAGCCGAATACATTTGTTACGTAATGCGTTGCCTTCATAAGATTTGTCATTAATCGTTAAATCCGGAAACTTCTTTAACAGCCCCATTATCAACTTCTACAATTCGATGCGCGTAGGGTTTCAGCCTTGGATCGTGGGTGACGACAGCCACTGATTTCCCATTGTCGGCCAGGGTTCGTAACTCCTGCATGACTACGTTGATTGAATCCTTATCCAGCGATGCGGTCGGTTCGTCGCAGAGAACTAGTTTAGGATTAGTAACCAGCGCCCTGGCAATAGCGATGCGCTGTTGCTGCCCCCCTGATAACTGGTTCGGTAAGTTTTTACGTCGGTCGATCATCCCTACCGTTTGCAGTGCCTTTTCGGTACGGTCCCGAGCTTCGCTACTGCTCACCCCCTGCAATTGCAGAGGCATCATCACATTGGCTTCGGCCGTTAGTGGAGCCAGCAGATTGAAGTTCTGAAAGACGAACCCGATGGAATTTAGCCGCAGTTGGGCCAGGGCTTTTTGATTCAGTTTATTCACATGCTGACCATCGACCCACAGATCGCCGTAGCTGGGGTAAATTACACATCCCAGGAGCGACAGGAGCGTCGTCTTCCCTGAACCGGAAGGGCCAATAATCAGCAATAGCTCCCCTTCCTGCAACTGCAAGGTTGTCGGCTGGAGCGCCACAATGGTCTGATCGCCCGCCCGGTATTCTTTACCTACCTGTTTTAATTCGGCTATCATGGATCTGCAACTATTTTATCAACTAACCATATACTGACCTGAATGAATATGAATCGCAGGCGGCTGCCTTCATATTGGCATATAAATGTACGAAACCATACTTTATAGCTTATTCTCCAGCAATATTATTACGAATTTATAGTTAATACAAGATTTGTAAGAAAATTTTATGTATTTTCGTAGTGATAACTAATAAAAGCTATAGTGATTAATACGATTCTGTAGTTTATGGAAAAAGGAGAAAAGGCCTTGATTGATCTGGTAAATGCATGGGCTGCTTACAGTGAGGTAACACCCAATGCCGATTTAGGAGGATTCTGCCTGCACTATTTAACGGAACATGCCCACCAGCCCATGGTGAATGAGCAACAGCCGGTTATGGCAATCAATGACATGGCCTACCAGCCACAAGCCAATATGGGCAATCCACCGTTTATCGAAATAAGGCCTGAATCCCGTCTGGCAGCTCTGGTAGGACGCTTATCGAAATACTGCTATTTCTACTCAAAGAAAGCCATGCACCCGCTCCAGTTTAAAGGAATCGACGATCCTGTGTATCTGCTCGTACTGATGAAAATGGGCACTCCCAAAAAAAGCGAGCTCATCTACGAAATGATGTCAGAATTTGCCTCTGGTATCGACATTGTTAACCGTCTGGTAAGTATGGGGTTGATTGAGGAATTCCCAGATGAGGAAGACCGGCGCTCCAAACGGCTACGAATTACCCTTAAAGGGATTGAGGCACTTTACGAATGCTTTCCCGTTATGAATAAAGTGGCCGACGTGGCCTTTAGCTCACTTACCGAGGGCGAAAAAGCGCTACTGGTTCAGCTTCTGGACAAACTGGACCGATACCACGCAGAACATTACCGGCAAAGCAAGAATGCGGAGTTCGATGCGGTGTACGAGCAGATGGTTGGTGGTGAATCGATAGGTTAGTTGAGCATTATGCCTAGTAATAAACCACCCAGAATTAATAGGTAGGGCGGAGTTTTGGTATACAGCAAAAGAGCAATAGTCAGAATAACCACAACTACCGATGGCCAATGTGGAGCCATCGGTTCAAAGAGGGCAATGGCTGCAGCAGCCGTAAGTCCAGTACTGGCCGCATTGATACCCGCAAGCGACGCCCGCACTACCCGATAGCGCTTGAGCTGTTCCCAGAATCGGTACACAAAGAAGATTAAAAACGTACCGGGCAGAAAGATTCCCACCGTCGACACCAGACTCCCCCAAAGCTGCCCATGCCAGCCAGTTCCCCGCATCGACAAAGCCCCGATGTAGGAAGCAAAGGAAAAGACCGGCCCTGGCATGGCCTGTACCAACCCCAGACCTGACAGGAATTCCTCGTGCGTGAGGTAATGTTTAAACGCCACAAACTCATTATAGAGCATTGGGGTGAGCACCTGTCCTCCACCGAACACGATGCTGCCGTTCCGGTAGAAGTTTTCAAATAAACGCACAGGTAGTGAACGGGTGAATGCTCCCAGCAGGGCAGCGGTGACGAAAACGCCCATCCAGAGAAAAAAATTAGCCCACTGCACACGCAGGGGCTCTTTTTTCATTCGTTGCTGTTTTTCGTAGGTCAGGGCTGTAGTCAGGCCACCGACGGCAATTACAATAGGGGTCATGAAGGGTGAATGAAACACGTATCCCACCACTGTAGCCGTAATGGCAAGTGCCAGACTGACTTTATCATGGATCACCTTCTGCCCGATGCGATACCCGGCTACAACCATGAAGCCAACGGCCATTGGCTGGATAAATCGGGTAAAGTGCAGCGAAAGCTGGTGTCGTTCGAGGTAATAGATGCCAATACCAGCCGCTGTCATAGCACTGGCAGCGGGTAATATCCAAATCAGAAGCGTCAGATAGGCCAGGTTTGGCCCCCCGATTTTAAATCCTAAGGCTGTAATCGTCTGAGTCGATGTAGGACCAGGCAAAACCTGCCCAAGCGCATTCAGTTCCAGCAATTCCTCCTCCGTCAAGTACCTCCGTTTTTTCACTAGCCGATCAAAAAACATGGCCAGATGTACCTGAGGCCCTCCAAATGTGGTGCACGCCAGAATCAACACATCTTTCAGAAAGATGATGTACCGAATCCGGCGAACAGGCTGATGAGTGGTCAGGTAAGGGAGCATTATAGAGGAAGGTATTGACGGTCATTCGTAACCATTCAATAGGCATCGGCAGTCATGCATCGTAACTTTTATTGGTAAACGGCACTTAACAATGAATGACTATCGAACAACCGTCAATACCGATTGACAGACTATTTTTTCTTAAGCCCCAGTTCCATCAGGCGCTCGTCCAGAAACTCACCCGCTGTCATGTCGACATATAACTTGGGATGCTGAGCGTCAATACAACTTTCCAGACTGGTTAGGTCCATATCGGCGCGGGGGTGCATGAAGAACGGAATCGAATACCGCGACTGGTTCATCTTTTCGCGGGGGGGGTTCACCACCTGATGAATCGTTGACTTCAGCTTATGATTGGTCAGTCGATCGAGCATGTCGCCCACATTGACCACCACCTGATCAGGCAGAGCGGTAATGCCAATCCATTTTCCATCGCGACGAAGCACTTCCAGCCCATCGGCCGAAGCCCCCATCAGCAACGTAATCAGGTTAATATCGCCATGCGCTGCTGCCCGAACAGCACCTTCCGGTGTGGTTTCGGGGTCGAGTGGGAAATAATGCAGTGCACGCAGAATGCTGTCTCCATTCCGAACTTTATCGTCGAAATAATTTTCGGGCAGTTCCAGATACAGAGCAATCGCCCCTAGGAGTTGCTTTCCGGCATTTTCCAGCGTCCGGTAGGCTTCCAGCGTTGCTTCGCCAAATTCGGTGTCTTCATCCGGGAAAACGTTGGCAGGCATGTCACCTTCCGGTTCTGGCTGACCCACGTGGTAAAACTCTTTCAAATCGGCTACTTTGAATCCTTTGGCCGTTTCTTTGCCTTTACCCACATAACCACGCTGGCCGTTCAGTTCAGGATGTTCGTATTTTTGTTTAACGCTATCGGGCAGCGAAAAGAATTTCTGAGTTGAATCGTACAGGCGCTTGACCAGCTCATCGCTCAGGCCGTGATTCCGGATGGCCACGAAGCCGATCTGATTAAAGGCCCGGCCTAAATCCTGCACAAAGCTGGCTTTACGCTCGGGATCGCCTGCGGTGAAATCCGCCAGATCTAATGACGGAATTTCATTGTATAATTCTTCGGATAACATAGACTAAATCAATTTCTACAAAAATACGAAAGTTTAGAGGCTAGTTATAAAGATATAGAGTCATAAAGTTATAAAGTTAGCTGACGAACCCACATGAGTTTTGTCAGTCAACCTTATACCCTTATGACTCGTGTACCTATAACGGCGTACCGTTTTATAGCTGGCTATTTATGCGAAATTCTTCGCTACTTTATTCCAGTCGACCACATTCCAGAATGCCGTAACATAGTCGGGCCGACGGTTCTGGTATTTCAGGTAATAGGCATGCTCCCATACATCGAGGCCCAGCACAGGGGTTCCTTTCTTCTCGGCCAGAGCCATTAGCGGATTGTCCTGATTAGGTGTTGAGACAATTTCGACTTCGTTGCCATTTTTGATCAACCACACCCAGCCCGACCCAAACCGAGCCGTTGCTGCTTTACCCCATTCGGTTTTGAAATTATCGAACGAGGTGTACTTTTTGTTAATCGCTTCGGCCAATGCACCAGTCGGAGCACCACCAGCTTTAGGCCCCATGATATTCCAGAAGAACGTATGATTCCAGTGACCGCCCGCATTGTTTCGAACGGCAGCCGGTGTACTTGCATTGACGCTTTTCACGAGTGCTTCAATACTCATTTTTGCCATGTCGGTTCCGGCAACAGCTTTGTTGAGGTTATCCACATAGGCTTTATGGTGTTTGCCATGGTGAATTTCCATCGTCATTTTATCGATATGCGGTTCAAGGGCATCGGTCGGATAAGGCAGCGCGGGTAAGGTAAACGGGCCTTCTGCCTGCGCAGGCGACAATCCAAAGGAGCGAAAAGCGATCAGCCCGGCCGAAGCACCAAAAGCCAGTTTCAAAAACTCGGAGCGATTCATGCGAATGATTGGTTTTGGAGAAACAAAAAGCGTTTGATGAACAAACCCGTTTACGGGATAGATGTTCATCAAACGCAAATAAACGACATTTTTGCCTCTCCGGCTATGTTCGTATCGTTATGTTTCAGCCCAGAAACCCAATATTGATTACGAATCAGCTTGTTATTCGTATGCAATCCGGCTCAGGATACTTCGGCCCAGTGTTACCTCATCAGCATATTCAAGGTCACCGCCAATCGGAACGCCACGGGCAATGGTCGAGATTTTCAGATTGAACGGCTTGAGCTTTTTCTGAAGATAAAAGGCCGTGGTATCGCCTTCCATCGTCGGGCTGATGGCCAGAATAATTTCCCGTACCTGCTCGCCTTCGGCACCACGTAGCCGCTCCATCAACGACTCGATCTGCAAATCGCTGGGGCCAATGCCTTCTACGGGCGAAATGATGCCACCAAGCACATGATACAAGCCTTTATACTGCGCTGTATTTTCGATGGCCAGTACATCACGGGTATCTTCCACGACGCAAATCAATGACTGATCACGTTTGTGGCTGGCACAGATGGTACACAGGTCGTTATCGGACAGGTTATGGCATCGCTGACAATATTTGACGTTGGTCCGCATCGCTGTCAGGCTTTGGGCCAGCGCTTCGGTTTGGTCTTCGTCTCGTTTCAGCAAATGGAGCACAAGCCGAAGGGCGGTTTTCTTCCCGATTCCCGGCAGCTTCGACACTTCATTCACCGCGTCTTCGATAAGTTTGGATGGATACTCCAATTTCGTAAAATTAAAGAGTGAAAGAGCGAAAGAGCGAAAGAGTGGCTGGCGCTTCAAGTTTCGCTCTTTCACTCTTTCACTCTTTCGCTCTTTAATTGAGAACTTCCGCAGAGATACCCCGGCGGCAGATTTCGTTCCGCATCGGGACCAGTTCATCCCAGGAACCATTTTTGACAGTACACTTGCCTTTGTAGTGAATCAGTAAGGTGCACTGCTCAGCTTGTTCGGGCGTATGCTTGCAAACATCAATTAGTGTTTCGATGACATGATCGAAAGTGTTTACATCATCATTAAAAACGACGAGGTTATGCACGTCGGTTTCAATCACTTCGTCGAGTACATCGACATCCGTCGACCAGTCGTTTTCTTCAAAAGGTTGCATGGGAGCGAAAAGCGTATTTACTTAGCAAATTTACAAAAAAACGACCACTTTTGAAAGCCGTTCCTGTATACTAAAAAACCGGAATTGGGGCCGAAAAGTTGCCAGCATCAGTCTGCTTATCGTATAATTTACACCGCTTTTGCGGACCGTTTCGTAATTTTCCTTCATGAACACAACGCTTGCTTTAGTTATCCTGATTGTCTATTTCGGCGTACTTATTGCCGTTTCATTTTATACCGCCCGTGGAGCCGATACCACTACGTTTTTTACGGCCAACCGGCAGTCGCCCTGGTGGCTGGTGGCCTTCGGCATGATTGGCACGTCGCTGTCGGGGGTTACGTTTATTTCGGTGCCGGGTGCGGTAGGCAAGATTGGGTTTTCGTATTTCCAGGTTGTGCTGGGCTATATCGTCGGCTATTTCGTCATTGGCTCCGTACTGATGCCACTATACTACCGACTGAATCTGATTTCCATCTACGGCTATCTTGAAAAACGCTTTGGGTTCTGGTCCTATAAAACGGGGGCCGGGTTCTTTTTGCTCTCCCGAACAGTGGGGTCAGCCGTGCGGCTGTATGTAGCGGCTGGCGTTCTGCAACTGGCCTTATTCAACTCGCTGGGCATTCCGTTTGGCGTTTCGGTCCTGATTACCATCGCGCTTATCTGGATTTATACGTTCAAGGGAGGGGTAAAAACGATCATCGTCACCGACACCCTACAAACTCTGTTTCTGGTCACCGCCGTTATCCTCACAATTATCCTCATTTCTCGGGAATTGGGGCTATCCTTTAGCGGGCTGGTACAAACGGTCAACGACAGTTCAATGTCCAAGATCTTTTTCTGGGACGGCAACGACTCCAAAAATTTCTTCAAGCAGTTCATCTCCGGCGCATTTATCGCCATCGTCATGACGGGGCTGGATCAGGATCTGATGCAGAAGAACCTGACCTGCAAAAACATTGGCGAAGCCCAGAAAAATATGTTCTGGTTTACGGTTACACTGGTATTTGTCAACTTTATGTTTCTTTCGCTGGGTGTATTGCTTTATGTATTTGCCCAACGCGAAGGCATCCCCATTCCCGAGCGTACCGACGATCTGTACCCGCTGCTTGCCCTGAACCACCTTGGCCTTGTGGTTGCCATCACCTTTTTATTGGGTATTACAGCTGCCACCTACGCCAGTGCCGACTCAGCCCTAACGGCTCTGACGACCTCGTTCTGTGTGGATTTCATGAACGTTGAGAAACGTCCCGAAGCCGAACGGTCGCGGATCAAACACATTGTACACATTGGCTTCTCACTGCTCTTTTATGTAGTCATTATTGTGTTCCGGCAACTGAACAGTAAAGAAGTGATCACGGCCGTATTCGATATTGCTGGCTACACCTATGGGCCTTTGCTAGGCTTGTATGCATTCGGCATTTTCAGCAAACGTCCGGTAATCGATGGGTTTGTGCCCTTCATTTGCCTTGCTTCGCCTGTATTGACCTACATTATCAATGAAAATTCAGCAGCCTGGTTTGGCGGGTATCAGTTTGGCTTCGAGCGTCTGCTACTGAATGGATTAATCACCTTTTTAGGGCTTCTGGCCGTTTCCAAGCCTGTTCGCGAAGAGAAGCCCGTAGCTGTGTAAACAGGCCCTTTTACCTTTACGTTATGAAATTAATTGCCAGTCTATTCGCCCTTTGCCTGATTTGTTGCCTATCTGCCAGCGCTCAGTTATGTTTCTCTCCTGAACGACCTCAGATTGGGCAGATCGTGTCGTTTACCTATACACCTTCAGCAACGCTGGCTCAGGATAGCACGCTGGAAGGCCGCTTCGTACGCTATGGTGCCCCTACTATGATGCGCATCAGCCAGCCAACCACCGTTACGCTGGTACGTCAGGGGAGTAATTATGTGGGCGAACTGTACATTCCCAAAAAAGACGTAGCAGGAACCATGCTCTACTTTCGGAATAGCAAACAGCCGAACCGCACCGACCTCAGCAATGGGCAGTTTTATGTCGTTCTGGTTTGCGACAGCACAGGGCGTATCGTCCCACATGCTACGGGTGGGCAGGCTTCAGTATTTTCGCGGAGCCACTTCCTGAACGAAACCGGAATACGTGCCGATCCTAACTGGGTAGTGACCTTGTATGAGCACGAACTGGCGATGAATCCCGACCTCCGCCCTTTATACTGGTCCGACCATCTGGCAGCACTAATCAAGCAGCGAAAGCCCGGTTATGGTCCGAAAGTTAAGGCCGCCATTGAAGCCTATCTGGCCTCCCGGCCTACGCCTACCGTAGCTGAACTGGCAGATGCCTCCCGGCTGTACGAAAGTATGGGCGATTTCCAGAAGGTAGCCGCTTTGCGCGAACGGCAGAAAACCACCGATCCGGCCGGTTTACTGATGCAGAAAGACCGAGCCATTGCGATTCGAAACGAAGCCGACTGGAGCCGCAAAAAAGCTGCCTATGAAGCTTTCCTGAAGGATTACCCAACGTCGGCTCACCTGCCCGATCTGGCGGCTGTAATGCTGAACAGCTACTTCAAAAATAACGACATCAAAGGGCTGATTGCCTTTGCAGAAAAGCAACCAGCGGCCCAAACGGATGTCATGGTTCTGAACACCATTGCGAATCAACTGGCCGAAGAGCGACGGTCATTACCCGAAGCAGAACTGTTGATTAAACATGGGCTGGCTGTACTCAATAGTCAGACGAAACCTCGTAATGCCGCCAGTGCATGGGAAGCGGATAAACAAACCCGATTTCGGCAGTTGACGAATACCTATGCCCGCACCCTCGACCAACAGAAGAAAGATACGGAAGCGTTTGCCCTGTATCAGTCAGTCGTTAATCCCGACGATGTAGAGAACAGCGACCCTCGCACAACGGAACGATACTTCCTTTGTGCCCTCCGGACCAATCATGCCGCTGAAGCGCTGCCGATGGTAGAAGCCGCTATTCAGGCTGGCAAAGCAACACCCAGTCTGAAAAACATCCTGCGCGACTGGTACGCCAAGCAACCCGGTAATGACCCAGGCAAAGCCAAAGCCTATCTGGCTAATCTGGAATCCGACATTAAGGCAGACCAACGGGATGAGTTGCTCCAAAAACTAATCAACGAACCGGCGCCTGCCTTTACAATGACCGACTTGCAGGGCCGCACAATTTCGTCGTCAGCGTTCAAGGGCAAGGTGGTTGTGCTCGATTTCTGGGCTACCTGGTGTGGTCCTTGTATCGCTTCATTTCCAGCTATGCAACAGGCTAAAAACCAGTTCCAGGACGATCCAAGTGTCCGCTTTCTGTTCGTCAATACCCGCGAAGGTGGCCCTTTATCGCGGGTTCATGCCTTTATGGAAAAACACCCGTACGACTTTACCGTCCCTATTGATGGGCAACAAAAAGTATCGAAAGCCTATAAGGTGCTGGGTATACCGACCAAGGTGGTGATTGGACCCAATGGGCGGGTTCGCTACCGAACCATTGGCTACTCCGGCGACCCCGAAGCTACCGTCAACGAACTGGCGCTGGTTGTCGAACTACTTAAGGAAGGAAAGTAACAGTCTACACAACCTCTTTTCTGCCACTTACCGAATGAGCCCAGAGTCGATTAGCCTCATTAACACCCATAACGCTGAGCACTATACGTGGGGCGATCGATGTGATGGATGGCACCTGGTCAAATCTGATGCGCTGAGCATCATTCAGGAGCAGATGCCGCCGGGTACTGCCGAAGTGAAGCACTATCACCAACGATCCCGCCAGTTCTTCTTCATCTTGTCGGGCGAAGCCACTATGGAAATAGGAGCCGAACAGATCGTACTAAAAACAGGTGATGGCGTTGAAATTCCACCTTTAGTCGCCCATCAACTACGGAATGACTCAACCACCGACCTGCATTTCATGGTAACGTCAACGCCCAAGAGCCATGGTGATCGGGTTGTTGTGCCTCAATACTGATCGTTTATTTCTTACGTAAAAACACTAAACAACACATAGTATATGACCATTCGCCTGGCCACTCTGCCCGATTTACCCAATTTACTAGCCCTATTGAAACACGTAGTTCCGCTTATGCATGAGACCGGCAACTTTCAGTGGGATGACCAGTATCCCAACGCAACGGTCTTTACACAGGATATTGAAAAAGGTCAATTGTGGGTCGCTGAAATCGACGGGCAGATAGCAGGTGTAGCTGCCCTGACCGAAGACCAGGAACCTGAATATGCGCAGGTTGGTTTCGACCTGAGCCAGCGAGCTGTAGTTACACACCGCCTGGCCGTTGATCCTTTTTTCCGGGGGCAGGGCGTTGCAGCCGCTTTATTAATGCAGGCCGAGCAACTCGCCCTGGAGCGGGGCATTAAGTTCCTACGCATCGATACAAACTCCGAAAACCAGTCGACGCAAAAGCTATTTCCCAAGGTTGGCTACGTATATGCCGGAGAGATCACCCTTGGCTTTCGGCCCGGTCTGCGGTTTCTAGCTTACGAAAAACGGCTATCTTGAATCATGTATGTTCCTGAAGTCGATGTTCTGGACTAGCTGCTATATTCTTTTGATCGCCTGATTAACGCCCTGTACTTAACGAGCCTTCACAAATACCTCTGTCTTATGCATGCCGGACAAAAATACACGTTGAAAGAGTTCCTTTTCTGGACCCGCCGAACGATCTACTGGCTCTTAGGAATTAATGTAGGCGTTACGTTTCTCTATGAAGTTATAGGCCTTAAATGGATTGGAATACCCTGGGTACCGATTGCGCTACTGGGTACGGCAGCCGCCTTCATTGCCGGTTTTCGAAACAACGCTACCTATGCCCGTGCCTGGGAAGCCCGGCAGATTTGGGGAGGAATTGTCAATAGCAGCCGTAGCCTGGGGATCATGGTTCGCGACTTCATACGGGCTCCAGCCTCCTCTGAGGATACATCAAAGCAGATTCATCAACAGCTCATTTACCGACATATTGCCTGGCTGACGGCTCTTCGATTTCAGCTACGAGAACCACGAACCTGGGAAAATATGGATAAGCCGTATAACATCGAATATCGCCAGAATTATAAGGTAGCTGAACGGGAAGGCAATTTGTCGGATGAACTTCGCAGGGTATTACCGAGCGAAGAAACCGACTATGTTCTGAGCAAGAAGAACCGGGCTACACAACTCATCAGCCTTCAGTCTAAACAACTACGAGACCTGGTTGATAAAGGATGGCTTGAGAATTTTCGCTATATCGAGCTAGAGCTAATGCTGAAAGAGCTATACGAACATCAGGGCAAAAGTGAGCGAATCAAAAACTTTCCGTATCCCCGGCAATTCGCTACCATCAGCACGCTGTTCATTCGATTGTTTGCCTGGATGGTGCCGTTTGGCCTCCTGAAAGAGTTCGATAAACTGGGCGAGCATCTGGTGTGGCTTACGGTTCCGTTTGGCATGCTGGTATCCTGGGTGTTTATGAGCCTTGAGCAAGTGGGCGAGAGCACTGAAAACCCATTTGAAGGTAGCGCTAACGACGTCCCAATTACCAACATGAGCCGCACCATCGAAATCGACCTTCGCGAAATGCTCGACGAAACCGACATACCGCCCGCCCTGACGCCTGTACAAAATATTTTACTGTAAAATTCTGCTAGTAAAATCCTTATTTAAACACCATCGGTCGGCCCTCCTGCGGCACCAGAAATTTGCTTTCAGGAATTGCGTGTTCATTTAGTGCTTTTTTCAGATCGTTGGCAGGTTCAAACAAACCGTCGTCCCCTTGTTGAAATGTACCGAAGTGGATACCCACAGCTTGTTGAGCCTTCACATCAATAAATGCCTGAACGGCACCCGCTGGCGATACATGCACTGGCGCCATAAACCACTCGGGTCGATAAGACCCAATCGGTAGTAAAGCCAGTTTTATGGGACCACCTGCCCGTTCGGCCTGTTCAGCAATACGCTTGAAATGTGGGCCATAGCCGCTATCGCCACAGAAGTACGTAATACCAAAACTCGTATGAAGCAGATAGCCGCACCAGAGGGTTTCGTCGCGGTCGCCCATACCCCGGTTGCTGAAATGCTGAGCCTGCGTACAGGTAAGCCGAAGCTTTTCAGTAATCGTCAACGTATCGTTCCAGTCGAGTTCGCGAGTCGTTCGTCCGTCGACCGATTTAGGCAGGTGCGATACACCCAGGGGCGTTACGAAGAGAGGATTGTGAGCTTTAACCAGTTTCTTGATGGTTGGCAGATCGAGGTGGTCATAGTGGTTGTGGCTGAGCAACACCACATCAATCGGTGGTAATTCCTCAAAACGGAGTCCTGGTGGTCGCTTCCGTTTAATCCCTAGCCACGAAGTCGGCCCCACCCTCTTTGACCACACTGGATCGGTCAGGATATTCAACCCGGCCGTTTGAATTAGAAACGTGGAGTGGTTCACAAACGTAATTACCAGGCTATCGCCCTCAATGCGTGTTGCTGGCCGATCTCCAACGTAGGCATCAGGCTGGTCGGGCCAGGGGCCTTTATCCCGATTCAACAGCCACTTCAACAGGCTGCCGGTTCCTCGTTCAGACATACCGGGGTTGAAAAATTTTTTACCATCAAAATGATCCGTTACCGGACCTTTATAGCGCGGTGCGCAGGCCGATACCAGTAGAATCAAACCCGAAATGAGAACAGGGAGCAGGTAATACATGTCATTAATCTACGAATGAATCTGAATATAAATCGTATGTCCTGTTGAATGTTCAAAACTTTCGGGAATTCGCGAATACCAAAACACTCCTTATCTTTGAGTTATACTATTCCCTCTTTTTTAGCCCATACTACTTATGTCCTCGCCAATCCGCGTCGTACTAACGGACGATCACGAAATAATTTTAGATAGTTTATCCTTACTTCTGGGCCGTATCGAAGGTGTAGAGGTCGTCGGTGCGCTAAACGACAGTCGGGATGTAGTCGATTTTCTCCGAGAGCATGAAGTCGATATTTTGCTCACCGATTTGGATATGCCCGACCTGAACGGTATTAACCTGACCTTGCAGGTCCGCCAGCATTTCCCCCAGCTTAGAGTGCTGATGCTTACGGTTTCGGAAGATGCCGATCGTATTCGGGAAGCCTTCCGGGCGGGCATTTCGGGTTATGTGATGAAAAAGGCTGGTAAAGCCGAACTCGAACGAGCGATTAAAACCCTGGCCCGTGGCGAAAAATACTTCTCCGAATCGGTGATGACGCAGTTGATGGCCCTACCCGTTGAATCGCCCCGCCCGACCGACGAAGCCCCTGCCCCACTGGTGCCCCTCACCGATCGCGAAATCGAAATTATCAAACTGGTAGCACAGGAACTATCGACCAACGCCATTGCTGATAAGCTTTTCATCAGTCCCGGAACTGTCGAAACGCACCGACACAACATCCTTCGCAAATTAGGCGTCAAAAACTCCATCGGCATTATCAAATATGCGGTAAAACATGGACTGTTGTGATAACCCCATTCAGCTACTTATAACGGTTTAGTGTTTAAAAGAAAAGATTAGAAGACACGGGTTTTAAAGCAGGCCAGTTCATTTGCACTTACCAGATAGCCATACGCTATATCAGTCGGCACGGAATTCAAAAGCGAACAATTTATTCAATCTTATGATTTGCTTCTTCTACAAGTACTAGTTGAAAAGGAGAGCTAAGTCGAGGTGTAAGTTCGCGTAAACTCCGTACTATGGATACCAGAATAGTCTCTAAGACCAGCGTAAAACGAGCTGATAGGTTGAGGCTTGCAATTCGCTAAAGGGCAGAAGACGGACGGTTAATCCTGAACCAGCGACATCGCACACCAGATCATGGGGGCCTGTCCGTGCAAATCTCCGGTTATACGTTTTCTGTCGAGGTAGTATTGCCGGTCATTCTTCTTGTTTGTCCCTTCGCAAATAGCGCTTAAGTCGCCTTTATCATCCAGGTATCCGCAGAGAGCAATCCAGGCTTTTCGGGCAGCTGGGCCGTAGGTTTTCTCATCTAACCACCCCTTTTTCAACCCCCTGATAAATGCAAATGTAAACATGGCAGAACCAGACGTTTCAGGCCAGGCGGTAGGATCGTCCAGTAGCTGATGCCACATGCCGTTCTTATCCTGGTAGTTCAGTAGCGTTTTCATCATGTTTCTGTAACCCTGGAGAATACGTGGCCGGTAGATGTTGTCTTCCGGGAGAATCGACAGCAGTTCAGTCATGCCGGCAGCGAGCCAGCCGTCTCCTCGTCCCCAATAAAAGGGCACATCATCCGCATGGTAAAACAGACCATTTGGTGTTTGGAGCGTATCCAGATAAGCGATCATCTGCCGCGCTGTCCGATCCAGGTAGGCCGCGTTTTTGGTAGCCCGGTAAGCCTGTGCCTGCAAGACTGTAATCATGTACATGTCGTCCATCCAGAACCGCGTGTGCCAGCTAAATCCCTGACTATACCAGGTTCGGGCCGCAGGAGATAGCTTCCCATATTCGTCCGGCTGCAGCGTTTTGAATTGCTCCACTGCCGGAAAAAGCCCTGGGCCCCTAAACCGCTTATCGTTTGTTTGATTGTAAACTTCCAGCGGAATGATCCCGATTACAGCCCGGTCAACGTCTCTGGGATATGGAACCAGGCTAGCTTCTTCGTTCAGTAATAGCTCAGCCCGTTTGACGAGCCGTTGGTGAAGCTCCTTATCACCCGTTTTTTGGGTAAACACCAAAGCCCCATACCAGGCACAGGCATCAGGATAGGTTATCTCTTTGGGTGGTGTTTCTTTAAAGGCGCCAAAGGTACTGTGCGGCCGTGCCAGAAAGCGCTCAACCAGTCGCTGGCCAACTGCCCTGGGGTCGGCGTTTGCTGGTAAATCGCTGAAAGCCTTGATCGAATGCTGGCTAAATGCATACCGGCTAACGAGCAAAATGCATAAGCCAAGGTAGCATCGCAGGCAGGTAATCCTAGGTTTTTGACTCATTTTTGTGAATCGGTTAGGCCATTTTTTGAAACGTTATCGTTACCCTTACCAGGATGATTCCTGAACAAATGAATAGCTGCTTCACAGCCGTTCAATCTTAGAAAGGGTAGCAGGATGTTATAAATGAGCCGGGAGGGGCTGTACATTCGTTGGGATGTTTACAGACAACCCTTGCCAGCTTGCGTTCATAGTGCCGGGACGTTCCGTGAGGGTTACGGCTTCGCTGGGTAGCTGTTCCATGGATGTACCCATCGAAAAGGAGAATCCCCAGGCGGCTTCTTTTATTTCTTTCAGATCAAATTCTTTTTCAGGCCCGCTGTAAATCACGTAATCGAGCCAGGCCCCGCCCGTATCAGACCCCGTCTCCCAATGCCCCGGATACTGATCAAATACCGCTTTGTAGAGCTGGATTTTAAACTGTAACCCGTCCATGACCAGTGTGATGGGCTGATTGCCATCCTTTGGCAGAGCCAGATTCGGGATACTCGACTGCTTGCCGAACTCGAATCGTAGTCGAAAATCACGGGCTTTTACGCGTCCGCTGGTGATCCGGTCGATGCTAATGTGTTTATCGCCTGCATTGGTGGCCAGGTTAATGCCAGCCAGGATTTTATTTTCCTTTTGCTGACTATAAAAGCTGGCGGAGCTAAAATCATAGTCGTCGTGCAGGAACCGCACCTGTAGATAGTGAGGCTGCTGCACAGTACCCCAGTAGGCTAAAAAAGGTCGACGCTGATTCCACATAGACGACCGGCTGGCCGTCGCCAGCGCAAAGGATTGGGTCATGTAGGCGGTACCAATGATTTGAGGATCAGTACCCTCAAAAACGTCAGTCTGCGTTTTTGGAAAGGTGCCCGATTGAAAATAAGGATATAAATCGCTTGGTAGCGAATGTTTTACACGGTTATAGGTATACGTCTGGCCCGGTTTTATGTCGATGGCCCCTTTAGTGGCTCTGCTGATCAGATCGTAAAACGAATTATTGAGTAATGAACTATAGGCCCGGCTGTGCGGCCCGGCCCACTGACCTGAGGGCGTATGATAATGCGTGGCGACCATTTTCCAGCCCCGATAGTACAATTCATCGATCATACGCTTAGCCGATGGTTCGATGATATGCGCTTTCATTCGGCTTAGCTCGTCAAGGGCTATTATCGTATAGGCTGGGCTGTTGTATTCCGAGAACCCATTCTTTTCCCTGGTGTATGCATAAAAACGGTTGAGCCTGTCTGTTGAATAGGCCTGCATGTCGGCCAGATCAAACAGATGTGAAACCAGGTAAGTCACGTAGGTCCCCATGATGGCAATATTTGTATAGCTCATGGTGATGTTACGCTTCTGGATCGACTGGGCCGCCAGAATCAGTGCGTGCTGAATGCGGGGTTTCAGTCGGGCCGGAATTTTAGCCTGATGCCCCATCCAGACCTCCAGCAGCGTCACTCCATTGAAGTCGGCCCAGTTGAAATCAGGGGGTGATTTTTTGTCAGCCAGCGGCTCTTCCAGGTAATAGCCCCAGATCCCGTATGTTTTTGAGGTCGGTACGGTATCCTGGAGCGATATGCACTTTTCCAGTATATCGAACGCCCGTTGCTCATATTGTTTATCGCCCAGATCCAGCAAGTCGTTGGCGTAGTTAAAAGACGCCCTCACCTGATGGTATCGGCCTGAGGTTGCATCGGTGTGGTAATTATACCCTTTCAGATTGACAAGCACCATTTTCGCTACCGGATCGTAGTTCGGATGGGTACCGGCCAATGCGTTCGCCAGTGCTTGTTTTTCTGGTTCGGACAGGCTTACTGGTGTATATCGTATCGTTGTCGACTCAGCTTGCTGAGTTGATCTTGTCTGCGCTTCGCAAACCTCTGCGGTCAGGAAGAGAAGAAAAAGAAATAGGTTTTTCATTTGGAATATGGCTTAGTAAAGCTTGCTCTGTAGCAAGCTGAAAACGTCCAGGTTTCGTGAGACGGCCCTCAATAGCCTGGGTTCTGGGTTATCTTAGGATTTGCGACCAGTTCGGTCTGAGGGATTGGTAGCAACATCAACCGCTGGTTGAATGAAGTGGGGATACTGGATGATTCGGTGACGCCCCCGTCCCAGCGACGGGCTGTATTGTTATACACCGGAAGGCCCGCTTTCAGCGTCGGTAAAAACGTTCCGAACTGGTATTCCATCATGGATTTCCCATTAGGCGCTTTGATCCGTACCAGGTCAAACCACCGATGGCCTTCCGCAAACAACTCCAATGCCCGCTCATCGACGATTCGCATCCGGAACTCATCTTTCGACAGGCCGGTAGCCAGATTCGCGGGCGTTGTCCGTACCGTACCGCCTGCATTTCTGGCCCGTGCGCGTAGCATATTGAAGGCCGTGTAGGCGGTCGCCGTTGGCCCATTGACTTCGTTTTCGGCTTCCGCCTTAATCAGATAGACCTCTGCCAGTCGGATAATGAACAAGTCATTCTCCTGATTGGAGTTGGATAGGCCGTCACCATCGACGTATTTGTAGATATAGGGCTGATTTTCTGTAAGTTCCGTGCTCGTTGTACTGGCTTTCAGCAAGGGGTACGTGATGACTTTTCGATTGGAGGTATTGGTCCAGGTAGTCAGAAACGATCGTTCGACCCGGTAATCATTCAGGTAGTCTCCGGTCGAATATTTATCGTAGAACCAGGGTTGGACATTGTAATTGGCTACGCCAACTTTGGTGGTTCCCTGTCCGGCTACATTTGGCATCGTCGAGGGCATGAAGAAGCCCGCAAACTGAGAGCCCAAAGCGCCCGTCTGGGAGTCCCGGGTGAAGGCAATACCAAAAATAACTTCCCGATAGGCATCCCGTTCTTTGGCAACGTCCCAAAGGTCGTTGTACGAACCGATCAGTTGGTATTGATTCGAATTGATCACACTGTCGGCATAAACCTGCGCCAGGCTAAAATTGGCGTTACCCGAAGTACCTTTCAGACTCTGATAGCTGGCATACGTCAGATATGCTTTGGCGAGCAAGGCCTGAGCTGCCCCTTTGGTTGCATGGCCAAACTCAGAAGCAGGAAGTGCCGTGCGGGTCAGCAGCGAGGACGAAGCCAGTTTGAAATCCTGGAATATCTGCTCAAATACTTTATCGACCGATGTGCGTTCGAGCGTTAAGTCATCCGTAAGCGAGGTTGCTTTCAATCGGAGAGGCACGTCGCCAAATAACCGGACCAGGTAAAAATAGGAAAAGCCCCGCAGGAAATAGAGTTCCCCTTTAACGCGCGCTTTATACGCTGCATTGATCGATAAAGGCTCTACTTGCTCCAGCAGGTAATTACAGCGATTGATGGTACTGTACAGCGCCTGCCAGAAACCAGCCGTAGCGGGCGTTGAGGAATCCTGGGTCTTAATGGAATAAGGAAGATTGCTGGCGATGCCCGGGCGAATATTGATATCATCGGCTGTCGACCAGAATACAGCGTAATTGCCTTTAAACCCATTTGAGCTTTGCAGTTCGGCATACGTTCCGTTTAAAAATGCCGTCACATCGCTCTGCGTACTTATTGAGTTTTCGGGTGTCAGGGTGTCTACAATTTTTTCCTCAAGGCTACAGCTCGACAACAGTAGGAACGCTATAAAGTAAACTAGTTTATTTTTCATCGTTTTAGGCCTTAGCGGGAGATTAAAAGGTGACATTGAACCCGGTTGAGTAGGTGCGGTATTGAGGAACGGTACCGAAATCGACACCCGGTGTTAGCGAACTGGTGGCATTGGCACTTATTTCCGGATCGTATCCTTTGTAGTGCGTCCAGGTGATGAGATTAGTGGCTGAGACAAAAACCTTCGCATTTCGCAGCCACTTGACGGTGCTGGAGGGTAGGTTGTAGGAGAGGGCAATGTTTTTCAACCGGACAAACGAGCCATCTTCCAGGTAAAAATTGCTCAGCCGCCCCCGGAAAGCGTTTCCGACATTACGGGCCTGAGGATAGTAGTTGCTTGTGCCTTCGCCCTGCCATCGGCCCTGCCAGGCTTCTGTCCGCACGTTGGCACCTGTTGTGTAGGTGAGTGCATCCAGGATGTGCCGATTCAGATTCATGACTTTCTGGCCGATATTGCCCATGAAAAAAACATTGAGACTGAAGGCTTTCCAGCGGAAGTCGTTATTGAAGCCGAATGTGTAGTTAGGGTATGGGCTACCCAGGATCGTCCGGTCAGCCACGGAAATCACGCCATCGTTATTCGTATCCACATATTTGATGTCGCCCGGCGTGGGGTTGGTCGGGTCTTTCGGTCCGGCAGCCACTTCATCCGCACTCTGATAAACGCCGTTGACCTGATAGCCGTAGAAAGCGCCGATCGGAAATCCTTCCAGGGCCGTATTGGCCGGCTGCCCAAGACCTATCGAACCGACCGATAAGTAACTTGCCCCAAACAACTGAATGCCGTTGCCAAGGGTGATGATCTTATTGCGATTGAAGCTGATATTCCCCGACGCGTTCCACTTGAACTCGTTGTTGAGAATAACCGCATCGGCCTCGAATTCAATACCTTTGTTTTCAACTTCGCCCGAATTGGCCGCATAGCTGGTAAAGCCGGTAGAGGTGGGCAGGGATAGGTTGATCAGTAGGTCCGATGTTTTACGGTAGTAGGCTTCAAACGTGAATTTCAACCTGCTTTTCAGGACTGACAGGTCAAGGCCTACGTTTGTTTGACGGGTTATCTCCCAACCCAGATTCGGGTTCCCCAGAGCAGTCGGCGCCAGGGCGGAAACGATGGCGCCGTTAACTACGGTACGCACCGCTCCGATGCGATCGACGGAAGAACCGACACCGATACTCTGATTACCGGATATGCCGTAGCTCGCCCGTACCTTGAGTTCGTCAAAAATTGTCTGACCTTTCATAAAAGGCTCGCTATGGACATTCCATCCGCCAGCAACTGACGGGAAAAAGGCCCATTTTCGCCCTTTCGCCAGGCGGGATGACCCATCTGCCCGGCCCGTTAGCGTAAACAGATAGCGGTTGTCGAACGTGTAATTTATACGTCCTAATACGGATTGGAGTGCCCAGTTCTGGTTACTGTTGACCGGTACGGAAGGGCTGCTGGCTAATTGAAAATTATCGGTGCCGAGTGCCTGCGAAACAAACTGGGTAGCCTGCACACCAAATGAACGGTTGTTCCATTGCTGCCATGTGTACCCGCCTACTGCGCTCACACGGTGTTTTTGGGCAATCGTCTTGTTGAAATTTAAGGTGTTCTCAATCAGGAAATTGAAGCTGCTCGATTCGCCAAAATAGCCGTAACCATTCTGCCGTCCGGCAAACGTTCCGAAAGGCTGAAAGTTGTCCCGCTTGGCACTGATCGAATTGACGCCGGTATTGACAACAAAAT